>Ga0233425_10009415_pt1 | contig 12405 bp, 11 predicted proteins | sample Watercolumn_Towu_2_FD_181712 | JGI IMG/M metagenome (GOLD analysis project Ga0233425, IMG submission 181712) | Freshwater microbial communities from Lake Towuti, South Sulawesi, Indonesia - Watercolumn_Towuti2014_140_MG | ecosystem: Environmental > Aquatic > Freshwater > Lake | place...
GACCACAGCTACAAGCTGCTCTTTTCCCATCCCGAGATGGTGGCCGACCTGATTCGTGGCTTCGTCCGGGAAGAATGGGTTGAGCATCTGGATTTCAGCAGCCTGGAAAAAGTCAGTGGCTCGTACATCGCCGACGACCTTCGCGAGCGGGAAGACGACGTGATCTGGCGAGTCCGGTGGGGCCACGGCTGGCTTTACGTCTATCTGCTGATCGAATTCCAGTCGACGGTCGACCGCTTCATGGCGGTCAGGATCTTGGCGTACCTCGGCTTGCTGTACCAGGATCTGATTCGAATGGGGCAACTGGCATCCGGCGGCCGACTTCCGCCGGTTCTGCCGATCGTGCTTTACAACGGCAATCGGCGCTGGGATGCGCCAATCGAGGTGGCTGATCTGGTTGTGCCGGCGCCGAAAGGGCTGGATGTCTACTCGCCGCGGCTGAAGTATCTGCTGCTTGATGAAGGTAGCTTTGAAGATAGCGAGTTGGAACCGCTGAGAAATCTGGTGGCGGCGCTATTCCGGCTGGAAAACAGCTTGGTGATCGACGACGTGAAACGGGTGTTGCCGGTGTTGGTGTCTTGGTTGGAAGCACCAGAGCAATCCTCGCTCCGCCGGTCGTTCACGGTCTGGCTGAAGCGGGTGTTCTTGCCTGGGAGAATGCCGGGAGTAGAATTTGGCAGCATCAACGACTTGCAAGAGGTTCAAAGCATGTTGGCAGAACGCGTAACCGAATGGACGTCGCAGTGGAAGCGCGAGGGGCATCTGGAAGGAAAAGAAGAAGGGCGAGAAGAAGGGCTGCGGGAAGGTTTGAAGGAAGGCCGTAAGGAAGGCCGTAAGGAAGGCGAAGCCATTTTCCTGTTGATGCTCCTTGAAAGCCGGTTTGGCGGGCTGGATGATACGAGCCGGGCTCGGATACTCCAAGCCGACTCCGAAACCCTACTGCGATGGGGGGAGCGAGTTCTTGCGGCGACCTCGCTTGCCGAGGTCTTCAAGCCCTGATTATGAGTAGGCGTTTCGACTGCATCCTTTTAATCGAAACACCAGATGCGACCAAGCAGGGGACTGGATTGCTGATGTTATAATAACTCCGATTCTAGTTCAAATTGCGGGAACATTCTGTTTTTAGCCGCTCCTGTCCATTGTCAGGTTGGGCAAATTCTGGGCAAGAATAATCCTCTCGCGCCAATAGGCGCGAGAGGATGGCGTTAGCCATGATTTATAGAACGGAGCTGATCAGCCGCAAGCCCCAGTTGCTCCACACGCGGTACAGAACTCACAACCATCCTTGCGGATGAGTGCGTAATTGCCGCAATCGGTGCAGCGCCTACCCGGGCGCACTTCCATGGCACCAACGGACCGAGCTTTCAGGGTTACGACATTCTCTGCATCGTACTCCATCAACCCTAAATCCTCCTGCGGATAACCATCCTCGTCCAGGATGCCCAGCATGGCAAAGCGATGGATCAATAACCTCGCCAGATAAGCGACCGTGGACGGGTAGCTCTGCTGACGCTTGACGCCTGGAATCCACGCGAGAAAGTCCCCGCGGGCTTCCGGAAAGTCCACTAGTTGGCGGAGCTTGGCGCCGATCCAGGCTGGATCGATCACCCGCATGTCGTAGGACAGGCTCTTGCACAGTCCATCCAGAACCTTCGGGTACTCTCCGGACAACCAGACCGAATAGGGTCTGCGCTGTCCCGTCGGCAGCATCAGTTCCTTGACCCCGAGCACGAAGTCGTCGCCGGTGGCGGGGTTGAGGATGTCGACCGTCCAGCTCATGGTGCCGTCGGTTCCGGTTTTCGGTTCCTTCGGCGACATCAGCGCGTCGAGCACCGGAGTTTGTCCCCGGTGTTCGAAGATGCCCAACTCGGCGGACCGGTGAAACACCAAGCGCGCGAATCCGGCGACCAGACTGGGAACCTGAATAGGGCTTCCGTCCGGCGGCATCGCCAACGCGAAACCGTCGTCGGCCGAGGCTTTCATCAAGCTCTCCAGTTTCACCTTCAGCCATCCATGGTCCTTCGAGCGCATGTCCATCGACAAGGATTTGGCCAATGCCCCCAAACCGCGGGGCTGTTCGGCGCCGTTGATCCACACTTCGAAGGGGTGTTTCTCCCCGTTCTCGATGTGGCCGATGAACACGGCGAAACTCCCCTGTGGGTGGTCCACCATGTAACACCAGGCGGGGTTCCCGGCAACCGGTCGTGGCCGCTTCTGCCACCGCAAGGAACGCAGTGCCGGTTCCGGCACCGTTTCCAGATGGATTCGCCGGTCCGGATCGGTACCGTCGAAGTCCTCCTTCTGCCCAGCTTCCGTCGCCGGCGCCGCACCACTTTCCGCCACCAGGACCTGACCCACGATGGAGTTCGGTCGGTAGGTCGCCAAGCCTTTGAGTCCGGCTTTCCATGCCTCTCGATACAGATCCTTGAAATCCTCGTAGGGGTAGTTTTCCGCGACGTTGACCGTCTTGGAAATCGCCGAATCCACGATGGGTTGAACCGCCCCCAGCATCCGCACATGGTCGAGCGCCGGAATGTCGGTCGCCGTGATCCAGTGCGGCGGCAAATGCTGGACGTCGCCTCCCAATTCTCGAAATAAGCGGTAAGCGTGATCCTCGACCATATAAGTGCTGGTCGTGCCGTCGGCTTCGCGCTTCCTGCGCGAGTAGGTCCAAGAAAACGCCGGTTCGATGCCATTGCTGGCGTTGTCGCAAAAAGCCAAAGAGATCGTGCCGGTGGGCGCGATCGCCAGCAGGTGGCTGTTTCGAATGCCGTGCTCCCGGATTTGCGTCCGGAGATTTTCTGGCAATCGAGATGCAAATCGGGATTGGAGATACCGATCCACATCCAACAACGGAAACGCCCCTTTCTCCTTGGCCAGGTTGATTGAAGCCTGGTATGCCTCGTCTCGCATGCAGGTGGCGATGGCCGCCGCAAACTCGCGGGCATCCGGTTCGTCGTAGCGCAGGCCTAGCATCAGCAAAGCATCGCCCAGGCCGGTAAATCCCAGGCCGATGCGACGCTTCGCCATCGCTTCCTGACGTTGCTGTTCCAACGGCCAATGGGTGATCTCCAGGACATTGTCGAGCATCCTGACGGCTGTCTGAACGACCTGGATGAATCGAGAGAAGTCGAATTGCGTGTTCGCGCAAAACGCCTCGTTCACGAATCGGGTCAGGTCGATACTGCCGAGACAGCAGCAACCGTAGGACGGCAGCCACAATTCCGCACAGGGGTTGGTCGCCTCGAATGCTTCGCAGTATCCGAGGTTGTTTTCGCCGTTCGCGGTGTCGAGAAACAGGATTCCCGGTTCCGCATGGCCGTAGGTCGATCGCATGATCTGTTGCCATAGGTCGGCGGCAGCCACGGTGCGATAAACCCAGCGACCGTCCGCGCGTTGGTAAGCGCCTTGGGCCTTCTGGTCTGCGCCTGGTTCGGCTGAATGCACCAATTCCCACTCGCCCAGATTCTCCAGGGTTTGCATGAAGGCATCGGTGACCGTGACCGAGATGTTGAAGTTCTTCAGATCGCCACCGTCCTTGGCATGGATGAACTCCTCGACGTCCGGGTGATCGATGCGCAGGCATCCCATCTGGGCGCCTCGACGCGATCCCGCGGACTCCACTGTTTCGCACGAACGGTCGAAGACACGCATGTAGGAAACCGGACCCGAGGCACTGGAACCGGTTCCTTTGACCTTCGCGCCACGGGGCCGAATCGCGCTGAAGTCGTAGCCGACCCCGCCGCCCCGGCGCATGGTTTCCGCTGATTCGGACAATGCCTGGTAAATGCTCGGCTTGCCGTCAGATGCTTCCGATACGGAATCGCCGACCGGCTGGACGAAGCAGTTCAGCAGGGTCGCCTGGATGTCCGTCCCGGCGGCCGACATGATCCGGCCAGCGGTGACGAAACCGGACTGGAGCGCTTGCTGGAAGCGTTCCGTCCAGAATTTCCGGTCCCTTTCCACGGAAGCCAGGGCACCGGCGACGCGACGGAAGATTTCATCCTGAGTCGTTTCGCCGTTCTTTGCATACTTCTCCAAGAGCACGTCTTGGGAAATCTGTTGAGGTTTCATGGTGAACTCCTTCATTGGTTTGGAGAATACCCGGCAACCGGGACTCTCAAAACCTCCCGGTCGGGAAGCCTTGGGAATCCCGGCTGGGCAGATACTGGGTAAACGGTCTTTGTGCGAGCGATTTCTTATGAAATCGACGCGACTCGTGATGGCGATGGATAATTGGCAGAAGCTAGAACTTTGGCGGATCGTCGCCTGAACGATCGCAAGTCTGCCGGTTATCCAGGTAGCGTTGTTGCGCGCTGCAGAACTTCGAAGTCCGTGGAGGCGGCGCTTCGATCAACTCCTGAAGACGCAACGTTTCGCGCTGACTGAGTACCAAGGGTGGTTCGCATGGAAACGCGAGACCGCCCTGATCTTGTGCCTCTTGCAGCATCGCACACAGCGCGTCGATTTCAGATTCCGATAGCGGTTCGAACATGCCGCGGCCGGAGGCGATCTCGACCTCGTGGCCGTCGGTTCGCCACCCTTCGCGTTTCCAATACAACAAAGCCGCCAACAAGGTGGCTGCTTGGCGTTGATCAAACATGGTTGTTTCTCCTTCGTTGAAAGACCTTCGGGGAGCTTGCCCCGGGGCAGCGTCCTCGCCGGGTATGGATTGGCGTAGGCATTCCCGACGCACGCAACTGAGCTGGTCTTGCATTAGGGCGTCTCCGGGATATGCTCGGGCCATGAAGTCCGAATCTCCTGAAGACCGCACCCTGATGAGATGGATCAAAGCTCGTCGGTGTCCATCCTCTGGGCTCCCGAACACGGGTTGTCCGAATCAGACCGTGGACGAAATCCGGCGGGAATCGATCGAAACATTGGCGACTGCCAACGACTATTTCGCTGCTCTCGATGGTTTAGTTCCGCGAGTGCGTGATCGCCATTTCGACGATGACGACCCTGCCGATCGCGAAGCGGCCGCCGAGGTGCTACGGATGCTTCGCCTGCGGCCGCAGATGGCAAAGGCGAAAGCCCGTGCCATCTGCAACCTGTTGCGCTTCGGCGAAAGCGCCGATGTGCGTCCGACCAGGACGGTCGTTGTCGCCGGCCGGACGCTGCAGATGCTCAATGGCGGCTTGGACCGCCATCTCGCCTATCTCCGCGAATTGGACGATGTTGCGCTTCGTGGAGATGTGGATGATCCAGAATTTGTTGGAATTCTGGAGGCATCGAGGCGTCTTGCCCGGCGCCGCCATGAGCGTCATCCCATGTTGCGCCTGCTTCCACCGGGTTCGGATCTGCCGAGAGGGCCTTTCCGGAGCGCCTGATGGCGGCCAGCTGTTGCCGATGGCGAACGGTGGCCTCCGTTTCGCGTCGCTGAAACTCCGCGACGTCGGCTTTCACCCGTGCGAGCTCCAGTCGTTTCAGTTCCACGATGATATCCATATCCAGTTGGTCCAATACCCGGTTGGGTGTTCTGAGATAGCGCGGTCCCTCTTTCAGGACTTGGGTGCGAGTCTCTTTCGAGTCGGCATCCCAGTCCCTGCGTGGGGGTACTGCTTCAGGTTCAGGAAATGCCTTCTCGAGGATTTCCATGCTGGCATTGGCGGTCCGGGTGGGCCGCTGAGCCGGTTGGCGTTCTTCATCCGGGGCTGCTGACGCCACCGGTGGGGTCTTGCGCGACGAAACGAGGCGCTTGATCGCCACAAGAATGGCGACGAGGCTGAACAAAGCAAACATCAGGTACATGGCGTTCTCTCCTTCAGGCAGGGTGGAGAGAAACGCCTCCCTTCAGGGAGGCATTGCTCCCCGTGGGGTGGTTAGGTTCGACAGGAACGAAGTCCGGCCGGAGTGAGATCAGGCTGTTTGTTTTCGATCCCCAGCTAGGATCATCGTGTGTCGTCCAGTCGGGACCAACACAAGAATTCGCCTTTCCGCCAATCACTGCCGCCTGAATTCAGTCTGCGGACTCAATGGCTGCCGGAAAGGCGCCGGCACGGGGCCGGCGCTTGGATTATGCCGCGATCAATAGATCCTTGGATAGCGCAAACAAGCGTAAGCGCAATTCGTGGATCTGCAGGATCGCGATGGATTGCGGAAACAGATGCTGGACATCGATGCCGAGTCCAACGCCGACCACTTCGATATCCGTAGCTGCGCAGCGGGACAGGATGTCTCGTGCCGCATCGGCATCGCCGGGTTGACCGTCGGTCAACACGAGGATGACCTTCCGCGATTCGCGACAGGCCAACACCTGGCTGGCGGCATACCAAAGTCCTTCCGCCAGGGGCGTCCCGCCGCCGTTCGGGGCTTCACCGAAAGCGGCTTCCCGCTGACCCACCCGTTGGCCGTGACCCATGACCCGGTAAACGCGGTCGGATCGGCCTCCGGATCCCGGGAAGGCACTCAGCGCCGGATTGACGCCATCGATGCCCTCCAGAGCCAGAACCAGGGCAGCTGAAGCTTCCCAGGCCAGACTCATGCGTGTTCCCAATACCTTTCCTTGGTCTTCGACCTGGCAATCCATGGACGGCGAACGGTCGACCAGAAGGTGCACCGCGGTATTCGGTGCGACCTTGTGGCCTTGGCGCTCGAAGATCCGTGCATCGCCCAAGGCGATTCGCGTCAGCCGGCTTCCATTCACCCGGTTGCCCATGCGTTTCAGCACGGGTTTTCGCAGGCGGCTGGCCTGGACCATGCCCTGCAGACTCGCGCGAATCAGTCCGGATTCAGCCCGAACCTTATCCAGCAGCTGTCGGCCCCGAGTCGTATCCCTCGGTGCCTCATCGGCAACCGGGAGAACGATGTCGTTGCCCTGATGGGCGTCCAGCGCCAGGGCATCGCGGGCGGCTTCGAAAAGATCCTGTCCCACATTGCTCGCGCCGGCGGATAGTAGCTGTTGTAGCGCGCCGCTCCCCTGCTCGTTCGTGTTTGACGCGTCGCCGTGGGATGTCCCCGATGCCGTTCCGTTTCGATTGGCGTCTGGCGCATTGCCGGTGTCGCCCGTTTGGGGACTGCCGTCGCTTCCGGAGGAATTCGGGTGGTCCGTCTGATCGCCACCGCTGTCATCGTCCTGTTGTTGAGAACTGCTCGGTTCCGGGTTCTGGGCCTTTTCCAGTTCGTCCTGGATCATGCGCAAGATCTGGTCCGTCAGCCGCAGGCAACCCCGCGTTGAGGCCAGGTCCGGAACGTCGGATAGCAGGCCGTGGAGTCGGGTCACCATCCCGGGTGGGAAGGTCGAATCCAATAGCTTCCCGACGTTCTCGGCCAGGTCCCTGAGAGCCGTCTGACCCAGTTCCTGAGCACGCAATTCGTACAGCAGAAAGGCGTGGAGTACGGTGGCCGGATGGCTGTCCGCGTCGATCTTGCGATAGGCGCCCGTATCCATCAGCTTCCTCACGGCCTTTTCGATGGTGAGCCGGGTGCCGGGATAGATTTCAGCCAGACACCGTTCAATCCGGACGTCCTCCAAGACATTCAGGATCGAATGGCGGAGTGGTTCTGTCGCGAGCGCAAAGTCGTCCATGTCGGTGAAGCGCACATGGCCGGCTTCGTGTGCCAGGTAGCCCCAGGCCACATCCCGGAAATCGGGATCGCTGCCATCGTAGGATGGCAATTCGATCACCTCGCCATCGGTCCGGGCGTTTTCACCGCCCACGCGGACTTTGACGCCGAGCTTGTTACCCAGTGCCGCGGCGACGATGGGGAATGCATGGTTCAAGGTTCTGTTCATGGTTTGCCTCGGATCTAATAAGGGGCAAACCTGTGGCCCATCAGGGCAGGTTTGCCCCGAGGGGGGTTTGAGTTCGTACTAGATGCGGTCGTCGATGACGATGCCGGCCGAGACCAATCTGTCGATCGCCTTCAGGATGCCATCGTCAAACGAATCTCGAGTCCAGATTTTTGCGACCAGGGTGAAGGGTGTTTCTTCACCGCGCAGAAGCGCTCCCGCAGCAAAGTCATAGCCTCTGCTGAAATCTTCGGCCTCCTCCGCTTTCCGGTGGTTTTCGAAGTGCTGCCGAATACGGCGGAAAATGTTCATGAGGTTCTCCTTCTCTGTAGCTGGACCGCCTCATACTGTTCCGCTTCACTGTCATGGACGAACAAGGGCCGCATGTAGTCGGGAGACAGTTCCAATCCGTGGATGTCGTATGCGACCTCGCCCATTCTGATGGTCGTAAGTTCCCTCAGGTGCAAAGGAATCCCTCGCGTTGAGGACGTATTCCCGACAAACACTTCGTCTTTCGCCTGCTCCGGGTGTCGAGTCATGACGCACCTCCCGCGATTGCAGGGACGCTGCGAACGCCGGAAATCAACCGGTCCCATTCTTCCAAGGCCGGTTCGTTCTTCGACGGGAAGATCGCCCAGTCTTTGAACCGCCGGCCATAAAGCTCGTGGTCGCGCGGGTCAAAGTGCTTGTAGCCGGGCTTGCACCCGGCAATCTCGCCATCTGTCGTCAAAGGTCGCCGCCCGCAATGCATCAGGTCCTGCACTTGGCAGCTACAGGCCCGGGTCGTGCAATACAGCCCGTCGAACCCTTGATGGGTTAGACGCTGTTTCAGCGTCTCGATGATCATGTCCATGGTCAATCTCCTGGAGCCATTTGGCTCCCTGATTAGAACGAGGACCACCGAGTGGCGGTCCTCGCGAGACTGACGAAGCCCCACGGGGAGTGCCCCGTCAGGGTTGAGTTAGAAATACAAGCTTTCGGTCACCAGTTCGTTCGCCGGTTCTTCGCGAACGGTGGTCGGAGCGCCTGGGGCCAATTCCCAGCTGTCTCCCTCCTCGGAATCGTCTTCCGGAAAGAGTTCGGCCAGGGTAGATGTCGATGGGACCGGCTCGCTGGGCACCTCGATGGGCTGATGCGCCTCCCAGGGTTCCAACAGGCCATCGCCATGCCTGCGGATCTTGTCAGGGTCCGACAGCAACAGGGCCAGGGCCAGTAACGACTGCAGGTAGGCGCCGTCCAGGTCGCCGACCTTTGGGGCGCGTTCCAGCAGTTCGTCGATGGTTGTCACCACCGGCTGTACCCGATGGTCGAGAAACCCCAGTCCGTCCAGCTTGTCGCGAATCCGCTTGAACGGCCGCAAGGCTTTCCGGGTTACGATCTCCCGCCCCAGTAACGAGGCATCGAGCAAGTCGGAGGCATCCTTGGCGATCTCCCGAAACAGGCTTTCGCTCAAGGAACCCACGCTTCGGGCCAGGGATCCGCCGTCGGCCGGCGTGTTTCCCTCCGATTCCGGCTGGCTCGCCTCCGTCACCTTGAAGATGACGTAGTCGAACTGCAGGCCGCCCGAGACCACATCAACGGGGTCCACGGCGCGCCGGATACTCTCAGCAAATTTCGGATGTTTGGCGACCCAGTCATCGACCGCCTGGTCGTAACGCGACAGGAAGTCACCTTTGGCGGCCGTGAAGCTTGCGGAAATCCGGTCGAGTTCGTCCCGCAAAGAAGGGACAGTTCCTTCCGGTACCGCGAAGCCTCCCAAGAACCGGGTTCCGACTTTCAGGCAAATCCGCTCGGCTTCTTTCTTGAGCCGGTTGAAGACCGCCAGCTCTTGCGGGTCGGCAATCTTCTTCGAACCCAAAGAAGCGAGTTCGTCCGGTGGCAGTTCGCTGCCGTCGGCCAGGATCAGATCCTCCTTGCGGAGTTTCTTGCGGCCACCCCAAATGTGGGCCTCGATCTTCACCACCATCAGGCGGCTCAAAATCATCTCTGTCTCTTGCATGTCGCGTCTCCCGATCACGGGAAAGGACGCGCCAGGCCCCCTGCGGGCGATGGATGCGCCCTTTCGGGGTTGATTGGTGACGAATCCGGCGTAAGCTGAGGCGCAGAGCCTCACCCCCTAATTGAATTCGTCATGGTCACTTTGAAAGTCGTCCAAGGGCAGCGCGTGCACCTGGAGCGTCGTTTGGTCGAACTGCTGTTTCAGCCGGGCATCGCCGGCGTCGCCGAGCGTGGCCGGTTAATGGCGCAGCTCAATCGTCGTGCGACACTGAGCGTGATCGCGAGTCCTGCCGATGGAGATCCAGTCGAGCCAGTAGCTCCTCGTCGATCAACCTGAGCCCGAGCCGCAAGTCGGCTTTCGCCTCCTTGCTGGACACGGTTTTCAGTACCTGCAGGAATTCCTCTTTTTTGGAACCGATCGCTCCGTCGCCGGCGGTTCCCAGTCAGGCGATGAAGTCCTTGATGGTGGTTTTGTTCATGTGCACGCTCCGTTGTGAAGGGCGTGCGGAACCCTTAGGGGCATACGCAACGCCCCTTGGGGTTTCACTTCATTCACTCAAAGCCAGAAGTCTTCTCCGCTCTGAATGGCCTCAGCCAGATTGATCCTGGCCTGTAACAGTTCCAGCGCCTCGGCCAGCGGCCGGACGCTTTCGATGTCCGTTCCATAGAACGCCAGCACTTTGGTTTCCTTCCTGGGATCGACACCGATTTCGATGCTGTCCTCGGTCGCCAGGGAGACCCTGACGCCGTCCGGTGCCGTGGCCTTCATCCGCATCAGAACGAGGAGTGGGACCACCCCGTGTTCCTTGAGGATCTTCCCGGCTCGGGAATCGCCGCACGTCGGGACAGCCCAGCCTGCGATGATCCCCGGATGAAACCTGGAGGGTCCGTCGGCGAAATCCAGACCAATCAGCTGCACGAGCTGAGCGATGTTTGCGCTCAGGTTCGCGGCCCACTGAGCCAGGACGTCGAGTTCCACAGCCTGTACCTGGATGCGCCAGTAGATCTGCTCCATCACGGCTGGCGAATCGTTTGGCGCGTCATCTTTCGGTTGAACGAGTCCGTTCGTGGTGATCTCGACCTGTCCGACATGCGTGTAGCCCTTCCCTGTCTTCCGACGGATCAGGTCTGCGGCAACCGCTTTCCGAACCTTGCTGTTGACCAGCGGGGTCCCGGTTTTGCCCCAGCGGGTTTCGATCTCACCGCCGGAGACCGTGCGGATCGCCCAGTCCTTGCCGGTCCCGTCGGGATGACGGTACCGGTACAGGTCATAGGCGGTCATGGCGAGGTCTTCCAGTCGTCACCGAACACATCGGCCGCGATCCGGTGGATGGCGGTGCGCTGCTCCGGTTCCGCCCGCAGGGTCAACGCCCGTTCCAGGGCGTACTCGAGGGCGTTGGGCGCGCCCTTGAACGAAACGGTGAGTGCGGCCCACCGCAGAAGTCCGCGGGTGGACATCGTGAGGCTGATGGCCCCGGGGGCGTCATCGGTGCCGACGAAGAGCTTGCGCACCTCGTTGGCGACCCGAATCATCTTTTCCCGAATTACTTGGGGCATTCCGGGAACCGCCTTGGCCAGGACGCTGTCCTCCAGGTCCGGTTCGGGGTAGCCGATTTCAATCAGCCTGAACCGGTCCAGGAAGGCCAGGTTTTGTTGCAGAACGCCCTGGTAGAGTCCGACGCGATCGCCGGAACCGGCGCTGTTGCCGGTCGCGATGACACGGAACTTCGGGTGCGGACGGATCACTTCGCCGCCGTTCTGCGGGATCACCAAGGGATTGCCCTCAATGATGTCGTTGAGTCCGGCGAGCTCGGAGGGGTCCATCAGGTCGATCTCGTTCAGGATCAGCAGATAGCCGTCGCGAACGGACTCGGCCAGAGGCCCATGCACGAACTGCATGTTGCCGCCAACCAGCGTGAACTGGCCGATCAGATCGGACAATTCCAGCCGACCGTGACAGGTCACGGCATGGACCGGCCAGTTCAACCGCGCGGCGACTTGCGTCACCAGCGAGGTTTTGCCGGAACCGGTGGGGCCCGTGATATACAGCCCATCTCCGGCAGGTTTGCTGAGATAGGCCAGCACGTCCCGCAAGTGGTCCTTGCGGAAGACGTAACCTTCCTTGCGGACGGGGATCCGCGGATGGTTCGCGTCGGCGAAGCCTTCCGTCGTCATCTTAGGTGGGGCTTGGATCCCGAACGTGGTGGCTACGGGGATTGCCTGGTACATAGCGCCTCCTTTACAGGGTTTTTGAGAACGGGAGGCACATGGCTCCCCTGAGGGGAGACGTCCTCCCCTCAGGGGTTGCGAATTGCCGGCTCCGCGCTACGATGCCCTTAGCGAGCGGCGAATCGAGGAGCCAGCGATGATCAAATTGGGTAAGGAAATACGACTGACCCGCCGGGAGTTGAGCGCATTCCGGTCGATGACCGGCGAAATGCGCCCTCCCCGTACGGTCGAAGAGCACAATGCCGCCCTGGAACAGGCGGCAGAGGCATGGCGGAACGAGGTCGAAGGCCCCGAATCCACCTTGTTACAGAGAATTCTCCTAACGAGGCTACGCCTCAGACCGACAAGGCATGTGTGGGAGGGCTCCGCGGTGCCGGTGTGGTAAGGTAACCACGCCGGCGTTGGATCGCCGTGCGATCGGACCTTTGAAGGTCAAATGAAAGCCA
>Ga0233425_10009416_pt1 | contig 12405 bp, 9 predicted proteins | sample Watercolumn_Towu_2_FD_181712 | JGI IMG/M metagenome (GOLD analysis project Ga0233425, IMG submission 181712) | Freshwater microbial communities from Lake Towuti, South Sulawesi, Indonesia - Watercolumn_Towuti2014_140_MG | ecosystem: Environmental > Aquatic > Freshwater > Lake | place: Indonesia...
GGAAGCCGTTCTGGTAATCAAGATAGAACCTTGGGGGACGGCTTCCATATTTTCACCTTCCTTTAAAATAAAAACCGGACCGGCGGCAATACCGGGAGAAGCGGCTTGACCTTGGGAGAGAAGGATAGGGTGTTCCGGAAATTCCCTGGGCCTCTCCTCCTTGTCCGCTTTGCGGCCGGAAAGATTCAAAGGCCTGGACTGGAGGATGAACACTCGGTCTTCCTGATCCATAGCCCATTCCATATCCTGGGGGCTTCCGAAATATTCCTCCAGCTTTAATCCGTAGTTCGTCAATTCGAGAATTTTTTCATCGCTAAGAGAAGGTTGACGTTGCTCCGGCTCGGAAATTTCTTCCAGAATCGTTCCGCCTTGGGACGGACCGACCAGTTGACGTTCTTTTCTGCTTATTACTCTTTCTTGGATCTTCATTCCTTCCCGATCAACCACGAAGCGATCAGGGGAGGCACTCCCATCCACCAGGTGTTCTCCTAAGCCCCAGATAGAACTGATCTTCAGATGGGAAGACTGGGGATCTTCCGGATCACGGGTATAAAGGACACCGCTGGCTTTGGCGTCAATCATTTGGATCCCGGCTACGGCCATCGGAGTCAACGTATCGATGAAACCCTGCTGATGCCGATAGTGCAGGGCTCTGGTTGAATATTTACTGGCCAGGACCGTTTTATAGGCCTCCAAAATATTTTCATGGGACACATTCAAGACGGTTTGGAATTGACCGGCAAAACCGGCCTCCGTGTCTTCGCCGATGGCACTACTCCGCATGGAAATCCTGACCCCTTTAGCCGATTTTCTCTCCAACGTTTCATAACCCTTTAAGATGGCCTCCCGGAGTTCCACAGGAACTTCGGCTCGGAGAATCATCGTCCTCATAGCCGTACCGATCTGCTCCATTCCTGCCAAGGCCTTCGGATCGAAGCGGGACAATTCCTCTTCGATGGCCTCGGAAAGATGATTATCGTCTAAGAATTTCTGGTAGGCGACCGCCGTAACGGAAAATCCTTCGGGGACCGGCAAACCAAGCTCTTTTTTTACGATCGAGAGATTGCCGGCTTTGGCTCCGACCAGACTCCTTTTTTCCGGGGGGATACTGTCCAAGTTGAGCACCAGATCCCCATGGGCATAGACGGGTTGAGGATTTAATTCCAGATCCAATTGATTTTTAATCCTTTGATAGGCATCGCCTAAGGCGGCATATTTCCCTTCGGCAAGGGCCTGAAAGGTGCTCAAAAGACCCTGAAGCTCAGCGGATAAATCCAGGACCTTTTCCCTGACTTCATTCAGGCCAAAAGGTTTGCCGTCGTAATATAATTGTTCCAATTCGGCAATAAGGCTCAAGACCCGGTGATTATGGTTCAGCAGCGTTTTGAAGGATTGGTACCGATTGACATGCTTTCCTTCGAGATTGACCAATAGTTGACAGCTGTCGCCTTTAGAAAAAAGATTTAGAAATTTAGCCATACCATTCCCCTCCCTAATGAAAAAATCATAAGAAGCCTTATAAGATGTATTCGTAAAAAGTCGTCACCCCGGTGAAAACCGGGGTCCAGATGTTTTTAGCTATTTAAAATTACTGGATTCCGACTTTCGTCGGAATGACGAAAATAGGCTTCCGGCGACTTTTTAGGAGACCATCTTATAAAGTAATCAAAATCAGACTCCTCCCGGATCCTCTTTATTTAACGATCTTTTTATCAGATCCTGTATTTCCTGATGATAACCCAGATACCGTTTCAGGGTGTTTTCATTTTTCCCGTATTTAGGAATATTCTCCAGAATCTCCATGAATCGTTCTTCGGCTTCGGCTTCAGAATTAAGAGTAACGATCCCGTCGGTGATAATATCGACCAGTCTATCGGCATAGATAATGATCTTCTCTTCTAAGGTGTTTAGAGAGTAATCTTTGATCGGAAGCCCGAGTTCTTTGGCCTCTTCCTGACTCATGCCGCCGCGGATATGTTTTTCCATGACCGTCGTCAGGGATTCCGGGAGGCCTAATCCCCGGCCCATTTCAGCACCGATCCGGCCGTGATCCAAGTCATGAGTCTTGGCTTTACCCAGATCGTGAAAAAGGGCACCCCGACCGATCAGTTCCAGATTCAGTTCGACTCCGGTGCGGTCGGCAATCTCGAGGGCCTTTTCGGCCACTTTAAGGCAGTGGGTGATATCCGCCTCGGAAACCCCTGCCTGGCGCAGCAGATTCAGGTCGGCAGGCTGAATGGTGTAATGGTGTCTTGAGACTTGAGCGTCTGCAACGGATTGTCTGTTCTCTCTCCAACCTTTCAGCCCTCCCTCCAGAAATACCGCTTCCAGCCCCTTCTGCTGCAGGTGGTCGGCCACCGACTGACTGACGGCACCGCCTTTGACGCAATAAACGGCCACGGGCCTTTCGAATGGCAGCTCGTTGATCCAAGTCTCCACCTTTTCCGGGTCTCTCCAGACGGCACCTGGTATTTTCTCGGGATCCGCCTCGTAATCCGCTTTCCGGCGCACATCCAGGAGAACCAGAGGTTCCTCATTGGTCAGTTTTTTTTGTAATGCTTTTGGATCAATGGCCTTGGCCATAAAAATACCTCCTTTTATTATGTTATCGGCTTTCGGACATACTCTCCCCAAAAAGCGAAACCCATCCTGCGGTAGCATCTTTTCGGTTTATGGCAGCTTGCTGGCTTCATCAACCTGACAACTTCCATCAGGACAGAATAGTTCGAGCCACAGCTTTTTCTTAATTTTCGGGTCTTCGCAAAATACCGGTATCCGAACCTGCTCTTCCTCGCTAAAACAGGCGTTATTAGGACAGAAGAGTTCCAGCCACACACCTCTGTCGCCACAGGTCTCTTCGTAGGTTTTTTCATTTTCCGACAATGACCCCCGTTGCTCGTCCGAAAGCACCCGAGCCGACTTGATAAACACTAATTTTCGGGTTTCTTTTTCGGTTATTTTGCCATTATTCCGTTCGACCATCTTACACCTCCTTGTTGGTTAAGGTTACCGGCAGATCGCGCCCCCAAACCGCGAAACTTACCGTGCCGATGATCCCAAAGGCGAAAGCCGTGAGAAAATTCACTTCCGGGCTGATCTGCCATAGAAAGGCTCCGCCCAGGGCGGCGACGGAGACAAAGACATCCCGAATCAGATAATAGAGTCCGAACATGCCGGCCTGGCAGCTCTGCGGGCAGAGGTCCATGATCAGAGATTTCCGGGTCGGTTCGCCGAACTCTTTAAGACCTCTTAGGACGAAGGCGGCCACCAGCCAAGGGAAGGTGCGGCTGTAAAGCAGGACCAGGGGGAAGAAAGTGAAAAAAGCGAAGGTCATCAGCACAAAAGGTTTCTTCTCAGTCCGGTCGGCCAGATAGGCCACCGGGATATAAACCAGCACGGCCGTGGCCATCTCAATGGTCGTCAGGAGACCGAACTGAAAGGCCGACACCGGCTGGGCAATACTTTTCAGACACCAGATGACCACAAAGGCATAGGGGATCTGCTCGCAGAAGCGGATAAGGATGTCGCTGATCAAGAGTTTCTTCAGGGTCGGGCTCATCAGATGAAAAAGTTTAAGCGGGTTCTTTTCCGGTTTCAGTTCACATGATTCGCCGGAACTTTTCTCGTCGGTCCGGTCATCTACGATCAGGCGCTGTTGGAGGGCAAGCCCGACTACGGCCAGAACCAAAGCAGCCACAAAGGCCAGACGCACACCAGATTGTTCCCCCCAGATCCCGATAAACAGACCCCCGATCACCGGTCCTAAGGCCATGGGAATGCGGCGGACTAAAGAATGCATGGTCACGCCCATAGTCCGTTTGCTTTGCGGCAAAACCTTGTAAATCAGGCTCATGGTCGCCGGCAGGGAGATGGCCGACCAGGAGATGAAGAGCACCGCCCCGATAAGGACGGCCTGCCAGGAAGGGATAAGGATCACCAGGACAAAGCCGGAGATGGCCACCAAATTGAAGAAAAGTAAAGATCGCTTAGTGCCGATGCGGTCGGCCAGGTATCCGCCGGGAAAACTGTAGAGGGCCGACAGCAGATTATCCATAGCCTGCAAGAGGCCGACGGAAAGGGCTCCGCCGCCCAGAGCCATCAGGTAGATGGGCAAAAAACGCTCGGCCATCCGTTCACCCATCCCCACCAGGATGACCATGACCAGCAGGCCGACGGTCGTCCGCTGCAGGGCCAGGAAACCGGAAATCTTTGAAGTGCGGCTGTTAAAGGATTCCTGGAAAGCCATCTTTTTCTTTTTACGATTTTTCCGTGGTGACGTCCAAACGGCACCAGGCATAAAGGGCATCATAGACATCGAATTGCCTTTTGATGTTTTCCCGATCATCAGGGAAGCGCAGGCCGTAGCCTACGGCAATGGCTTCAAAACCGGCGGCCAGGGGATCGAGTTCCAGCCGATCGGTGTCCGCGGCATTGATGATCTTGGCCATGCGCAACAAAGCCTTATCCGTCAAGCCGTATTCGCTGATGATGACATCAAATGTGCAGAGGTTGTCTCGGTGATGCAATTCGGCCCCTGGAGTATCAAAGGGAATGGCGCCCTCTTTTTCGGCCCTTTCCAAAACTATCTTCTTGGGAACAAAGAGAAACTCGGCCTCCGAGTCAATGAAGCGGCTGATCAGCCAGGGACAGGCCACACGGTCCACATGCACATGGGAACGGGTTATCCATTTCATGAATTTACTCCTATAGAATTATAAAGAAGATTATTTATATCATTTTAGCTGTTTGAAAATAGATTATTAAATCCCTCCCCACCTCCCTTTTTCAAAGGGAGGAGAAAGGCTTCCCCCTTTGGGAAAGGGGGATTGAGGGGGATTTGAATCTTTAGATTGCATAGTGATTCTATACCGGTTTTTTTCAAAGGACTAAATTATTACGATTCTTTTTTCTTAGCCCCAAAATAGGCCAACGTCTGGTCCACCAATCCCTGGACATCCTCTACCAGATGATTGAACTTACCGTTTAAGTCGTCGGCCAAATGTTGGACATACTCCTGGGCCCCTTCTTGACCGTACTTTTCCTCAAACATCCGGCTGAATTCAAGGACCTTGGTGATATCGTGGCGTTCGTTTTTTCGTGCCGGATCATCAATCCATTCGTGCACTTCTCGATAATCCCGTCCGGTTCTTTCAAGACTTATGGTCCGATGTTTTTCTATCGACGGCATAATAATTCCTCCTTCTAGGTTGTTTAGGTTGTTTTTGAAACATAGAGCATTTCAAACAAGGCCATGCCCTTTTCCAGCATCTCCTGATCATCCCCGGCCGTTCTCCGAATCCCTTTCAGGACTTCTTCCACCCCTTTGGCCTCCGGGGCCGGATATTTTTCATCCTTCAAGTCAATCTGATGAACCACTTCAGCTATTTTTTTAAGGATTTTGTCTTTCAAGCCGAATGATTTAATCAGGACTTCAAAAGTGCAAAGATCGCCTTGATGAGTAAACTCTCCGTTTTTTAAATCAAACGGGACTGTTCCGTTTTGATGGTTCAGAGTTTCTCCGTCTCTGATAAATTGAAAAGTGGCTTCAAGATCGATGAATTTTCGGATCAGCCAGGCTGAAGCCATCCGGTCCACATAGGGCCGTTTACGGGTTACCCAGACCTTCCCCAGATAATTCTGACGATCTCTTGAGACCATTGGTTTAGCCGTTTTGACTTTCTCCCTGGTTGAAAAATTTTCTATCATTTCCTGTGTAGACTTGATTCTTTTCTCCACGGCGGCTCCCTTTTTTGAAGAGAAGAAATCGACCTTTCGAACCGATTCAAATTCTTTGGTCAGGCGGTTGAAATCTTCCGATATTTTTTTTCGGTTAACCGCTCCCCCCTGCCTGAGATTTAATATCCCTCTTTCGATAGTCTCTAAGGTTTCGACTATGGGCTTGTATTCTTTCTCTCGGGAACGATTAAAAAGATGAATGATTTCCACCTCCGGCATAAATTCGAACCGATCAGTCCGAACCAGATCCACCTCCCCTCCCCTGCTGATAACTTCCGAACCCAGCCATTGCAGGGTTTCATAATTATCTTCCTTATCGGGCAGGAGATAAACCGATCCTTTAAAGGAAACAGCGCCGATTTGAGAGAGTTTTCTCCAAATCCTCAGCCGGTTCCCCACCGGTTTGGATGGAAGGGTGTAAAAAAAGAGGAGCCAACGCTTTGATTTTGTCGATTTCTTCTGTATCATTTGTTACAAATGTAATATCTGTTACTATCATTGTCAAGTTTTTTTTCAAAGGTTCCCTTGCCCGGAAGAAGACCCTTATTTTCATCCTTAATTCTGAGTATTATTTTGTTGGCTAGTCTTCTCGATCAAAAGTAAAAAATTGCATCATACTTAAACAGGGAGAGAACTTTCAGTGGAACCGATTTGGATTAGGTTTGGCGTGCGTGTTAAATATATTTATTTCTCTGACGTAAATGGCAATAGAGCCATCTGAAACCTTCAAATTTTTCAATAACCAATTTTCCTGAAAAAAGTTGTTTCAATCTCTGGAGAATTTGATTTAGATATTCTTTGGTGGATAATTCTCGTCGAAAGAGACGAACAAGGTTTGCATACTGATCGGATATGGGTCTAAGATAATGAATACCTTCCTGAAAAGAAAATGAAACCGCATTTAATTCGTCGGCCTTCATCCCTTGCCCGAGTGCGGCAATATAATTAGAGGCGAAATCGACACCGGACATTGTGGCTAATTTTGTCCAGGACCATAGTCGAGGATTTATCTCCAGCAGCTTAAATTTTCCGTCGCGATTATCCTTTTTAAATTCTAATTCGGCAATGCCGACCCAATTTATTTTTTGCATAAAGTTAAGGCAAACCTGGATCAAGTCGTCCAACCGGATACTACGAATAAAAGTAGTGGCCCCCTCGGGAATCTGGCTGGAAGTGAAGACACTCAAGCGGTTAGCGGAAAAAGCACAAACAGGGCCGGAATTTTGATCCAAGATTAGATTGACCGTATATAAATTAGAAGTCGGCCCCGGAACATACTCCTGGATAAAGAAATCATTCAAAATATTAGAATAAGACGCGGTAAACGCTTCTACCTGAGAGGAAGAAGTGAATTTGATTTGTCCCCTTCCTCCAGCCCCGATTTTAGGCTTGATCATCACCGGATAAGTCAAGTTGTTCGGATCGAGTCCTTTAAATTCAAAAGTCGGAGGGATATTTAAATTATTCTCTTTGGCCAGATTTGAGAGTGAATATTTATTGACAACTTGTTGATAGGTGGCATAATCAGGTGCCAAAAAACGGTAATGATTCCGCAACTGTTCTTGATATTTACAGATAATATGGCTGGTATACTCATCTCCAGTCAATAAAGCGGCATCGGGGGAGTCCCGGCAGATCTGTTTTAAAAAGTCAACATAAGCTGCTTCATTTTTTATAATTTCAGGATTTATAAATTTATTTTTTAAGCCGCGAACATGTAGACCAGGTGCATAGGGCACGGAATCAAAGGCGATGACCTCAAGACCTTTTTTTATGAGAATGGAAATGGCATGCACCAGGGATACCTCACGACAAAATCCGATAAAAACCTTATTGTTCATCGATGATCCCCAATTCTCCGATAATGGTCTCGCCGGCTTTAAGTTTTGCTTTTTCGGCGACCTTCAAGGTTACATTTTTTGCCGGGATTATTAGATCAACCTGGGAGCCAAATTTAATTAATCCTATTTTATCACCTTTTTTTACCGTATCGTTGATTTTTACATGGCTGACAATTTTGCGGACGGAATTGCTGGCGATCTGAATGACGATCGCAATACGTTTTTCGTCATGACTTTTAATGTAAGTGATATTCCTCTCTCCTTCAAACTCCAGAATCTTTCGGGTGGTTCGGAGGTCCAGAAATTTACCTGGAATGTATTTTTGGTCATAAACAATCCCATCAATCGGAGCGCGCTGATAATGAACATTGAAAAAACTCATCTGAATACCGAACAGAATATAATCTTCACGGGTATCAATATCATTTTTTAATATGTCTGAAAGATTTATTTGGCGCCGGTTCTTCCTGGAATAATTTACTTCCCCTGATTTAATGTATTTGATATAGCAGATCCTTCCATCTGCAGGTGATAGAATTGCATTCGGTAAATCGGGTGGAATTCGTTTGGGGTCTCGGTAGAAAAATTTTAAAAACGCCCACACGAATAACATTAAAAGCACTCCCAACAATAAAAGCAGTAATAAGGTTTTCATTTTACTCTCCATAAATATTTTATTTGGTTGTTTACGTTTCTGCAAGATGAATCAAGCATCAGGGTAACTCTTTACCGTGATACGACTGACGGCCCTTTTCTTCTCCGAACCTGAGGTAGAGTGACGGCAGAACGACCATATTGAGAAGCGTCGAGCTGAGAAGACCGCCCAGTATCACGATAGCCAGCGGGGACAGAATCTCGTTGCCGGGTTTATCGGCGGAAATGGCAAAAGGAACGAGAGCGAGTCCGGCGGCAAGGGCCGTCATGACCACGGGACGGATTCGCTCCAGCGATCCCTGGAATACGGCGTCTCGCAGCGATTTGCCTTCAAAGCTCATCAAGTATCGGTAGTGGGAGACGAGGAGGATGCCGTTTCTCGTGGCTATGCCGAAAAGGGTGATGAACCCCACGATAGAGGCGATGCTGATGACCCTGTCAGTCAAAAGGATTGTGATGATACCCCCGATGAGCGCCAGAGGAAGGTTAACCATCACCAGAAAGGATGTCCGGAAGGAACGAAATTCCATGTACAGAAGCAGGAATATGGCCAGCAGGGAGACGATGCTCAGCAGTCCGATCATTCTCGATGCTTCTGCTTCGCTTTTGAACTGGCCCCCGTATTCGATGTAGTAGCCCTGGGGTAGCTTCAGGTTCCTGGCGACCCGGGAACTGACGTCATCATAGACACTCCTCAGGTCTCTACCCGACACATTCGCCTGGACCACCATTTTCCGCTGGACGTTTTCTCTGCTGATGCTGTTCGGCCCTTTGGCCGACACCACTTCCGCAACCGCTGAAAGGGGGATCTTGGCGCCTCCAGGCGTATCGATGAGAGTTTGGCGGACGCTCTCCAAGTCCTTTTTTTGGCTGTCATCATACCTTACGAGAATATCGAACCCTCGGTTTCCTTCCAAGGTTCTCGACACCACCTTCCCGAACATAGCCACCTCGGAGGCTTCGGCAACCCGGGAGATGGTCAGCCCGTACTTCATAAGCTCCGATTTCTTCGGGATGATTCGGACCTGGGGAATATCGGCCTGTTGCTCGATCGCCAGGTCGACGATGCCGGTGACTTGAGACATCTCGAACCGCACATCCTCGGCTATGGACCTCAGTCTGAACAGGTCGGAGCCGAAGACTTTTACGGCTATATTGGCGGTCGTACCCGAAAGCATATGGTCGATCCGGTGACTGATGGGCTGGCTGAAAGCGATAATGGCGCCTGGGATCGAGGCCGCCTTGGCGCGCAACTCGGACAGGACGTCGCTCAACTTTCTTCCGTTCACTTTCAGCTTGGCATCGATCTCGGAGGCGTTGGCCTGTTTGCCGTGTTCGTCAAGTTCGCCCCTGCCGGTCTTTCGTGAGGTCTTCACCACATTCGGGTGGCTGAGAAGGATGTGTTCCATAAGGGTCCCCACTTCCGCCGATTTCTCGAGGGAAGTCCCCGGCGCGGTAACGACCATGACCATAAGCGAGCCTTCGTTGAACGAAGGGAGGAACGACCGTCCCACAAAAAATAGCGGAATGAGAGACAGTCCGAAGGTGATGCCGGCGCCGAAGATGATGAACACCGGCTTCCGTAATGAAAAATCAAGGGCCGGTGCGTATACTTTCTTGAGCCAGCGGACGAGAAAGGTCTCGCCCCCTTCTTTCAGCCGTCCGATCCTTGTGAGCAGATAGGCGCACATGGCCGGGGTTACGGTCAGGGCGACGATGAGGGACGCTCCCACGGAAACCATATAGGAAATCCCGAGGGGCCTCAATAGTCTCCCCTCGATGCCGCTCAGGAAGAAAAGAGGCGCGAACACGATTATGATGATGAAGGTGGCGCTGATGATCGGTCCGCGAATCTCTGCCGACGCCTCGAATATCACCTCTCCTGCGGGACGGTGTTCGCCCTCCGCTTTTTTCCTGTTCTCGGCAATCCTTCGGAAAACGTTTTCCACGTAGATGATCGCATCGTCAACGATCACTCCGATGGCTATGGCCATGCCCCCGAGAGTCATGGTATTGATGGTGATGTTAAAGTATCTGAGCACGAGTATGCCGAAAAGAAGCGACAGGGGCATGGCCGTCACTGAGATAAGCGTCGCCCTGAAGTTTCCGAGGAAGAGCATGATGATCAGGAGGACAAGGATTCCGCCTTCCACGACAACGCGCTGCACGTTCATGATCGCCCGGGTGATGAAGTCCGATTGTTTGAAGACCTCCGTATCCAGCTTCATTCCTTCAGGAAGCGTCTTTCCTATCTCCGCCAGAACCGCGAGGATCCTCCCGGTAAGTTCCACTGTGTTTGCGTCGGGGTGTTTTTGGATGGCCAGTGTCACCACCGGCCTCCCGTCGATGGAGGAATCGCCGTACCTGAAAGCCGGTCCGGCGGCGACGGTCGCCACATGCCTCACGAGGACGGGGACACCGTTTCGAACGCTGATAACAGCGTTCTCCAGATCGGCAATCGACCTCATTCGTCCGATGCCCCGTATGAGATAGTCCTGGCCTCCCGATTTCATCACTCCGGCGGAGAAATTCTCATTCGATCCTTTGACCGTTTCCAGCACCTGGTCGACTGAAACATCATAGGCGGCAAGCCTATGGGAGTTAATGTTCACCTGGTATTGTTTTGTCTCCCCCCCCACGTTGACTACCTGCGAAACACCGGGGATAGAGAGGAGACGCCTTCTGACCACAAAATCGGCGATATCCTTCGTCTCCATCAGGGCATGGCGGTCGCTGAATAGACCCACATACATGATTTCGCCCATTATCGAGGATATGGGGGCGAGGACGGGAACGAGCCCCGAAGGCAAGGCCGGGGCGACAAGCTGCAGTTTCTCGTTCACCACCTGTCGGGCGCGATAGATATCTGTGCCCCAGTCGAACTCAACGTAGACCGTCGATATACCGACGGCGGATTGCGAACGGACGCGCCGCACCCCGGTGGCCCCATTGAGCGCCGTCTCTATCGGATAAGTCACGACCGCCTCGATCTCTTCGGGAGCCAGGCCGTGGGCGTCGGTAATGATGGTGACCGTCGGCGCTGTGAGGTCTGGGAACACGTCTATTCTCATGTGCATCGTCACGTAGATTCCCACGACCATGAAGAGGACCGACGAGGCGAGAAGGATGAGCTTGTTTTCAAGACAGATTTTCGTCACTTTATCCAACATGGGCCTCACTCCTTAATGTTCGTGTCCATGACCCTGCTGGGTCCTTGAGGATAATGACGCCAGTTTCACGTAGTAACCGCCCCTCGTCACCACGCGATCGTCTTCTTTGATGCCGCCGCTGATATGGGCGTAGCCGCCTCCCCGTGTTCCGACTACCACCTCGCGCCGTTCGAAAGCCTCTCCTTCCTTTTGGACGTAGACGAAAAACCGGCCTTCATCCTCAAAGAGGGCTTGCTCCGGAAGGGTAGGCAGATTATGGGCCTTTCCGGAGACGATGGACACGTCGGCGAACATCCCGATCTTGAATAGACCCTTTGGGTTGGGCACTTCGAAGACCACGGGAACGGTCCTGCTTTTGGGGTCGACCATCTCGTTGACCGCCACGAGGCGCGCAGGCTTGAAAGAGCCGGCAACGCCGGTCACGGCAAAGAAAACCTCGTCGAACTGCCTCAGCTTCGCTATTTCCGTGGCCTGCATATTGGCGCGCAGCCAGAGTGTCGAAGTGTTGATAATCCTCAGGAGCGGTTGCCCGGCTTCGACGGCTTTCCCGTTGGAGACGAGCAGTTCGACTACCGTGCCCTGCAGAGGGGAAGACACCATGATCTTGTGCTCCACTGTTCCTTTCTTCGTGCTCTCCATCGCCCGTTCGAGAGGGTCGAGGGCCGCCCGGGCCGTGTCGAGGGCAAACTCGGCTTCTTCGAGTCTCCGCTTCGGGACCGCCTTCGCTTCGTACAAGCGCTTTGCCCGGTCATACTCCTTTTGGGCGAGGGCCGCTCTATTTTTGGCCTCCGAGTAGGTGGCACTCAACTGGCCAACTCCCCCTTGCTGAAAGGCCGCCGGCTCGATCTGGGCGACGGTCTGGTCTCTCTCGACTTTTTGTCCCAAGTAGGGAAGGCGTTTCGAGACGGAGAGGATGCCCGCAAGAGGTGCCGAGATCGTCACCTCACTATTAGAGACCGGTATGAACTCCCCGGGAGATAGGAAGGAGGAGGAGACTTCCCTTC
>Ga0233425_10009417_pt1 | contig 12401 bp, 15 predicted proteins | sample Watercolumn_Towu_2_FD_181712 | JGI IMG/M metagenome (GOLD analysis project Ga0233425, IMG submission 181712) | Freshwater microbial communities from Lake Towuti, South Sulawesi, Indonesia - Watercolumn_Towuti2014_140_MG | ecosystem: Environmental > Aquatic > Freshwater > Lake | place...
GCGTTCTTTGTGCCGCAGTATCGTCCCACCACGCGTAACAATGCCTCGCGCCTATTGATGACGATGGGCGGTTTCCAAGACCAAGCCGAACTTATCACGCGTCGAATCGAAAAGGGTGATGAGCCGTGCTTGGTGGTGGACGACCTTGCCAATGCGGTCGAAGCCGCGATTGCTTCTGTCGAGAAATCCGCACAACCCCCACCTTCAGACATTTACGCGATGATGCGCGTCGCTGAATACTTCGATCGCGTCGAAGGCGACATGCACTCGACTATCTCTATTCCTGCTGAACTGATCTTGAAGCGCATCGAGATTGCGTGCGATGACGAGGGCGCGAAAAAAGAATGGGAACGCTTGTGGCACGAGACGCTCGACATCAACTTTCTCAATGAGGATTGCTACCTGACCAGCGAGGTGCTGGGGCAGTATTACCCGCTTGAAATTTGGGACGGCGCAGAACTCACTGGCGTTTTTGCGCTTGATCCGTTGAATGTATGGATTGGGCGGCACCTGATCACAATACCCGGCGGGATTCCCGACGGGGTTGATCCTAAAATGTGGACTGCCTTGCTTGAAAAAGAGCAGGCGTACCAGATGCGAAACGCAGACCAGAACACGCAAGCCCTGGTTGTGCCCAACCGCACCCCGATTCCAAACTCTTTGCTCAAGCCCATCACCCAACCGAAGCGCAGTTACCAGCGTTATGCGGTCCCGCATTTTGCGCGTGCATCGCGCAACGCGATGCACCGCCAGGTGTTGGACGAATATCGACGCGGCACGATTGAAACGTTTATGAGCCAATTGTGGCACATCACGGTTGGCGACAAAGATTTCCCCGCCTCGCCAAAAAAGATTGCCGCCGTGAAGGGCGTCTTCACGGACGCCAGCAAATATCGCACTGGTTCAGTGTTTACGGATCACACAATCCAGGTCAAGACATATGTCCCCACGACGCTCGACAATATCATGGGTGGTGAGACGTATGACGAACTGACCCGCGCGATTATGTGGGATTTGGGCTTTGCCTCCAAGCCCATCTTCGGCGATTCGCTCGGCACAGGGCGACCGAGCACGGGCGACATCGAAATCGAAATTCAGATGGCGATTTCGCGTTGGAAGTGGCGGCGCAATCGGTTCATTGATTGGTGCAAGCACATCTCCAAGAAATACGCGGAGTCGCGCAATAACGATGCGCTTCGCAATCATCAACCCGAATTTGTCTATGACGCCATCGAAATCGAGCAGGCGCGCATCATCAAAGACAAACTGATGCCGTTGTTTGGGGCGGGCGCGCTTTCAACCAAGACGACGCTCAAGGATTCGGGCTACAACTACGACGCGGAGTTGGCGAACAAGCAGGATGAAAAACCAGACGCCGAATTGTTCGCGGTTCGCACCACGTTCGCGCAGACCGTTACCGATGGTGACGGAAAAGAAAAATCCACGTCCTCGAAGATTGGCGGACGCCCATCTGGTTCTGGTTCTAAAGTGGACGGAGCGTCGGTTGAGGCGAATGTAGTTGAAGGACAGATGCCGTTGGTGGATCGTTTCCGCGACGAAATCGTCGCGCATTTCGACGAGATCACGAACGGTAACTGGGTAGACGAATCGGAGAACCGCAAAAAGATACAGGCGTTCTTATCCTGGTTGGAAACACAACTGCGCGCGCGAATGATCGCGGCGTACCAGGACGGGTATCGGCTGTATGGCGGTTTCGCCGACCTGACGTATGAATTGCTCGAAAAAGCCCCTCAGGGAATCGGTTTTCACTTTTCGCATTTTAGCGAATATGCTAACGAACTCGAATCGCGTGTGGGTGATTTGGAAGCCCTCGCGCGCGCGCGTTTTCGCGCGACACAATACGCTGGCGCGTTGCACACTGCGTTCGTGCTTGGGGCGCAGATGGCGATGCAGACTCACGGCGCGACCCATTGGCGCAGAATCCTTCATCCTGAATTGAGTATAGCGGGACCGTGCGCCCAATGTGTTGCAGATGCCGTGCTTGTGCATCCCATCTCAGAACCCTTCTTTGAGTTCCATCCAAACGGAGTTTGTAGCGCGCAGTCAGTTGTGTTCGGGTTTGGCAACGGGGCAAACATCACACAGCCCATTCGTGTTGTCAATCGTGGCATTACCAACAAGCAAGGTCGCTGATTCGTGGCGGCACGTATGACATTGGAGGGGCGGTGGCGGATGACGTTGTTGCTATTCTGGGGAAAACCGATGTACAAAAATCGCTCGCGGATTTGTTGATCGACGCGATCAACACCAATCGCGCGGCGTTGGATGCGTTCGCGGAAATCAGCGGGTTCGGGACTGTGCGGTTTTCGATTCGACACTACACTTGGGTTGAATTGGAAATCGCGCCGGTGGTACGTCCGAACAAATTTCCGACTGCAGAAAACTAACACATTGACAGAACACTGAAATTAGTGTAAATTTGAATCCAAATAGCGCACGGCGCGCCGTATTCTGTTGACGCCAACGGGCACAGCCCGACGCATCAGCAGAGGCGCGAGACAGCGCGCATACTTGTTTCTTTTTGCTACAGGCAACGCCTGACCAACAAAGAGTTGGTCAGGCGTTTTTTGTTTCCCGATCCGACACTGGAGGCGCTATGGCAGACAAATTCAATCTGCTTGATCTGTTTCAATCTGCAACGATGATCGCGAACGAGCAACCGAAAACCAATGTCGCGAAGATTTACGCGCACGCGTTCGCGCACGCGACGCAAAAGATTGCGGAAGCGTTGAATGAGCCGAACGCGCTCGAAGCGGCACTGCGCGAGAAGGCAAATCAGTTGAATCGCTTGGCGGACCTGGTTCACGAATTTATGGCGTCTGAGATGCCACCGAAGGATGACAAGAAAGACGGCGATGACGAAAAACCAGAGGGCGAGCAAAAGCCGCCAGAGACAGAGGGAACACAGGCGACGCCGATTGCTCCGCCGGAGCCGCCCAAAAGTTGAGGTTGAAAGCGTGAATCAAATTTACCTCAAACTCGAAGAAGTGCAACTTTCCGAACTGACCCCGCAATTGAACGAAGTGATCGCGAAAGCCGGGGCAGGGCGGTTTTTGCGTTTCAAGGACGCGGTGCTCGCGCGCGCTGAAGTGAATCGTAATCGCGATGAACTGACGACCGAGAATTTGCAAGAAGTTGCCGCGACATTGCCGCTGACGCCGATTGACGTTGAGCACAAGAAAGACAAGAACATCGGCATTTTCTCCGAAGCATACGTGAAGAACGGCGCATTGTTTACGGGCGGCTTGGTCTGGGCGGACCGTTTCCCCGAAGAAGTCGAAGCCATCAAGCGCGGCGAAATGATGCTGTCTATCGAGGCGGTCGCCGAGCAAGCGGGCTGTTCGATCTGCGGCAATTGGTTCACTGCGCGCGGCGCGTATTGCGAACATTTGGTCAACCAGAACGCGACGAAAGCCAATCGCCGCTTGAAAAATGCGACGGGCATTGGCGGCGCGATTACGAAAATTCCTGCTGGCACGAACACCAAGTTCGACGGCAGTCAGTTGTACTTGTTCGCGAGTTTGCGCGACGACGACAAGGAGCAATCAATGGATAAACCCACTGCCGCACAAGCGGCGCAAGAACTGTTCGCTTCGTTCGTCCAGCAATTCGCGGACGTTCTGCAATGGAATCCTGGTTCCGAACTTTCACTGAAAAGTCCCGTGATGTCGCCGGTGGCGTACCATCCGGGCAACCCAGCCGAAGTGAATCGCATCGCGGCGATGCCCGCCGCGCCAACCACCCCAACTAAACCGACGCAGGCACAACCGCCTGCCGAACCGCCGACGCAAGCAAGCCAAAGCGCCCCACCCGCGCCTATGGCTACTCCGTCAGAGCAACCCGACGAGTTGAAGCAAGTGCTCGCCAAGATGCTCGAACGGCTCGAAGCGTTGGAAACCAAAGTGAGTGCGTCTTTGGAGAAACCGACTGCGCCCGCGCCTGTGAGGGTGGGAGTAGTGGGAGCAACCTGGACGCAAGAACAACCCAAACAGACCGCCACCGACAAAATCCGAATCGTGGCGAGTCGGTAAGCAACAAGGAGGCACATGGGTCAATTTCACCTTGTGAATCCGGGATTGCAGGATTGGATTGGCGGGTTCACGCCCGCCGCCGCCGACACGTTGAAAACGGGCTTGCTTGCCCGCATTTCGGCAAATGGCGTGTTGACGGTCTGCACCGCAGATAACAAACCTGACGGTCTCGTTTTCACCAATCGCACCCAGGTCTACGCGCGCGCGGACGGCTATGCCGACGCGGGCGAGTATGTGACTTTGGTGCGCGGTCGCAACGTTCGCGCGTTGGTGGACAGTTCGTTTTTCTACACCAACACGCTCCCCGCGCGCAACGCCCTGCTCTACACGGCTGGCAACGGCTTGATGGACACCAGCGGCGCGGCGGCTGGTTACGTCGGCAAGTGCATTGATTCTTCGCCCAATGTTCGCTCTGCGCCTAACACCGAATCGAACATGGTCGAGATCGAAGCGACGTTTGGAGTGTAGGAGGACAAAATGGACAAACAACTTTTTGAACTGCTCGCCTACACCGTTGACGGTACGCACAAACCGCGCGTCGCGCTTGCGGCTCCCGAAGACGGCAAAATCGCCGTCGAAGGCAGTACGCAATACAAAACGTCGCTGGACGCCGTGCAAGAATGGATGCGCCAGATCGGGATGAGTTCCAAGCGTGAAGACCACGAACTCTTTGCCGCCAGCATCCTCGCGCCGATTCGCACGTTGGCGCGCTACAAAGCGTGGACGCAAATCTTCTTCGCGCCGCAAACCTTTGCGCCGACCGAAGATAACCGTGTCGCGCTCGACAATCCCATCGGCAACGCGTTCATCAGTTCGCCTGAAGGACGCCCGCAAGTGCTCCAACCGGGAGCGCAACTCTACACCACGCCATCGTTCTTTGAAGTCGCGTACACACTCGAAGTGCAATGGAACATGCTCCGCACAACGGGTTGGGCGTTTTTGCAACGGCGTTTGGAAGAGTGCACGGATGCGATGGCGTCGCGCGTGGATGTCAAGGCGCGCGCGATTCTCGACGCGGCAATCGCGACCGTCAGTGGGCATCGCACTTCCGTCAGCGGTGGCGTGCTCACCAAGGCGGGTGTGGACAGCACCTTGAAAGAGGCGGCGGCAATCGGGTTCCCCGTCGTGCAAGCCGCGATCAACCCAGCGCGTTTGATGGATATGACGGGCTGGACGAACGGCTCCGATTCCGCGCACGCGTTCTTCCGCGCTCCCGAATGGGCGCGCGACCAGGTGTTCAAACAACTGTGGGCGGATGGCTACGGTAACATCCGTTGGTTCATCAGCCACAGCGTTCCGCGCAACTCGATCTACCTGAGCGGTGATCCGATTGAGATCGGCTACCACCAGGATCGTGGAATGGCGCAAAGCGCGTCGGACATTGACATTGAACGCCGCGTGGACAAGCACGCGGTCTGGGAAGAACACGCGTTTTACGTCGGCAACGCCTACAACCTGTGGGAAATCATCATCCAGCCGTAAGGCGGGTGAAAGGTTGATGCAAGACTAGGAGGATGAAATGGCAACTAAAGGAAAGCAAGCAACGAAGACACAGGTGGCTGATCTGACGAAACTCAATCAGCCACCTGACACCGATGTAATGATGCGACTGCGCGTGCGAAACATCTCGCGCAACGCGCTGGCAATGCCCTCGCACGACCGCACGGCTGACCTGAGTTTGGGGGTCAAGGGCGAGATGGTGATTGAACCGGCGTGGGCGAAGAATCGGCATCTCCGCAAACTGTTCGAGCAAGGCGCGCTGGAAGTCGAATGGGTGGATCAAGACTTTACCGCGCGCACAATCCCAGACCCCGATGACGCGCCCGATGATGCACGTTTGGAGTCGAACTTTGACAAGGCATACGCGAAGGAGATCGTCCTGTCGGATGACGAAACCGCGATGCGCCTGGTCAATGTCGAGGTCAAGTCGCGCGAGACCGGCGGACCCGACATCAAGTTTTTCAAGGATCGCTTCTGGAAATTACTAAAACTTGCCGAGTGGATGGAAAATCAGTTGGATGCGCGCAAGAACGTTCTGCGCGCGATTGACCGACGCTTGCAAGAAATTCGGGCGATGTAGAGAAGGCGTAGCGGATGTATGATTTGTTCGTCGCGGGAGTCAACGCGTTTTTCGAGCGGCGTCCGGGCGCAAAGCGACTGGTACGCCGTGAGCCGTTGAGCGGTTTGGCGGACGGGAGCAACACCGTCTTTCTGACCGCGCATCATCCATTCCTCTACTCCACCTTCGCCGCGTACCTTTACAACGCCGCGCAACCTGCCGGTGCCTTCTCCGCGATTGACGCGGATGGCGGTGTGGTGCAATTCAACGCCGCGCCGTTGGTGCAACCCGTCGCCGATTACACCGTAGTTCCGCTAACCAATCGCCAGATCATTTATTTCACGATGGCGGGCTTTGATTGGTTGGAAACGCTCTGGCAACGCGGGTTCGCGTTGTCGTCGAGCGCGGCGGCTTATGTGCGGGCGACGGCAGATGATGATCATGCCTACATCGTAACCAGCCCAGGCACATTTACAGACCCAACTTGCGGCTCGCTTTATTTCTCGACCTCCAAGATTCAACAAGCCCTGCTCTCGCGTTGTATCGAGATGGCGTACTTGGATGCGCTGGCATACGAGGCGGCGGCGGTGGACATTAACATCCGCGAGCGCTTGGGCGGCATCTCGATTGACGCATCGGCGCGACCGAAGAACCTGCTCGCGATGAAGAACGCGGTGATGATGGACGTGCGCCGCACATTGTACGCGGCGATGGACGAGTACTATCCGAATGGCGAGCATTACGCGGACAAACTCACGCCGACACACACCGACGAATACAACAACATTTGGCACTGGCAATCTGACGCGGACGGGACGATTTTCCCGACGTGGCTTAATCTGTAGGAGCAAAGAACATTGGACACGACCGTTGTAACCCAGCAGGACTTTGAACGCCTTGAAAAAAAGGTGGATGGCATTGCGGCACTATTGAGCGGCAACGGCAACCCTGCTAGTGGAATCATTGTGCGCCTGGATCGGATGGAGCAGATCGCCAAAGACTTGACCGAGAGTCTGACTTGCATCAAAGAAGAACTCTACGGCGGCGCGAACTATCCTGGCTTGCGCGGGCGAATGGGCAGAGCCGAAGAACGCACCAATATCTTCGCTGGCTTGCAGGCAGGTCTTTCGCTCATTCTGAGCGCGATCTCGACGTGGCTAGGAACGCGCTAAATGTTGGATCATTGGAACGCCGCGAGCAAAACCAAGTTCGAGGACTATCGTCTGATCGGATTGCCCGACCGTGTGGTGGTGCATTACGCGACCGAGACGAACTGCACCGCGACAGGTTGTGGATTCGATGAGTTTAGTCAGTCTTCGATCAAGGCGGATTGCCTGACCTGCGAGGGCGTGGGCAAGATCATCACTTGGAAGAAACAGAACTTGCGCGCGCGCGTGTATTGGGCGAACGCGAAATTGAATTACTTTGCGCCGACGCCTGGTGTCGAACTGGGTGATTGTGTGCTGACCGTAACCAAGCAAGACTTACCGGTTATTCAGGAAGCCATGCAGAACGAACGCAGTTACATTGAAGTTGACGATTTCAAGGTCAAGCCGACCAAGGTCAGTTCAAACGTTGTGCCGGGCATCGAGGGAGGATATTTTGTCAATTGTAACCTTGCCACCCCAGGACGGACTGCCGAAGACTAGCGGGTTGGTGGACGCGCTTGACCAATACGCCGAGCAATTCGCGCACATCAAGTATTTGGAACGCGCGACCGCGCGGCAAATGTTGAAAGTGTTGGACAGAGTGTATCCGCCGACCGAGACGCGCGATGCGCTCCGCAAAAGGATTCTGGACGTTTTAGCGTGGCAGAGACAGGAACTTGAAAAGTGGCTGGCGCAAGTGTTCGATACCAAAGGCTTGACGGCGGACTAGACGAACTCTTACGCAAGTTGGAGAACCCTGAGCCGTTTTTGCGAGAAGAAGGACAATTACTGGCTGGTGAACTGCAAAAAACCCAATTCTCTGGTTTGAGCAGTGGCACGTTAAAAAGGGGCTTGAACTATGTGCGTGTGTATCGGCGTGGCAACACGCACGTTGTCTGGATCGGCGATCATAGGATTCTGACAAATCAGAATCAACCCGCGCCGAAAGGCACGATTCGCGATTTCGTTGAGTGGCTGAACGAGCAGAACAACCGATCACAGCAACGCGCGACGGTCGCGGGCAAAGTGTCGCCCTACGAGCAATATCGCTCATTCATTGCGCGCGAAGCGTACAAAAAGCGGGTTGCGTCTGGGACACAGCACAAACTCGCGCCGCGTTACAGTTTACTGCCCAAGTCGGTTCGGGCGGCGCTAAGTCGCGAGAGACTTAAGACGCGCGGGTATGTCAAACCATTGAGCAAAAAGGCACAAGCGAGTTTTCAGAAGCATCTTGCCAGGGAAAATAAACGAATCGAACTCAAAATCGCCGCGTCCAGACAAGCATTGGCGCTGAAAAACAAACCGATTGAGCGCAAATGGTTCGCGCGCTACGCTAGAGGCGGGGATTAGCGAAAGACAATGCCAAAACCTAAAGCCGCACAAGGTAAAGCCAGCCCGTTGTTTCGCGGAATTGGTTACATCCCGCTGGGTGGCAAGCCGCGCCGACCGAGCGAGGCGTGGAAGAAACTTTCGCCGCAAGCGAAACGATTGCTCCAGCAGATGCGGCAACAAGGAATGTTCGGCGGAGTGCCTGGGACTGCGCCGTATTGGTACAGTCAAGAGGTCGGCAATGCGAAAGCCGAAATCAAGGCGAAGCGATACATTGCCCAAGCGGTTGAACGCTGGCGACCAGGGCTTGGGACACGCTTGAGGAATTGGTTGGGAAGGTAAATGTTACTCACACGCAACACTGAAAAGAGTATGCGGTACGCGATTGCAAGTTTGCTCGCGAGTCCGCCAGCAGGATCGGGGTTCACGAACTCGTGGAACGTGTACGGGGAAGACACTTTTCAGGACACCGATTTCAAACCCAACTTTCCTTTCGTGTGGGTGATGGACGTGCGCGTGCCGCCGATGAAGACGCGGCTTCCGATGATCCTGATCGAGCGCGCGCCCGTGCAATCAAGTTTGTTCGAGATCGGCAACCGCGCGGGCACTTATTTTACATTCAACGTCCACGTTTTCGGTCGCAATCGCGGCGAGCGGAGCGACCTGGCAGAGTTTCTGCGAGAGCAGATTACAACATTCACACTCTACGATTGGACGAACACGCCAGCCGCGTTGCAATACACAGTAGACGTTGACCGACGAGATACGGAAACGAATAGCGTCGCGCCGGACATAGGAGCGGAAGGCGCGCTCAACAACTGGGAGACGGTTTCGTTCTCATTCCAACTTCGTTCGTGATGTGAGATTGTGGGGGATTCGGTACGCGGGGAAGCATCGCGATTTTCAATTCAACAGCCCGATAGGGCGAAGGAGCAAACATGCCCTCCTCACCAACCGACATTGCCCGATTAGGACATCGGTATCAGGTTCGGCTCTACCACGCGACGACCGCGCGCACCTTGGTTGCGTCGCGCTTGCAACGCGTGGAACCGAACATCCGCCAGAACACTGAAGTCTATTACGAACTCGGCTCAGTGGATCCAACCGGACACACCAGCGAATCGCCAGAGTTTCGCATCACGCTCGAAGAAAACCTGCACAACAGCGACCTTGACCTGCTTCTTGCGGGCAAGGCGGCGAATGGAACGTCGTGGAACTTGCGCGACTATATCAACGATTCCAAGTTGAGCGTGTTCATTTTGGAGCGCAACAACTCGGATGTGGTCGTTGGTGAAGTCGAGTTTCAAAGCGGCGTGCTCGCCGAAGTGTCGTGGAATTGGCAGATGGGGCAACCCGTCTCGGCGCGTTACCAGATTGACGCGCGCTTGGGCGTGCGGCACACGCAAGCGTATGTGCCACACTCGACCTGGGGCGCGCAACACGCGACCGCGCCTGGCGGCATCAACATCAAAGACGCGCGCCTGTTCCTGGGTTCGCAAGCCGCAGGCGGACGGATGTATCGCCTGCAATCGTTCTCGCTACGAACCACCTACAGGACGACAGCGGTCCGCGAGGCGGGCACGCGTGCGGTGGTGGGCTATGTGGTTGAGCCGCCCGAAACGAGTCTGGACATTGAACTGCTTGCCGCCGATCACCAACCCGATGATATTTTGTTCAGCGGTGCGACGGCGAGTCCGGTGTACTCGTACTACGATTACGTAAACTCGATTACGCTCGCGACCAATGCAATCAGGGTCTATGACCCATCTGCGACCGAAGGCGCATCGGTGCTCAAAGCGTGGAGCATTGAGAACTTGGTGCTGGATAGCGGTTCGCCAATTCTCGCTTCGGTGAGAGGCACAGCGACCAAGCGATATTCCTTCAAACTCGTCAAGGCGACGACGGCGAACACCGGTGGCGCAACCGTGTACGCGGGCGACATTGCGTAAGCGCAACTGATTGACAACCGAAAGGAAGCGGGACTGCAACTGCGAAATCTGCAGTCCCGCTAATAGGGATGCACGACCAAGGAGGATTTGTTCGATGACCGCACGATTGGATGATTTGTTTCGCGTGGTTCTGGATGTCGAGGTGCTGGGGCGCAAGATGTACGTGCGCGCGCTCAGCGATTTCGATGTGCAAGCCCGCGACGAGTACGCGTTGCGCGCGTCTGCGCGAGCGCGACGTTCCCTCTCCGATTCCACCTCTGAAGACGCGCAAGCGCGCTTGGGTTGGTTGGACACAGCGACCGATGAGCAATTGCAAAAAGCGGTCGGCTATTTGATTGAAGCCGTTGACCAGCCCGAACTGACCCGCCAAGTCATTCGCGACATTGAGCCGCGTATGATTCCGTTCCCTGACGGCGCAGATGACGCCGAAAAAGCCGATATTCTCAAACAACGCGAAGATGAAATCAAGCGCGTTGAAAAAGAGCGGCTTGCGTTCATCGAGCAAGGATTGAAAGAGCGCAAAGCCAAAGCCGCGACAATGACCCGCGAGCAGATGATTGCGTTCGCGCGGCAAAAGCAGATTGAACTGCAAGCGCGACTTGAATCGGTACGCGCGTTCGACTCCTACACGATCTACGCGGGTTGCTTCCTCGATGAAAATTGCCACGTCCGATTCTGCGCGACGCCTGAAATCGCGGGCGATTTGCAGATTGAGGTGCGTTCATTGATGGTGGGCAAGTACTTGGAAGTGGACAGCGTGAACCCGTTGGAGTTAAAGTATTTTTTATCGACGGGCGCATCGCGGGATGGCTCGAAACCGTCCAACGGTTCAGCATCCGTGAGTTCCGAAGCGCCAGAGAAACTCCCTGGTGGTTCACCCACCTAAGTTTGATGTACGCGCGCGTGAAGGGGATCATCGAAGCCGCTGGGCTTGACCCAGAGAAGATGGTTGCGCCGAAAGAGATTTGGTTCGACGACAAAGCATTGGAGGAATGGTTCGACAGTCGGGACAAGTTACGTGAGCAAAAGCGAGAGACAGAGTAAATGGGTGCAGACGCAGTAGAACGGCACATAATTGAATTACAACTGAAGGCGCAACAAGCCGCGCAGGAACTTCAAGCGTTCAAGAGAAACCTTGCAACGCTTGATGACGATGCCGCGCGCGGCGCTTCCGCATTGTCAAAAATCGAAAGCGGCATTGCTGGTATTGGTCGTCAAGCCAATGCTACGATTGCTTCAATTGCAAAACTCAAATCAGAGATTGCAAGTGTACAGACATTTCCGCCTGCGTCCCGCCTGAACATCGCGAATCCACCAATTCCTGGCGATGTTGCTGGTGTGAGCGGGCGTGGCAGGTTCTGGGAAAGTCCCTATCCGCAGTACCGCACCGCCTCTGAATCGCGCTATATCACCGCGCGCGAGATGGCGACTCAGCCAGTTGTTACCTCGTCGGAGCAACGCTATCTCAAAGAGATAGAAGAACGCGCCGCGCGCGTCTCACAACAACGCGCGGCAACGATGGCGCAACTGCCATACGAATACGAGCGACTGAAACAAGGTCGTCAAGTATCCGCAACGAAAGAACAGATCGCCTATGCCGCCGCAGAGCGCAAGCGGGCGGCAGACCCGTTTTCGCCTTCGCTTGGTACGCCCGATGAACTTGCGACGCTGAACGCGGCGCGCCAAAAGCAAGTTCGCGGAATGATGGAGTTCGACAGCGTTCAAAAGAGCGCCAAGCGATCCACTGATGAGATGAACAAATCCATCAAAGCGCAAGGCGACGACTTTGGCTCAACCACGATGTCAATGCTCCGCCACGTTGTCGTGTATTGGATGTTGTACGAAGCCGTCCACGCGGCGGCGC
>Ga0233425_10009418_pt1 | contig 12400 bp, 11 predicted proteins | sample Watercolumn_Towu_2_FD_181712 | JGI IMG/M metagenome (GOLD analysis project Ga0233425, IMG submission 181712) | Freshwater microbial communities from Lake Towuti, South Sulawesi, Indonesia - Watercolumn_Towuti2014_140_MG | ecosystem: Environmental > Aquatic > Freshwater > Lake | place...
CGGCAATCTCGGATGCCGTCTCCCCGGCGTCGGCGAGCGCCACCAGCCATCCCCCGAAATCGGCGAGATCGATCGAGCCCGCGAGCACGTCATCCACGAGCCGCCGGACGTCGTCGGAAGACGATCGCTCACCGGCTCGGAGGCGACGTGTCCAGGAGGCGAGGTCGATCCCCGACGCCGTATCGTCGATGCGGGAGGTGTCGGAGGTGTTCACGGTGCGGCGGACCCACGGGGCCGGGAGGGTTTCGGATACCATTCCCGCAGCGGCGGGACTCCGCCAGCCTACCCCACGCCCGCCCAGGAGATCGCAGCCGTGTCCGCCACCGCCCCGCGCAAGGTGATCATCGACTGCGACCCGGGGATCGACGACGCCGCCGCGCTCATCATGGCCCTCTTCGATCCGCGGCTCGAGGTGCTCGCGGTGACGGCGGTGGGGGGCGGCGTCGTCCCCGACCAGGCGACGGCCAACGTGCAGTCGCTCGTGGCCTTCCTCGACCCGCCACGGCTCCCGCGGTTCGGCGTGGCCCCGACCGACATCGTGCTGCCGGAGAAGCCGTACAGCCTCCACGGGCCCGACGGCCTCGGCGGTGTGGAGTTGCCGCGGGTCCAGTTGCACGGCGGCCATCTCTCGGAGAAGGTGATCTGGGAGTGCCTCAAGGCTCACCCGCGCGAGGTCACGATCCTGGCCCTCGGACCGCTGACGAACATCGCGAGGGTGTTTCGTCGCGATCCATCCGTTGTGGAACTGCTCGGCGGCCTCGTCGTCTGCGGGGGCACACTCCACGCGTCGGGCAACGTGTCCGCAGTCGCCGACTTCAACTTCTACTGCGACGCGGCCGCGGCCCGCCACGTCATGCGCGAGCCGTTGGCCAAGACGCTCGTGCCGCTGGAGACATCGGCCCAACTGCTCCTCGGGTTCGACGTGCTCGACAAACTGCCGCGGGAATTCTCGCGGGCAGGGAAGCTGCTTCGGCAGATGCTGCCGCACGCGTTTCGGGCCCATCGGCAGCTTCTGGGCAGCGAAGGGATCTCGCTGCCCGAGGCCGTGGCGCTCGTGGCTCTCACCAATCCAGAGCTCTTCGAACGCGCGGCCGTGTCGGCCGATGTCGAGACTGCCGGCGAGCTCACCAGCGGCATGCTCGTGATCGATCGGCGGCAGATCCGTCAGGGCCGTCCCAATGCCGACGTGCTCGTGGGCTGCGACGCACCGGCCGTGCTCGACTGCATCCTGCGCGGCTTCGGCGCGGCGGCCGACGCGACGTGACCGCTACTCGAACTCTTTGCGACTTGCGACGGTGAGCCGCACGGGGATCCGTTCGCGGTCGCGGAAGATCACGAGTTCGACGGTGCTGCCCAGCGGCGTCATGCCCACCATGCTCATGAGGTGGTCGTCGTCCTCGATCGCCCGCCCCTCGAACTCCAGGATCACGTCGTTGGCGCGGATGCCGGCGAGGTCGGCCGGTGCGCCGCGGGTGACCGCCTCGACCCGCGTGCCGACCGGGCGCACGAGTCCCAGACGATCGGCCTCCTGCTGATCGAACCGCTTGTCGAGTGCGACCCCGAGGTAGGCGCGGGGCACGGTGCCGTGCTCGACGAGTTGGCGGGCCACGAACATCACCATCGGGATCGGGATCGCGAAGCCGATGCCCTCGCTGCCCCCGGAGTTGCTCGCGATCGCCGTGTTGAGCCCCACCACCTCGCCCCGCAGGTTCACGAGCGGTCCACCACTGTTGCCCGGATTGATGGCAGCGTCGGTCTGGATGAAGTCCTGGAACTTCACATTCCCTTCGCCCAGATCGAGATCGCGACGGCCCTTGGCCGAGACGATTCCGAGCGTGACGGAATGGGCGAGGCCGAACGGGCTGCCGATCGCGAGCACGGTGTCGCCGATCCGCACGGTGTCATCCTCGGCGAGCCGGGCCGGCTGCAGGTCGTCGGCCTCGATCTCGAGCACCGCGATGTCGGTGCCGGGGTCGGACCAGAGTCGTCGTGGCTCGAGCTCTCGGCCGTCATCGAGACGGACTGCGATGTCTTCGAGGGCGGCACGGTTGATCACGTGCCGGTTGGTGATCACCGCAGTGATGCCGGAGAACGAGGCGATCACGCCCGAGCCCGCCTCGTCCTCGGTGGTCTTGCCACCACGAGGCCGAGACAGCGGTTTGGTGGCGTCGATATGCACCACGGCCGGCCGAAGCAGTTCGGTGAGCCGCCGCAGCTGCCGAGCCTGGAGTTCGAGCACTTCCGCATCTCGGGCCGCCTGCTCGTAGAGCCGTTCCCGCTCGGCGGCCGACATCCGCACGCTCCGCATCGGATCGACACGGCCGTCCGTGCGGCGGATCGCCGGACCGATCGGCGTCAGCGGCGGATCGGTCTCGTCGGCCCAGGCGACGACGGACGAAATCGCAGCCACCATCAGGATGGCCTGGAGCATGCCGCGAAGGATCATGAAACACTCGCAGGACAGGGAGGCCCGTGAAGGGCTTCAGCATATCCCGGGCGGGTTTCAGAGTTCCAGTTCGCCGCTCACCGTCTCCTCGCCGGCCTCATCGGCGAAGTCCCGCCGCCCCGATGCCGACGATCCCGAACGCTCGAGTTCTCGCTGGCACTCGATGCAGACCGTGGCGTAGGGCAGGGCGTTGAGCCGGGCCATCGGAATCCGGCCGCCGCACACCTCGCACTGGCCGTACGAGCCCGCCTTCATCCGCGTCAGGGCGTTCTCGATGTTCGCCAGTTCGCGACTCTCCACCTCCGCCAACTGGGAACTGATCTCGTCCTGAGCCGAATCGTACGCGGCATCGATGACGTCGCCGGGCGACTCGCTGCGGAGTTCCTTGAGGAGCGTGAGGTCGCCGGCCAGCGCGCTGCGAAGAGCGTCACGCCGCCGAACGAGGATCGCTCGCAGGTTCACCAGAGCGTCTTTGCGTGCCATGGATACCGTTCCTTGCCCCTCGGGGCGTCGTCGAACCGGCCGGCAAACCCCCGGCCGCAGCCAATAGTACGGGGCATGGGGCAGGATGGTTCACGCAAGGGAATTCGGCAGGAGTTGTACGGAAAATGCAGCGAAAACGGGCTCTGACAGTTGGGGGGGGAGGGGGCGAGTTTGCGGCCCTGATGACTCCCGGCCCGATCGACGCCCGTCAGTCGGCGGACGTGGCCAGGCACTGCCACGCCGAGGCGACGTCGTCCCGGCGCGTGAGCGTCCCGCCGACCGCCAGTCGGAGGGCGTATCGGCCGTTCACGCGGGCGTGCGTCAGGAAGGTCCGGCCCGTGGCGTTCACGCGGTCGAGGAGCCGCCGTGACGGTTCGTCGCCCGACCGCAACGCGAAACACACGAGGGCCAAGTTCGGCTCGGCGAGGAGCTCGAATCGCGGGTCGGCCGCCACCCATCTGGCGAACTCGCGTGCCCAGGCCACGTGATTGCGGATGTGCCCGCGGATCACCTCGGCCCCGAGCATGCGCAGCGTCATCCAGAGCTTGAGTGCGCGAAATCGGCGGCCGAGGGGAATCTGCCACTCGCTGTAGTCGATCACGTCGCCCGTGTCGCTCGCCGCATTCCGCAGGTACTCGGGCTTCATGGAGAGCGCGCGAACGAGCCACGTTCTGTCGGCGCACCAGAACGCGTGGCAGTCGAAGTTCACCAGCAGCCACTTGTGGGGATTGAAGCCCCAGCTGTCGGCGGCCTCGGCGCCGGCTACGAGCGGCCCGCGAAACTCGGGGCAGATCGCGGCGGCTCCGGCCCAGGCCGCATCGACGTGGAGCCAGGCCCGATGTCGCGCCGCGACGGGGGCGATGGTGGACACAGGGTCGAGGGCGCCCGAGGCCGTGGTGCCCACCGTGGCGACCACGAGGAACGGTCGGCGTCCCGCGGCGGCGTCGGCGTCCATCGCCGCGGCGAGCGCGGACGTTTCCATTCGGCCGAGCTTGTCGACGGGAATCCGACGCAGCCAGCCGCGGCCGATGCCGGCGATCCCCACGGCCTTCTCCACGCTCGAATGGGCGTCCACGCTCGCGTAGGCCACGAGCGATTCACCGCCGTGGCCGGCTCCATGGACGTTCGCGAGTCCGTCGGTCGCGCGCTCGCGGGCCGCGACCATCGCGCACAGCACACCGCTCGACGCCGAGTCGTGGATCACGGCGCCGCCAGCGCCGGTGCTCGCGAAGCGGTCGGGCAGGCCGAGGAGCAGGCGGAGCCAGTCGAGGACGTGCGTCTCGAGTTCGGTGCACGCCGGCGACGTGGCCCAGAGCATGCCCTGCACGCCGAGGCCGGCCGAGAGCAACTCCCCGAGGATCGACGGGCCGCTCGTGCTCGCAGGGAAGTAGCCGAAGAACGCGGGATGCTGCCACTGGGTGAGGCCCGGCATGATCACGCGATCGATGTCGGTGAGGACGTCGGCGAGCGGTTCGGCCCGCTCCGGAGGGTGGTCGGGCAGCCGCTCGCGGACCCAGCCGGGGGGCACATCCGAGCGCACCCGCCGGTCGGCCATCGACTGCCAGACGTCGGCGATCCAGTCGACGACGGCCCGACCCTCGCGCCGGAACCGCTCGGGATCGAAGGCCAGCGTCTGGCAGGATGACGGCTCCTTGCTCATGGCTCGCCCTGCACGGTGAGCACGAGCCGGCGCGGTCCGCCCTGCGCGCGGTGTTCGCAGAGGTAGATCCCCTGCCATGTGCCTAGGAGCAGCCGGCCGTCGCCGATCGGCACCGTCACGGAGCTGCCGATCATGGAGGCCTTCACGTGGGCCGGCATGTCGTCGGGGCCCTCGCACGTGTGGCGGTAGGGGAAGTCCTCGCGGGCGATCTCCGAAAACGCCATCTCGAGGTCGCGGGGCACGTCGGGATCGGCGTTCTCGTTGATCGACACACTTGCGGACGTGTGCTGGATGAACACGTGGAGGAGTCCGACGCGCAGCGACGGCAGACCGTCGATCGCCCGCTCGATCTCGGGCGTGATCAGGTGAAACCCCCTCCGGCGCGGCGCGAGCCGCACGTCGGTCTGGAACCAGGCCATGTCAGTCTCCGCTGCGAAAGCACCAGAGCACGCCGTCGTCGGAGGCGAGCACCACGCGGCCGTCGGCGATCGCAGCTCCGGCACCGAATCCGCCACCGGCGTCGAACTCCCACGCGGGCTCGCCGGTCGCGGCATCGAGGGCCATGATCCGGCCGGCCGCATCGGCGACGACGGCCACATCGCGGGCCACGGTGCCTGCGGGCCCGGTGGCCGACACGACCGCGGGTGACGCCTCGACGCGGCCACGCATCGGCCGGCGCCAGGCGCGTTCCCCGTCGGCGAGCGTGAAGGCCTCGATCGCCTTGCCGCGGAAGCCCACGATCGCGCGGCCGCCGGCGATCGCGGCGCTCGATCGATACGACTGGCCTGTCACGGCGGAGGCTTTGCGCCAGGCGGCCTCGCCGCGCATGAAGTCGATCCCGAAGAACACGCCCCCCTCGGTGCCGAAGAACACGCGATCGCCCGACACGGCAGGCGTCGTGCCGGTCGGGCCGTCGATCGGCACTGCGGCCGTCTCGGCGCCGGACGCGGCATCGATCACGTGCAGTTTGCCGTCGCAGCCGGCGAGAAAGACGCGGTCGCCGTCGGCCGTACGCGCGACGGTCGGTGAACAGCGGATCTGGTCGGCGATCGAGTGCTTCCAGAGGAGTTTGCCATCGGCGAGGTTCAGGCACGAAAGCGACGCGTCCTGCGAGCCGACGAGCACGTGGTCTCCTGCGGATGTCGGGAGGATCGTGGGGCCACCCGAAATCTCGCCATCGGTCTCGTACGTCCAGCGCACTGTGCCCGTGGCTGCGTCGAACCCGCGGACCACGCCGGTGTCGTCCCCCACGACCACCGTGCGGCCGTCGCCCTCGCCGCCGACGGCCGCCGCCGAGGAAAACCCCGCGTCCTTCGCCGTGAACGACCAGGCCGTCGTGCCGGACTCGAGGGCGACTGCGCGGAACGTGCCGTCGAGATCGCCGATGTAAATCGTGTCCGCGGCCACGACCGGCACCGCGGCGAAGGCGGTCTTCTCGAACTCGCGTTTCCAGGCCTCGGCGAGCGGAAGGCGAAGCGTGCCGGCCGATCGCCCCGTGCCAGCGAGACAGCCGCGGGCCATCGGCCAGGCGTCCGCCGGCGCGGCATCGAGTGCGTCGTCCGCGGAGCAGGGGACGGCGGCGATCGCGACCGCGACGACGAGCGAGAGCCTGCCGAGGAGCGTCGTCATCGCGCCGCCTCGTAGAGCGCGGCGAGATCGGCGGCAGTGACGGGCCGCGGATTGAACCCGGCGGTCCACTGCGCGTGCGCGAGCGCGGCGAGGGCGGATGTGTCGGGTGCGGCGAACCCGGCGGCCGACAGCGACGGCTTCAGCCGGGCCAGCCGCACGAGGTCGTCGAGCCACGCGGCCAGTCGCTCGCCGGCGGCAGCGACCTCCGTCGGGATGCCGATCGCGGAGAGCAGCTCCGCATAGCGCTCGCCGCACGACGGCGCGTTGAATCGCACGACGTGCGGCAGCATCATCCCCACCGCCTGACCGTGCACGATGCCGTGCCGCGCCGTGAGCGGATTGGCAAGGGCGTGTGCCGCGCCGAGCATCGCGTTTTCGATCGCGAGCCCCGCGAGTGCCGCGCCGAACTGCACTTCGGCCCGCGCGGCCATGGGGCCACCGTCGGCGAGTACGGCCGGCAGGCCGCGGGCAAGCAGCCGCCAGGCCTCGCGTGAGAACATCCGCGAGGCAGGTGTCGCGGCGGTGCTGACGTGGCTTTCCACGGCGTGTGTCACGGCGTCGATGCCGGTGAGCGCGGCGAGCGAGAACGGCTGGGTGAGCGTGAGGGTGACGTCGAGGATCACGACGCGAAACGCCGCCCGCGGATCGCCGCAGGCCATCTTCATGCCGGTGCAGGGATCAGTGATGAGCGCGAACGATTGTGTCTCGCTGCCGGTGCCGGCGGTCGTGGGCACCGCGATCGACGGCAGCATCGGCCCGGTCGCCGTGCCGCGGCCGCGGTAGCTTTCCATCCGGCCACCGCACGAGAAAAGGAAGTTGATCCCCTTCGCGCAGTCCATCGAGCTGCCGCCGCCGAGGCCCACGAGCAGGTCGGGCCGGAAGCCGCGGGCCACGGTCGTGCCCGCCTCCACGTCGGTGGTCGAGGGATTCTCGGAGAATCCGGAGAACACCTCGCACGCGATCCCGCGGGCGGTGAGCGACTCGACGCCCGCCGCCGTGTGGCCGGCAGCCACGATCCCGGGGTCACTCGCCACGAGCACGCGGCGGGCTCCGACCTCGGCGGCGAGTTCGCCGAGCCGAGCGACCGTGCCGGGGCCGACGACGAGCCGCGTGGGCGCCCGGAACTCGCACGACAGTGGATCGGAGGCCGTGGGCACGCCGCGTTCCTTCCCCGCCGCGCGGTCAGGCCGTCACGGCCGCCGGCACCTGGAGGGCCCGCGACCGATAGAGGAAGTCGATGATGTTTCCCTCGTGAGGCTGGAGCCAGTCGAGCTTCGTGGTGGGAATGGGGCCGAGGTTCAGCCGATCGATGTGCGTGGAGTCCACGAGCCGCCGCTGGAACGCCTCGTCCTCGGTGATCGCGGAGCAGACGAGTGTGGGGCCGATCGCGTCGAGCATCCTCTCCTGTGGGCACTCGACCACGCTCACGAACGGGAACATGTACTCCGCCTTGGCGATTTCGGGCTCGGGCGACGTGCAGTGCACGACCGTGGGCCGCAGCCACCCGCAGCGCTCCCCTTCGACGAGCCGTGGGCCATAGGCTGCGGTGACGTGGGTCACGCCCGGCGCTTTCAGGCCCGCCTCGATCTGCCCCCAGATCGCCTTGGCGGCGCCGGGGATCGTGAACGCCGCGAGTTTCGCGTTGGGGTCGTCGGGCGGCAGGGCGTCGATCGGCCCGAGCCGCGCCGCGAGCGCCTCAGCGATGGCCTTCGAGTGACGGCTCGAGTAGATCGCGGAGGCGTTGATGCAGCCGCGGCCGCTGTTGATCGCCACGCTCTCGCAGAGCATGTCGAGGTACCGCTCCCAGTCGTCCACGCAGTCGTCGCCGAAGATGATCTTCGAGAACCCGGGCCCGTGCACCTGCACGCCAGGGTTGCTGCGATACTGCTCCACGGTCTTGGCGCTGCCGAAGATCATGCTGCGGCGGCAGCCGGCGAGGATCGCGGCGCCTACGTCGCTCGAGCCGGGGTAGAGGCCGATCGCCTCGGCAGGGATGCCGGCCTCGACCATCGCCGCAGCCATCCGATAGGGCGTCCAGGGTTCCTGACTGCCGGGCTTCATCACGAGCCCGACGCCGAGGGCCACGACGGGCAGCCAGAGCGTGTGCACGCCCGGCGAGTTCGAGGGCAGCACGAGGCCGAGCATGGGAGACTGGGCCTGGTAGCTCACCGTGACGCCGCGGTGCTCCTGGCCGAAGCCCCGCCAGAGGATCGACGTGTCGAGCCCGCGGGAGAGGGCGTCGAGGATCCGGTCCATGTTCGAGAGCACGAACATGTTCTTCTGCATGTTGGCCCGACAGAGGCTCTCCGGCAGGCCCGTCGTGGCCGACTGACACTTCACGAACCGCTCCGGCGACTGCGGCTCGTCGCCGACGGTCACCGTGCCGTTGGCGTAGAGGTTGCCCGCCGTCTGGAGTCGTTCGACGATCTCCTCGGGATCGATCGCGAGCAGCGCGGCCCGCGCCTGCCGCGCCTTTTGTAAGTCGCGGCCCACGATCGCGCCCCCCACCTGGCTCACCTCGGCGACGGTCTCACCGGTGAGGAAGTGGACGAGCGACTCCCGCTCGAGCGACTCGTAGGGTTTGCCGAAACGCCAGGCTGGAAGGTGCACTAGTAGACTCCCACGGTCGTCGTGGCGGCGAGTTCGCGGAACGGCCGCACGCCGCTGATGCCGTCCCACGGATACTTCGCGTAGGGCAGTTCCCGCTCTCCCTCGTCACGCTCGAGGAAGCCGGGGATGAACGTTTCCTTCGTGAGCGTCGTGAGCCTCACGCGCCCCGTGCCGCCGTAGGGCACCACGCGGTCACGATCGTCAAACTCCACGACCTCGATCACGGCGCGGGGCTGCGGGGCGTAGTAGGCGATCGTGTAGCCGTCGGCCGGCGAGACCGGTCGCGAGGCGGCCAGCCCCATGAGCGTATTGCCGTAGGTGGGCGTCATGTAGGTGCCATCGAGGAGTTCCTCGACGGCGAACCGTGTCCACTGGGGCGTGAACTCGGTGCCGCCCGAGAAAATGCCGGTGATCCCCACCTTGCCGATGGTCGTTCCCTTCTTCTCGAGCGCCAGCGCCAGGGCCTCGAGGAGCTTGGGCGTCGTGAACATGCAACGGATGTCGTGGCCCGCCTCGAGGATCGTGATCGCCTGGTCGATGCAGTGCTGCTTGTAGGCCTCGAGATGCTCCATCCAGCCCTTCTGGATGAGCTTGATCACCCAGCGCGGATCGAGATCGACGCAGAAGCAGATGCCGCCGCGGTGTTGCGCGAGATGCTCGATCGAGAGCCGCAGCCGGCGCGGCCCCGAGGGCCCGAGCATGAGCCAGTTGGCCCCCTTCGGAAAATACTTCTCGGGGAGCGTGTCGCTGAACATCTCGTAGTCGGTGCGGAAGTCGCGCGAGTTGTAGCGCGACTTCGGCACGCCTGTCGTGCCCCCCGTCTCGAACACGTAGGCCGGCTGGTCGGCCAGCCCCTTCGGCACCCAGCGGCGCACGGGGCCGCCGCGCAGCCACTCGTCCTCGAACGGGGGGAACTTCTTGAGGTCGTCGAACGAACGGACGTCCTTGAGCGGGTCGAACGGCAGGGTCTTCGCGTACTCGAGCCAGAACGGGCAGCCCGTCGACTCGTGGAAGTGCCAGGCGATCGTCTCGACGGTGTGGGCGTCGAGCTCAGCCCGCGCCCGCTTCACGGCCTCGTCGGTCGCCAGCTCGAACACGGGCGGCTTCGCCGCGGGACTCGACACACCGGCCATGCGGATGCCTCGGGGGAAAAGGCCACCGGCCGGCGTCAGCCGTCGGTCGGTGACTCGGAAGGGGAGAGCGGTGCGCCGAGCTGCGCGAAGAGCTGGAGCACGCCGTTGAAGTGCGCGAGCCTCGGGCCGTAACGATCGATGAACTCACCGAGCGCGTACTCGCTGTCGGAGAAGTCGTCGGCGTTGTCGGCGGCCTCCTGGGCGATGCCGGAGAGGAACTCGGTGTGGACCTTGGCGAGCGACTCGGCCGCACGTCGGCAGGCGCGGGCGAGCTGTGGGTTGGCCTCTTTCCAGGCCTTGAGTTCGGCATTGCGCTGCCGCTGCTGGAGCGAGACGTGGGCGACGAGCTCCGTGAGCAGTTCGACCGACTTCTGCTGTCCGGCCACGAGCTCGGCGAGGAGGCGGTTGGTGTCGGTGAGATCGGCCGTGATCGCGGCGCGGGCGCCCGATGCGACGGTGCCGGCCGAGATGTCGAGTTGCGTGAACATCGGGGGTCCGTCGCTCATGGCCTCGCCCATTCCGGGGGTGACGTGCGGTGGGATCCGCTCACGAGACCATCGTAGGCCGGAAGCCCCCGGTTTTCCACGGTAGGGCCCGCCGCACCCGCACGGTTCACCCAGTTCGCCGCGGCGCATCCACCGGCCACGTGGCTCCGCACCACGTTCAAGTGCCCCGCCGTGACACCCGATGCATGGGTGGCAGGGCACGCGGCCACGGAAGGCGGCGGTGCGGTTGGACGTCGGAGCGACGCATGGGCATGCAGCAGTCGGAGGCGGGCGACGGCGCGGCGTTCGGGTTTCTCACGACCGTCGACTCGCCGATCCACGGCCTGTTCGGCGGCTACCTGCTCGTCGACGCGCTCGGTCGTCCGCTCGAGTTCCACTGCACCGCACCGGTGAAGGTGACGCGGGCCCAGCAGATCCTCTACGGGCCGACGCTCCAGGGACACCTTCATGGGCAGCAGATCGGCGGCAGTCTCCTCGCCGAGAGCCGTGTCACTCCCGCCGTCGTGCTTACCGATCACGACGCGATGCTCCATGTGCGGCCGCACGCCCGCGTGCCCGTGGCGCTCGTGCGTGCAGCCGAGAGCGATTCCGGCACCACCGGCTTCACCGTCGGCAGCGCGCGCGTAAGCCCGCATCCCGTGGACGCGGCCGAGGAGCCGACGCTCCGTGAGCGGCTCACCGAACTCGCGGCCGCCGTCGATCTCCGTGAGCCCTTCGATCGGATCCGCGCCGCGCTCGAGGAGGCGCAGCGACACTGAAGCCAATGCATGACGCGCCCGCCCCACCGATTCACTCGCTCCGCGGCGACGGTCTCGCCATCGGGCCGGTCGGTCTCGTGTCGTGGGACGATCCGCGGATCGTGCGGCCCCCCGCGCTGCGACTGCCACTGGCGGCTCCGGTGCCGGAGATCGTCCGCGTCGATCTCGTCCTGCCGCGACCGCGTGTGACGAGTTGCCGTTTCGCCCCGCCGGTCTCCGTGCCGACGCCTGCATCGGCACCGACACCGCCGCGACGCGCTCCCGCGCCGGCCGCGGCCGGTGCCGCCGCCGCGCGGCCCCGCACGCGGATCGCACCTCCGCGCGACGTCGTCAAGCTCTCGGAGAAGTTCTTCTATCTCCTTCAGCCCGATCTCGAGACGACGCTCAAGTCGGTGCGGCTCGAGTTCCCGCGGCAGCCGTTCCCGTTCCAGCTCGACGGCATGGCGTTCCTCGTGCCGCGGCACGGTGCGGTGCTCGCCGACGAGATGGGGCTCGGCAAGTCGATGCAGGCGATCTCGTCGATCCGGCTGCTCGTGCGTTCGGGCGAGGCACGGCGCGTGCTCGTCGTCTGCCCGAAGGGGCTCGTCTCCAACTGGGCGAGGGAACTCGCCGACTGGGCTCCCGAGATCGTCGTGGCCGTCGTCGAGGGGGACCAGCCCCGGCGCCGCTGGCAGTGGACCCTCGACGTGCCGGTGAAGGTGGCGAACTACGAGGCGATGGTACGCGATCGCGAACTGGTCGCGGAACTCGGCCTCTCGTTCGATCTCGTCGTCCTCGACGAGGCCCAGCGGATCAAGAACCGCTCGAGCCACACGAGCCACGCCGTTCGGTCGATCGAGCGCCGCCGCTCGTGGGCCCTCACCGGCACGCCGATCGAGAACAGCGCGGAGGATCTCGTCGGGATCTTCGAGTTCGTCGCCCCGGGACATCTGGGGGAGCGCATGCCGCCGAAAGCGATGGGGGCCGCCGTCGCCGATCACATCCTCCGTCGCACGAAGGAGCAGGTGCTCGAGGACATGCCCCCGCGGCTCGTGCGCGACGCCCGCATCGAGATCACCGCCGAGCAGCGCGAGACCTATCGCCGTGCCGAGGAGGAGGGCGTGCTGCGGCTGGCGGGCATGGGCCGCGAGGCGACGATCCAGCACGTCTTCGAACTCGTGCTCCGGCTTAAGCAG
>Ga0233425_10009419_pt1 | contig 12400 bp, 11 predicted proteins | sample Watercolumn_Towu_2_FD_181712 | JGI IMG/M metagenome (GOLD analysis project Ga0233425, IMG submission 181712) | Freshwater microbial communities from Lake Towuti, South Sulawesi, Indonesia - Watercolumn_Towuti2014_140_MG | ecosystem: Environmental > Aquatic > Freshwater > Lake | place...
ATCGTTACACCGAATTTTAATGGAGGTCGTTTTCTCGCGAAGACGATGGACACGGTCATTTCCTCGGATATCGATGGATTGCAATATGTAGTGGTTGATGGCGGATCCACTGATGAGAGCATCGCAATAATTGATTCACGTCGCGAGCGGCTTTTTCACGTTTTTAGTGAACCCGACAATGGGATCTACGACGCCCTTAACAAGGGCTTTTCAGTTACCTCAAGCGACATAATGGGCTGGATCAACTCGGGGGACATCCTTTTTCCTGATAGCTTGGCTATCGTCCAGGAAGTTTTTTCAATCTATCCGGAGATCGAATGGTTGACCAGTCGAGTAACTACGATGCTTGATCATCGCGGAAGAATAGCCTTTCAGGCGATTCATTATGGTTTCGAGCGGGATGGATTTTTGAGGGGAGATACCCTCCCTGGATTCGGCACTGGACCTATGATGGCATATATCCAGCAGGAGTCCACATTCTGGCGTAGATCCCTATGGGAGAGGACCGGTGGACGCCTTAATGACCGATTGAGGCTGGCTGCTGACTTTGAACTTTGGGCACGTTTCTTTGACGTTGCAGATTTATGGTCAATTTCGGCGCCATTAGGAGCTTTCCGCAAGCATGCTGGTCAGCTCACCGAAGTGTACCAAAGTGTTTACCTAGCCGAGGCCAAGTGCGTGCTGGAAGCACGTGGTGGTCGGCCACGAACGACGGTGGGTGGAGCCCTCAGGTTAGCGTTGCGACGCGCCCTCCCACGCTCACTTCGTCCGGCGGCGCACAGGATCGGCCTTTTTCATACGGCGCCGATACTGGAGTATGATTTTGAATTGCAGAGTTGGCGTAGATGTTCACTCTGAGAACCATGCCAATCGTAATCCTTGTAACCTGTGTGTGAAGGGCTTCTTTGTGGGGCTAGTTAATTCATTTACATAATCATACCCTACAGCCTTTAGTCGCATGTTCAAACGCTTTAACTCACCCTTAGTGCACAAAATGGGCCTGGGATAGCAAAGATGGTTTCAAAGACTTATGTTCTCGTGTCTGCAGCACGCAATGAAGAGACTCATCTCGAGCGGTGTATTGGCTCAGTGCTGTCTCAGACTGTGATGCCAAATCAGTGGGTAATCGTGAGCGACGCATCAACAGACCGTACGGATGACATTGTTTCACGGTATGCCCGACAACACGACTTCATCCAGTTGGCAAGAGTGGAGGGAGGTGGAAAAAGGCAGTTCGCATCGAAGGTGTTTGCACTGAGAGTAGGATACGCTAAGCTAAAGAGCTTAGAGTTTGATTTTATTGGAAATCTGGACGTTGACATTTCTCTTGGCCCCGACTATTACGAAAACGTACTGAGCAAGTTCCATGACAATGAAAAGTTGGGGGTTGCCGGCGGACTGATTCTTGACGTCGACTGCCCCCAGATCTTCGACAAGATGGCAAACCTGAATTCGGTGAGGGGGGGAGTCCAGTTGTTTCGGCGGCAATGTTATGAAGAAATTGGTGGCTATGTGCCTCTGGAGCTTGGTGGGGAAGATGCCGTCGCAGAAACTATGGTCCGTGCGATGGGTTGGGAAGTCAGAACATTTCCAGAAATTAGAGGCTTCCACCTTAGAGTGAGTGGAACACATGGGCGGAGTATTAGAGTCGCACGGACGTCGGCCGGGTTGAGGGACTATTTACTGGGCTACCATCCTTTGTTCTTCACGTTGAAGGCAATCCGCAGAATGATCGAAAAACCTTATGTCCTTGGCAGTGTTTTCATGCTCCTCGGGTATTGGAGTGCGTATTTGACAGGCATCAATCCTAGGGTATCAAGTGACTTCTTGAGTCACATTAGGACGGAACAAGTGTCGCAAATGAGATCCGTCCTGAAAAGAGCATTTCGAATGGCCTCCCGTGGTAATGGTTTGATGGATGGTTGAGGTTCCGTTCCTGATCCACGCACATTTTGCCATCTGACCCTACCTGAAAGTTGCTGGAGGTTTGAGGGGCTAGCGCTTGGGAAGAGACGACAACTTAGCGACAAAGCCATCCCAAAATGGAAGTGGAATGATACGGCCTAGATTGAGAGAGGATGTTTCATTTTCTGCCCTCGCATGCACGTTGGGAGCCGTACTGCTGGGTTATGCATACACCTACTACCCATGGAAGGTGCAGGTGTTCGTTGTTGGCTCTATCTGCTTTGTTTGGCTCACCTGGCTCAGGCCTGAATTTTCTCTGTATCTTCTGTTCATGGCAATGATAATGATGACTGATTCTGTCCAAGAGGAATCTGTTGGATCGGCGGCGGGATATTTCGTAATAGAGGAAATCAAGTTGCCAGGATTACCTTCTGCCCTCAATGTGATCGTTGTTATCATATTCTCAATCCAATTCTTCAAACTTTACTTAACCGGAAAGAAAACATCTATCATCTCTATTAAATATTTGTTTATTTATATATGTGTACTCTTAATCGCCTTGGCAACCGGCGCAGAACATCCAAAGGCGACTTCCGATCTGCTTCGCCTTGAATTCATGAAAATGCTTTTCCCTGTTCTATGTTTTTATGCCTCTGTCAACATCTTGGACGACTATGATAAGATCAGAAAGATGATGTGGGTCCTTTTCCTGATATGTGTAGTTAAGTCGTTTATCTTAGATGTTTATTATCTGGCCGGAAGAGGTTTTCCCTTTGGAGAATACAAAATTGTGAGTTATGACTCGGCAGAATTGATGGCCTTTATTGTAATGCTCCTATATGTAATAATGATGATATCATATCATGTAATCACAGGTGTTCGTGCATGGCTCCTGGCGTTATCAAGCGTACCACTATTATTCGCTGTTCTCTTTTCCTTCAGAAGGGCACACTGGCTTGGCATGTTATGTTCAATGGGCCTTTTGTACCTGTGGAGCCCTCGCCTACAAAGAGCAAGATTAAAACCTTATCTGCTCATTACACTATTGTTGGTTTTTCCTGCCGTTTGCATCATCTTCTTTGCTGGCGTTTTGTTTCCAACACTTGACTTTGCCGGTCTTTCCAGAATCAGCTCACGTTTTTCGACTTTGTTCGACCCTAGCCAGGATTCCAACCGGCACCATTTCTATGAAAGCATTCAGACAATGAAAGACATCATGGGCAGCCCAATTCTTGGTTTAGGGCTTGCGTCTTCGCATTCACCGGTTGATGTGGATCTGGGAGGGTGGAATGAGGCTGGGCAGCCACTCCATGTCGTCCATAACGCGTTTATTTATGTTTGGATGAAGACTGGCCTCTTTGGTTTTATCTTCTTTATGTGCTGTGGGTATAAATATATTAAAAAGATAATGCATTACCAGAAGCACTTTCGGTCAAGTGAATACTGGCCAATTGCAGTGAGCATAGGTTCAGCCATAGGTATATGGTTTATGATGTTCATGACAGGGCCGGTCCCCCATTACTTCCATCAGACCTATTTTATAGCCCTTTTTTCGGCAATGATGATCTCCCTGATCCGCATTGAGAAAACGCACTTTCCCGAGCTCTCGGTGTCGGCGGCTCATGACCATGGATATGATTTCGTCAATCGAGCTGTATTGAAGTGAGGATGCTAGAGACCGGAGTATCCACGACCCGTGCCGCATTTCTTGAGAAAAAGTGAGAAAACCTGGGAGTGAACAACAAGTATCAAACATTCCATAACGCTATTTTGAATACTCTGAGCCGTGTATTCTCCATAGTCGTGGGTTTCGTTTTCATGCCTTATATCGTCCATCAACTGGGCGCCGAAGCATACGGGATCTACCTGCTTATTTTTGCCATTATCGGCTATTTTGCCCTGCTTGATCTCGATCTTGGGCAGGCTATCATAAAGTATGTTGCCGAGTATAGAGTGGGGAATGACTACAAAAGGATCAATGACGTTGTAGGGGTCACTCTTTTGCTCTATCTTGTATTAGGATTGTTTGGAAGTATAGTTATTTGCATCGGTTCAGACTTTATTGCTTCACGATTATTAAAAATACAGGAGTACTTGCTACCGGTAGCCAGCTTGGCTCTCTACATTGGATCATTTGGATTCATCTTGACTATGCTTCTATCCGCGTTTTCGTCTATTCCCAAAGCTCTAAACCGTTACGACATCACTAGCAAGGTGACAATCGTCGTAAGTTTATTCACCACCCTCAGCACGGTTTGTCTGCTTTACATAGGTTTTGGGCTCGAAGCAATAGTCATTCTCAATGTGTTGCTTATTCTCTTAAATATCCTGGCTTATATGCTCATCAATAAACGTCTTCTCCCTCAACTGAAATATTTGCCTTCCTTTGACGTAACGGCTTTTAAGACAGTGTTGTCGTTTGGTTTATACTCCTCGTTGGGCCGGTTATCCGGGATCATCCAGTTTCAGATGGACCGAATACTGACTGGTGCCATACTTGGTGCATCTTTCGTGACTTACTATTTTGTGCCTTTCACTTTGGTTTCGAAAGCGGTGACACTTACGAGTCAGTTGAGCGGAGTCATTCTCCCTGTAGTCAGCAGACTCCATGGGGAAAAGAACTTCCAATCGCTCATCGGCCTCTATCTACAATCCTCTCGCCTGATTATTGCCATGGCTTCCTCCATATGTCTGCCGCTGTTCCTCTTTGGCAAACAATTCCTGACTCTGTGGATGGGCTGTGAATTTGCCCAACAGTCAGGGAGAGTTCTCATGCTCATCACTCTTGCCCTCTACGCAGACGCCTTCACCAATGTCCCATCATTCGTCGTCCAAGGATTGGGACGACCCAAGATCACGGGGATTTTTGCCATGGCCAACGCAATTATAAACTTGGCCCTCTTCTATCCGCTGGCTAAGAGCATGGGAGTGGATGGAATTGCACTCGCTTTTCTGATCAGCAGTGCAGGCATCGCACCCATATTCGTATTTTACGCGAACAATCGAGTTTTGGGCTACTCTATGCTGAGACTCATCAAGGATGCTTACCTTTTGCCTTTAGCTTCCCTTTTGCTGGTTGGCGTCCCATTCTTCTTCTTTCCGGAACATCGAATAGATAACATCTTGCTTCTGCTCGGTGTTATGATGTCGGTGACATTACTCTATTTACTGCTTTCTGCTTTGATAGGGGTGTTCTCAAAGGATGAATTGAGGCAGTGCTATGATTATGTGCGGCTAATATTTAGGTGGCTTCTGCAAATGGAGGAAGGGAATGGTCGTGGTGAGGTCGAGACCCCTCCCACCTCAGAAGAACAACTCAAGTCATGAGAGTGCTTATGCGAGAGACTTGTCGGGAATCGAGGAAGGACCTTCATAAACTGACCATGTATCGTTACCTGACAGGACTCAGTTTGTTTACCCCGTTGAGGAATTGACTCTCCAGGTTGACTGGTTTGCGCCGTGGCTTGATGGCCCCCGGGGGCAACTTCAAGAGTCGACCGGGAGTTCCAAGTGATCACTGTGGGTGGTTCTTGATCAGGAGGTAAGTCGAACTTTCCACTGAGGTCTCTCTCACGAGAAGGAAGCATTTCTAATTACACAAATGTAGCCAAAAATACATTTATGTAATAAGGAAGTCTAGTCTCACTCTTGTCTTGAAGTCCTCATCGCCACTCTGATGCAATCACCGGGGTGTCATGTCGTGGATCGTAGGAAGGCAATCTGTGGTGGACAACTCGACATATCTCATTTCGCCGAAGGCCAAAGCCCAGGTTTGTCAAGGAATTCTCAGCCCCTGGCTTTCATCCGGGTGGAGGAAGCGCTATTGATGGAAAACCTGAGATTGCCAATTTTCGACAATTCCTATCCGTTTTGTTGTCAACACTCTCATGGTGATCACCAATTATACTCTGTTGATGAAAACGTGGCATTGTTGTTGCAATGGCTGATAGCATTCGACGTCCTCATTGTTACGAGGCTGCTATAGGAAGTTGGACGTTTTCCCAACTCCATCCTTATCGGAACTTTTGAGCGAGTGAGCAGAATGTGATGGCGCTGGAATGTATGGCTGTTCTGCACCGGCATCGAAAAGGAGATACTAATGAAGAAACTCACATCAAACATATGGAGCCTTTTCTTGTTGATTTTCTTAACCACTATGGTTGTTTCGCAGGCAAGTCTGGCTGCCACGTATTATGTTGGGCCCCTGGGGGACGACACTTCAGGAGACGGGAGTCAAGCCAAGCCTTTCAAATCCTTGTCTAGGGCTTGTGGCAGGGCGACCTCATCGGGTGATGTCATCTATATTGCTCCAGGATCATATAGTGACGAAAATCCATGCAGCCTCAAGACCGGAGTCAAAATACAAGGCGCCGGAAAGGATGTGGTGAAAATCTCAAGCAATATCATTTCCTATATAGATGGCACTAGTAGCACGCCTTCGGTGATTGGCAATAATGAAATCTCCGGGATCTCTTTCTACGGCAGTGGATCAAACAGGTGCATATATTCATCTGGGAGAAGTGGTCAGAAAATCTATGACTGTTATTTTGAGAGCTTTGACAAGGCCATCGAGTTGGTAGGCAAATATCCAAAGTTCCAAGCCAGCTGTGGCTCAACTCCTTCCAGCTCTGCTATCTACTGTGATGACGATGCTAGGCTGAGTACAGAGCCATCGTCAACGGATTGGGCTGAAAACGTTGAGGTCTATAACAACACGGTCAAAGATGCCGGGCTCATGTTCCATACAATCAAAAGTGCAAAGATTCACCACAACACCATTGACAACTCCGGTTCGCTGAAGAGTGGCGTTGGTAATACTTCCTACTGGTGGAACGGCGTGGAATTCTACGCCAACACTATCCGAGTGCAGACCATTGCATGGAGCACTATCGCGTTGGAAGTCTGGTTGGTGGAGGGCAACACCAGATTTTATGACAATTGGACCAATGGCTGGTTTTCCATCATCAAGAACCCGACAGGCATAAAGACGCCGTATTCTTGGCAGATTGTCAACAATACATTTGAGAGTGACGTGCAAAGAGGCTTGGGAAGTGGAGATGTGGGCTGTGCCCTTGAGACGTGCTATTTTGCGGAGAATGTTCTTATAGAAGGCAACTACTTCGTTAACACCGGTGCCAATAAGACCTATATGCGTGCAATTGGTGTGTGGGGATATGGTGTGAACAAAAATATGATAATAAAGAATAACGTAATAAAAAACATTGAAGGGGATGCTATATTCATTTCCTCAACTAATGAAACTAAGCAACTGTTTTATGGAAGCAGTATCTATATATATAACAATGTAATTGATAACACTAGGAATGGCTTAAGTCAAGGAATAGCGATAATTGATGGCGCTGGGGATATTGACAACATTTACATAAAAAATAATATTTTTATGACTGTCAATATGGGTGTGCTAATTTATCCCAATAGTCATAGTGTAAGTGGAGTCGAATTTACAAATAATGTAGTGTATAACGGTAAGGGTTTTACTTCGGACATGAGTAGCGGTGGATTCTCGGTTGTCAAAGACAATTTTACCTTTGCTCCCGACATAAACGCTACTGGTCAGGTGCCATATCCTTATTATACTCCGAAAGGTCAAGCTGCCAATATCGTCAATAGAGGAGTAAACGTCGGAATACCTTTTTCTGGGTCAGCACCCGATATCGGTGCTTATGAGTTTATTGAATCGGAACTTAAACCCCCACTGGGAGTAAGAGTCGTTCAATGAGGAGCTTCTTGAAAATAGCGGTCTCTAAGACGGTCATGCAGATGTGCCATCGGCAAGGGAACCTACAAGTAGGTTTTTGATCGCCGCAGGAAAGCTTCTATCAACAAACGTGGGACTAACCCCTCATGCCAAAATCTTGGCAATGCTCCCGTTGCGAACGACACTGGAGAGGGGACCTTTCTTCTGAATGGTCTCGATTTTGTGCAATCATGGCGACAACCAAAATGCCACGTGCGTTCTTCAAAGCGATAAAAGAGAAGGCAAAGATGGCAAAGAATGCCTTCGTTGCCGTATTTACGCCATCAGATTGCAGAGTTACTCCAGGAGCGTTTGAGATGTTAATCGCAGCATATCTGTCGCATTAGTAGTAGAACGTCGAGAGTTTTGATGACATGATGACTTGCAGCTACAATAATAGAGACTCTGCAACCAAACCACTGGTCAGCGTGATCATCGTAGTGCGAAATTGCGAAAAACATCTGGCTCAAACCATTTCCTCGGTTATCGATCAAACTTATAAGAACATCGAATTAATCATCATAGACGGTAATTCCACCGATGGCACTGTTGATTTGATCAGGAAATACGAAACGTCAATTAGCAATTGGGTTAGCGAACCCGATGATGGGATTTATGATGCAATGAACAAGGCAATCAAACTATGTAAGGGGGATTACCTCTATTTTCTGAACTGTGCCGACTATTTTGCACATTTGGATACACTCGAAACGGCAGTGAAGTACCTGCGGCACAAGATGCCTGATATCCTGCATGGTAATATTCTGTGTGTGCATGAAGATGGAGTCCAGGCCAAAAGTACACAAATCAATTCGGAATATGACCTTTTCAGAGAAACCATCTCTCACCAAGCGCTCTTTACCGCCAGGCATGTTTTCAATACCGTTGGGGTGTTTGACAAATCCTATAGGATATGTGCAGATCGCGAATGGTTGCTGAGAGCTCTGAAGGTTCACAAGTTTGCCTTGACATATATAGATATCCCGATCTGCATATTCGATAGGTCTGGTGTGAGCTCGCGCCAGAGACTGCAGCTTCGGTTGGAAAACCTCAAGATCAACCTCAGACACTTCAAACTGCAATGTTATCCATTCTTGTTCAGGCAACTAGCCAACAAGGTCAAGAGCACCCTTGCGTTCTGAAACTCCTCTTATAAAACAGCGAGAATACAAATAACATTAAATGCAAATCCCTGAGAGCACAATGCGAGAACCAGCACAATCCGGTCCTCGAAGTTCGAAAGCATTCCGTGATTATCCTATAATCTCGATTGGAACTATAGCATATTTCACATGACTTGATATCACGATTTTTTCAAAAATCTTCTTCTTCGGTCAAGAGATTCATGTCGATGGCTTGATTTTCATCAATTTGGCCATCTTCTTCCCAATACTTGTCTTCTTGTCAGCCACGATCTTAGCAACCAGTTTTCGGCATGTTTCTGATGTGACTTGCGAAAAGGCGAACGGTAAATCATCGCGGAATTGTTGAAGAGTGAAATCACAATGCTGGGCCATGTAATTCTTTACAACATCCTTGACACCGCCTTTCATAGATGCTAGCCAGAAGCTCTTAAAAATCACATTCCAATTAGGCCAAAACAAATATTACTATAATTCTAGTACTGGGGTTCAAAAGGTAGCGAATCTATGAAGATCTTATGGTTTACAGGCGTGATGCCCCCGGCCGTTAGGCATAGACTAGACTTGCCTCCAGATCATGGTCCGGCCGGTTGGGTAGAGAATATGCGTTTTGCTTTAAGAGATTCGGCAGACTTCAGGCTTGCCATTGCAGCGCCAACATCTATTCCTTTTTCACCATTTCAAGAGAACGGCACCTTGTACTATGGCGTGTTGGAACCTCCACCACACACTCCGATCACAAAGATCGCACGAGCATGGGCACAGTCACTCTTTTCACCATCTAATGATGTTCAACAATGTCTGTGGATTGTAAAACACTTTGAACCTGATTTGATACACGTCCATGGGACAGAAAACACTTTTGGCCTCCTTAAGAAATATCTGGATGTTCCACTGGTAGTATCTCTACAGGGGTTGTTGACAATTTACTACCGATTTTACTTTCATGGGTTAAACTTCAAGGAAGTTGCAAGAATGCTGCTTTCGAGACATTTTCTGGCAGGAAACAATGAAATCCACGGCTATATGCGTTGTGGTAGATTTGCTGAACGCGAAAGGGAGATTGTCCGTATCAATGACTTTTTCATTGGACGAACTGATTGGGATCGAGAATTTGTAGAACTTCTTAACCCAAGAGCCAAATACTTCCATTGCGATGAGTTGCTGCGGCCACAATTCTCAAAATCATTTTGGAATCAGGAAAATAGCCAGCGATATCTCATTTATTGTACTGGTAGTAATATGATATTCAAAGGTGTTGAGAGCTTAATTGAAGCATTAGGCCTTTTACATGCTAGCGGCTTGAAGCAGATACGACTCCGTATTTCTGGTGTTCCATATTATGGGGATGTAATGAATTTTTATCGCAGAAAAGAATTACAACATAAAGTTGAATCATCAATAGACTGGCTGGGACGTCTGAATGCTCAACAAATAATTGAAGAGTGTCTCAATGCAGAAGTGTTTTGTTATCCATCACATATTGATAATAGCCCCAATGCGCTTTGTGAAGCAATGTCGCTTGGAGTTCCATGCATAGCTTCACATGTAGGTGGTATCCCTAGCTTACTTACCCATAAGAAGGAAGGCCTTCTATTTCCTGACGGCGACGCATATGCTTTAGCCGGAAAAATAAAGTATATGCTTGAAAACCCAATGCTCGCAAAAGAAATGGGAGAAGCTGCACGTAACAGGGCTTTGTCTCGCCATAGAATTGAAACCGTATGTTCAAACTTATTGAGTATATATTATAGCCTACTTTAGGAAAGGAATAGGATCTAATTGTGAACATCTGTATTGTAAAACAGCACACAACATATGATCTCTATACCAAGACCGGACCAGACATAAGAACTGTTGTTGAATCATCCAATTGGCGTACAGGCCCGATCGGGTTGGTTGAAGCGTTCAATTGCGATTTTCGCATTGTTTGGGAAAATAGAGAAAAAGAATGTCAAGTAGGAAAGAAACATTGGGGCAAATATGTTGAAGGTTGGGACATTTGGCCCAAAGGTTCAATAGCTGAAGATGTTGATGAAATTGACTGGTGTAAATACAATATTGTAATAGCAATAGACATTGCTGTACCCACACGTATTATAAGAAAGTATCCACAAGTAATGTGGTGCTATTATTTCATTGAAGGAGGGCCTACCGCCATAGATGGACATCTTGGAGGCAGCCCCTACTATGGATACAATGTTTTCATTACACACAGACTTGCTAAAAGTTTGCTAACAGTGGAAAGTATGTCAGCTAGATCTATGATGATTGAGCGCAGGGCTACGCTGGATATGCCATATTATGTGATGTCTAAGAATACGTTGAACAAAATATATCCCGAATTAACTGCATACAAAAGGACAGGATTTGTTCTTAGCCACCATAGCTACCCATGCCTGGCAAAAGAGGAACGTTTGCAATTATCAAAGTACGGTGAATTGAACACCCCTATACAAAGTATAAGTGATATACACCGCTGTGAACTAAAATCGAAATACTACATTGTGCATCCAAACTGCAAGCCAATGGCTGGATTAGGGGTTATTGAAGCCATATCAGCAGGCTGTTTGGTATTAGCTCCAAAGAACAAGCTATGGGGTTTTCCTGAGTTATTGTCCGATTCACTAGGCTTTGATGACTTTTCTCAACTTATTGAAGTGATAAGAACTCTAAACGTCAATGATGAGTTGTATGAATGTGAGCGTGAAAGCCAGCGCAATAAAGTACAAGAATGGTGTTATATTAATCCAATTTATAATATAAAATATCTTTATAATATATTCAATAAGTGCACAGTTTCTAAAGTTACTCAGTCATTGTATGAGTATAAAGCATATATAGAATCTATGATTAAACGTGGAAAACGGTTTATCAGTAGGAAGATGAGTTGGAACAATTATAATAAAAGATCAAGATGTTCAAGAGACTGAAACCAACGAACCAGTAACCGTTCAGCGGGGGGGAGTCAGGAGGTTCAGACGAGGGAGGGAAGGGCCAGCTTCTTGAAGGTGGCATCCATCAGTTGACAGAGGAAAAGGAAGGGGTTTTTGCCCTGCAACCTGCATGTCCTGGTAACGGTAAGGATGCGCTCGGTGAAACGCTCGCCGTCGGTCGATTGGCTGCCGAAGCATATCTTTCGCCACTGGACCGCGAAGCGCAAGGCACGCTCCGCTATATTGTTGGTAGGCTCCACGCCTTCATGGAAGATAAAGGTGAAAAGATGATCCCAGCTACCGAGCAAGCGTTTCGCGCGAGTCGAAACGGCTTAATCCAGGCTGGACTGATAGCGCAGGCACAACGATTTCATTCTTCCCCGGACGAGGGCGGTCGTGTGCCTCAACTCTTCGCGGGTCAAAACGCCATCGATAAAGGCGTACCAATCGGAGAAGAGCCTCTCGATTTGGCTCAGCATATGATCAGCGAAGGCACACATGTCGGGGCTGGCGCGCTGGTCGGCAAGAGCAATGAGCTTGCGTATGATGTGGGCCCAACACAGTTGCCTTATCCCGTTTTTGTGATAGGCGCTATAGGCGGAAGCGTCATCTTGTGATGATGCCGGCAAAGGCTTCTCCGAGCACGGAGGTGAGCACGG
>Ga0233425_10009420_pt1 | contig 12398 bp, 11 predicted proteins | sample Watercolumn_Towu_2_FD_181712 | JGI IMG/M metagenome (GOLD analysis project Ga0233425, IMG submission 181712) | Freshwater microbial communities from Lake Towuti, South Sulawesi, Indonesia - Watercolumn_Towuti2014_140_MG | ecosystem: Environmental > Aquatic > Freshwater > Lake | place...
GGCATCGTGCATCGCCTCCCACTCGGGCGTCACCAGCACGTTGCCCGGCTTCACGTCGCGATGCACGATGCCTTGCGCATGGGCGTGCTGAAGCCCCTGGGCCACCTGGGAAATCACCAACGCCGCCTGTTCCATACTCAGTGGCCCGTCGCGGCGGACCAGCTTGCGGAGGTCGGCCCCCGGCACGTACTCGATCACCAGGAAGTAGACGTTGCCGTCGTGGCCGGCGTCGATCGCGCGGACCAGCTTGTCGTGATCCAGTCGGGCCAGCGCGCGAACCTCATTGGTGAAGTTGGTGACGGCCTCGGGCGTGGACTTGGCGCGGGGCAGGACTTTGATGGCCACGACGCGGCCCAGCACGCTATGTTCGGCCTTGAACACCTGCCCCATGCCGCCCTGGCCGATGGAATCGACGATCCAGTACGGCCCGAGATTGAACTTCGTGCGGCCTTCGAGGAGTTGCTTGGCCTGCCAGGCGTTGAGCCGGCCCATATCGACCAGGCGGTCGGCGAGTTGCTGGTCGCTGGGGGCGGCGGCGGCGTCGGGTTCGTCGCCGCCCGACCAGCGCACTGTCTTGCGGGCCTCGGCAAGCTGCTCTTCGTTTAGCAGCCCGCTGGTCAGGGCACATTGTTCAAACGGCGATCGGTTCGAGGTGCTCACTCTCTTACACTACCCCGGAAACCTGCGGGCCGCAAGGCGACTACCCGCTGATGCCCAATCGCCGCCACGGCTCGGGCAGCGGGGCGACGAGTTCCACCGGTTCCAGTTTCACCGGGTGGGCGACCAACAGCCGCCGCGCGTGCAGGGCAATGCCCGCGGGAAACGGCCGGCGGCTGCCGTACTTCCGGTCGCCCAGCACGGGATGGCCGCGATGGGCCAACTGGAGCCGGATTTGATGCTTGCGCCCGGTTTCCAGCGTGATCTCCAAGAGCGAATCGTGGCCCACCAACGCCAGCCGCCGAAACGTAAGGATCGCTTTCTTTGCGTCGGGCGCGTCGGCCGGCGTCACGTGCATGCGGCGGTGACGCTCGTCGTGGATGAGCCAATCGACGCACTCGGCCACCGTTGGCCGGAGAACCCCTTCGGCAATCGCCCAATAGGTCTTTTCGACCAGCCGCGTGCGGAACTGGTTGGTCAATCGGGCGGCGGCCTTCGAGGTCCGTGCGAGGAGGACCACGCCGGTGACCGGGGCGTCGAGCCGGCTGACCACGCCAAGATAGACGTTGCCCGGCTTGCTATAGCGCTGCTTGATGTACTCCTTGGCAAGCGTCAACAGAGTGGGCCGCCCCTCAGGCGTGCCCATCGTCGGCAACCCGGCCGGCTTGTTGACCGCCAACAAGTGGTTGTCCTCGTAGAGAATCTCGAACGGCGGTTGCGGCATGGTGATGGCGAGCCCCGGGCGTTAGCCCGGGGGTGGCAGTCAAGCGCCGCGCCTATTATCCCCGGGCTAACGCCCGGGGCTCGCCGAAAACCGTCGGCAAGTTCGGCGCACGCCAGGCTGTGCAGCGTTGTTGAACTCACGTATATTCCAGCCTGCTAGATGCCATTCTACCAGAGAAATCGAGTTCCGACGATGCCCGAGCGACCGACGAAGTTGATTCTGGCCAGCCGTTCGCCGCGGCGACGGCAGTTGTTGGAGGAGGCCGGCTACCAGTTCGAGGTGCAGGCGCCGAGCGACGCGGCCGAATGCGGTGAGGTTGTCGGCGAGACGCCGGCGGAATTGGTGGCCCGCTTGGCGCGTCAGAAGGCGGCCGACGTGGCGGCCCGCGTCGGCGCCGGCCTGGTTCTCGGTTGCGACACGATCGCCGAATGCGCCGGCCGGATTCTCGGCAAGCCGGCCGATGCGGCCCACGCCCGGGCGATGCTTGAAACTCTCAGTGGACGGGAACATCGCGTGCTGACTGGGCTGTGTCTGTGGCGCGTACCCGGCGGAGAACCGGCGATTCGCGTCGCCGTTTCGACGCTCCGCATGGACCATCTCGGCCCGCAGCAACTCGACGAGTATCTGGCCGGCGGACAGTGGGAAGGAAAGGCCGGAGCCTTCGGTTATCAGGACCGGCTAGGATGGGTCCACGTCATCGACGGCAGCGAGTCGAACGTCGTCGGCCTGCCGTTGGAGTTGCTTTCAGAGATGCTGCGTGGGGCAGGCGGCTGACCTGCCGTGTGACACGGCAAAGAACGCCGACCGCTCGTCCACGAGCGCATCGCAGACGAGCGGCCGGCAGTGCGATGGAACGCAACGTCGCGTCCTACTTCACCATGTCCTTGAGGTTCTTCAGCGCCCGGACCTTGACCTTGACACTCGCCGGCTTGGCGTCGTAGTCGCGGAACTGGCCGGGGTTGAAGGGATCGGGGACGTTCTTGCGGGCCGGCTTGGCCGGAACCTTCTTGCGTTCGATCTTCACGAGCCCGGGGATCGCGAAGATGCCCGCGCCGCGGGCGCCGAGGCTCTTCTTGATCTCGGCGGTCAGCGCGTCGATGACGGCAACGACCTGTTTCTTGGTCAGGTCCGTCGCGCTGGCGATGTTCTGCATGATTTCGGTCTTCGTGGGTGCTTTCTTGGCAGCAGCTTTGGCCATGACAGATAGCCCTCCATGCGAGGTTTCTGGGGGTGAAAGGTTTACTTATCCGACAAAGCGGACGTGATGATTAAAGTCGCTTTTCGGAAAAATGCAATCCGAAAAATGCCCAAAACCCGAGAAAAACCGGGATTTTCTTGCCGGCGGCCGCTTTTCTTGCGGAATTTCCGGGTTTTTCATTCGCGTACACCTGGCGGAGACGGAAAAACCGCTGCCGCTCTCGCGCCGGCGCTACGGTTTGCCGTTGCTCCCAAACGGCCTCCAGCCAACCGGTCATCAGGCGAAGGCAGGGCCGACCAGTTCTCGGGATGTTGGGGCGGCAGTTGTACTGCCGCCCCCATCGTTGCCGGCCTTCTTGGGGGTGGCAGTGCAACTGCCACCCCACATGCATCCTGTCATGAACCGCTGATCGGCCCGCCGCGCGAGGGTGGTCGCATTGACGACGGTTCGCGCCCGACCTAGAATTGGTCATTGACCTCAACTGTTTTCGCCGCACGGACTTCTGGAGCCTGTCGTCGATGTTCCGGCCTCTGATTCTCTGTGCGGTCGCGTTGCTCTGCGGCGCGGGGCACGCCGATGCGGCGACCCCCGGCAAGGCCAAGGATCGTCCCGCGACCGCCGAGAAGACGCCGCAGCCCCCCCGCGACGATGATCGGCCTATACCCGATAAGAGCATTTATCGTCTGCCCGGAGGCAAGGCGCACACGAGCATGTTCGGCATCGAGGCCGAGGGGTACAAGTTCGTCTACGTGCTCGATCGGTCGGCCAGTATGGGCGGCCCCGGGGCGGCCGCGTTGAAGGCCGCCAAGGCCGAGTTGATCGCCAGCCTGAACAACCTCGAACGGACCCATCAGTTCCAGATCGTCGTCTACAACGACCGGCCGACCATGTTCAATCCGACGGGCGACCCGCAGCGCGCGGTCTTCGCCACCGAGCAGAACAAGGAGGAGGCGGCGAAGTTCATTGAATCGATCGCGCCCTTCGGCGGCACGCAGCACGACGACGCCCTGGTGATGGCCGTCAAGCTCTGTCCCAACGTGATCTTCTGGCTCACCGACGCCGACGACCCGAAGTTGGGAGCGGCCAAGCAGGAGCGGGTGAACCGCATGGCGGCCGGCATTACGATCCACGCCGTCGAGTTCGGCGGCGGCCCGCAAGCCGACGCCAACAATTTCCTCGTCAAGATCGCGCGGGAGAGCGGCGGCAAACACGCGTACGTCGATGTATCGAAACTCCCCGCCGCGTCCGGCGACAAGCCGCGATGAGCTGCTCTCGGTCGCGCGTGACGCAATGAAAGGGGCCGTTGCCGCGACGGCGGTTCAGAACCCGATGCAGCAAGCCACACGCATTCCGTCGGTCGTGGATCGTGCGCGGGATTTTTTCCGGCAGCCCAGCGTGCCGTGTTGGCTCGTTTCCCTGGTCGTGCATTTTGCGCTGTTGCTGATTCTGGCGGTCGTGCTCAACCGCGCGCATGGTGCGGGCAGCGGCTTCGGCTGGGACGGCGGCGACGGCGGTGATCCGGGCGGCGGGGGTGGCGGCGACGGCATCGTGCGCTTCGAATCGCCGCGCAGCGGTGGCGGCGGCAATCGCATTGCCAAGGAAGCCGGCGGCGAAACGACGGAAACGGCAGCCGCAACCTCAACCTTGGTCAGCAGTCACGGTGCGGGCCCCGCCACCCTGGCCGCCGCGCTGGGAGACGAATTGCCCAGCGATCCCACCAAGGTCTTGCCGGCCAGTTCCAGTTCCTCCGGCAGCGGCGATGCGGAGGCGATTAGCGCCGCGGTGGCTGCGCTCGGAGCGGGCACGGGCGTCGGGGGGGGAGTAGGCGGCGGGACGGGCGGCGGCGTCGGCAGCGGCACGGGCAGCGGCGTCGGCGATGGCGCCGGCAGCGGGTCGGGCGGCAAAGGCCGCACACGCCTGTTCGGCGTGCCCGGCGAGGGGCACAAGTTCGTCTACGTCTTCGACCGCTCGGCCAGCATGGGTGGAGCGGACCGCAACGCCCTGGCCGGCGCCAAGGCCGAATTGCTGGTCAGCCTGAAGGATCTCGGACCGGCCCACTGCTTCCAGATCATCTTCTACAACGAAACGCCTGCGATCTTCAACCCGACCGGCGCGTCGTACGACCTGCTGCCGGCCAGCAACGAGAACAAGGCCGCGGTGGCGAAGTTCGCGGCGTCGATCTCGGCCGCTGGGGGCACGCGCCACGTGGAGGCCCTGTTGCTGGCCATCAAGCTGAAGCCCGACGTGATCTTCTTCCTCACCGATGCCGACGAGCCGAAACTCAGCCCGAGCCAGTTGGCCAGGCTGCACCGCGAGGCTGCCGGCATCACGATCCACGCCATCGAGTTCGGCTTCGGGCCCCAGGCCGACCGCGACAACTTCCTCGTGCAACTCGCGCGCGAGAACGGCGGCCGACACGCCTACGTGGACATCGCAAAGCTGTTTCCCGTACGCGGGCAGTAGGCGGAAGGAGGAAGGATGAAGGCGGAAGGCGGAGGGCGGAGGGCGGAAGGCGGAGGGCGGAGATGGCGGCAATTTCCTGCCGTTCTTTCCGCTCGTCCCGTCGTTCTTCTGTGGCTCCTGTATGCAGCCCCCGCCATTGCACAAGATGCCGTCTATCTTTCCACCGGCGGCGGGCGCACGAAGGTCTCCGGCCGCGTGCTCGACTACACGGGCCGCGAATTGCAGATGGAACTGACGGGCGGACGCCAGCAGAACTATCCCGCGGTCGAAGTTGTGCAAGTCCATACTGTCTGCGGCGCCAAGCACGTCGAGGCCGACGCCGCCCTCGCCAAGGGCCGCTGCGACCAGGCGCTCGTGCTGTATCAGCAGGCGATGAAGGACGAGCCGCGGCGCTGGGTGCAGCGGCAGATTCTGGCAGGAATCGTCCACTGCCATCATGCATTGGAACAGGACGACCGCGCGGGCGAGGCATTCTTGCAGTTGCTCCGCAACGATCCGCTGACGCCCTATTTCGATTGCATCCCGCTGGCGTGGATGCCGCGGCAGCCGTCGCTGGCCGTCGAAAAGGCCGCCACCGCTTGGTTCGCGCGCGAGGAGCCGGCGATGGTCTTGCTGGGCGCAAGTCATCTGCTCACCTCGCCGAAGCGCGCGGTCGCCGTCGAACGGCTGAACCGCTTGGCGGCTGGCGACCAACAGCCCGTTGCGGAGTTGGCCGCAGCACAACTCTGGCGCATTGCATTGGCCACGGCCAGCGACGCGCAACTCGACGACTGGGGCCGTGCGATCGACGCCCTGCCGGAGAAGCTGCAAGGCGGGCCGTACTTCGTTCTCGGCGCCGCGCGCGCGCAGCGGAAGCAATGGGAACCGGCGGCGTTGGCATTGCTCCGCGTGCCGATCCTCTACGCGCATGACCGTCCGCTGGCCGCGCAGGCCCTTTTGGAGGCCGGTCGCGCCCTGCAAGACCTCGGACAAGAACCCGAGTCAATGCGTCTCTACCGCGAACTGCTGCGCACCTATCCCGAACAGACGCGGCCAGTGACGGAGGCCAAGGGAAGGATGAAGGATGAAGGATGAAGTAGGAAGGCAGGCTGCATGGCTCGGACGCTCCGCGTCCCTGGCGATCCTCTGTCTTCTATGCACCCCCCTTGCCACCGCCGCCGACGACACGGCCGAGCAGCGGTTCCTTGCCGGACTCCGCGAGCGGGGACTGCTCAAATTGGCCGAGAAGTACTGTATCGATCGGCTCAAGCAAGTCAATCTCTCCGAGACGCGGCGGGCCGATGTGACGATCGAATCGTCTTGCGTGCTGTCCGACCAGGCGGTCAACGCCCCGCCCGACGCGCGTGGGCCGCTCTGGCAGCGGGCGCAGCAGGCGACCGACGATTTCGCTGCGAAGAACTCGCAGAGCCCGCATGTGCTTCTTGTCCGCCTGCAAGGGGCGCTCAATCTGCTGACCCGCGGCGAGTTGGTCCGCCAAGAGGCCCAGGCAGCGGCCGATGGCGGCCCGTTGCTCGACGACGCCCGCGCGCAACTTTCCGCGGCGATCGAGCAGCTTCGCACGCTGGACGAGGCAGTCGAGCAACAACTAGCCCCCGAGCGCAGCGATCCGACCAAGTTGTCGCCCTATCAACTGGCCGCCCTGCAGAAGAACATCCGGCATGAACTCCCTCGCGCACTCCGAAACTACGGACAATGTTATCCCGAGAAAAGCCCCGACCGGGTCAACGCGCTCACGCAGGCGGTGAAGCTGCTCGCCTCGCTGGCCAAGCTCGACCGCGACGATCCGCTGTACTTCCGCAGCCGCATCGACCTGATCGTCTGCCAGCGTCTGCTCGGCGACGTGGAAGCGGCGGCAAGTACAATCCAGGCGTTGCTGGCGGAGAAACCTCCGCCGGCCGTCGAACTCCGCGTGCGGGCCGAACGCATCCGCGGGGCTTTGGCGGGCGGCGGGCTGCCGGCCGCCCTTACACTGCTGGCCGACGGGCGCGAGATGGACGGTCTCACGTCGCCCGAACTGGATTGCGCGTGGTTGGAAACCTACCTGTCCGCGTGGCAGGCGGCCGCCAAGACCGACGACAAGGCGCAGCTCGCCGAGTGGCAGAAGAAGGCCGACGCGATGGTCCGGCTGATCGAGAGTTCCTATGGCCCGTACTGGAAGCGGCGGGCCGAATCGCTCTTGGTCGGTAGCGTGCGTGCATCGCCCAACAGCGGCGATCTGAACATGTGGGTCCGCGCCGCCGAGGGCCTTTTCCGCAGCGGACGGCCCGATGAGGCCATCGCCGCCTATCGGCGTGCGGCCAAGGCGGCGGTCGGCGAAGGCAACGCCGACCGGGCCTTCGAGTTGCTGTTCGTCGCGGCCACCATCGAGCACCAGCGGAATCGCCACGAGCCGGCGATGGCCGCTTACCGCCAACTGGCCGTTGGTTCGCCGAAACACGCCAAGGCGGCCGAGGCCCATCTGCTGGCCGCGTATCATGCGGCGCAGCTCGCCAAGGATGGACAACCGGCCTCGACGAAGCAGTACGTCGATCTGTTGCAGGAACACTTGCAGACGTGGCCCGCGGGGCGCACGGCCGACGACGTGCGGCGGCGATTGGGTCGCATCTACGAGTATCAACGCGACTGGGCCCAAGCCGTGGCCGCGTATCGCGGCGTCTCGGCCAAGGACGCCGAGTTCCTGCCGGCCGTCGAATCGGTCGAGCGGTGCTACCGCGCGTGGCTGACGCAGAAGAAGGCCGCCCGCGAGCCGACCGAGCCGGTGGCCGTCGCGGCGGCCGATTGGCTGGAGGCGGTGGCCCTGGGGCGACAAGGCCGTTGGCCGGCGAAGTGGGGCGCCGTCGAGCGGTTCGCCGCGTTGGCCGCCGCTCGGCTGCTGCTGGATGAAACGGCCGCCGGCCACAGTCGCGCGGCGAAGATACTCTCGGCGGCGCTCGAAGCCGCCGCCGACGCGCCGGCCGAGTGGAAGTCGGCCGCCGAGACGATGTTGGTCTGCTCGCTGGCCGGCGCGGGCCAACGCCGCGAAGCGGGCGACGTGCTCAAGAAACTCACCGGCGGATCGACCGAGCAAATCCTCGCCATGCTCGATGGCTTGGGCCGCCTGGCGGTCACCGCGCGGCCCGAAGTGCGGAGGGAAATCGGGGCCTTACAACTCCTGGCCATCGAACCGCTATGGCCGGCACGCGACAAGCTGACACCGTCCCAGCGGCTGAGCGTCGAACGGCTCCGCGCCCAAGCTCTGGCCGACGCCGGCCGCACCGACGAGGCCCTGGCTGCCTTCCGTTCGCTAGTCAAGGCATATCCGCAAGATCTCTCGTTGCAGCACGGCGAAATGCGGCTGCTGCTGGCCCGCGGCGACAAGGCGTCGCTCCAGGCGGTGCTCGACAAGTGCCGGCAGTTGGACAAGGACACGGTGCAAGGCAGCCCGCGATGGCTCCGCATCCAGTATTGGATCGTCTCGGCCCAATACGGATTGGGTAACAGGCAGCCGGCGGCCGCTCGCATCCGCGTATTGCAGGAGCTTTACCCGAAGATGGGCGGACCGGGCCTGAAGGCCGAGTTCGACGAGTTGTTGTCCCGCTGCGGGAAGTGACGTACAGTCCTTCCAGGCGCGCACTCGACCGGAGGGTTACCATGCGGAAGACGAAGGGCGTCCGCGATTCGGCGCTGCGAGTGTCTCTCGCCGTCTTGCTCTTCGCGACACTTGCCGCGCCGGCGCGGTCGGCTGCGCCGGAGTCGTACGGCAAGCTGTGGCACAATCCGGCAATCGACAAGCAGCCGGGACGGCCGTACCACAAGGCGCCAGGGTTCTCTTGGACGGCCCGTAAAGTCAGAATAATCGGCACATTTTACTCAACTTACCGTGCAGCCACCCCGATAGGACTTCTTGAGAGGCGCGCTTCTCGAGTAGCCTTATGGAAGTTGGGGGTGAAGCTATGCGGCACGGAAGCTGGATTCGGCAGACAGCACTGGCAGCACTGATGGCGGGGGTGATTCTCTCGATCGCAGCGTTATCGTCGAGGGCGGCTGATGGCGTCGTGCCACTGCGCATCAAGTTCGACGTGACGGACGGCAAGACGTGCCCGCCGTCGAACGCCCGCACGGAACTGCGGCTCCGCGTCCCGGGTGGAGCCTGGGCACAGTCCCCGTCAGCCGTCCAATCGCAGAGCAATTCCTCCGCTGCGGTCGCACTGCTGAGCTATTGCCCGGCAGGCGTCGAGTCGCGCTGCGTCGTGCGCACGGCCTGCTATCTGGGCGAGGAGCCCGGCGAAACGCAGACACTAACGGCCACCATGCAGCGTGCAGCCCAGTCAATGCCCATCCGCGGCAAGCTGGCTCCCCCGCGTCCGGCTGCCAAGCAGGCAACGGCCGTGCTCTTTTCGGCCGAGCAAAGCAAGTAGGGCGACTCTCCGACCGCACAGTGTCGGCTTGTTATTCCTTCGGTTCAGCCATCACATAAAGCTCTTTCGGCGCCTCTCGATAGTACTTGAACAACGCCGGGCAGAGCCAACCTTCCATAGGCGGATCCTCCAGCCGATACCAGTTCCCGGCCGAATCGCCGCGTACCCACGTGAGTTTCCTTTGATAGCCGGGAAACTCGCGGGCGGAGAACGTGAGCCGGAATCCCTTGTCCGCCTCAGGAATGTCGCTCACCAGAACGTCGATCATTTCTGGAACGCCCGCGACGAACGGTTCACGAACCAAGCCCGATCTTGGGTCATCAAAAACCCACGTGCCGTTGAAGCGGTACGGGGCAATAACCATGATCGAGTTGGCTGGCCTGTCCGGCGCGATGGGCGGAAGGAGGCCGCAAAACCAGCAGATCGCAAGCACTACGGCTAGAGCGCCGATGGCGGCTACTGCAACACGCCGAACGCTGAAGGACTGTCTCATCGTCGCCATCATTCTTGCCCGCGTGTTGGCCAACAGCCCTTTCGTCGCGTAAAGGGGCAACCAGCGGCAATGGTTGAACTCACCGGGGCAGCCCCGGCAATCGCCTGCCACCGATCTTACTTCTGTTTGGGGAGCAATACAACCTCGGCGCGGCCCCCACTCTCACCGTGTATAACCTACGTCTTTCGGCCGCGGAACACAGGCTGGAAGCCTGTGCTACGGTCCGTACGCTAGTATCCCCAGCCGAAGTAGTCGGCCTGCGTGGGCGGGCTGTTCTGTAGCGAGAGGGGATGAGTGTAATAGCGGTAGCGGGAGTGGGCGGCCATGATCCGTTGCACGGCCTGCGAATGCGGGTCGTTGCCCCGGTAGTAGCCCGATGCCGGGCCGCCGTAATAATAGTTGCCCGCCGCCCGGCCGCCGTAGTAGGGCACGACCATTCCGCCGCCGCCGTAGTTGCCGCCGGCGTAGAAGTTGTTCACTTGCACGCCGTAGTTCGGGGCATAATTCGACTGATTGTACCCGCGGTACGGGTATTGGGCCTGGGCCGACGCGGCCCACAACCCGACGGCCGCCGCTGCCGCCAACACCAGGACAGAGCGCTTCATACGTGTCTCCTTGTCCGCTGCAAAGGGGAGGGAACCGTCTCGCGCCAACGGCAGCGAGACGGCGTAGTATCGCTTGGTAATCTCCCGGTGCATGCCGCGTGCCGTACCGGTTATTGTACGCCGGAACGCCTCCGCAGAGAAGCACCCGTGGCTATCGAGGGCACCAGAGTGCCTCGGCGACCGGCGGCGGCGAGCCTCGGGTGGGCAAACTCGACCCCTTCGGGGCGTGCGAGGCGACGTCGTCGTTCCGTTGCGGCAGGACGCGCGGTGTCTCCGGCGCTGATGCCAAAGCGGCGATGAATCGCCGCACTGCAAAGGCATCTTGCCCGCTGCGCGGCGGGGGGATAGGCTGGTAGGGTCACTTCACTCTGCAAGAAGGTGCCCTGCTATGCGTATCCGTGCCACGATCGTTGTCGGCGTATGGATGGTGGTTTTCTCGGCCTTCTCGACCGCCGCGCCGGCCGCCGACGACGTGCCGCAGGAGTTGCTCCGCAAGGCGGGCCGCGTGACGCCTTCGCCGCGGCAACTCGCGTGGCAGGAACTCGAATATACGGCCTTCGCCCACTTCGGCGTGAACACGTTTACCGACCGCGAGTGGGGCGATGGCATGGAGGGTCCTAAGATCTTCAATCCGTCGTCGCTGGACGCCGATCAGTGGGCCGCGGCTTGCAAAGCGGCCGGCATGAAACTGCTGATCCTTACGTGCAAACACCACGACGGCTTCTGCCTCTGGCCGAGCAAGTACACCGAGCACAGCGTGAAGAGCAGCCCGTGGCGCGACGGCAAGGGCGACGTGGTGCGGGAGGTGGCCGACGCCTGCCGTAAGGCGGGTCTGAAGTTCGGCGTCTATCTCTCCCCCTGGGACCGCCACGAAAAGACCTACGGCAGCGACGCCTACAACGACTACTACAAGAACCAACTCCGCGAACTGCTGACCAACTACGGCGAAGTCACCGAAGTCTGGTGGGACGGTGCCTGCGGCGAGGGCCCCAACGGCAAGCGTCAGGTCTACGATTGGGACGGCTACGTGAAGGTCGTCCGCGAGTGTCAGCCCAAGGCCGCGATCTTCGGCATGGGGCCCGACATCCGCTGGGTGGGCAACGAAGACGGGCTGGCGCGCGAAAGCGAATGGAGCGTGCTGCCGAAGAAAGGGCCCGGCGACCAGACGGCCAAAGACCTGGGCCACCGCAAGTATCTGGTCGGCGCCAACGAACTGGTGTGGTATCCGGCCGAGTGCGACGTATCGATCCGGCCGGGCTGGTTCTATCACGCGGCCGAAGACGCGAAGGTGAAGTCGTTGGCCCACATGCTCGATATCCACTACCGCTCGGTGGGCCGCAACTCGGTGCTGCTGGTCAACGTTCCGCCCGACCGCCGCGGACTGTTCCACGAAAACGACGTGGCCCGGCTGAAAGAACTCCGCGCCGTGCTCGACGAGACGTTCAAGACGAACCTGGCCGCGGGCAAGCCGGCCAAGGCGGATAGCGCGGCCGAAGGGCACGCTGCCGCGGCGGCAGTGGACGGCAAGGGCGAGACCTACTGGACGCCGGCCGGCGAAGCCACGACCGGCACGCTGGAGATCGACCTCGGCGGGCCGGCTACGTTCGATCGGGCGATGATCCAAGAAATGATCTCGCTCGGGCAACGCGTCGAGCAGTTCAGGCTCGAAGCCTTCGACGGTGCGGCTTGGAAGGAAGTCACCAAGGCGACCACGATCGGCCACAAGCGTCTCTTGCGTTTCCCGGCGGTCACCGCCGGCCGCGTGCGGCTAGTAATCCTCGACAGCCGCGATACGCCGACGGTCCGCGAGTTCGGGCTGTACAAGTCCTCGCCCAAAGAGAACCAAACAAAGTAGCGCACG
>Ga0233425_10009421_pt1 | contig 12395 bp, 10 predicted proteins | sample Watercolumn_Towu_2_FD_181712 | JGI IMG/M metagenome (GOLD analysis project Ga0233425, IMG submission 181712) | Freshwater microbial communities from Lake Towuti, South Sulawesi, Indonesia - Watercolumn_Towuti2014_140_MG | ecosystem: Environmental > Aquatic > Freshwater > Lake | place...
CCACGCCAGGAACCGCATCTGGATTTTTATCCTTGAACGTTTCGATAATGACGGTGCCCGTCTCTTTCTCGTACTCAGCCTGAATCTCTTCGACGGTCATTTTTCTTGTGCAGGGGATCTCGCCGTAGAAGTAATCGGCGTGGGTGGTGCCGAGCGCCGCAATACCGCGACCTGCCTGTGCGAAACTCGTCGCCCAACGGCTGTGCGTGTGGACAATCCCGCCGATGTTTGGAAAGGCTTTGTACAGTTCCAAATGTGTGGGCGTGTCAGATGATGGTTTGAGATCACCATCCACGACCTTGCCTGTTGCCAATTCCAACACAACCATGTCGTCGCGATTCATCGTCTCATACGGCACGCCCGAAGGTTTGATGACAACCAATCCCTTCTCGCGGTCAATGCCAGAGACGTTGCCCCACGTGAAAGTGACCAGTCCATGTTTGGGTAATAATAAATTCGCTTGGAATACTTGTTCTTTGAGTTTTTTGAGCATAAGTTCTCCGTATGTCATTGCGAGGAGCGTGATCTTCGCGACGAAGCAATCTCATGGCAAATGTGGAGATTGCTTCGGGCAAAGAGCAAGGGCGCCCTCGCAATGACGAAATTGTTTTTACCTCATCCCCTCCACCGCCGCGCGCTCGATACCCAGACCTGCCTTGTATCGTTCCATGAACGCGGCGAAGCCATCCACATCTTTCGCGTCTGGCGCAATGGTGGAACTTTTTTCGTTGGCAAAGACTTTTTTATTCAAATACTCTTCGAGCGTTTCATTTCCTGCTTTGTTGGACATAAACGCTGTCAGCAGAGCAATGCCCCATGCGCCGCCTTCACCTGCGGTCTCCATCACCGAGACGGGCGCATTCATTGCCGCTGCCATCATGCGTTGACCGACGCCTTCAGTCTTGAAAAATCCGCCGTGACCGAGCAGTTGATCGAGTTGCACTTTTTCCTGAGAGAGAATGTCCATGCCGATCTTCAACGTGCCCAGCGACGAGAACAAATGCGCGCGCATAAAATTCGGTAAAGTGAAGCGGCTCTCAGGAGTGCGGATGAATAACGGGCGTCCTTCGGTCAGGTCGGTGATCGATTCGCCTGAAAGATAGTTGTAGGCGAGCAATCCGCCTGCGTCCGCGTCGCCAGTGAGCGCCATTTTGTACAGAGTCTCAAACAGTTTGGATTGGCTGATGTCCACGCCGAGCGCTTTCGTGAATTCGCCGAAGAGTCCCACCCATGCGTTCAAATCCGATGTGCAGTTGTTGGCGTGAACCATTGCCACGGGTTTGCCTGTGGGCGTAGTGACCATGTCAATTTCGGGATAGAGTTTGGAGAGCGCATTTTCAAGCACGATCATCGCGAAGACGGATGTCCCCGCCGAGACGTTCCCCGTGCGGACGGCGACGCTGTTGGTTGCCACCATGCCCGTACCTGCGTCACCCTCTGGCGGGCAGAACGGAATGCCAGCCTTGAGTGTGCCGCTGGGGTCGAGCAGTTTTGCGCCTTCTTCGGTGAGTGTGCCAGCGTCTTCACCTGCCACCAAAACTTTTGGCAGAATGTCTTGCAGCGTCCATGAGATTTTTTCTGCTTTGAGCAGGTCGTTGAATTGCCCAAGCATCTTTTTATCAAAGTCGTTGGTGGCGCTGTCGATGGGGAACATGCCTGAGGCTTCGCCTACGCCCATCGCTTTTTGACCCGTCAGTTTCCAATGGACGTAGCCCGCCAAGGTGGTGAGGTGAGCGATGTCGTTGACGTGCGCCTCTTTATTCAAGATGGCTTGATAGACATGCGCAATGCTCCAGCGCTGCGGAATGTTGAACTGGAAAACGTCTGTGAGTTTCTCTGCGGCTTGACCTGTAATGGTGTTACGCCAGGTGCGGAAGGGGACAAGTAGATTGTCGCTTTTGCCGAACGCCAGATAGCCATGCATCATGGCGCTAAAACCGATCGCGCCGATGGTGGTGAGCGTCACGCCGTACTTCTCCGAAACCTCTTTGCTGAGATTGCGATAACTTTCTTGCAAACCTTTCCAAGCATCATCCAGGCTGTACGTCCACACGCCGTTTTCGTATTGGTTCTCCCACTCGAAACTCCCTGAAGCGATTGGCGCATGATCCTCGCCGATCAACACAGCCTTGATACGCGTCGAGCCGAGTTCAATGCCAAGGTATGTCTTGCCGCTTTCGATAGTCTTTTTGATTTCGTTTTTATCCATGAGTATCTCCTGCTTTCTGAAATTGGTGTGCCGCTTCCAGCACGGTCACAGCCTCCAGCCAATCATCCTGACTCGCGATCCAATCCACCAAACGGCGATGTTCGTCAGCCTCCATAAAATTGTTGTGCGTGCCAGCGCCAACGCCGTGCATTCCGATAATCAGCCAGGCATTATTTTGTCCGCGCATGGCTTCGATCACAGGAATGACTTCATCCGCGCGGCGAAAATCCACGAACAGGGCAGGGGAAACGAAAGGCATGGCGCCTGTCAGCGGGTGTTCTGTTTGCCCTGCACGCACCACAGCAAACAAATCCCGAATATCATCCACAAACGATTCATCGTCACCAACGGTCAGGTCACCGCAGGTTGCGCCGTAACTGCGCTGGCTGCGTCCATCAACCAACTGCAAAATGCGATTAGCTAGTTGCAACTCATCGCGAATGCGCTCGCGGGTGTACTCCTCCAAACGATAGGGCGGCTTCCAATCCCAATCTGCGCGGGTGCGGCACGGGTGGAAGCACGAATGATTGCCGAGTTCGTGCCCCATTGCCGCTACCTTGCGCCAATCTTCAAGATGATTATGAAAATCATCGCGCGCGGCGGGGATGTAAAACGTGCCGCGCAACCCACGCTCGGCAAGCAACGGGGCGACAACTTCGCAATGCACGGGCAATGCGTCATCGTAGGTCAGGCAAACCAGTGCGCTCATTCGACTGCCTCAATGCGGATGTTGTGGGTGATGGGGACAAACTCCCGTTTGATTTGATTCAGCAACTGGACGCGCTGCGCTTCATACTCCCCGAGGCTTGCTTCTGTCCATTGGGCATTTGTCTCCCTCCAGGTGATGGCAGACTCAACCGCCTGCTTTTGGAAGACCAGGTCATCAATGCGGTGGAAGGTGTTCGAGAACGGCGTGCGCTGGAAGTCATCGGCAAGATTGATGCCCGCTTCCAGTTCGGCGCGGGTGTAGATGTGCCATTCATTGAGCATGTTGTTGGCGTCCGTCCATGCCACTCGATAACGGGACGCAATTGTGCCAGTCACTTTCAGGGTCATGCGATTGAACTGCTGATTAAACGGCACAAGCGCCATGCCCGAACGGATGAACCAATCTTTATCCAATTGCCCTTCGGCGCAAAAGGGATAGCGGCGGCTGACGAAAGCGTAGGCATTGTCGGCTTCGGCTTTGAAAACGTGATCGCCCGTTGTGGCGGCGGTTTTGGTTGCAAGGTTAATCTTGAAATATCCTAAATTTCCATCAAACCCCAACGCAGAGAACAAGCCGAACGCCATGACCACATGCCCCGCCCACGAAGGATGCACGCCATCGTCCGCGCCGCAGACGGCATACTCGCTCCCGAACTTTTCAGCGGCGGTAAAGCGGGCGCGATAGAGATTCCAGTAGTGGTCAACGAAAGGCAACTGCTCGGCAGAGGCAAGCGCGGCGGCTTCGTTCCGCATGAACAACAGGCTGGTGTTGATGCCATCCAGCGTGCCGTTTAGTTCCCGCACAAACTCCCACGCGGGCAGCCTGCCAATGCACCCAGGCGATGCCAGCACGATGCGCACGCCCGCCGCTTTCAGCATGGAGATGATTTTTTGGCTCGCCGCGCTGAATTTATCCGCGCCTGTGCGATTGTGATCGAGATAGCCCGCGTCGTTCATGCCATAGCAAATTGTGGCGGCGGTGGGCTGGTATTTCAGGCACTCGCTTTCGATGCGCTGGAGAAAACCTTCCGCCGTCTCGCCACCCTTGCCCACATTGCGGACTTCGACTTCCAGTTCGGGCAGGCACACAGCCAGATAGGTTTCGAGCATGCGCGAGTGGCGGTTGGTTTCGGTGATAGAGTCGCCGATCAACGCCAGACGATCGCCTTTGCGGAGGGTGAACGGGACAGGATTCGGCTGTGGCGAACGGGAGGAGTTTTGAGCGTAGAATGAATCGAACGTCGGCATGTCACGAATCCAAGTGGAGGAGTTGTCCGCTTTCGATTTTCATCACCTGCCCGTTGCGCAAGATCCAAAGCGGCATGGCGCTGGGATTGCGGACGAGTGTCCCATCGAGTGACCAATCCATTGCGCGCCAGGCGGTGACGTAATCGTAGATCTCGCCCTTAGTGGCGTGATAGACGCCTGCGGTCTCGCTGGCGAGTTTGGCGAACGACTCGATGACTTCCCAGCCCCAATCATCTTCAAACTCGTAACTGTGACCGTGAACGTAGAACAGTTGACCTGGCTGGTCATTGTTGCGCTGGAGCATGGATGCCCACAGGGCGGGCAAATCGGCGGAACAGTGCGCGGTGGGATGCCAGTCCATAAAGTCGGAGGGATGTTCAAATTGCGGCACAGACTCTGAGTTACGCATGTGTTTGAAGCCGCAACTCTTAATAAATTCGCGGCACCAGTCCTGCCCCGTGGGCCAGTTATACGGAATGGCAAAGCCGCGCACGGGATAGCCAACCAATTCTTCGAGTCTGTGGCGGTCTTCGAGCACTTCCCAGCGGAACTGGTCAACAGGCACGCTCCACACGCGCGGATGGTTGACGGTGTGCGAACAGACTTCGTGCCCCTGATACAGTGTCGCCACTTCATCGGCGCGGATGAATTCCTTCCAGCCGCTTTGCTCGGCGCTCAACCCGAACTTGCCGCTGACCAAGTTGAAGGAGGCTTTCAAGCCGTAGCGGTTGAAAATCGCTACGAGTTGACGGTCATAAATCGTGCCATCATCCCAGCAAGAAGTGAGAGCGATGCGTTTGCCGTCTCTCCACAAAAATTTTGAGATGTTCATTCTGCGCTCCAATGAAAGTCCACAGACTGCAAGACAGCCCGCGCCAAAAGCATGTGACCTGCAATCGTGAGATGGGCGCGATCCCATGCCAGGGTTTCGACGGATACGTGCTCGACGGCGCGGTCAAAGACCGATTGGGTATCTACAAAAATGGCGTGATACTTTTTGGCAAGCCGTTGAACAGCCGCGCCGTAGTCGTCCATCATCGCCCGCATGGGTTCGCCGCGCGGCTGGATAAAGTACGGCGTCAGCAGGATCAAGCCTTTGAGCAGGGGGCGGGTTGCCGTGAGCAATTCGTCCAGCGTTTGCTCGTACTCGCTCAGCGTAACGTGCGCCTGCCCTTCGTGCTTGCCGTCGAATTGCTGCCAGACATCGTTGATGCCGATGCAGACCGAGAGCCAATCGGGGTGTAAATCCAATATATCGGCTTGCCAGCGCGCTTTCAACTCGCGGACGGTATCGCCAGGGACGCCGCGATTGACCACTTGAACATGGTAGGTTGGATAACAGGCGGTCAGCAACCCATCGACAAAACTGACATAGCCTTTGCCGACATCAGCGGGGTTGGAGACATCGCGCTGGCAGGCGGTGATCGAGTCGCCAGACATGACCCAGGTGTTGTGCGGCGCAATTTTCATGAATGCCCCTGATTCAAATAAACCTGCCCGCCCCAGTTGAAATCATCTTTCAACAGGAAGCAGTAACCGCCGTGAAAGTGCCCGCCGCCATTTAAGTAGTTGCCGATGGTTCGCTGGAGCGACGTTTTCCATTCCACTTGGTTGATGTCCTTCGTGCCCCAGCCAAAGATGCGTTCGTAATACTGGTGGTTGTCGCCCTGCAAGCCTGGGTAAACGAACATCTCACGCTGTAAGCGGACGATATTGGATTCAGGCGGCAGCAGTTTTTGCAGGCGCGGATCCATCATCCAGGTGCTCGTCCAAAAAGCGCGGAAGTTGAAATCGGGGTAGTAGCGCGGGAAGGCTTCGAAGGCGCGGCGGAAGGAGTCGCCACACATGTCGAAGGTCAATGGTGCGCCCGCGGGGACGTGAAAGATGAGCACGTCGGCGTTATGGGCGAGGACAAGTTCCCAGTCTACGAGAGGCAGGCTGAGGGGAGTCGGATGCGCGATTCCGTTTGGGGTGATGGGGTTGCCCGTGACGGAGTCCGCAGTTTGGGCGAAGGAACTCATCCACGTGTTCGATTCAGCCCCACAACATTCGCGCCACATGCTTCCTTCGGATGTGTAGCGGATGCCCGCTTTGGAGAGCGCGAGGACCTGCCGCGTTTGGCGGTGACGATAGACGTTCAGCCGCCCGCCGAACTTGCCCAGGCTGAATTGCAAGCGTCCCAACTGGAGGATGATGCCGCGCCAGTGATGGCAGAGCCAGCGCGCAATCCAGGGCGTGATGCCCCAGCGCTGGTAGCGGTGATGGTAGTAGTCGGTTTCCATCCACAGGCGCAGGTCGCTGATGGTGTCGCGGAAAATATCGGCGGGGATGTTGAGGCGGCGATAGACTGCCAGCATTTCGGGGACGGCGGCGAGCATGACCAGCACGTTGAGCAGACCCGCGTCCGCGCCGAGATAGTCGTCAAGCGGTGACCAGAGCGCTTCCCATGAGTCGGTGAGGGTGGGGTCGGTGAGAATGCGATGACGGCAGTACCAGAAAAAGGCGAGGAGGGCTTCGTCGCTGGCGACACGCGGCGCGAAGGCGATGAGTGCGTGAATCATGTCGTCGGTCAGGAAAACATCGTGCGCGGCTTGGGCGATGTATTCGGCTTGCAGAAAGGGTAAGCCGTTGATTGGATTGCTTTGCATGGCGGCGTCCCAATCGGTGTAGAGGGATGCCCCGTCGGGGGGGTAGTGGAGTTGGGCGGCGATGTAGGCGAGTGAAAGATTCATAGAGTCAAAATCAGAACGCCAAGCGGTTCGATGTTGATTTCGCCCACGATGGTTTGGTCGGTGAGTAGATTCGTGAAGTTTGATTTCAAGGTGATGATGTGCGGTTGTGCGGTGTGATTAAGAATGAACAAGATTTTTTGTTTCCCCTGCCAGCGTTCGATGACTTCGACGCCAGCGGGGGTTTCGAGCAATGGACTGATTCCTGCCAGTGATGCAGCCCAGCGGGCGACGGTTTCATAGTAGGCGCCATCGCCGAGCGCGCCGAGATAGATGACTTTGCCTTTGCCGAATTGATTCAGCGTGGCGGCGGGTTTGCCTGCGTAAAAATCATGGACGTGATGGGCGATGACTTGCGCGCCTTTGGGTTCGAGCACATCCGCGAGTGTGGATGTGGGAAATGCGACGTTGAGTTCGGGCAGGTCAAACTGGATTTGGTTGCCCTGTTCTGGCGGCATGGAAATGTATTCATCCACTTCGATGCCGCAGAGTTTTGAGACCAGCCCAGGCAGTTTCATATCCACCACAGCGTTGAAGTTATCCTTCACGCCCGTGCGGACGGTGAATACCACCACACCGCCATCGGCGGCGAATTTCTCAAGGTTCGCGGCGGTTTGTTCAATGAGCACGTACATGGCGGGGACGATGACCAGTTTGTAGCCAGCGAGCGAATCTTTTTCCGAGATGATATCCATGGGGATGTTGTGACGATGGAAGCCGCGATAAATTTCCGTGATGTGATTCTCGTAACTGAAGCGCGGATGGTTGGGCTGACCCTGGAAGGCGAAGCGCGAGTCGTAGGATTGGATGATGGCAACTCGCGGTTTGACCTGCGAGCCTGCCAGCAATTCCCCTATCTTTTGCAGTTCCCGCCCCACCTGCGCCGTTTCGGCGTAGCGCCGCCTAGGGATGCCGTGATGGTTGAGAATGCCGTGCCAGTTTTGCTCGGCGCCGAAGCGCGCCGTGCGCCAGCGGAAGTAGAGAATCGCGTCGGCGCCATGGGCGATGGTCTGGTATGTCCACAGGCGCAGTTCGCCAGGTTTGGGCGTGACGGCGAGCATATCCCAGCCGCCGTCGCCCGATTGTTGTTCTATCACCCAGTAGTTTTTCTTTTTCAACCCGCGCATGGCGGCGCAACTGAGCGCGGCGCGGGCGGGGTCAACGTTGGCGGTCATGTCCCACTGGTGGCGCAGATAAATGTCCCATGAGATGTGGTCAAGGTCGGCGGCAAGGTCAAAGTAGTTGAGTTGGCTGTAGCCGAAGCCCATCAGGTTGTGGGTGATGAAGTGGGTGGGGCAATGCTGGCGCAGGATGTCAATTTGCAGTTTTTGGAAATCGCAATACGTGTCGGACATGAAGCGGCGGTAATCGAGCGCCAAGCCAGGGTTGTGGACAGGGGCGTTTGGCATTGCGATGGTGAGCGGAACGGGAATCTGTGACCAGTTAGAGTAGGTGTGGCTCCAGAAAATCGTCCCCCATTTTTCGTTCAAGTTGTCGAGCGTGCTGTATTTACCTTTCAGCCAGTTCTGGAATTCAGCGCGGCAGGTCTCGCAGTAACAGCGGTCGCCGAGTTCGTTGTCAATCTGCCAGCCGATGACGGCGGGATGATTCTTGAAGTGCTGCGCCATCGCGCTGACGATGCGCTGGCTGTGCTGACGGTAGAGTGGGTGGCTCGGGCAGTTTTCACGGCGTATGCCATAGGTGCGGCGGATGCCGTTTGCGTCGGTGAGAAAAAGGTCAGGGTTCTGAACCATGACCCAGGGCGGGGGTGAAGCGGTGGGCGTTCCCAGTACAACATCCATGCCATGCGCGGAGAGAATCCCGATGGCACGGTCAAGCCAGTCAAAGTCAAATTGATTTTCGCTCGGCTCCATCTTTGCCCAGGCGAACTCGGCGAGACGGATGACATTGAAGCCCGCGGCTTGCATGAGCGCGGCGTCCTGAACCCAACGGGACTCGTCCCATTGTTCGGGGTAGTAATCGGCGCCAAAGCGAAATTTATTTTTCATGACTGCGCTTCAAAATTGAGCACGGTGATAGAGAGTGGCGGCAGGGTGAGAGTCAAAGCCGCTGAAACGGGAGCAGGTTCGAGCGTGGAGAGAGTCGGGGTTTCATCCGCTGGATGCTGACCTGCGAAAACGGTGGAGACGATGCGGCGCGCGGGGATGTGAGTCAAATCCAGTTCGATGGATTGCGGCGCGGTATGTTTGTTCATCAGGAAAACGGTGAGCGCCTGCGTGGACGGTTCGTAACTGGCGTATGCCGCGCCTGCTTCACTTTGGAGCGCCAGCAGGCACGACTTGAGATGCCGCCCCCACAGCGCCAGCGCCTGACCCGCTGGCAGGAGCGCGTTCTGGTCATCGAGCACGTCTTCGAGCCGCGACGGGGAGTTGAACCAGCGCGTGTTCCAGACGTGAACGCCATCCACGCGCGGGTGGGCGAGATGCTGACCGAGCAGGTCAAAGAGCACGAGCGCGTGACCGATGTCGTTGCCCCATGCCCAGCCGCCCGCATTGCCCTGATACCAGTTCGTCGCCGCCCAATCAAAGGCGTTGGTCTCGGTCGCCATGATGCGGATGCGCGTTGCATGTTCGGGCGCCCATTCCTTTAGCGCGGAATCTGCCTGTTCGATGGCGTCGGTAAAGATGGGCGTGTGTTTTGGATAGTAGTCGTAACCGCCCCACTCAAAACACGGATAGGGGTGGACGACGACAAAATCAATTTCGGGCGCGGCGTGCTGGAGCAGGTATTCCCACCAGATGGGCGCGTCGCCCGTTTCGGTAGTGCTGACGTAGTTTTTATCAACGTGCCCGTTGACGCCGATGTGAATCGTTGGGTCAATGGCTTTCATGGCGCGGCTGAGTTCGATCACGTCGCGGGTGTAGTCGGCGGCGGTCAGCGTGGCGATGGAGCCGCGCCAGTAACTCTCGTTGCCCAGTTCCCAATATTTGATGCCATAGCCGCGCACCTTGTTGGCGTAGTTGACCCACTCGATGGCGTTTTCGATGACCTGTTCGCGCGTCGAGCCTTTGCGGGTTGATGAGTTGGTGATGTAGGCGCTGCCCAAACCGACGCAAATAATCGGCTCGGCTCCCGTTGCGTGACATATCTGGATGAACTCATCGAAGTCCAGCGGCTGAACGTGGAATTTTCCATCCGCGGAGACCAGCCCCGATTCTTTGCACAAGCGCGAATCGGAACCTGTGTAACTCAGCGTGGGGCGCGACTCTGTCCACGGTGGTTGTGACCAAAAATATTCGTTGGCTTTCTCGCCGCCAGGGTAACGCAATGAACGCGCGCTCATCTGCTGCAACGCGGCGAGAAAGCCCTGACCACGCTGGCGCATGTCAGCGTGGTCAGCCAGGAAGTTGACGTTCAGCCCGAGCGCCCCTTGCGCCACAGGCTGTTGGATTTGGGCAGGGTCAATTACCAGTCGGTTCATTCAGGAAGTCCGCCAGAGTAAAACGCTTGTGCATGAATTTGTACTTCGTCTTGAAATTCTGGTAACGCGCCAGAATATCAGCCTCAGTGCCAACGTAGTTACAGCGCAGGCAGTAATACTCGTCCTTCTCTTTGTCGTACAGCATGTCGATATCCCATTCCCTGTCGAAACAGGTGGGACAGCGGTAATTTACTTTGCCTTTTCTACCTTGAGACATGTCAGCAACTCCTCATTTAATCCAATGGTTTTTTCCATACCCAATGTTAAATTCGGCGCAAAAGCGTAGCCTTCGCGCACATAGCCTTTCACGCCTTCACTGCCAGGGGTCATGCTCATCAGGCTGTTGACCTGTGGCACGAGTCCGCTGACACAGGCGGCATTTTCCTGATGCAGTTCGCGGCACTGGTAGGCGTAATCAATCGTCCGTGTTTGCCCGTCCTTGCCTGTGGCGGTTAACAGTACGCCCGTCAAATCTTCGGGATATTCGTTCGTGCCATAGCAGGATGTGATGTACTCATCGACTGTAACTTTGGCTTCGGGATTACTCGTTCTTACTACCCGACGGCTGATCCAGATTTCTCCTGACTCTTTCGGAAACCGAAACGTGGTTTGCAGGTCAACGGTCAAGCCGTTGAATTCAATGGTCACTGGGTCGAGTGTGAGAACGCGGGTGTCACCATCCACACAGAGATGTGCATGGGTGCGGCAGGCGCTCAAATCCACTTCTTCCTTGCCATAGCGCACTTTGCAACTCTTGATTGCACCTTCGCCCGCATAATGCGTGAACGCGCCCGCTCGATAATGTGACTGCACGAGATACGGATAGCAGGCATTCTGCAAATACGGTGTGCCCACGCCGACAGGGCGGTTCAACTGCGCGGCATACGGGCGCAAGTCGGTGATCGCGCCGCCTTGCTTCATATCCACCAACACGCGGAAGTGCGGGTCAGCGTACCAGAACACCTGATAATCGGTGCCGTAGAGAATGTCGCGCCACAGGGCGCACAGCGGCTCGGCGTAGGTCTGGTGCGCGCGGAACGTATCCGCGAATTCGCTCATGGTCTGGTCAATGACCTGTCCCTGCTGTTTGAGTTCGCCGTAAAACGCCAGAAAGTCTTCGTAACTCTTGACCAGCAGTTCATATTTGGCTTCCCAACGCCCGCCTTTGCCCATCCAGCCAGGTCCCACAAAGACCATGTTGTAGCCCAACCCGCCGTTTTGTTTCATCAGGGCGCGGTACTGTTCCACCATGCTGTACATGTAAGGGATTTCGTTCCCTTCATAGACCATGCCGCGCAGGATGTTCTGCGGATGCGTGCCGAACCACAGCCCAGGGCTGTCCACGCTGGCAAGCAGGTCACGCGAAAGGTGCGGGATGGCGACGATGCCGATGTCGTCGGCTTCGTCTTTGGCTAAACAGTGAATGTTTTCCTTCGACGGAATCCACGCCGTCCACGGTCCGCCATCGAGCAGGGTGTACCAGGAGTTGTTGCAGTTATGAAAAACGCGCGGACCTTCTTCGAAGCAGGTTGCCACCGCGATCTTGACCATCGGGTAGCGTTCCTTGATGTAGCGCACCAGTTCCGCGTCCATGTAGTAAGAACCCGTGGATGTGGGGTAAAAGCCAAAGATGGCGTGGAAGCGCTCGAACAGGTCATCCACGATGCGGCGCTTGTCTTCTATTGAAAAGAGCCAGATGGCGAGTTCCTTGTTGTTGTAGCGCTCGCGGAATTCCTTGCAGTTCAAGCCGAGAAAGGTCAGGCTGATTTCATCGCCGAACTTCTCGTGATGTTCTTTTGCCAACCCAATGGCTTCGTCGTTGAACAGGCTGGCATACGTCATCTGGATGGTGGTGCTAAATCCGTTGCGGTGGGCGATCTCCTGCTGCAAGCGGAAAATATCGAGCGATTCGCCGATCACTTCGCGTTTGCTGACTTCTTCCGTTTGACCAGACTGGGTGCTGCGGTCAATGTATTCGGGCAGCAACTCGGGGCGGTGAATGATGTTGACGATGAATTGATCCATAAGGAATCCTTTGTATTAAGGTGTAACGAACAGG
>Ga0233425_10009422_pt1 | contig 12394 bp, 11 predicted proteins | sample Watercolumn_Towu_2_FD_181712 | JGI IMG/M metagenome (GOLD analysis project Ga0233425, IMG submission 181712) | Freshwater microbial communities from Lake Towuti, South Sulawesi, Indonesia - Watercolumn_Towuti2014_140_MG | ecosystem: Environmental > Aquatic > Freshwater > Lake | place...
AGCGGCGTGCCTTGATCTGGACGATTGTTATAGCCCGTATAAGTTAAATAATATTTACCGTCTTCTGCTTGCATAACGCGTGGATCTTCGCAGCCACCGGGCAATTCATAATCTTCAGTCGGAATTATTACTGCTCCGCCGCATTTCATAAAATTTATTCCATCTTTACTGATGGCTAAACTGATCCTTGAAACGCCACGAATGTCTTGAGAGCGATAAAACATATAAAAAGAATCGCCCTTCCGAATAACTGCGGGATTAAATGCGCCATGAGCTTCAAAGGAATTAATGTTTTTGAGTTCTGGCATTAAGATGGGATTGTATTTGTATTTTTTTACTATCTTAAAGGGAAAAGACGCTGGTAAATTTCCTGCTCTAATGCGATCTATAATATCTATTTTAGGTGGACTTGCACTGGTTTGTTCTTGGGGGCTAGGGAAAGGTACTTGGATCTCAGTAGCTGTAATTTTTGTTCCATAACTGCAAAAGAAAAAGCAGGCTAAAGTTATTGATAGAATGTGTTTGTGCATATAAATTTTTTGTTATAGAAAATGAGAATCACGTAGATTAAAATTCGAGATTATTGTATCATCATTCTTTTATTGCGGAAGATATTATTTATTTATATCAATCATTAAAAAAGGCGGTTTATGCGAAACATACAAGAAAAGTTGTGGCGGTATTCTGTTTTGGTTATTACTTTTTTTATTTCCAATGTTTATGCGGCTGAAACGGGTATGCCGTGGGAAGGGCCTTTGGAAAAAATTCTTAATTCATTAACGGGTCCGGTGGCGAAGACTTTAGGTGTTGTGGCAATCGTATTGGCAGGATTTGGCATTGCGTTTGGCGAAGCGGGCAGCGGTTTGAGAAAAATTTTTCAAATTGTTTTGGGTCTTTCGATTGCGTTTACGGCCTCGAGCTTAATTGTTAGTTTATTTGGTTTTTCAGGTGGATTGGTATTTTAAATGGCAACCGCCGGCTTTCGCATTAAATTACATAGTTCTTTAGTAACGCCGATTTTGTTAGCGGGGACGCCGCGTAAGTTTGCAATTTTAAATTGGACAATTTGTGCGGCATTGGTTTTAGGGTTGCATGCAGTTTATACGTTTCCACTTTTTTTAACGTTGCATATTATCGCTCTTTTTTTAACCAAGCATGATCCGTATTTTTTTGATGTGCTGATTCGGCATATTAAGCAAAAGAGGTACTACAGAACTTGAAAAGCAATGAATAGTGAACAATGAATAATGAATGATTAATGAGTTTTGCTGTCGCAAAACCTGTTAGAGTGCGACCATGCAAAAAATGTTTCTTTTAAAATCAATGAGTTAGAAATGTTTGATTTTGGAAATTACAAAAAACATGCGGATCGGTTGGCGAATCATTTGTCGTGGGCGGCTTTGGTTGGACCGGGCATTGTTTTGAATAAAGATGGATCTTTTCAGCGTACATTACGATTTCGCGGTCCCGATTTAGAATCGGCAACTGAGCAACAATTGGTTTCTATAACTGCCAGGCTTAATAATGCCCTTAAGCGGTTTGGGTCAGGATGGGTGTTATATATTGAGGCTCAAAAAATTCCATATTCTTCTTATCCCGAAAGTTTATATTTTCCCGATCCCGTTAGTCTATTGATTGATGCCGAACGTCGCGAGAGTTTTTCTAATTTGAGCAATAATTTTGAAAGCAAATATTATTTGACTTTGCAATTTCTGCCGCCGTCGCAATCGGCTTCGTTGTTTGCACGGTTATTTATTTCACAGCCTGAAGCAACTGCGGAAAATTATCAAAAGACTTTGGATTTTTTTTCTGATGCTACGGCGCGCTTTTGCGATATTTTGCAAGATTTCATGTTTGAAGCGGAATTTTTAAGTGACGAAGAAACTTTAACTTATTTGCATACGACGGTTTCTTTCAAGCGGCATAAGATTGTTGTGCCAGCTACTCCCATGTATTTGGATGCGTTTTTGGTTGATACTCCGTTATTAGGTGGTCTTGCCCCGATGTTGGGTGATTATCATTTACGTGTCATTACTATTTTGGGTTTTCCGTCCTCAACTTTACCTGCGCTGCTGGATCAATTAAATCAATTACCGTTTAGTTATCGCTGGGTAACGCGCTTTATTCCGCTCGATAAAGTAGATGCGGAAAATGAATTAAAGCGCTATAAGCGCCGTTGGTTTGCCAAGCGCAAAGGGTTATTAAATTTATTGCAAGAAGTATTTACCAAAACTGAAAGCCAAATGTTTGATACCGCAGCGGTGGATAAAGCAAGAGATGCCGATGAGGCGATTAAGGAATTGGCCGAAGATTATGTAACATTTGGTTACTATACCGCTACGATTACTGTTTTTGATCAGGATGCGCAAAAAGCCACGGAAATGCAACGTGCAGTTGAGCGCGTTATTAATGGCCTTGGTTTTACTACGATTGCAGAAACGTTTAATGCGGTAGAAGCCTGGTTGTCGTCTTTGCCGGGAAATGCTTATGCTAATGTGCGAACGCCGTTGTTACATACTTTAAATCTTGCACATCTTATTCCTTTTTCTGCGATTTGGGCTGGTCCAGAGCGAGATGAGCATTTGCAAGCTCCACCTTTAATGTACGTACAAACTGAAGGGCGTACTCCTTTTCGCTTGGTGGCACATATTGGAGATGTGGGCCATCAAATGATGATTGGACCAACTGGTGCGGGCAAGTCCGTTATGCTGGTGGCGATGGCATTGCAGTTTAGGCGTTATAAAAATGCACAAGTTTTTGTTTTCGATAAAGGTGGCAGTTTTATGGCCGCGACCGTCGGGGTTGGCGGCGGTTATTATGAATTGGGGTATAGCGGTAACAGTTTGGCTTTCCAGCCGTTAGCGGCAATTGACCAGGAAAAGGAGCGGGTTTGGGCGGCGGAGTGGTTGTTAGGGCTTTTGAATAATGAAAAAATTAATTCTACGCCGGAAATTAAACAAGCCTTGTGGCTTGCTTTGACTGCGTTGGCTCAGGTGCCGGTTATGCAGCGCACGCTTACGGGCTTATGTGCATTGGTGCAAAATACGACGATTCGCCAGGCGTTGATGACCTATACTGTAAATGGACCTTTTGGCCATTTATTAGATGCGGATTGTGAGCAAAAATGCGATGATATTTGGCAGTGTTATGAAATGGAAGAATTAATGCAGACGCCCAGTGTCGTCGCGCCGGTGTTGAGTTATTTATTCCATCGCTTGGATAAGAATTTTAATGGTGCGCCCACGTTATTGGTGTTAGATGAGGCATGGGTTTTTCTGAATCATTCTTTATTCGCTGCAAAAATTCGCGATTGGTTAAAAACTTTGCGTAAATATAATGTTAGTGTGGTTTTTGCTACGCAATCGGTTGAAGACGCGCTGCATACTGAGGTAGCGCCGGCGTTGTTGGAATCATGTCCGGCGAGAATTTTGTTGCCTAACGACCGTATTTTGGAGCCAGCGATTCGCGTTGCCTATGAAAAACTGGGTCTAAATGAGCGACAATTACAAATTTTAGCAACGGCGCTACCTAAGCAACAATATTATTATCAATCGCGTTTGGGGAATCGCTTGTTTAATTTAGAGCTTGGGGCTATCGCCTTGGCTTTTTGTGCCGCCAGCCGCCAGGAAGACCAATTGTTAATTAAGGAATTGGTAGAAAAATATGGTAAAAATTTTCTTGAACATTATTTGCAAGCACGGCAATTGGCATGGGTTTGGGAACATATTGCGCACAGTTACAATTTTTAAATATTAGATTAGAATATTATTATGAATCCTTTTAAAAAAGAAACGGCAAAATATGAAAGCTTGGAGGCGCTAACTCCTTATCAGCGAGCGCAAGCCGAATGGGACGGACGCATGGGAAGCGCAATAAAGCAAGCAAGTGGTTGGCGGATGGTTGCGTTTTTCCTTTTGTTAATAATCGCATTGTTGATTGGTGCGTTATTGTTTCTATTAAAGCAAAAGGGCGACAAGGTTTTTGTTGCGGAAGTAACGCGCGAAGGGCGAGTGGTTAATATTAGTTCATTGCCTGTGCAGTATCGCCCGACAGTTGCGCAATATGAGTATTTTATTACGCACTTTATTGAATTGGCGCGTGCGTTACCGTTAGATCCAGTAGTGGCGAGAAATAATTGGTTAAACGCATATAATTTTTTAACGCAACGCGGAGCCATGAAGTTAAATGCGATTTTGCGCGAACATAATCCGCTAGAGTTATTGGGTAAAAAGACTATTACGGTAAAGATTCTTGATATTAATCCTTTGAGTGGCTCTAGTTTTGAGGTGGATTGGAGTGAAACCACCATCAACGCTAATGGCCAAAATGAGGGAGAACGAGAGTTTAGTGGGGTTTTTACCACTTTAATCAAACAGCCAGCGTCGCAGGAAGAAATTCTAAAAAATCCTTTGGGGATTTATATTATAGATTTTAATTTTTCAACTCGAACACGAGAGAAGTAATATGTGGAATAAAATTTTATTTATATTAGTATTTTTGAGCGTGTTTGGTTATGTCAATGCGGATACAGTGTCTGCGCTTAACCACCGTCTGGTCGGGACGCAGGCAATTGAAGTGGCCAATAAAAAAGCCACGCGCCAGCCGAATTCTCGCGAATATCTAAATTCTACGATGCGCTTTAATTATATCGACGGAGAATTGTATCAGATTTATTGCGCACCGTTACGTGTTACTGATGTGCAATTGCAAATGGGTGAACATATCGTGTCAATAGGGGCGGGAGATACAGTGCGGTGGCAAGTGTCGAAAACTTTTAGCGGTTCAGGCGGTATGCGCATTGAGCATTTGCTAATTAAGCCTGTGGAAGAAGATCTAACCAATAGTTTGGTGGTTACTACGGATATGCGCACTTACCATCTTTTGTTGATTGCGACGGCGAAAACTTATATGGCTTCAGTGAAATGGAATTATCCTGATAGCGAAGGTATGATGCAAAATTTATCTGCTCAAGATCCTATTTCTTTAGCGGTTAATTTAAGTCGAATGGATTTGAATTATAATATCGTAATTCCTAAAGGCCCGAAGTTAGACTGGCAGCCGCAATTAGTTTTTAACGATGGTAGTAAAACTTACCTTAAGTTTTCTTCTGCGATGCAAGAAGCGCCGACATTATTTACTGGGCCAAAAAACGATCAGGTGCTTAATTATCGCATTGAGGGAAGCTATTATGTGATTGATGGAGTCGTACAGCACCTGCTGTTGCGCTGTGGACAGAATAACGATGTGGCAATTAAAATTAGTCATCAATAATTATGAGCATATTGCCTAACTTACCCAAAACAACTCATCTTAATCGGCCGATAATTTTTTCTGTGATTGGCGTATTATTGTTTTTGCTAATTTTTGCGATTGTTCATGCTTTCGATCCTGGGGGAAAAAGGATCGCAACGACTGCGATTACTGCCAATCAAAATGCAGCGACTACAGTTGCTCCCATTTTTAAAGATTTGCCTCGTGGATATAATGACACTACTAGCGTGCAAAAATATATTCACGGTGATGCGGAAAAGAATCTTGCAGCAGTAGAACAGGAATTGGGAAGTTTGCGTGCCCAATATAGCTCACTGCAGCAGCAAGTGGTAAATTCTTTACAGCGCCAAAGTCAAGCGCCGCAACATGCAAATAGCGCAGAAGATAATCAAGCACGTACTAGCGGTTTATTATTTGGTGGCACGGCAGAGAATTTATTGAGCAGAGGTGGAGTTGAATCCACATTGCCTGGCGTGTCACCTAATCAGTCTACAAATAGCAATCAAGATCCGAGCTTAGGTGCTCCGGTCACGGAAGAGCAAGCGGCAATGTTAAGTAGACAACGGACAGAGGCGCAAAAATGGGCAGTAATTAAAGCGGCCGATAATCCTGAGGATATTTATGATTTGCATAATATCGTAAAACCAATTTCTCCCTATGAAATTCAGGCCGGGACGATTGTTCCTGCGGTGTTAATTACGGGAATCAATACAACTTTATCAGGAGTGGTGGTAGCGCAAGTAAAGCACGATATTTACGATACGGTATCGGGTAAGTATTTATTGATTCCCAAAGGATCGAAAGCGCTAGGTGAATATGATACGCGCGTTGCCTATGGCGATCAGCGAGTGCTGATTACTTTTAACCGCATTATTAGGCCCGATGGCTCGTCAATATTATTGGGTAAGCCAATGGCCGCTGATTATCAAGGTAGTTCGGGCGTTGAGGGTAGTGTTAATAACCATTGGTGGCGAATTTTAGGAGCGGCAACTTTGTCTACGATTTTAAGTGTTGGTGTTGGCGTCGCTTCTGATCGTTCCGCAAATACAGGCACCATATATCCAAGTGCTAAACAGAATGCGATTTTAGGCGGCGCGGCGGGCATTGCACAAAGTGGACAAAGCATTGTAAATCGTGCATTAGATGTGCGTCCTACGATTACTTTACCGCCAGGTTATCAATTTAATATTATTGTACGCAAAGATATGGTTTTAACTCCATATCAACCGAATTAAAGCATATGAGTAAAAATATAATATTATTTTTGGGTTTAATTTTTTGTGGCTTTGTTATGGCAGATGACTCATCACAAGCTCCTGCAACGCCATCCGCAAATGCTCCAGCAGCGCCTTCTTCTGCCGCTACGCAAATTAGCCCTAATATCACGATTGTCCCCAGCGCGAAAGATGAGGTGAGCACCAAGCAATTATTTCAAGATGCAACTTATGATAATTTTGCGGCACAACCAGAAAAACCTTTTGTTGATCCGGCAAACCTTAATCGGCCTGAGTAGGCTGAAACTAAGCTTAGCTGATTGTTTTAAATATAAATTACCGCGTTCTGGTGGGGTAAATTATAAAAATAAAATCGTTATTTTTTAATGGAATTTGCACAAGGTAAAAAATATGTTTACGCTATTCTCAACTTTTGTAGTCGCGGACTTTAGTCCGCGTGAGGTGGCTTTGTTTATTCGTATTTTTGCACGGGCTTTAGCCTGCGGTTACATGCACAACTAAAAAGTTGAGAATCGTGTATGTTTATTCGAGAAATTAAATTAGTTTATGTTGGTGATAATAGTGAAAATATTGGCAATATCAAGGTCGTATCGTGGCGCGAGGTGTTATAGTTGTTGAAGAAATAGGGTAGATATGACTATAACAATAGATCCAGGAGTTATTACTTTAGCGCAAACTACGTTTTTGCAGCATTTAAGTGCAGCGATTACCAAAGTTATTCCCTATGCTTTTCGTCTTCTTTATATATTTACCGTATTTGAAGTAGTAATTTTTGGTTTGATTTGGGCATTGCAGCAAACTCCTTTGTGGGGGAAAGCGTTTTTTAAAATAATAAAAATCGGCTTAATCTTTTTTATTTTGCAAAACTACGTTTGGTTGTTGGATACGATTGTGCAAAGCTTCGGTAAATTAGCGGGTTTGGTTGTACAACAAGAAACGCTTAGCCAGATAGTTTTCAATCCTGCGAAAATTTGGCAATATGGTTACGATGCAGGAATTTATTTGTTAAAGGCAGCGACGGTTACCACGGGTTTTGGTTTGATCTTGATTCAAACCGTATTGGGGATTGGAATTTTACTAAGTTTTGGTTTATTTGGCATTCAGCTTACGGCGCAAATTGTTATTTTTTACGTGACGGCAATTATGGCTTTAATTTTCTTGCCTTTAGGAATTTTTACCCCCAGCAGGAAAATATTTGATAAGGCGCTCCAGGCGATTTTGCAAGCGGGCGTAAGATTAATGGTGATATTTTTAATTGTAGGTATCGCCATTATTGTGTGGGAGCAAGCTATTCCGGGAGATTTTGCCAAAGCTAATTTAAACGTGTTTTTGGGATTATTTTTTAGTTCTTTGTTATTTTTGTGTTTGGCGATTTACGTACCGCGTGCTGTCACAAGTGTTGTTGGGGAGTTTTCTTCGTTTTTTGGTGAAGAAGGGGAAACTCCAGCGCCTGAAATTAATGTTACAGTGCCGTCCGCGAATTTAGGCGCAATTCAAGTCGCGACTGAAGTTAATGCCAATGTGTCTTCATTATCTAGCGGCGCCTCTCAGCCCGCTGAAATTAATTTAACGCCATCAATTTCTATTGCCGCTCCATCATCGGGAATGTTTAGTGGGAATCTATCTTCTCCAGCAGCAAAAGCAGATAAGCGCAGTATTTCTGATGCGACGCTAAATAAATTAGCCAAAAACCTCGCACGTACGCTGAAAAAAACTTAAATAACTCATTACGTTAAATAGGGTTCACCTGATTATCTTCTTAAGGGTTGATTATTTCCCACCCGCGGTTTAGCGCGATGCGTTTTAATTTGCGGTCTGGAGTTACTGCGATTGGTGTGCCCACGACTTGTAATAACGGCAAGTCATGAATGGAATTCCCATAGTTAATGATAGTATTAATATCCGCGTTATGTTTAGCGCAAATTTGGTGAGCAATGGTAAGCTTGGTCATTTTGTATGGGTGTTGTATTGGCGGAGAATTGACAAAGCGATTATCTTTGCATGCGCAAATCGCAGGATAGCATTCGTCAAAGTTTAGGTGTTTGGCAAAAACTTGTGCAATTGGTTCGATTGTTCCTGTGAGCAAAATTACCGTGTCATTATTCTGATGATGTGCGGTAATTCTTTGAGCAAGTGCTGAGCGAATTTTTGGCAGTAGTTCTTGTTGGGTAAAGTTTATTGCTAATTCATTAATTTCATCAACAGGTAAATTAAATAGATAGGCTTTATTTTTTACGAAAATTTCTTGTTTAAAATGCTTTAGCCATTTTATGGTAAATAAAAGGCTCTGCCAAACTTGTGGTAGTTTTATGTAACCATGGCGCAATAGCCAGAAGAAAAATTGTTTTTCCGAACTGGGATTGGGAATAATAGTGCCGTCGAGATCAAAGATTGCTAGGTGATTCATTTTAATTAGCGCAAGATAATGGTTTCTAAAATTACGGGAATGCCGCGTAACAAATTAACAGCTATGATTATAGTTATTAAGGTATAACTGATTAGGTGAAGCAAAGCGCTATATTCATAACAAAATTGTGGGGCAAGACTTGGCAAGGGTAGCATGAGTAATAACCAGGCGAAAGTTAATAATTTTATTAAACCCATCGTACAACGCATGGATTGTCCTGCTACTAAATATTTACCAATTTTAGTTTGCATGATAGCAAATGGGGCTTGATCTTTGGTTGCGCTGCTGGTACGCAGATTGTCGACCAGTACCCCTCTAACGATGAAGATTATTGCTATCCAGATGGAAGTGACTTGTACTTGCGCCAGTAATACCCATAAAATAATTTCCGTAATGCGATCAGCAGCGATATCAAAAGTTGCGCCAAAGATAGTCGCTTCTTGTTTAAATCTTGCAATTATTCCGTCTAGGCCGTCGAGAGCGATAATAATGATTATCAGAGGCACATTTAATAATTGCCAAATTGGAGTGGCGTATAACGCTAAAGCCACTATAATAAAAACCATGCTTAGTCTGATTGAAGTAATTAAATTTGCCATAATATGTATTTTTTTGCTCAGCGTATCTTAATGCAATTAATGATGTACGCCAAGAAAATACAACCATGCAAATAAAAAACATAATAAAATCAATGAGTTACATTTTTTGGCAATAAAAAAAGCAGATCTTTTATTATTTGCTATTATTTTATAATTGAAGTATTGTCATAAATTCATTGTATGTTTCGTCTGTAAAATTGGTTCCCTTCTAAAAGAGCCAAAAATAATCATCATAAGATGCTTGACATCAGAATTTTGATCCATACAATCCTACATTTCTTGCGTGGTGCAAGACCGTTCTTTAAGATGTGAAAGAAACAATTTGTGTGGGCGTTTACGAAAGAGCTAAGTTAAAACAAGTGCCGTAAAAAAGCGCTTGTTTGTTACGTCGATTTAATTGAAGAGTTTGATCCTGGCTCAGATTGAACGCTGGCGGCATGCCTAACACATGCAAGTCGAACGAGAAAGGGGGGCAACTCCTGAGTAAAGTGGCGGACGGGTGAGTAATACGTAGGAATCTGCCTTAAAGTGGGGGACAACTCGGGGAAACTCGAGTTAATACCGCATAATCCCCGTACCTAAATTGGGTTTAAACTTAGTGCTAGTTTAGCATTTTTTTGAACCCAATTTAGGTGCGGGGCAAAGCAGGGGATCCCGCACTTAAATTGTTTTCCGATTTTTGAGTAACTTTAATATTTTTTCTATGAGAAAGCGCTTATGTAACTTGAAATGACGAGAATGATTTAAGTGCTGGACCTTGCGCTTTAAGATGAGCCTACGTCGGATTAGCTAGTTGGTAGGGTAATGGCCTACCAAGGCGACAATCCGTAGCTGGTTTGAGAGAACGACCAGCCACACTGGGACTGAGATACGGCCCAGACTCCTACGGGAGGCAGCAGTGGGGAATATTGGACAATGGGCGCAAGCCTGATCCAGCAATGCCGCGTGTGTGATGAAGGCCTGCGGGTTGTAAAGCACTTTCGGTGGGAAAGAAATACTTGAAGCTAATACCTTCAAGGGTTGACGTTACCCAAAGAAGAAGCACCGGCTAACTCTGTGCCAGCAGCCGCGGTAATACAGAGGGTGCAAGCGTTAATCGGAGTTACTGGGCGTAAAGGGCGCGTAGGTGGATATTTAAGTCGGATGTGAAATCCCCGGGCTTAACCTGGGAACTGCATTCGATACTAAATGCCTCGAGTATGGTAGAGGAAAGTGGAATTTCTGGTGTAGCGGTAAAATGCGTAGATATCAGAAAGAACATCAGTGGCGAAGGCGACTTTCTGGACCAATACTGACACTGAAGCGCGAGAGCGTGGGGAGCAAACAGGATTAGATACCCTGGTAGTCCACGCTGTAAACGATGAGAACTGGATGTTTCACCCACTAAATTACATTGAGAGACCTATTATGTTTATGTATTAGAAAATTTAAATAAATCTAATAATTATTATTTTGGATACACTGCGAATTTAAAACGCAGATTAGAAGAGCATGGTCGTAAATCGAAACATTCTTATACTATTTTACTAGAGGTAAAGAATGGAGACTTGTTTATTATGAAGCTTATCTAAATGAAAAGTATGCAAAATATAGAGAGTATAAGCTTAAACATAATGGACGTATGAGAGATTTTCTTATGAAGAGAGTCACAAAAAGTTTAAGTGTAATTTAGTGGGTGAAGTATCGAAGCTAACGCGTTAAGTTCTCCGCCTGGGGAGTACGGTCGCAAGACTAAAACTCAAAGGAATTGACGGGGGCCCGCACAAGCGGTGGAACATGTGGTTCAATTCGATGCAACGCGAAGAACCTTACCTACCCTTGAAATCCTCGGAATCTTCTAGAGATAGAAGAGTGCCTTCGGGAACCGAGTGACAGGTGCTGCATGGCTGTCGTCAGCTCGTGTCGTGAGATGTTGGGTTAAGTCCCGTAACGAGCGCAACCCCTATTGCTAGTTGCTAATCCCGCACCTAAATTATTCTCTAATTCTGTAGTTATTAAAACTTCTTTTCAGTGAAGAAGTGTGTAATAGCTCGTTACTAATAAGAGTAATTTAGGTGCGGGATGCACTCTAGCGAGACCGCCGATGATGAATCGGAGGAAGGTGGGGATGACGTCAAGTCATCATGGCCCTTACGGGTAGGGCTACACACGTGTTACAATGGGAAGTACAGAGGGTGGCCAAGCTGTAAAGCGGAGCTAATCTCACAAAACTTCTCGTAGTCCGGATTGGAGTCTGCAACTCGACTCCATGAAGCTGGAATCGCTAGTAATCGCGGATCAGAACGCCGCGGTGAATACGTTCCCGGGCCTTGTACACACCGCCCGTCACACCATGGGAGTGAATTTTACCAGAAGCAGGTAGCTGAACCCCGCACCTAAATTGTTTTCTAATTTGTAAGTGAATTAAATATTCTTTTTAGTGAAAGAATATTTTAGTAACTCGTAATTTAGGAAAACGATTTAGGTGCGGGGGAGGCGCCTACCACGGTAGGATCCATGACTGGGGTGAAGTCGTAACAAGGTAGCCGTAGGGGAACCTGTGGCTGGATCACCTCCTTACTATAAAAAAGTAAACTCTTGAATGAACGCTCACACAAATTGTTTTTTATATGACCATGCAAATAAAATTAATAATAAAATCAACGAGTTACGATTTTTGAGTGCGTTTTTTACAGAAGCGTAAAATAAAATGGAAGGTTTTAGTAGGTTAGACCCGAGCCATTTTATTTTAGGCGAGGCCAACGAAGCATAAAATAAAATGGCGAAGTGTATAACGGGTTTGTAGCTCAGCTGGTTAGAGCACACGCTTGATAAGCGTGGGGTCGTTGGTTCAAATCCAACCAGACCCACCAGTCAGAAGACAGAGGACAGAGGACAGATTA
>Ga0233425_10009423_pt1 | contig 12393 bp, 12 predicted proteins | sample Watercolumn_Towu_2_FD_181712 | JGI IMG/M metagenome (GOLD analysis project Ga0233425, IMG submission 181712) | Freshwater microbial communities from Lake Towuti, South Sulawesi, Indonesia - Watercolumn_Towuti2014_140_MG | ecosystem: Environmental > Aquatic > Freshwater > Lake | place...
CGGGCCCGGATGAACATCTCGATCCGCTGGGCGATGATCAGGCCGCCGGCCAGCAGCAGGAACGCCTGCTCCACGGCGACGACGTGAAGGCTCATGCCTTCCGCGTGACCCTCGAGCCAGGGACGGGCGAAGGAGCGGACGGCCAGAAGGCCGATGATCAGGATGATCCCCAGCGGCGACGCCTGGGCCTTCAGCACCCCCTCCGGGTCCTTCTCGATGGTCACCATGCTGCCGCGCCAGAAGCCGCCGAGCACGCCCAGCCCGGCGCCGCCGGCCAGCAGGCCCCAATCGGCGGGTCCGTAGGGGGTCAGGTCCGCGCCCGGCGCCTGACGCATGCCCCACAGGCCGAAGGCGATCAGGGCGGCGAAGAGCGTGGGCAGGATCCACATCAACTCTGGCCGCAGGGTCCGCTTCTGCCGATTGCGCAGCAGAATCACGATCACGGCGATGCCGATCCCGATCAATGGACCGTATTGTTGAGGCGTCATGGCCGGCGTTCCCCCCGCGCGGCCCGAAACGGCCGCGGGACTGTCGAAAGCTTAATCCGTCCTGCGCATCCGTAAAGGCGCGCGGCCGCCTCTGACTCCTGGAACTGGAGGTCGAGATGAAACGGGTGATGCTGGGGGTGATGTCGGGGCTGCTGCTGTCCTGTCAGGGACCGGCAGCCGTGCTGGCGCAGGAATACCCCCCTGCGGCGGGTCCCTCGTTACTCAACCCGAAAACGCATGTTCGCAACCAGCATCTGCCCGGGAATCGCGCCGCCCTCTCCGCCCACCACGACCCGTGCCGACCTCAGTGATCGGACAGCAGCGTTTCCAAAGCCCGCCCTTGGATCACTTTCTTTCTCCACGCGGCATTCAAGCAGCTCGCCTCGCGTCCCGACGATGCATGAGCTGACGGCGAATCCCGTCTCGATGCCTGCAGCGGCCGCGGCGGCCGGAAATTCCGGCCTGCCCATCCGAACCCATGGAGAGTCGCCGGGGAAGGCGAATGAATTCCATCGAGGGATGCTGTCCCGTGGATCGCTCAGGGGAACGCCGCAGGCCGTCAGAACCTGATCGACGCCTTCAGAACGGTCTGGGAGGTCCATGACGAAGCGTTGGGCCACACGGGGGTGCGGCTGCGACGGACCCACGCCAAACTCCAGAACGCCGCCGCTCCGGAACTGCCGGGCATGGAATGCCGGGGTTCCACTCAGAACCGCCGCGCCGTCCCCCAGATGAAACCAGCTCTGCGCATCAACATGCTCCTGATCGATGGCGATCTCAGCATAGCGGCTCAGTCCGGCTTCCGGGTTCAATCCCCGGAAGATGACGTTGAGTTCGCCCGCGCGGCACGCCACGATGATGGACTGGCCGGGAGCATAGGCGACGAACGCCGTTGTGAGGCGCTGCGCCGGATCAGCAACCACATCCCAGTCGTCTCCCGAGGCCTGGACCGGCGCCGAATGCGCGACGCTCCACACGATCAGGGAAAGCAGGGCGCCGCCGATCATTACACCGCTTCCACCGTCTGTTCGATGGCGCCGAAGATGGAGTGGTGTCTGTCGTCCAGCATCTCGATGCGGACCGTGTCGCCGGCTTTCAGGAACGGCGTCTCGGCCTTGCCGTGCAGGATGGTCTCGACCGTCCGGACCTCGGCGATGCAGGAATAGCCCAGGCCGCCCTCGGCGACGGGCTTGCCCGGACCGCCGTCCGCGTCGCGGTTGGACACCGTGCCCGAGCCGATGATGGTGCCGGCGCACAGGGCGCGGGTCTTCGCGAGGTGGGCGATCAGGGTCCCGAAGTCGAAGGTCATGTCGACGCCGGCGTCGGCCTTGCCGAAGTCCGCGCCGTTCAGCTGGACGGACAGTTCGCCCTTCAGCTTGCCGTCGGCCCAGCGGTCGCCGAGGGCGTCGGGCGTGACGAAGACGGGCGACAGGGCCGAGGCCGGCTTGGACTGGACGAAGCCGAAACCCTTGGCCAGTTCGGCCGGGATCAGGTTGCGCAGCGACACGTCGTTGACCAGGCCGACCAGGCGGATGTGGGTCAGCGCCTCCTCGCGCGTCACGCCCTGGGGCACGTCGCCGGTGACCACCACCACCTCGGCCTCCAGATCGCAGCCCCAGCTTTCATCGGCCAGGGGGATGGGATCGCGCGGGGCGAGGAAGCCGTCCGATCCGCCCTGGTACATCAGGGGGTCGGTCCAGAAGCTGTCGGGCATTTCGGCGTTGCGCGCCTGACGCACCAGGGCGACGTGGTTCACATAGGCCGAGCCGTCCGCCCACTGATAGGCGCGGGGCAGGGGCGCCGCGGCCTCGCGCTCATGGAAGCGACCGCGCGGCACGCCGCCGTGTTCGAGACTCTCGGCCAGGGCCAGCAGGTCGGGCTCGACCCGGTCCCAGTTGTCCAGCGCCGCCTGAAGGGTGGGCGCGATCAGGAAGGCGTCGGTGAACCAGGCGAGATCGTTGGAAACGAGAACGAGGCGGCCGTCGCGGCCGTGCTTGAGCGAGGCGAGTTTCATGCCTCAAGGCTTAGGCGGTTTTGTCCGGCGAGGAAACCGGGGCGCGGCCCGTCAGTGACCGGCGCGTGTCCCGCTGATCCTGCCCGCCGCCGAACGCCCCGGCCCGGGGGTGGACAATTCGGCATGGGCGGCGCGGAGCTCGCGCACGCGTTCGCGGCGCTGGCTCCAGTGGTCGTTGAAATGGCCGATGGCGACACGCAGGGCGTCGTTGCGTTCCTGAACGGTCAGCGGCTTCTTCCCGTCGTGGTCGCCATGATGATCGTCGGCCGGCTTGGGATCGTCGCCCTTGCCGTTGTTCACGATGACGGTGACGCCGCCGACGGCGGCGGGAGCGGCCTCATGACGCCCGTGCTTGTCGTCATGGCCTTCGCCGTGTCCCCCGCCGTGACCCCCGCCATGGCCATGGTCGGCATGGGGCGCGTGCGGCTTGTCGGCGGGCTCGCCCTTGACCGCCTGATTGAGCGCCTTGATCAGCCTGGCGGCGCCGCCCGCGACTCCCAGCGTCTTGCCGAGCCGCCGGTCGATTGTCCGCAGGAGCGCCGAGCCCCTGGCCGGCAGGGATTCGCCGTCGGCCTTCATGGCCTCCTTGGCGGCCTCGTCGATCTCCTCCCAGATCGAGTCGGCGGCGTCGATCCGCGCCGTCCGCGAGCCCTGGCCGAAATACCAGCCGATCAGCGCGGCGGCCGCCAGACCCAGCAGCAGGGCGCCCCACATGACGGGATCGGCGCCGATCATCAGGGGCGCGTCCAGCGGCGCATTGGCGGGATCGGCGGTGGCGAAGTCGGCGCCGTAGGCCATGCGGCTGTCCCTCCCGGTCTGCGCGAACGCGTGCGAGGCGCATCTTGCCCCGACGCTCAAGCTTGGCAACGGGAAAGGTTAACGGCGCCCCGGAATCGGTTCCGGACCAGAGGTCAGCGCGGCGGCGTGATCAGCGCCTTGGCCTCCGCGCCGGTGCGGGCGCCGGGGTCGCGCACCTCGACCTCGACGGCGATGGCGCCCTCGGGTTCGTGGGCCCACAGGTAGCGCCGCTCGATCTCGACCTCGCGGCCAGAGGGGGCGAAGCCGGTGAAGCTGTCGCCCCAGGGCGTCACCTTCCTCATGTCGGGCCAGGGCAGGGCGCAGGCGACGTCCAGCTCCTCGATCGCCATGGCCGACAGCTCGTCGTCGCTCACAGCCATCGGCGGACCTTCTGGCGCCAGGCTTCGTAGGCGGGGCCGAATTTGGCGGCGAGATAGCGCTCCTCGCGCTGGATGACGAACCGGTCGATCACGAACAGGCAGGGGACCAGAAGGATCAGCGCCGTCCAGCTGTCCATGGCGATGGCCAGACCGACGTAGGTGATGGCGAAGCCGAGGTAGATCGGATTGCGGCTCAGGCGATACGGCCCTTCGACGATCAGGGCGGTTGACGGCTTCCACGGTTCAACCGCCGTGCCCCGGCGGCGGAACAGGCCGGCCGCCATCCCGTCCAGCAACAGGCCGCCGACGATCAGGGTCAGGGCGAGGCCGCGCCTGACGGGCGAATCAAACCCGAAACCGGCCGCCAGCCAGCCCATGCCCGCCTCGACGGCCTCGGGCCGGGCGCCGAGTTCGGCCAGACCCCAGCCGGCCAGCAGGAAGCCGAGATAGATCAGCGGAGGCGGGGCGATGACGCCGGGCGTGTCGGGCTTCTTCATCAGATCGTCTGTCCCTGCGGGGCGGTGAAATCCGAGATGGGCGCGTCGCCGGTGTTGATGACTTCCGACGGCTCGAAGATCAGCACCTCGGCCTCCTCGTCGGCGGCGGTGCGGTGTTCGACGTCGCGCGGCACGACGATGAACTGGCCGGAATCGAGGGTCACGACGCGGTCGCGGAATTCGACCCGGAACCGGCCCTTCCAGACCAGGAACATCTCTTCGGCCCCGGCGTGGCTGTGCCACGGAAAGACGCCCTGAACCTTCACCAGCCGGACGTCCTGACCGTTCAGCTGCGCCGCGACGCGGGGACGCCAGTGGTCCGGAATGGACGCGAACTTGTCGGCCAGATCGATGGCGACGCCCGTGGTCATGGCCGCAGGGTCTCGTCGCCGTAGATGGCCACCCGCGCCGGTTCGGCGGATGATACCGCGCCGCGGTACATGCCCGAGGTGGTCATGGCGAAGGCGGGCCGGCCCTGCAGGTCCATGACGATGACCCCGCCCGATCCGCCCAGCGACAGGGCGTCGTCGACCTCGGCCTGGGCGGCGACCTGGCCCGAGGCGCCCTCGTGGATGCGGCTGCAGATGTCGCGGGCGACCGAGGCGCGGATGTAGAACTCGCCGTCGCCCGTCGCCGACACCGCGCAGCCGTCGCGGTTCGAGGCGTAGGTGCCCGCGCCGATCACCGGCACGTCGCCGACCCGGCCCCAGCGTTTCGCGGTCATGCCGCCGGTCGACGTGCCCGCGGCCAGACGGCCTTCGCTGTCCAGGGCCACGGCGCCGACGGTGCCGAATTTGCGCTCGTTCAGGGGCGGGGCGGGCAGGTCGTTGGCCGCCTGCGGGCCGGGCGCGCCGGCGGGACGTTCGGGGATGGGCAGGTTCTGCTGGCGCAGGGCGCGCTCCAGCCCCTGCCAGCGGCGCTCGGTGAAGAAGAAGGACGGATCGACCTGCTCCAGCCCGACCGAGGCGGCGAAACTGTCGGCGCCCTGACCGATCAGCATGACGTGCGGCGAGCGCTCCATGACGGCGCGGGCGGCCGCGATCGGATGGCGGGTGGTGGTCAGGCCGGCGACGGCGCCGGCGGTCAGGTCGGTCCCGTTCATCACGGCGGCGTCCAGCTCGTTGCGCCCGGCGGCGGTGAAGACCGCGCCGCGCCCGGCGTTGAACAGCGGATCGTCCTCCATGACCTGGATCGCGGCCTGCACCGCGTCCAGCGCCGCGCCGCCGCTGGCCAGCACGGCCGAGCCGGCCTCCAGCGCGCGCTTCAGGGCCGCGCGATAGGCGGCGTCCTGCTCGGCTGTCAGGCTTTCGCGCTCGATGACCCCGGCCCCGCCGTGGATGGCGAACGACCAGCGCGGCGCGTCCTGGGCCATGGCGGGCGCGGCGGACAGGAGCAGCGCGAGCGCGGCCGGAACGAGACGGGCGAGGGACATGGCGGGCCTTTTCGGAACAGGGCCGGAGCCTCGCCCAGCCGCGGGCTCAACTCAAGGGGCCGCCGCAACAGGGACAGCCGTCCGCCTCGACGCCGAACAGGGCGCGGATGCGGTCGGGGGCCAGGGCGCGGCCCGGGGCGTCCATTTCCGCCCCGTCCGGTCCGAGCGCCAGGACGCGGTCGGCGCGGGCGGCGAACGGCAGGTGATGGGTCGAGGCGATGACGATACGGCCCTCTCCGGCCAGAATCCGGATCGCGGCCTCGACGGCCCGGGCGTGGGCGGGGTCCAGCAGGGCCAGCGGCTCGTCCAGCAGACACAGGGGGGCGTCCTGCACGAACAGGCGGGCGATCAGGACCAGCTGCTGCTGGCCGCTGGACAGGCGGTCGAAGGGGCGGTCGGCCAGATGGCCGACGTCCAGCCGGTCCAGCGCCGCGCGGGCGGCGGCGAGATCGGCCGGGGCCAGGCCGGAAGACCAGCGCCGCAGGTGCGACCGTCCCAGCGCGGTCAGATGCAGGACCGAAAAGCCCGCGGCAACCGCGCCCGGCGGCGGCAGCCAGGCCGCGCGAGGCCGTTCGATGGAACCCGCCAGCGGCGGCAGAAGGCCCGCGAGGGTCTTGAGCAGGGTGGTCTTGCCCGCGCCGTTCGGACCGATCACGGCGACGACCTCGCCGGGGGCGACGCGCTGATCCAGCGGCGGCAGGCGGAAGCCCTTTCCGCCCCGCGCGGTGCGTCCGGCGACCAGGCCTTCCAGCAGCAGGCCGCTCATGACCGTCTCGACGCAGTGACGAACAGGAACAGGAAGGCCGGGGCGCCGACGGCGGCCGAGAGCAGGCCGACGGGGATTTCAGCGGGACCGAAGGCGGTGGCCAGCCGGTCGATGACCAGGGCGAACAGGGCCCCGATCGCCATCGAGACGGGGATCAGCCGCCCCGCCCGCTCGCCGACGATCAGCCGCGCCGCGTGGGGCGCCAGAAGGCCGATCCAGCCGACGACTCCGGCCAGGGCCACGGCTGCGGAGGTCATCAGCGCCGCCGCCGCCAGGGCCGTCAGCCGCAGGCGGCGCGCCGGCAGGCCCAGCGACCGCGCCTGCTCGTCGCCCAGCGACAGGACGTCCAGCCGGAAGCCCAGCCACAGCAGCACAGCCCCGCCGAGACAGATCGGGCCCAGGGCGAACAGCGCCTCGGCCAGGGTGGCGCGGGTGAAGGAGCCCAGCAGCCAGTAGGTGATGGCGGGCAGCTGCGAATAGGGCTCAGCGACAATGACCACCAGACCCAGTCCGGCCGAGGCCAGGGCGCCGGCGACGACGCCGCACAGGATGAGGGCCAGCCGACCGTCGCCGCTGCGGGTCAGGGCCGCGCATCCCAGGGCCAGGCCGCCGATCGCGAGCCCGCCGGCGAAGGCCGCGCTCTGGACCAGCACGGTTCCCGCTCCGAGCAGCAGGGCCAGGGCCGCGCCCAGTCCCGCGCCGGACGAGACGCCCAGCAGGTCGGGCGCGGCCAGCGGATTGCGGAAAAGGATCTGGAACCCGGCCCCCGCTCCGCCCAGCGCCGCGCCGCAGGTCAGGGCGGCCAGCAGCCGCGGTCCGCGCAGGGTCAGGACCAGCTCAGCCTCCGGCCCTCCACGGCCGAACGCGGCTGACAGGAGATCCGCGGGCGGGATGGCCAGCGGACCCGTCGCCAGAACCGCGATGACGCAGGCGACGACGAGCAGGGTCGCGGCGAGGGTCGGCAGGGTTGATTTCAGCCGGCTCACAGGATCCATCGCGGCTGACCGACCTCGACCAGGGCCATGCCGTAGAGCCGGCGGCTCAGGGCGCCGAGGGTCATGGTGGATCCTTCCGGATCAGCCAGCCAGGCGCAACCCAGCAGCCGGTTCACCGACGGCGGCCGATCGACCCAGCCGAAAGGCAGGTCGGGCAGCAGAAGCAGGCGGCGGCGCTCGCCATTGCGGCGCCAGCGCCAGACCGGATCGTGGCGGACCGCCATGGCGAACCCCCGGTCGAGCGTGACCAGAACCTCGGGGTCCCATGCGGCCACCTGTTCGCGCGTCACCCGGCCGATATCCCGGGAGCCCTCGGCGACATTGGTCCAGGCCGCGCCTTCCAGAACCTCGGTGGCCAGGGCGCCGCGGAAGCCCGTTTCCAGCCCGTCGGTTCCCCGGGCGTAGTAGAAGCTCGGCCCCGGCGGCGCGCGGCGCCAGTGCTCCAGCACCTCGGCGGCCTGGTCGGCCAGCGCGTCGGCCTTGCGCCCGGCTTCAAGCAGGTCTCCGGCCTCGCGGATCGCATCGGGAATCCGGCCGAGGGCTCCATCGATCAGCCGCCAGTCCGCCCCCAGTCGGGTCTTCAGGCGCTGCGCCAGGGCCTGATACTCGGGGTCCGTATCGCCATAGTCGATGATCAGCCGCGGCCTGAGCGCGGCGAGGGCCTCGAGATTGGCCTGCCGGCCATTGCCCGTGAGGCTCCCCAGTTCAGGCAGGCCGGCGGCCGGAGCGGGCAGGGCCGACAGCGTCGCCTGCCCCGGTCGTCTCGGCCAGCCCGCCAGCCGCTCGCGCGCGACGGCCCAGACCAGCAGCGCCGCCGGCGAGCCGGCCGCAACGACGTCGCGGCGCCCGGCGTCGTCGCGGGAGGGCCCGCGTGAACAGGCGGAAAGAGCCAGGGCGCCGCCCAGCCCGATCAACGCTGATCTGCGTGTCGTGGTCATGTGTCGCCCCATGCTGCGAATCACTCGCATCGTGCCGCCCCCATGCATTCGGGGCCACCTTCCAGCCAATTTACCCTTAACTCTTGTCCGGTCTTGCTCCGCGTGCTGCTTATGCCCCCATCGCGCGTCAGGTGGGGCGCAGCAACAAGGGAGTGAGCCGTTGAGTACGACGGACGCAGGGGGGCCGGTTTCGGCGACGCCTCAAAAGACTTTTCTGGGACACCCTCGCGGGCTGGTGATCCTGTTCTTTACCGAGATGTGGGAGCGCTTTTCCTTCTACGGCATGCGCGCCCTGCTGGTCCTCTACCTGACCCAGCATTTCCTGTTCGGCTCGGCCGAGGCGCAGGGCATCTACGCCGCCTATGCGGCGCTGGTCTATCTGATGCCGGTGCTGGGCGGAGCGATCGCCGACCGGTTCCTGGGGTCGCGCAAGGCTGTCACGATCGGCGCCCTGCTGCTGGTCGCCGGTCACTTCACCATGGCCTTTGAAGGCTCCGGCGGGCGCGAGTACATCCAGTACGGCGGCCAAGAATACCGCATCGAGGTCGAGGGCCGCGACACCAACCGTCAGCTGTACGCCATGGTCGGCGAGGAACGGGTTCCGATCTCGGTCGGACCGGAGGGCATCCGCGTCTCGGGCATTCCGACCACGGCCGAGGCTGCTGCGGCCCGCGCCGAGGCGGCGACGCCCGCCACCGTCCCGGCTGCAGCCACCGTCACCGACCCTGAAGCGGCCGCCGTGCCCGCCGACGGTCCGGCGACCGCCGCAGCGACCGCGCCGGAAACCGTGGCCGACGCCGCGCGTCCCGACGCCGCCGCCGCCGCCGCTCCCGGATCGCTGCCCGCCATGATCGGGCCGGATGACTACGAAATCCGGAAGTCCGTCGATACGTCGGGCCAGTATGTCCTGTTCTTCGCCCTTGCCCTGATCATCGTGGGGGTGGGCTTCCTGAAGCCGAACATCTCGACCGTCGTGGGCTCCCTCTATGAGCAGAACGACCCCCGCCGCGATTCCGGTTTCACCATCTTCTACGTCGGCATCAATCTGGGCTCGATCCTCGCCACCGCATTGTGCGGCTGGCTGGGCATCGAATACGGCTGGCGCTACGGCTTCGGCCTGGCTGGCATCGGCATGCTGGCGGGTCTGATCACCTTCTGGATGGGCCAGAAATGGCTGGGCGGACGCGCCGATCCGCCGGCCAGCGCCAAGCTGGACAAGAAGACCCTGGGCATCCCGCGGGAAGCCTGGATCTACATCCTCGGCATCCTGTTCGTCATCCCGACCTGGCTGGTCGTGCAGCAGCACGACGCGGTCGAGGCGTCGCTGCTGTACCTCGTGCCGACCGTGTTCGCGGGCCTGCTGATCTATTCGCTGATCTTCCTGCGCGGCGACGACCGCTGGAAGATGCTGGCCGCGATCATCCTGACCATGTTCTCGGTGCTGTTCTGGACCCTGTTCGAACAGGCGGGCTCGTCGCTCACCCTGTTCGCCGACCAGTCCACGCAGATGCCGGGCTGGTTCAACGCGGCCCAGACCCAGACCTTCAACCCGGGCATCATCGTGATCTTCGGTCCGGTCATGGCGGCGCTGTGGGTGCTTCTGGCCAAGCGCGGCCTGAACCCCAGCGTGCCGCTGAAGTTCGCCTTCGGCCTGATCCTGGTCGGCGCCGGCTTCCTGCTGCTGGTGTGGGCCTCGAAGGCCTTCGTGACGGCCGACTTCAAGGTGCCGTTGCTGTGGCTGTTCCTCGCCTACTTCCTGCATTCGATCGGCGAGCTGTGCCTGTCGCCTGTCGGCCTTTCCATGATCACCAAACTGTCGGTGGCGCGGATGGTCGGCATGATGATGGGCGCCTGGTTCATGGCCTCGGCGCTGGCGCATATCGTCGCCGGCATCATCGCCAAGTCGACGGCGACGGAGACGGTGGGCGGCGTGGTGACCAATCCGCAACTGGCGCTGGAAACCTACGCCGGCGTGTTCCAGACCATCGGCCTGTATGGAGTCGGCATCGGCTTCATCCTGCTGCTGATCTCGCCGGTCCTGAAGTGGATGATGCGCGGCGTTCAGTAGCGCGCTTCACGGCGACAACAGAAAGGGCGGGGCCTCGCGGCTCCGCCCTTTTTCGTGCGCGGGGGTGGGCGCACAACAGTTCAGGGGACGTGGGGACGCCTTCTTCAGAAGGTCTTTCTTATCTGGACGAACAGCCATGGGCTCATCTGCGTGCGGCGGACCTCCTTGAAGGCCAGCGGCGCCGTGTCGCGCGGTCCGGAGTAGATTTCCCGGTTGTAGCCATTCCGGCGGTTGGAGGCGTTGCCGAGATCGACCCTCACCGTCAGGTCGCGGCGCGGCTTCCACTGGCCGAAGGCGCTGACCCCGGGCTCCGAATGGAAATAGCGGATTTCGCGCACCCGATAGGCGGCGCCCTTGTCGACATTGCAGCCGTGGTCGAAGCCATAGGACCAGCGTCCGCCCTTCAGGTCCTGATTGAAGGCCACGCCGCAGCCGAAGGCCTGGTTGCCCTGGAACCGCCGCTCGTCGCCGGTGACCGGATCGACCACGGAGGTCGAGGACCAGCTTCCGCGCACCTGCAGGCGGCCGTTGGGCACGCCCAGCCTGTCCGTCGGCAGGGTCAGGCGGGTCTGGAAGAAGTTCGAGGTCCCGTCGCCGATATTGCCGACGCCGTCGAACCCGCCGGTCAGCGGAATGACGTCGACCACATCCTCGATCTCGGCGTGGCTGAGGGTGAAGTCCAGAACCCCTTCGCCCCAGAAGCGGCGCTCGTAGATCGCCTCAAGCACGGTCGATTTCTCCGGCTCCAGATCGGGATTGCCGCCCTCGACCTGACCGATGTCGATGTCGGCCGAGGCGACGAAGTCGCCGAAGTCCAGCTGGCCGACCTCGCGCTCGGCGCGGAAGCGGAACTGGTGGCCGGCCCAGGGCGTCCAGGTCATCTGCAGGCGAGGCTTGGGGAAGACGAAGGATTTGGATTCGTTGCTGTCGCCCGTCTGGCTGATCTCCGAGACCTCGACCCGGACCCCCGCTTCAAGCGTGAATTCCGGACTGGGCCGCCAGGTCGCCTGACCGAAGACCTCGCCGCGCAATTCCTCGACCCGGACCGCGGCCGACGGCAGGGGGACCACCACGCCGTTCTCTTCATAGGCGTTGGCGCTGTCGAGGAAGTTGAAGGCGATCTCGCCGCCGGTCTCGACGGCGTACTGGTCGTCGGGCCGGTAGCGCAGGGTCGCGCGGGCGATCGACTCCCCCGTTGTAGCGTCGGCGGTGAAGGTCGAACTGCCGCCGGCGCCGGTCGAGACGCCGGTGTATTCCTCGGTCCCGTAGCGCTGCAGCCCGGTCAGCTCCAGCCCCATGCGGGAGCCCAGGTCGCGGGTCCAGTTGACGCCCAGTTCACTGTTGACCTCGTCATTCTCCTCGTCGTTGAAGCTGTCGCTGCCGGCCCCGGAACGGATCAGCAGATCCTGGGCGTTCTCGTTGCCGAACCAGCTCAGCAGACCATTCACCTTCAACAGGCCGTCGGCCAGGCGGCGTTGAACCGCGCCGGTGGCCCGCACCGTGCGGATTCGGTCCCACAGCACCAGATCGGCGTTCTGGATCAGATTGCCGGAGGGGTCGTAGCGGCGGCGGAATCCGTCGCCGGTCCCGTCCGTGCGGTCCGTGAAGGCGTTGATCGAACCCTCGATCTGGTTGTCGCCCTCGCGCCGCGACCATCGGGCGGCGACCACCGGGCCGACGTAGCCGTCGGGATAGAAATAGGCGTTGGCCTCGATCACCCGCTCGGTGACCACGGTGCGGACCAGGATGACGTTGGCGATCACCGACCGGCCCTGCATGTCGATGCCCGGCGCGCCGCCGCGGATCAATTCGATGCGGGCGACGCCGGCCGCGGAGATGCGGCGCAGGATCTGGTCGAGACTGTCGCTCTTGGTCGAGGGCCGGGCGCCGTCGATCAGGACGTTGCCCGCCGTTCCCGCCAGGCCGCGCGTGTCGCTGTCGCCGGTGTCGAGACCAAAGCCCGGCAGGCGGCTGATCATGTCCAGGGCGGTGTCGGGCCGCGAATCGGCGAAGAAGG
>Ga0233425_10009424_pt1 | contig 12391 bp, 17 predicted proteins | sample Watercolumn_Towu_2_FD_181712 | JGI IMG/M metagenome (GOLD analysis project Ga0233425, IMG submission 181712) | Freshwater microbial communities from Lake Towuti, South Sulawesi, Indonesia - Watercolumn_Towuti2014_140_MG | ecosystem: Environmental > Aquatic > Freshwater > Lake | place...
TCCAAGATCAACGAATAGTCCTCGCTGATCCGACGATCTGAATGCGAACGGCCCCGGGGAAACCCGGGGCCGTTTTGCTGTATGGCTCATGCCGGGGTCACGAGGGGGCGACATGTTCAGACAGGGCAGCCTGGATACGCTGTGCGGCATCTACGCCATCATCAACAGCACCCATGAGGTCTGCGCGACCTGGGACAGCCGCCTGAAGCCCGACCATCACCGGGCGCTGTTTCGCCTGCTGTGCGAGGAGCTGGCGACCGAGGGCGATCTCGCCGGAGCCCTGGCCGGCGAGGGCATGGGGGTGCAGACGCTGCGCAGGCTGCTTCGCCGCGCCCACATGTATGTCGAGGACGAGACCGGGCTGCCGTTCACCCACAAGCGGGCCTTCAACGCCGAGCCCGTGCCGCTGGACCGGTACTGGGACGTGATCCGCGACCATGTGGACGAGAACGGCCCGGGCTCCGTCCTGATCAGCCTGACCGGCCGGTACTGCCACTGGTCCTGCGTCCGCAGCGTGAGCGACGCCGGCATGGTGCTGCGGGACTCCGACGGCCTGATCCGGCTGAACCGGGCGCGCTGCACGACCGGCGCGGGCGACGGCCGGCGCCACCATGTCCTGTGGCCGACCGAGACCCTGCTGATCACCTGAGCGGCGGCCCCGGCGCGCCTGCGCCGGCGGAACTCGCCCGATGGGGCGTGAGGGGCGGTTAACGCCGCCCCTGTCCGGGGCATGGGCTTGCATGCAACCGGAATCGGGTCCCTACGTTCGCATTCCCGGACGTTAGGATTTCAGTAACCATGCTTCGTGCGCTTCGGACCGGCTTGTTCATCGGCGTCTTCCTGGGCATGTCGGCCTGCGCCGTCACGCCCGACAGCGGCGCGCGCGGGCCCTATGGGTCGGTCGAGGTCGGCCGCACCGGGTGACGCCGCAAGGAAACCGTGGCGGCGCGGGCGAAATCCCCCTATCATCCGCTTCGCGGACGCCGACTGTCGCGCCGCGCCGGTTCCGCCCCCACTAGATGTTAGCCCTCGCCATCGTCGTCGTTCTGCTCCTCGTGGTGCTCAACGGCCTGTTCGCCATGACCGAGCTGGCGGTCGTATCCTCGCGCAAGTCCAAGCTTCAGAGCCGCGCCGAGCGGGGCGACAAGGGCGCGCGGGCCGCGCTCAACCTGGCCGAGGATCCGACCCATTTCCTGTCGGCGGTCCAGGTCGGGATCACCCTGATCGGCATTCTGGCGGGCGCCTACGGTCAGGCGGCGATCGGCGGCGAGCTGAACCGGATCATCGAAACCTCGATCCCGGCGCTGGCCCCATGGTCGCATGTCATCGCCACCGGCATCGTGGTCGTCTTCATCACCTATGTCTCGGTGATCGTCGGCGAACTGGTGCCCAAGCGGCTGGCGTTGATCTTCCCGGAATCGATCGCCTCCAAGATGGCGGCGCCGATCTCGACCCTGGCGGTCGTGCTGAAGCCTTTCGTCGTTCTGCTGACGGCCTCGACCTCGGCCATCCTCAAGATCATGGGCGTCAAGGACCGGGACGGTTCGGACGTGACCCAGGAAGAGGTCGAGACCATGATCGCCGAGGGCACCTCGGCCGGCCTGATCGAGCCCGAGGAGCAGGAGATGATCGAGGAGATCCTGCGCCTCGGCGACCGCCCGATCCGGGTGGCCATGACGCCGCGCCACGAGGTCTTCTGGGTCGCCCTTGACGACACCGAGGAACAGCTGCGCCAGGAAGTCCGCACCTGCCCCTATTCGCGCATCGTCGTGGCGCGCGAGAACGACGTCGATAACCCGCTGGGCGTGGTCCACAAGAAGGACCTGCTGGACAGCCTGCTGGACAATGGCGAGTTCAATATCGAGAAGCACGTCCAGACGCCGGCCTTCATCCCGCAGTCGACCTCGGTGCTGAAGGCGCTGGAGATCATGAAGGCCTCGCGGGTCCACATGGCCTTCCTGGTGGACGAGTTCGGCGCCTTCGAGGGCGTGGTGACGGCCACCGACCTGCTGGAGATGATCGCCGGCGATTTCGACGAGGGCCACGACGACGCCGAGGTCAATGTGCGCCAGCGCGAGGACGGCAGCTGGCTGGTCGACGGCCAGACCGACATCGACGAACTGGCGGATACGCTGGGCGAGGATTTCGGCGAGGCGGACGGCTTCCACACCATCGCCGGCCTGGTGCTGCACCAGCTGTCGCGCGTGCCCCATGAGGGCGAGATCCTGCAACTGGGCCGGTTCGAGGTCGAGATCATCGACATGGACGATCGCCGCATCGACAAGCTGCTGTTCAAACAGGTGATCAACGCCCAGGACGAGGCGAGGGCGGTGGCGGCGCAGTACGAGGACTGACCCGCATCCGTGCTTGAAAACCCCGGCGTGGTCGGGCATACGCCCCCGTCTGGGGAGGCCGAACGCGCCCGGGGGACACACCCTCTGGCGCGTTGTAGTTTCCACCGGGACCTAGGAGTGTAGCTCAGCTGGTAGAGCATCGGTCTCCAAAACCGAGGGTCGTGGGTTCGAGTCCCTCCACTCCTGCCACTTTTCACTGACGATGCGGGTCCCCATCTGCATCGTCAGACTGCGTTGAAAACGAGAACCGAGCATGGCCAAGGCCAAGAGCCCTTCGGGGCGCCGCACACAGACCGTCCAGCCCGCCATCGCCGGCGCGGCCGTGGCGCCTGACGCCGCCCTGCCGAAGAAGCGGACATCGATCCCGCAGTTCGCCAGCCAGGTCCGCGCCGAAGGGCGCAAGATCGTCTGGCCGAGCCGCAAGGAAACCTGGATCACCTCGGTGATGGTGCTGATCATGGTGGTGATCGCCGCGATCTTCTTCTTCGTCGTCGACACCGGCCTGGCCTTCGTATCGCGCTTCGTGCTCGCGATCGGCCAGTAAGAAAGACCCCCAAATGACCGACGCAACGCCCAAGCCCGCCGCCAATCCCCGGCACAAGTGGTATATCGTTCACGCCTATTCGAACTTCGAGAAGAAGGTCGCCCAGCACCTGACGGATCAGGCGCGCCAGCAGGGGCTGGAGGACTGTTTCTCGGAAATCCTGGTGCCGACCGAGGACGTCGTCGAGATCCGCCGCGGGCGGAAGGTGAATTCGGAGCGCAAATTCTTCCCCGGCTATGTGCTGGTGAAGATGGAGATGACCGACGACGCCTATCACCTGGTCAAGAACACGCCGAAGGTGACGGGCTTCCTCGGCGCCGCCGGCGGCACCAAGCCGCTGCCGGTCTCGGAGCGTGAGGTCCAGAACATCATCGGCCAGGTGGAGGAGGGCGTCGAACGTCCCAAGCCCACCATCCGCTTCGACATCGGCGAGACCGTCAAGGTCATCGACGGTCCCTTCGCCAGCTTCGACGGCCAGGTCGAGAGCGTCGACGAGGACGCGGCGCGCCTGCGGGTTGCGGTGTCGATCTTCGGCCGCCCGACCCCGGTCGATCTGGAGTACAATCAGGTCGAGAAGAGCGCCTCCTAGGCCTGTTTCCGGGCGATACATTCCGGCGTCGATATCGGCGACAGTGCGCCGGAGACATGATCGACATCCGGGACATGGAATATATTGCAGCGACGGCGGTCCTTCGGGCCGCCGTTTGCTTTTCAGGCCCGCGTGCGCTACACGCGCGCCTCGCCCTGAACAGGGCGGCGTGAGCGATCACGCAAATCCGTGGGAGGCAGCCATGCCACGACCACGGCTCACCGGTCCCGATTGAGTTCGGGGCCAACGTAAGGAGAGACCAATGGCCAAGAAGATTCTCGGCTACATCAAATTGCAGGTGCCAGCCGGCAACGCCACGCCTTCGCCCCCGATCGGGCCGGCACTGGGTCAACGCGGCGTGAACATCATGGGCTTCGTCAAGGAGTTCAACGCGCGCACCGAGAAGGAAGTGAAGGGCACCCCCCTGCCGACCGTGATCACGGTCTACCAGGACAAGAGCTTCACCTTCGTCACCAAGACGCCGCCCGCGACCCACTACATCAAGCAGGCCGCCGGCATCACCTCCGGCTCGAAGATGACGGGCCGCGAAGTGGCCGGAAAGATCAAGCGCAGCCAGCTGCGTGAGATCGCCGAAAAGAAGATGAAGGATCTGAACGCGAACGACCTGGACGCCGCGACCAAGATCATCGAAGGCTCGGCTCGCGCCATGGGCCTCAACGTCGTGGAGGGCTAAGCACATGGCCAAGCAAACCAAGCGCGTCAAAGCCCGCACCGGCGACACCACCGCCCCGATGGGCTTCGCCGAGGCGATCGCCGCCGTCAAAACCAACGCCACCGCCAAGTTCGACGAGTCGATCGAGATCGCCGTCAACCTGGGCGTGGATCCCCGTCACGCCGACCAGCAGGTCCGCGGCGTCGTGAACCTGCCCTCGGGCACCGGTCGTGACGTCCGGGTGGCCGTGTTCGCCAAGGACGCCAAGGCCGCCGAGGCTCTGGCTGCCGGCGCCGACGTCGTGGGCGCCGAGGATCTGTACGAGAAGATCAACGGCGGCTTCATGGACTTCGACCGCGTCATCGCGTCCCCGGACATGATGGCCCTGGTCGGCCGTCTGGGTAAGGTGCTGGGTCCGCGCGGCCTGATGCCGAACCCCAAGGTCGGCACCGTGACTCCGAACGTCGCGCAGGCCGTCAAGGACGCCAAGGGCGGCGCGGTCGAGTTCCGCGTCGAGAAGGCCGGCATCGCGCACGGCGGCATCGGCAAGGCCTCCTTCACCCAGGAAGCCCTCGAAGCCAACGTGAAGGCCTATGTGGACGCCCTGCAGAAGGCCCGTCCGGCCGGCGCCAAGGGCACCTACGTCAAGCGCATCACCCTGTCCTCGACCATGGGACCGGGCTTCAAGATCGACCCGGCGTCGCTGAACGTCTGATCGGTCTTCGAACGGCAGCAGGAAGGGCGGCGACCGCAGGGTTCGCCGCCCTTTTTCTTGGCCGTCGTGGCCTGACCGCCCTTGCGTCCCGGCTGACCGGAACCGATGGTAGGCCGTTACAGCGGGGGATTTCATGCGTGTTCTGATGGTGCTGGCCCTGGGGCTGAGCCTGTTTGCGGCCGCGCCGGCGACGGCCCAGGACACGGCCCGGGACGGCGACGCCGCGCACCGGCTGGCCCTGGCGGAACAGTATCTCGAGCTGACCCAGGGCGCGAACCTCAGGAAGACGGTCGAGGCCTATTTCGAGGAGGCCTTCGCCAAGCTGGACGCGCCGGCCGAAGAGCGCGCCTGGCTGACCGAAAACATGGCGGCGGTGTTCGAGACCGCCATGGATGCGACCTTCGCCGACCTGACGGACGATGTGGCCGAAATCTATACGGCGGAAGAACTGGAGGCGATGATCGCCTTCTTCGATACGCCGATGGGCCGCTCGATCACGGTCAAGAGCTTCGATTTCGGGGTCCGGCTGCAGGCCGTGATGATGCCGCATCTGGCCGCCGCCTTCGCCCAGCTGGGCGAGAAATACTGCGCCCGCTTCGAATGCGGGGCGACGGAAGGCGCGCAGACCGGAAAGCCGGTCGACTGAACGGGCGCGCGGGCTGAGGCGAGGGCTCAGGCCCGGCCGGCGGCGGCCATGAAACAGCCGCGGCGGGCGGTGTGCAGGTGGATGCGGGCGATGCTCCCGTCCCCGAACCACGCCTGCAGCCGCGCCGCCAGATCGCGGCCGTCGACGACGTCTGCGTCGGTCATCATCCAGCCGGCGTCATAGACCCGGGCGGACAGCAGGCGTCTGGCCAGCATGTCGGGCACCATGCCGGGCTCCGGCGCCGCCTCGGCCGCCGCTTCGCGGACGAAGATCGGGCCCTCGGAACGGTAGGGGCTGGAAGGGTCGTCCAGATGGCGGTGGGTCAGCAGGATCAGCCGGTCGCCGGGGTCTGCGTCCGTCAGGCTGACGCGGCACGGCGCGCTGTGCGGGGCGTCGGCGATCATGCGGCGCGCGCCCATCGCCTCCAGCGCCGCGTCATCGAGGTCGAACAGCGGCCGGAAGGGTTCGAGGGGCAGGGGCAGGATGCGAAAGCTCATGGGGAAATCTCCTTCGCCGTCGATATGAGGGGCGACGGATCGGGCGTCTGGCGGTTTTCGGACGTTGCGCGGAGCGCGCGGCGTCCCCACAACGGAGGGCATGAACGCACCCTTCAAGACCCCCGCCGATCCGCTGGACGCCCCGCTGTGGGATTTGTCCGACCTCTACGCCTCGCGCGACGACGCCCGTATCGAGGCCGATCTGGACAAGGCCAGGGGGCTGGTGGCCGAGCTGAACGCCCTGCAGGGCCGGCTGGTCGGGGCGCGGGCCGATGCGGCGACGCTGGGCCAGAGGCTGGACCGGGCGGTGACCCTGTACGAGCAGGCGTCGGACGTGCTGGGCGGGGTGGGGGCCTACGCCTTCCTCCAGGCCTCGACGAACCGGAACGACGCCGGCGCGACGGGCTTCGAGGCCACGGTGCGCGAGAAGATGACGGCCATCGCCACGCCGACGGTCTGGGTCACCCTCGAGGTCAACCAGCTGGAGGAGGCCGAGATCGAGGCCGCCCTGACGGCGCATCCGGCCGGGGCGCGCTGGAAGCCCTGGCTGCGGCGGGTGCGGGCGATGAAGCCGCACGAGCTGAGCCAGGAGCTGGAGACCTTCCTGGCCGAGCGCGGCCCGATCAGCGCCCAGTGGCCGCGCCTGTTCGACGAAACGCTGGCGGCGATGAAGATCAGGGCGGGCAAGGACGAGCTGACCCTCGCCGAGGCGCTGAACCGGCTGTCGGACCCGAAGGCGGCGCGGCGCAAATCGGCGGCGGAGGGGCTGAACGAGGCGCTGGGCGCGCGGACGGCGACCATGGCGATGGTGATGAACACCGTTGCGGCCGACAAGGCGCTGGAAGACAAATGGCGCGGCTTCAAACGGCCGGCCGACGGGCGGCATCTGTCGAACGAGGTGGATGGAGAGTCGGTCGATGCGATGGCCGAGGCGGTGGCCGCCGCCTATCCGAGGCTGTCGCACCGCTATTACGCCCTGAAGGCGCGGGCCATGGGCAAGGCGAAGCTGGACCAGTGGGACCGGAATGCGCCGATCGAGACGACCGCGCCGCGCGGCTACGACTGGGCGGCGGGCAAGCAGCTGGTGCTGGAGAGTTTCTCGGACCTTGGGCCCGAGTTCGCCGAGCGGGCGGAAGGCTTCTTCGACAGGCCGTGGATCGACGGCAAGGCGCGGCCGGGGAAACAGTCGGGCGCCTACGCCCACCCGGTGACCTCGGACCGGCATCCCTATGTGTTCCTGAACTGGATGGGCGAGCGGCGCGACGTGCTGACGCTGGCGCATGAGCTGGGGCATGGGGTGCACCAGACGCTGGCGGCGGGGCAGGGCAGTCTGCTGGCCGATACGCCGCTGACCCTGGCCGAGACGGCCTCCATCTTCGCCGAGGGGCTGACCTTCGACCGGCTGCTGAAGACGGCGCCGAAGGCGGAACAGCGCGGCCTGCTGGCCGGGCGGATCGAGGACGGGCTGAACACCGTGGTGCGCCAGATCGCCTTCCACCGCTTCGAGACGCGGTTCCACGATGAACGGGCGGCGGGCGAGGTCCCGGTCGAGCGGATCGGCGAGCTCTGGCTGGAGGAGATGGGGGCGTCGCTGGGGCCGGCGGTGACGCTGAACGCCGGGTACGAGCACTGGTGGAGCTATGTCAGCCACTTCGTCCACTCACCCTTCTACGTCTACGCCTATGCGTTCGGGGACCTGCTGGTGGCGGCGCTGATGGAGACCCGGGCCAAGGACCCCGAGGCGTTCACGCCGCTGTACCGCGAACTGCTCGCGGGCGGCGGGTCGCGCGGCTATGTCGAGGCCCTGGCGCCGTTCGGGCTGAACCCGCGGGATCCGGCCTTCTGGACCATCGGGACGAAGCGGCTGGAAGGTCTGATCGACCGGTTCGAGGCGCTGGTCTGAGTTGACGGCGAGGGCGGGGCGGGCGAGCGTCCGGCCATGCGCAATCTGATCCTCGCGGCCCTGCTTGTCGCCGTCTCGCCGACGGTCGTTCTCGCACAGGCTGCGGCTCCCCCGTCGGCCAGCGTTCGCGCCATGGCGGCGGGCTACAAGGCCCTGACAGTATGCAGCGCGCTGAAGAACGCCGAGGCGGCGGGCGCGACGCGGACGCTGGAAAGCATCGAGGCCCATGAGCTGACGGGCGTCTATCCCGAGCTGGATCCGCTGGTGCGCGAGATGCCGGTGGAGATCGGCGATCGAGCGGTTTCCGTCGCCTGGGACGAGGCGATGCCGCCCCGGACGGCCGTCTACTCGCCCGGGCGCGGCTGTGCGATCCAGCCCGTCGGCTGGACGGGCCGGAGCCCGGAGATGTTCAGGCCCGGGCTGCGGATCAACGAGGCCTTCGAGACGGCCGAGCCGCGCGGAAACGCCGCCCTGCTGAACGAGGCCGTCGAACAGGCGTTCGAGGGCGGTTTTGGCGCAGGCTCCAACACCACCGCCGTGCTGGTCCTGCAGGACGACCGGGTGGTGGCGGAGGAATACGCCGAGGGATTCGGGCCGGACACGCCGCAGCGGACCTGGTCGGTGGCCAAGTCGCTGGCCGGCACGGTGATCGGGGCGGCGGTGCAGCGCGGCGAGGCCGACGTGAACGCACCGGCGGCGATCGCCGACTGGGGACGCGAAGGCGATCCGCGCGCGGCCATCACCCTGGACCAGTTGATGCGGATGGCGTCGGGCCTGACCAGCGACACGGCGGGCAACCGCACCGACGCCCTGTATTTCGGCGGCGTGGGCGTGGACGAGCAGGCGACCGCCTGGCCGCTCATCGCGCCGCCCGGGACGCGGTTCCGCTACGCCAACAACGACATCCTGCTGGCCATCCTGGCCATCGCCCCGACCTTCGAGGCCCATCCGCCGGCCGAGCTGTTCCGGCGGCTGGGCATGTACGACACCTTCGCCGAGACCGACTGGCGCGGGAACTACATGCTGTCCAGCCAGGTCTGGTCGACGGCGCGCGATCTGGCGCGGTTCGGACGGCTGTATCTGAACGACGGGATGGCGGACGGACAGCGCATCCTGCCCGAGGGCTGGCGCGATTATGTCTCGCGGCCTTCGGGGCCGCAGCCGCCGACCGGCGAGCAGGGCTATGGCGCGACCTTCTGGCTGTTCAACCGGTCGGAGGGGATTCCGGCGGACGCCATTTCAGCCAACGGCAACCGCGGCCAGTATGTGATCATCGTGCCGAGCCGGAACGTCGTCATCGTCCGGCGCGGCGAGGACCCGGCCGGAAAGCCGTTCGAGTTCATCCGCTTCACCCGCGACGTGCTGGCCGCGCTCGAGTGACGGGAAATGTCAGCCGCCGCTTGAGCGGACGGCAGGCCCCGCTATAAGAGCGCCAACCGCCGTTCCAGATTCCGGATGCCGACATGGCCGACCCGCACCACGCCGATTCCCACGACGCCTATGTTCGCGGCTCCCAGGAGATCAGCGAGCAGACCTCGACCTTCCATGCCTTCATCAGCATGTCGAAATGGGGTTCGCTGTGGATCGCGGCCCTGCTGATGTTCCTGGTGCTGTGGTTCCAGCCCGGCGGCAGCTTCATCGGCGGCGTGATCACCGCCGTGGCGATGCTGGTGATCGGCTATTTCGCCCTGAAGTCGGGCAAGAAGGCGCACTGACCTTTGGGCGCTAACGCGCGCGACGCGGTCGCGCGCTGCCTGAGCGCGGATCCTGCGCCGCGCCCCCGGGCGCTTTGACGCAGCCGGTTCGATCAGCCTAACGTCGTCGTTCGAGAGATGACGGAGGGATTCGCTTGGCTGTCGCCATCGCCGTGACCCGCGAACGCCGAGACGGCGAGACGCGCTGCGCCGTGACTCCGGAAACGGTGAAGAAGCTGATCGCCATGGGCGCGACCGTGACGGTCGAGTCCGGGACCGGCGCGGGTTCCTCCATCCCCGACGAAGACTACGCCGCCGCCGGCGCCGCCGTGGGCAAGGACACCCGGGCGGTGCTGTCGGGCGCGGACATCCTGCTGAAGGTCCGGGGACCGACGGCGCAGGAGACCAGCGCGCTGAAGCCCGGCGCCGTCGTCGTGGCCCTGCTGGACGCGTACCGCGACAAGGAGACGGTGACGGCCCTGGCCCAGGCCCAGGCGACCGCCTTCGCCATGGAGTTCGTGCCGCGGATCTCGCGGGCCCAGGTGATGGACGCCCTGTCGTCCCAGGCCAATCTGGCCGGCTACCGGGCGGTGATCGAGGCGGCGTACGCCTATGGCAAGGGCTTCCCGATGATGATGACGGCGGCGGGCACCGTCGCCCCGGCCAAGGTCTTCGTCATGGGCGTGGGGGTGGCGGGGCTGCAGGCCATCGCCACCGCACGGCGGCTGGGGGCGGTGGTCACGGCCACGGACGTCCGGCCCGCGACCAAGGAGCAGGTGGAATCGCTGGGCGCCAAATTCCTCGCCGTCGAGGACGACGAGTTCAAAAACGCCCAGACGGCCGGCGGCTACGCCAAGCCGATGAGCCCCGAGTATCAGGCCAAACAGGCCGAGCTGACGGGGGAGCACATCAAGAAGCAGGACATCGTCATCACCACGGCCCTGATCCCGGGCCGCGCGGCGCCGGTGCTGGTCACGGCGGCCCAGGTGGCGACGATGAAGCCGGGGTCGGTGCTGGTCGATCTGGCGGTCGAGGCCGGCGGCAATGTCGAGGGGGCGAAGGCCGGCGAGGTGGTGACGACGGCGAACGGGGTGCAGATCGTCGGCCATACCAACCTGCCCGGGCGGATCGCGGCGGACGCCTCGGCGCTCTATGCCAAGAACCTGGTCGCCTTCGTCGGGTTGATGATCAAGGACGGGGCGCTGGCGCCGGACCTCGAGGACGAGATCCTCAAGGCGGCGGCGGTGACGCACGGCGGGGCCGTGGTGCATGAGGGAGTGAGGGGATGATTTCCAGCCAACTACGAGAGGTGCTGCGCAAGGCGGCAATGCTGATCCTCATCCTCGGACCTGTCGTAGCGATACTCTATCCGCTGCTGACCGTCGTGATGGATGGAACGGACATCGGGTTGGCGATCGGCGTCGGCGCAAGGGCGCTGCTCGGCAGCGCCTTCATCGGCGGCGTCCTGCGGCTGCTGGTCAGCATTGATGCGCGTCTGGAGGCGAGAGTCTGATGGAACACGTCGATCCCACCGTCTTCCGCCTGGCCATCTTCGTGCTGGCGATCTTCGTCGGCTATTACGTCGTCTGGAGCGTGACCCCGGCGCTGCACACGCCGCTGATGGCCGTGACCAACGCCATTTCCTCGGTGATCATCGTCGGCGGCCTGATCGCAGCGGCGGCCAGCGCCGACGGCGGCTGGATCGCCAAGGGGGCGGGCGTCGCGGCCGTGACCCTCGCGAGCGTCAACATCTTCGGCGGCTTCATGGTCACCCGAAGGATGCTGGCCATGTACAGGAAGAAGGAACGTCCCGAGAAACCGGCCGAGGCGGCGCAGTCGTGACCTCGGCCATTCTCTTCATGGCCATCGTGCCGCTGGCGCTGCTGCTGGTGCTGGCCTTCACCCTGCTGAGCGGGCGGATGAGCGAAGGCCTGCGGAAGCGGGTTCAGCATGCCCTGATCCTGACGGTCTATCCGCTCCTCATACTGCACTGGCTCTGGCAGGCGTGGACGCGCTGGCAGACCGGTGAATGGCCTGGTCTGGGCATGTACCTCGCCATAGCCGCCCTGTTCGCGGTGCAGTTCGTCATCTCGCTTCGCTCGGGCGTCCTGTTCCCGAGGTTCCGGGCTCCCAGGGCATGATCCTGGATCCCCATCAGTTCGCGGTCGGCGCGTCCTGGGTCGCCACGGCGATCGGGGCGGGGCTGTGGCTGTGGAGCTGGCTGCGGGAAAAGGATGCGATCCGCAAGCTGCGCTTCCTCGACTGCGGCGTGGTCCTGCTGTTCGCCTCGGTGCTGCTGCGCATCGTGGCGCAGGACAAGCCGATGAGCGTCTGGGACTGGGCCATGGTGTTCGTGGCCCCGCTGTTCATCGTCGCGGCCCTGTGGCGGCTGGCGCGGACGGCCTGTCCGCCGGGAGGGCGCTGAGATGCGCCCCGGACGGTTCGGAGCGCTGATGCTGCTGGCCGCCGTCGCTGCGACAGGGGCGGACGCCCAGACCCGTCTGGGCGCGGATATCGAGCGCGGCCTGCCCTGGCATGTCGCGGCCCTGCAGGGGGCCAGCTGGTCGCTGGAGTGCCGGTTCAAGCCGGTGGTCTACGAGGCCTCGACCTACAACAGGGAAGCCTGGGCCAACCGGATCGCGCAGAGCGGACGCGGCTCGGAGGGCGGCCGGCTGCCGTCCGATAATGGCAGCTGCACCGTGACCAAGACGGGCGGACGCGGCGCGGTGGCCATCGCCATGATCAAGAACGGCGAGTCCCAGGTCGCGGTCACCAG
>Ga0233425_10009425_pt1 | contig 12384 bp, 9 predicted proteins | sample Watercolumn_Towu_2_FD_181712 | JGI IMG/M metagenome (GOLD analysis project Ga0233425, IMG submission 181712) | Freshwater microbial communities from Lake Towuti, South Sulawesi, Indonesia - Watercolumn_Towuti2014_140_MG | ecosystem: Environmental > Aquatic > Freshwater > Lake | place: Indonesia...
ACAAGCCCGGCCGCGGCGGCGACCCGCGGCAAGGTCCTCTCTTTGCGTTCGCGCGGCGGCGGTAGGTCTTCTGCCGCGTTGAGCCCAATTGCCACGAGCAGCCACAGCGTACCCGCCACGCCGGGAAAGCCGATCCCTCCCGCGGCCAGCAGATCGACCAGCAGCGCAATCACGCCAACTGCTGGCAACATGCGAAGGACACAGCCGTCACGAATCCAGCCCGACAGCAATACGATCGCGACGACAGTCGAACTCAACCCGATCACAATGATACCGAGCCAGTGGTCTTCTACAGCGGCCGGCGACACGGCGCCGTCGGGAGCCACCAGCAGTCGCGCCACCAGCGGCCACGCCACCAACATGCCACCCACTGTCGCCGCTCCCGCGACGACAAACGCCGGTGCGTCGGCCTGCGGCGGCGCAAATGGATTGCGTGCCACGGCCGTCCCGGCCGTGCTGCGTCTCGCGTCAGGCGACGGAGAATTGCCGCCTTCTCCCTTCTCCCTTCCCCCTTCCGCCTTCCGCCTTCCGCCTTCTGCCCTCCTCGCCACGAGCGTCCAGAAAAAGCCGCCGAGCACCGCCACCAACGCCAGCGCCGCCGGCGTGCCGGCCGTGGCCCAGACTTCGAGCAGGAAATTGTGCGGATCGCTGACCTCTTCGCTGGCCTTAGGCAGTTTGTAGCGGGTGTATTCGTTCTGGAAGTTGCCCGGCCCGCAGCCGAGCCAGGGATGATCGGCAATCATGTCGGCCGACGATCGCCAGTATTGCAGGCGGTAGCCAAAGGACTTTTCCGCGCGCGCAAAGGCGTCGTCGCCAAGCCAACCGGCGGCTGCACCCGCAGCGAGCAAGATTACCAGCACTGCGGCTGCCGCGGCGGGCACCTTCCAGCCGATGCGCACGCGCCGCTCCCGGCACCACAACCACGCCAGCACCAGTCCCACGGCCGCCGCCACGCATCCGCTGCGGCTCTTCGTCAGCAGCAGACAAGCGGCCATCGGCGCGGCGCAGCACGCGATTCCCACGAGCCGGCCAAGGACGCGTTGGGGAGGCAGTTGCGCGGGATGTTGGGGCGGCAGTTGTACTGCCGCCCCTTCGTGCCGCTTGCGGCTTAGCCCGCCCACGGCGATTCCCGCCGCGACCACGAGCCAGGGCGCCAGGAACCCGGCCAGCGAGTTCTGTAGTGCGAACGTAGCAAACGGGCCGGAGGTTTCCAGACGCCTCTCGTACAACTGTCGCTCGGGTGAGTCCTTGGCGTACGACAGTCCGTTCTTGCGAAGCGTGCCTTCGGGATCCTGCTCGTACGCCAGTCGATCGCGCGGCAAGCTGTAGAACTGCTGATACAGACCATAGCCCGACAACCCCACCGCCAAGGCGATCATCACCACGAGCACCGCCCGCGTCTCTCGTTGGCCGACGACGAACTGCCGCGCCAAGAAGAACGCCAACCCCAGGCCGATCCACTCCCAGAGTGCGTTGACCGCCGGGCGGGGACTGCCGCGCACGGCGCCCACAATGGCGGCCAACGTGTGCAACGCAATCAAAAGCAGCGCCGCGGCGTCGGTCCAACCGAAGCGGATGCGGAACGCCGGCCGGCCGATCGCACCGAGCATCCAAAACAGCAGCAGCACGATCCACAGCATGACTACCGGCAGGCCGTCCCCGTCGCAGCCGGGCGCATCGCTGGGAAACAACGGCCGCGCGACGAACAAGGCCGTCATCCCGCCCAACAGCCACGGCCGAAGACGGTCGCGCGCGGCGTCGGCCGGTGCGGCGACCGGCTTCTGTTCCGTCTGGCGTTGTCGGCGGCGTCGGCTCATTGCAGCTCAGTTCTCTGTTGGGGTGGCAGTTGAACTGCCACCCCGAAGGCAATCATCCAGGGCGGCAGTACAACTGCCGCCCCAACTTGTGTCATCGGTTCCGCGTGCGTCGCCCGACCGTCTCCAAGATGCCGATCAGCAACAGCGTACAGCCGACCAGCAGCAGCACCACGGCCGCGCCCGCCACATCGACCTGATGCAGAAGCAGTGCCCCGAGTCCGCACGTTGCCGTCGTCAGGTAGATCGTCAGCACGGCCTGCGTCTTGGTCATGCCCAGTTCGACCAGGCGGTGCGAGAAATGACTCTTGTCGCCGACGAACGGACTACGGCCCGCGCGGAGGCGGATCAGCACCACGGTCAACGTGTCGTAGAGCGGCACGGCCAGCACGCACAGCGGGGCGAGAATGGCGTGTTTCGGCGTGCTGCCGCCGGCGAACGTGGCCGTGAGCGTAGCCATCGCCAGCAGATAGCCAACCAGGTAGCTACCCGCGTCGCCCATGAAAAGCTTCGCGGGCGGGCGGTTGTGCAGCAGGAACCCCAACAGCGACCCGAGCACCACCAGCAGGAACCCGCCGACGAAGAGTTGCGGCTGGTTATTGTCGGGCCGCGGGGCCGTGAACATCACCGCGGCCAGCATCGCCGCGGCAATCGCGGCTACGCCGGCCGAAAGGCCGTCCATGTTGTCGAGCATGTTGAAGGAGTTGACCAAGAGCACGATCCACAGGACGCTCAGCGCGCCGGTCAGCAGCGGCGCGTCGATGAACAGGCTCATGCGCCAGCCGAGCAAGACCATCGCCACGGCCACGGCCGTCTGCACAAAGAGGCGGAGTTTCCAATCGAGCGAACGCACGTCATCGATCAGCCCCAGCAACGCGAGCACCGTGCCGCCGGCCAACATCGCCCACAGTTTGGCGGACTGCTGCATCAGGCCCGGCAGATGCACCGCAATCGACTCCGGTAGGCCAACGGCCGCAGCCAGCGCGGGGCCGCTGTCGCTCAACAGCAACCAGAGCAGAGATTGACCAACGGCAAACGGCGCCACAACACCCAACCAGATCGCCAATCCGCCGCCGGTCGGCATGGGTTGCGTGTGGACTTTGCGATGACCGGGCCGGTCGACCAATCCCCAACGCGGCCCGAACCGCCGCACAATCCACGCCGCCGCCCAACACACCAGCAGACTCGGCAGCAGCGAACCGAGGAGCAGCCAGGCGATCATGGCGCGTCCTCCAAAGTAGGCGGCACACGCCGTGTGCCGTCCCCTTCTGTAGCAGGCACATGCCGTGTGCCGTCCGCCGCGATTGACGGCACACGGCGTGTGCCGCCTACTTTGGTGCCGCCTACCTTCTGGTGCAGCGCCTCGCGGCATTGCGTGAAGAATTGCTGGTAGTCCGTGCGGCGGTAGTCGGCGAAGGTGTAGTCGTGATGCACCCAGCGGTGATGCTTGTAGAAGAGCGTCACTTCGGCGTAGATGCCGCGGCCCAGATAAATGCGGTGGGCGAAATCCTTGGTCGAAGCCAGCACGAGCTTGCCGAGCGTCAGATACCCGGGATCGAGGTTCAGCGGCCGCGGCTCGATGTGCCCCGCCGCGCGGGCGTATTCCATTTCCCAATCGTTGGTCAACAACTTCACGTCGATCAACCCGACCGGATCGAACGGCCGGGCGAACGTGAAGAACTGCTTACGGACCCCCGGGCCCATCGTCGGCTCGTAATACGCCGTCTCGGTGAACTCGAACGCCGGGCTCTCCATCGCCACCGGCCCCCACGCTTCCTCCGCGCGCCGCCGCGCCCAATCGAGCGCCTCCCCGTGCCGGCTGAACGCGGCCAGCAGGAGCAGGGCGGGCGAATGCGGCGTGGGTTGACCCATGATGCGAAGGTCGAACAGCGATGATTGACGGTTGAGTCCACCTATTCTACCATGATGGGTTGGATACGGTAGGCAGCCGGATGACGAAAGGCAGGTCTCCATGAATGGCCTTCGCGCGTTGGCGGTTCTCGCCGCGTTTGGCTGGTTGTTGCCATTGACGGGCTGGAAGGCCGAGGATCGCGTCTGGGAATTCAAGACCCCGCCTGCCCGCGGCGTGCTCGATATACGAAATGGTCAGTTCGTACCGCGGCCGGACATCGAACCCCCGCCGTTTGCGGCGCGCCCATCGGAGTTCTTTGTCAACATCGACCAGGAGGGCCGCTATTCCGTTGCAGGCGAGGCATGCTCATTAGATGATCTGAAGAAGAGGCTTTCGGCGGCGTACGTCACTGACGTAAACGTCGTCGTCCTGCTCCGCGTCGACAAACGCTGCAAATGGGAAGCGGTCGTCACGGCAATGGAGGCATGCGTCAAGGCCAAGATCAAGACGTATCGCATCGCGGCGGTCGACGGCAGTGCGAGGCGAGAATCGCCGCCCAATGTCCTGCTGATCCTCGTCGACGACCTCGGTTACGGAGACTTGAGTTGCTTCGGGGCGAAGGACTTGCAGACGCCAAACATCGACCGGCTGGCGGCGGCTGGCATGAGGCTTACGCAGTTCTACGCCAACAGCCCGGTCTGCTCGCCGACCCGCGCGGCGCTGTTGACCGGCCGCTATCCCGACGCGGTCGGCGTGCCGGGCGTGATCCGCACCTACGCCAACAACTCCTGGGGGCTGTTGAGCAAGGACGCCGTCCTGCTCCCGGCCGTGTTGAAGAAGGCCGGCTACCGCACGGCCATCGTCGGCAAGTGGCACCTGGGCCTTGGCGAGCCGAACCTGCCGAACCTCCGCGGGTTCGACTTCTTTCACGGCTTCCTGGGCGACATGATGGACGACTACCGCACGCACCGCCGCGACGGCAAGAACTACATGCGGCTGAACGCCCAGACCGTCGATCCGCCGGGACATGCGACCGACGTGTTTACGCAATGGGCGTGCGAGTGGCTGAAAGGGGACTGTCCCGATTTTCGCCCCAGCGAAAATGGGACTGTCCCCCTGGAGCAACGTAAAGGGGACAGTCCCGTTTTTGCTGAGACAAAAACTGGGACAGTCCCCAAGGCGAACACTGGGACAGTCCCCTTCTTCCTCTACCTGGCCTACAACGCGCCGCACGACCCGATCCAGCCGCCGCCGGAGTGGCTGGCAAAGTACAAAGCCCGCAATCCCGCCGCCACCGAGAAGCGGGCGAAGCTGGCCGCGCTCATCGAGCACCTCGACGACGGCATCGGCCGCGTGCTGGCGACGCTCAAAGAGACCGGGCAGGCCGACAACACGTTGGTGATCTTCGTCAGCGACAACGGCGGCTCGCTGCCCGTGGGGGCCAACAACGGGCCGCTCAACAACGGCAAGGGGACGATGCTCGAAGGGGGCATCCGCGTGCCGATGTGCGCCGCCTGGCCGGGTCGCATCAAGCCCGGCTCGACCAACGACCGCGTGGCGCTGACGATGGATTTGTTCCCAACAATCTGTGAAGCGGCCGGCGCAACGCGCGCGGAGAACCTCGACGGCCGCAGCATCCTGCCCACGCTCTTGGGCAAGCCGCAACCGGCCGAGGACCGCACGCTTTTCTGGGTGCGGCTGGAAGGCGGCGGCCGCTATGCGGGCGGAGTTCCCTTCTACGCCGCGCGTCGCGGCGACTGGAAGCTGCTGCAGAACTTCCCGAAAGAACCGCTGCGGCTCTACAACCTCAAGGACGATCCGGGCGAGACAACCGACCTTGCGGTTCAGCAGCCGCAAGTCTACGCCAACCTGAAGAAGGCCCTTGACGAGCACATCGCGCGCTGCCAGCGCGTCCCCTATCGCGCGCCCGGCGGCATCGGCCCAGGGGAAATATCCAAGTAGAACGAGGCCCGGGATCAGATTGGTCGCGTGTGTCGGAGCGAGTGGCCAATGGATGCAGCGAAGTCAACTCAAGGAGAACCGCGGAGTCGCTGGTATCACCTCAGTCCGCGGACGATTGTGTTGCTGACGGTGCTGCTGGCAGCCGCAGTGGGGATCATCCTCTACTACCGAGTGCATCTGTGGTGGTGGCTGAGCGCCGACCGCGCCCGATTGAACGAGGTGCAAGCCGTTCCGACCGGTCCGATGCCGGACACTCCGGCGCCCGACGACTGGGTACGGTGCCGACTCGGCTCGCTGGAGTTCAAGCTGCCTCCAGGCATGGCGAAGAACATTGAGACCGCAAAGACGGGGGCGCCGCTTTTTGTGTTCCGCGAGGGATCCCGGCAAATAATCATCGACTTGCCACGCAGCGAGAACAGTGATGTCCTGGAAGTCCTGGCCGGCCATCCGCGGGCGAAATCGCTCTCCCTGCCTCGGCTGCGACTTGCCTGCTGTCAAGTGAGCTCGAATGACTTTCGGTGGTCGATGACTCCCGAGGAAGTCTCCTGGCATGCGTGGTGTATCGGCGTAGGCGTCGTCCTTCGCCGCGGAAACGATGGTTACGTAGAAACACTGTTCCGAGAAGACTTCGACGGGATCTCGCATTTTCACGACGGCTTTGCCGAATTCGATTGGCAGAACGCTGAGAACGGAGCGTGGTCGTGCATGTGCTTTAGAGACCTTTCCGGTCACCTCGACCCGGCCTGGGTGCGAGCGGTCTGCCAAAGCCTCCGCTTCTCCGGAGAGACGTATCCCGACACTATGCCGCAAGAGAAGCTACTGGGTCTCTTTGAGGTTCTCGCGAAGTAGGAGCCGCTACGGCACGTTCGGCGCGCCGGCCGGGTTGGGCGTGGAACTCAACTGGGCCAGAACTTGCAGCAGGCCGTTGAGATGGGCCAGCCGCGGGCCGAAGCGGTCGACGAACTCGTTGAGCATGAACTCGCCGTCGACCAGCGAATCGTAGTTTTCGGTAATCTCGCGGGTCATGCTTTCGAGGAACTCGGTCTGCACCCTGCCCAGGGCCTCGGCCGCCTCGCGGCAGTTCTTCGCCAAGTGCGGATTGGCCTGCTTCCACTGCCCCAGTTCGCTGGCCCGCTGCTTCTGCGCGGCGCCGAACTGGTTGACGAGCTCCTCGAGCAATTCGTTCTGCCGGTCCTGTGCGGCGACCAGTTCGCGGAGCAGCCGGATCTGCTCCAACTCCAACACCCGCGATCCAACGGAGGTCGGATAGGCCGCGCCCGACGAGACGTCGATCTGCGAATAGAACGGCGGTCGAGATGATGAATGATCGTGACTCATGAGCGGATGATCCTTTCCGCCCTTCAGTATAAACACACACCGGGCAAGAGTCGAGCGGCCGGTGAAATTCGCCTGGCGAGCCCCGGGCGTCAGCCCGGGGATGAGGTAGGTCCGTGGCGCGAATCATCCCCCGGGCTGACGCCCGGTGATCGCCGATCGGCCGGCACTTTGGCGAACCGCTCACTGAGACGCCCATTCTCGCGCGCCGAGCTAAAGTCCCGGTTCCCCCTAACCCGATCCACCTGAAGGCTTTGCGCTACCGGTACGGACATTGGCAATGCTGCGCGAGAGACGCTGGCTGGAGAAGATAGGGAAATCGATGAGCACCGCAGACGTGAATCCCACGAGACTTGCGATCGGCTTTCTCACCGTCCTGGACCACCCGCAACACGGGCTGTTTGGGGGCTACTTGGTTCTGAACGCGGCGGGGCGGCCGCTGGAGTTCCACTGCACCGCGCCGATCAAGCCGAATCGGGCCCAGGAAATCCTCTACGGCCCGACGCTGGCCGCTTTCTTGTACGGCGAGCAGATCGGCCAGACGCTGTTGGCCCAGGCAAAGACCGAACCCGCGCTAGTCTGCACCGACCGTGAGCCGGCGTTGTCGGTTCGCCACCATGTGTCGCTGCCGGTGGCGCTAGTTCTGCCGCCGGAAGTCGAGCGGGTCGATGTCCGGCCCGATGGACCGACGCCCGTAATCGAAGGCAGTCAGCGCCGTTTCCGGCTCGACGGCCCGCACTTGCACGCGCCGAAGCTGATTGCATTTCAACTCGGCCGCAATCGGTTGGCCGTTGCCGAACGGGCCGACGACGATCGCCGGCTGGTCGCCGAGCGGCTGGGCGAACTGGCCGCGTCGTTCGACCTCAGTGAGCCGTTCCAGCGGATTCGGGAGGCGATTGAAGAGGCACAGCAGGCAGTGCGGTAGAGCTGCGTGGTTGGGGCGGCAGTTGTACTGCCGCCCCCGCGTGATCGTCCCACGGGGTGGCAGTACAACTGCCACCCTAACGCAATGGTGGGAAATGCAGACCAGCGGTTTCATCCCGATTGCCGACGGCGGCGGCTTCTGTTGGCGAACCGCGCCGCCGCCGGTAGTGACGAGCGTCGATTGCCGCGCAGTGGCCGCGCCAGTGGCCATCGAATCCGCGGGTGAATGCCTCAACGACTCGCTGGCAGAGCCCGTCGCCGTCGTCGCGCAGAGCGTGGCAATCGGCGGCGTTTCGCCGCGCGCGGTTTCGGTTCCGATCGCGCGGCCAGTGGTGAAGGTGCGGAGCTTTTCCTTTGACGAACCGTTGGCGGCAGCGACACCCGTCGTGCCGGCAACGCCGGCCGCTCCGCCGCAGCCAACTCTCGAATCCGAAGTTGCCCCGTCCATCGTTTCTACGCGCATCAAACCGCCCGGCGACGTGGTGAAACTGGAGGACCGGCTGCAATACATCTTGCAGCCCTCGCTGGAGTCGCTATTGGCCGAACGGTCGCTCACGTTTCCCTTCTATCCGTTCCCGTTCCAGTTCGAGGGGATTGCGTTCCTCTATCCGCGGCATGCGGCGATCTTGGCCGACGAAATGGGGCTGGGCAAGACGATGCAAGCAATTACGGCCATCCGTCTGCTACTCCGCTGCGGCGAGGCCCGCACCGTGCTGCTCATCTGCCCGAAGCCGCTGGTCACAAACTGGCAACGCGAGTTCGCCGCCTGGGCGCCCGAAGTGCCGGTGATGGTCATCGAGGGGGACCAGACGCGGCGGGCGTGGCAATGGCAATTGCCCGACGTGCCGATCCGCATCGCCAACTACGAACTCCTCTGCCGCGACCGCGAACTGCTCGAAGCTACGGGCAAGGGACTGGCACCGTTTGCCGCGCAGCGGCCCGCGACCAACCTGCGGTTGGTGCCCGGTTCCACACAAACGGTGCCTGTCCCCCTCCCGCCGCACTTCGATCTCGTCGTGCTCGACGAGGCGCAACGCGTCAAGAATCTCGCCGGCGCGACCAGCGAGGTCGCGCGCAGCATCGCTCGCCGGCGGAGTTGGGCACTGACCGGCACGCCGGTCGAGAACAGCGCCCAAGACCTGGTGGGCATCTTCGAGTTCCTGGCCCCCGGCTATCTCTCGCCGGAAATGAAGCCGCGGCGCATGGGCCGCAGCGTCAGCGATTACGTGCTGCGCCGCACCAAGGACCAGGTGCTCAAAGACCTGCCGCCGAAACTCTTCCGCGATGCCGAGCTGGAACTCAGCCCCGAGCAGCACGCAAGCTACCGCATGGCCGAGGACGAGGGCGTGCTTCGATTGACCGAGATGGGAGCGTCGGCCACGATCCAGCACGTATTCGAGTTGGTGCTGCGGCTAAAGCAAATCTGCAATTTCGACCCCGCCACGGGTTCTAGTTCCAAACTGGAGCGGCTCGAAGCCGATCTGGAAGAAGTCGCTGAAAGCGGTCGCAAGGCGATCGTCTTTAGCCAGTGGGTTGGCACACTCGAAAAGCTCGCCGGGCACCTGCGGCGATTCGGCCCGTTGGAGTATCACGGCCAGATCCCTTCGTCGCAACGCGACGGCGTGATCCGCCAATTCCGCGACGATCCCGGCCGCCATGTCCTGCTGATGAGCTACGGCGCCGGCGGCGTGGGTCTGAACCTGCAATTCACGAATTACGTCTTCCTCTTCGACCGCTGGTGGAATCCGGCCGTCGAAGACCAGGCGATCAACCGCGCCCACCGCATCGGCGTCGACGGCCCAGTGACCGTCACGCGGTTCCTCGTGCTCTCGAGCATCGAAGAGCGGATCGACCGCGTGCTGCAAGAAAAGCGCGAACTGTTCGACATCATCTTCTCCGGCGCCGAACCGCACCGCAAACTGGGCCTGACGCAGCAAGAACTCTTCGGGCTGTTTCAACTCAAGTGCCCGGGCGGGCCGCTTGAAGCGGCGGCGTAATCGACCTTCACTAAGAACAGCCCTTGTGGCGGCGCGGTCTTTCCGGCGGCGCGGCGGTCCAGGGCGCGAAGGACTTCGGCGGGCCACGATTCGGGCCGGAAGCCGCGGCCCACGTCGACCAGCGTGCCGACGATCGTGCGGACCATGTTGTAGAGGAAGCCGTCGGCCTCGACCTCGACCGTCAGGCGGTCGCGGTCTTCGCCCGCGCCGCGTTCGACGCGGAGATCGAAGATCGTGCGGACCGAGTGTTCGCGTTCCGCGCCGCTGGTCTCGAAACTGCTGAAGTCGTGCGTGCCCAGCAGGGCCTCGGCCGCGCGCTGCATGGCCTTTTCGTCGAGATGCCCGCTGGGGTAGTGCCAGCAGTACCGCCGCGCGAACACGTCGCGGACCGGCCCGTTGTGGATCACGTACCGGTAGCGTTTCCGCTTGGCGTGCCGGGTCGGATGAAAGCCCTCGGCGACGTCGGCCACGTCGAGCACGGCGATATCGTCCGGCAGCAGGCCGTTGAGTGCCCGCCGCAGCACTTCGGGCGCAAGCCGCGTCTCCGACTGGAAGACTACGACCTGCCCCAACGCATGAACTCCCGCGTCGGTCCGGCCGCTGGCCATGATCCGCGTTTTCATGCCCGTGATCTGCTCGACGGCCGCCTCGATCGTCCCCTGCACCGTGGTCCGATCGACCTGCACTTGCCAGCCGGCGTAGGCCGTGCCGTCGTAGGCGACTGTGAGTTTCAACGTGCGCATCACAGCTTGATTCGTGCGTAGCTGATCGTGTTTCCCGCTCCGGCACGCTGCCCGAGAATATCGAGCGTGTTCGACGGCGGCGAGCCACCGCGAGGTGTGGCTGTGAAGAAGAACGCCAGCGGATGCTTCAGCGGCGTCTTGACCGCCGTGCCGGGCGTACCGTCGGCGGCCAATTCAATGCAGCGATTTTCGGAAACCGGCTTGCCCGCCGCGTCGGTGCCGCTCACGTAGTAGAAGACCAGCAACCGGCCGTCCGCCAGGACGTGAAATCGGCCCAGCGCCGGAATCTCGCCCGATTCTCCTTCGCCGCCGACGGCCAGCGTGCGGCGCGAAACGACCTTGCCGTCGCGCACGATCGCGTGGTTGAGCGCGTGGGTTTGCTTCACTGCGGGAAAGAACTTCTCGCGCAGCCGCGTGTCGGTTGCCCGCTCGGTCCACAGGATATGCACAGCTCCGTCCGGCGCGGCGCACAGATCGCCGGGCTGAATCCAACCGCACGTCTTGTCGCGGCTGGCGATCTCGACCCACGGCTGGAACTTGTCTGTCGCGACGTCGGGCGTCCAAGTGTAGAAGAGCCGGCGGAAATCGTAGTCCCACTCGCGGCCGGTGAGTTGCTTCTTGTACGCGCGCCACGCCGCGCAGGGTTCGACGATGTCACTGACGCCGCAGAAATGCACGGCCCGGTTCTTCAGCAGCACATTCGGATAGCAGACGCGGATCGGCTGCGGCGTGTCGTATTCCGCGCCCCACGGCCAAGTCAGTTTGCCGCTGGCCGACCACTTGCCCTGCCGGTCGCAGAACGTCCACTCGGCGTGGGTGTAGCCGATGTTCTGCAAGAGGAGCATTTCGCCACGTTGGCCGTCGGCGGCGAAGCTGCGGTAAGAATGTTCGCTGAATTGCGGCGTACCCTGCCACTGCGGCAGCAGTGTCGTGGCGGCGGCCTTCGTGTCGGCAGTGGAAAACCGGAGAAGCTCCGGCCGGGCGGGACCGCCATAAGCGTTCGGGTCGGCCGCGAGCGTCGGATTGGCCGAGAGCATCAGCCGGCCGTCGTGGAAACCGACCAGCGGACACGGCTCGCGCGTGCGGCCCGCTGGATCGGCTTGCTGCAGTTCCCAACCGCTTTGCCCGCGACGATAGAGCGTCCAGCGGCAGTTGTTCAGCGGCTTGACGTTCTTGAGCGTTTCCAGACCGCTGGCGAACACGTCATCGCCGATGCGGACCAGGCAGGTCGAGCCGTGGCACCACATCGGCCCGGCCCCGTTGTCGGCCGGCTCGAAGCGGTACACGTCTTCTTCGATCTCCACGACGGGCCGAAGTTCGGCGGCCGTGCCGTCTTTGCGCACGGAAGCTTGCGCGATCCACGCGACCGTCATCGCCAAGACGAGTGTCCGCATCGGCCCCTCCGTTGTTTGTGCGAACCGCAATGCATCCAAGTCCCGTGGTTGCGGCTTGGCATGCTTTGGCCGGCCCGATCATCAATCGCGGCGATCGGGGCAGCGATCAACTGCCGCCCCCACAATCCACTGCTCACTGCTTAATGAGCAGTTCGGCGATCTGCACGGCGTTCGTGGCCGCGCCTTTGCGGAGGTTGTCGCTGACGCACCAGAAGGCCAGGCCGTTCTCGCAGGAAATGTCCTCGCGGATGCGGCCGATGAACGTCTCGTTGCGGTTGTCGCAGTGGATCGGCATCGGGTAGACTTTCTTCTCCAGGTCGTCCATCACGACCAGGCCCGGCGTGGCGGCGAAGAGCTTGCGGG
>Ga0233425_10009426_pt1 | contig 12380 bp, 8 predicted proteins | sample Watercolumn_Towu_2_FD_181712 | JGI IMG/M metagenome (GOLD analysis project Ga0233425, IMG submission 181712) | Freshwater microbial communities from Lake Towuti, South Sulawesi, Indonesia - Watercolumn_Towuti2014_140_MG | ecosystem: Environmental > Aquatic > Freshwater > Lake | place: Indonesia...
CGAAAATCCAAGGTCCGTTGAATATGCCGTAGCGAGTTAGGGTTAGGGCACCAGGAAAAAGCAGAAGGTGATAACTTGTGGATAAGAACAAGAATCGGCCTGGGCTGGTTCAGCAAATTAACCGAAATGACGATGCCTATCCGACCATCCTTCTTGAACGTTTTGGGGAAAAGGCTCCGGAAAGGCTGACGATCATCGGTCCGGTCGAATTCCTGGGTAACCAGAAGACGGCTCTTTTTTGTTCCGCCCGTACGCCTGGAACTGCCATCTTACGGGCCTATGATATGGATCGCCACCTGCGTGATGAAGGGACGACGGTCATCAGCGGTTTTCACTCTCCCTTAGAAAAGGAATGTCTCAAGATCTTACTTCGCGGTAAGCAGCCCATCATCATCTGCCCGGCCCGGGCCATAGAAAGGATGAGGATTCCCACCGAATGCCGCTCGGCCTTTGACTCCGGAAGGATTCTTTTCCTCTCTCCATTTATTGAAAAACCAAACCGTATAGACCGGGAGTCCTCCATATACAGAAATGAAGTCGTTGCGGCTTTGGCTGATAGGGCTTACCTTGCCCATGTCCAGCCGGAAGGAGAAACCGAGAGAATATTTGGACTCCTGCAAGAATGGAAAGTGGAAAGGGTGAAATGAGTTAAAGGACCGGCCATCCCAAAATTCGTTGGCTATTCCCGCCCAGTATCGCTTCCCGCTCATTTGAATTCAAGCCGGCCTGATCCAATTCTTTCAGATAGCGATCCAAACCCAGGAGGGGGTAATCGCTTCCATAGAGGATCTTTTCCACACCCATAATCTGAACGGCATGACGATAGACCGCCGGACGGTACAGAAAAGGGGAGGCCGCCGTATCGAAATAGGTGTTTCGGAGGACCTCCCGAACTTCCCGCTTCAGCAATTCATACCACCACAACCCGCCGCCCCAGTGGGCCAGGATAAAAAGGACCGACGGGAAAGACTTGATCAGTGCATAAAGGTCCTTGAAGGAAAGATCGGCCTTTCCCGGATAAAGGTGTCCCACCGGTTCGTTGGTATGCAGCAGCAGCGGCACCCGGCGGGATTCGCACAATTCGGCCAGGGGCTTGAGGGCCTCGAACCAGGACCGGGAAGATGAATCCAAGTATAAGGCGATCTCTCCCAGTCCCTTGAGCCCGGCGTCCAGGCACCGTTGTCCCTCTTCCACGGCCTCGGGAAGTTCCGGATTCAGACAGGCAAACCCGAGCAAGCGGTCCGGATACCGGCGCATAGCCTCCAGGACATAATCATTCGAGCGGCGGATTAATTCGGCCTGCTTCCAGGGAAAACCAAAGGTGACCGAGCCTTGGATGCCCTGCCGGTCCATGGCCTCAATCAGATCTTCGGCGGTCGAAAGGGGGGATTTTTTTTGATCCCGGTAGAGCAGCTCAAAGGCAGGCTCTTCGGAGAAAAAACGCTCCCGATCCCGGCAGATGTCCGGTGGAAAGATATGAGTATGGATGTCGATAATCATATTCAGTTGCAGGTTAGTAGTGTCGAGTTGCGAAGGACCGGATTATTGATTGTCTTTCTCACCCCCACCCAGCAACTCGCCATCCCCCGGTTCTTTCTCTTCTTCGAACTCTATTTCCGGCTTTATCTCTTTTTCGTGCCCCGCGGGGTCATCCTCGTGTCTGAGACCCTCCGCCTCATCCCTTTGATTTTCCCTTTCTTCAGTCTCAGCGTCCGCCACGGGCCTCAATTCTTCCTCTTTACCTTTGGCGCCTTGCTCCTCATCACCCCATATTTCATCCCCCGGGATCAGATCGGTTATTTCCTCTGTTTGACCCTGTTCTTCCTGAAAGGTTTCTAATTCCTCGGGGAGGACATCTGGTTCTCCCATGATCTCCTCTTGTTCTTCGGGAATCTCGTCTTGTTCTGGCTGGAGCTCTCTTGGCGGTTCCTTCCGGTGACGATGTTTCTCCTCCGGCCGTCTGCCCCCTCCCTCTTCTCTGGGGCCTCTAACCTCATCATTTTTCCCTTCCTTCTTCTCCTTTTTGACAAAGTCCAACCTGCCTTCTTCGGCCTGCAGGTTCGGCTGTCCTTCCAGATAAAGCGTCACCTTGTGACGCTCTTCCAACCGGGCTAATTCTTCCCGTTTCCGGTTCAAGAGATAATTGGCCACCTCCAAGGGAAGGACCCCGTTGACCGTCGCCACGGTCCCTTTAGAAATTCCCATCCAGATTTTCCGCAGGTACATGAGGGCCAGGGTCTCGATGGACCGCACCAGGCCTTTGCCTTGACAGGTCGGACAGGTATAGTAGGTGCCGTACTGGATGGGCGGCCGGATGCGCTGGCGGGAAAGTTCCAGGAGGCCGAACTTGGAGATCTTGGAAACAGTGGTCCGGGCCTTATCCCGTTTCAGGTGATTCTTTAAAACCTTGACCACTTCGTTTTCGTGCTTGGACTCCTTCATATCAATAAAATCGATGACGATCAGACCACCCAGGTCCCGCAGACGTAACTGCCGGGCAATCTCTTCAGCGGCCTCGAGATTGGTTTTGAAGGCCGTTTCCTCGATCTGCCGTTCCTTGACCGACCGTCCGGAATTGACATCCACGGCCACCAGGGCCTCGGTACTATCGATGACGATATGCCCGCCGGATTTCAGCTTGACCCGGTTCTGGAAAATAGTTTCGATCTGCGTTTCCACCTGATGTTTGGAAAAGATGGGCCGAGTCTCTTTGTAAAGCTTGACCTGATTGCGCTGCCTGGGGGCGATGATGCCCAGAAAATCACGGACCTGCTTATAGATATCTTTATTGTCGATCAGGATTTCCTGGATATCGGAAGAAAAGAGATCCCGGAGGGTCCGGATGGCCAGGTCCATTTCCTTATAAACCAGCGAGGGGGCCGGCTGCTCCATGGCCCGGACCTTGATTTCATCCCAAAGCCGTAAAAGGGATTCCAGATTCTTAATCAATTCCTGCTTTTTTTTCCCCATCCCGGCGGTCCGGAGAATGACGCCGATTTCTTCCGGGATCTTGGCCTGGGTCAGGATGCTCTTTAGGCGTTCCCGTTCGGCTTCCTCTTCGATCTTCCGGGAGATCCCGATCCCGGGTTGGCCGGGGGTCAAAACCAGATAACGGCCCGGGAGCGAAATATAAGTCGTCAGGGCTACCCCTTTGGTTCCGGTCTCCTCTTTGGTGACCTGGACAAGGACCTCCTGGCCCCGGTGGATCAATTTCTGGATGGGCAGGCGTCGTGGTTTTTGAGATTCCTCCTGGACCGGCTCTTCACTGTGATACTCCGGGTGAATCTCATCGGCCTGAAGAAACCCGTTTTTATCCCCTCCATAATCGATAAAGGTGGCCTGGAGGGCCGGCTCAATGTGGGTCACAATCCCCTTGTAAATATTGCCCCGGATCTGCTCCTTGGCCGTCGTTTCAATGTAAAATTCTTCCAGGATGCCGTCTTCGATGAGGGCGATCCGGTATTCTTCCGGATCCACGGCATTAATCAAAAGTTTCTTCACTGGGGTCATAAATTTTTTCTTCTTTCTTTGGTAGCCTGCACCTGCTGCACCTGATACATAAAGGCCTCCAGACGGGTCCGGGTGTTGGTCTGTTCCTGACCATCATAGGACAGATTCAGGAAGGGGATGTTCTGGTGATCTTCCCGGAAGCGCTTTAATAAGGAATTGACGATAGTGCCGGGCATGCAGGTAAAGGGCATGATGTTGATAATGCCGCAGACCCCTTTGCGCCAATAGTCCTTGGCCTTGCCGAGGCTGAGGATGGCCTCTCCCTCAAAAGAGGGGTGCAGATAGGGGTGGGCATTTTTTAAGGTTGTCCGGATGGAGGGCTCCCCGAAATTGCGGAGATGCCCCTTAAACGGGCTCTCCAGTTCATGTTCCAGTTTCGTTTGAACACGGTGGGTCAGGAGCAGTTCCAGGAGATGAGAATATTTCCGGAGCCGGATGGCCCGCCAGATGGCCGTATGATTGGTGTAGAGGACCCACTCGGCGATCGGGGGCATCCAGGCCTCTCCGCCCAGGGCCTCCACTTCCAGGACTACATTCTCATTGGAAAATTTATTGGCCCGGGTATAGATTTCACCGACCATACCGATAACCGGTCTGGTCCCGGGGTTCTCGACGGGAACGGCATTTAAGGCCTGGCAGGCCTGATCCAGGACGGCCACCAGATCGCCGCGGGCGGCAATCGTCTCAGATACCTTTTGAATGCTCCGCTGATAAACCTGATCGGTTTCCCCTTTGTTCTTCTCATAGGGACGGGTCTCCCGGAGTTTCTTTTCCAGACAGTCGATGGCCACAACCCCCATCCAGGCCAGGCGGGTAAAATCGTTGCCGCCCACCATGCCCAGCTCTTCATAAAGGGTTTCACTCTGATCCGGGGCATAAATGGGCACCTGAGGAAAACCCAGTTCATCCAGGACTAAACGGTGGAAACGATGATACTGGCCGAACCGGCAGGGACCGGTTCCGGAGGGCATAAAAAAGGCCGAGTGGTCGGGATCGAAATTTTTTCGAAGGACCAGTTTGGCCATGTCCCCGGTGGTCAGGATACAGGGATAACACTCCTTCCCGGAAGTCAGTTTACGCCCCCAGATCAGGGTCTCCTGATCCGAATCCGGCAGGACCTCGGCTTCCACATTACAGGCCTTGAAGGCCGCAGCCACGGCCAGAGTGTGATCGGTCATGGGGGGGATGTAAATCTTCCGATGATTGCCGACCAAGACACGGGAGTCAGTCCGCTTTTTCAATTGGGGCAGTTGAGCCGAGCGGCTGTTCTTCAGACTGTCTAAAAAGGCCTCCAGACGGGTAACCACCCCGGCATCGGCGCTGTGCTCATCAATCTCAATTTCCAGATAGGGCTTGCCTTTTAAAATATCCCTGAAAAAATGAAGGATAAAGGAATCGGGGCCACAACTGAAATTGGTAATATAGATCCCGTAGAGTTGGGGATTCTTGCGCAGAATTTCGGCGGCCCCCAAAATTTTTTGCCCGAATCGCCAGTAATGGTGTTTGGGCTCCTCCGTCTCACTGCCTTGATCCAGGGGAAAGAAATCCATTGGGATGGCCAGGATCCCCAGGTCGCGTAATTTCTTGGGAATGTTCAGATTGATCCCCGGATCAAACCCGTTATAGGGACGGCTGACAACCATCATGGCGATGTCTTCCGGTCCCAGGGAGGCCAGGGCCTCTTCTCCCCGTTTCAGGAGTGTTTGGTAAAAGACCTCCTGGGCGTCCAAGCCCTTTTTCATGGCCCTGGAAATCAAGAACGGATTGAGACCGAGGGACCGGGTCATGCTCATCAATCCCTTTTTCAGGGCCTTTTTTCCGCGCCCGAAATGGAGGACCGGCTGGATGACCTCAACCCCTTTTTCCTTAAAGTTGAAAGAGGAATGGACCGTATAGGCCAGAGTCTGGGCATAGGGGCAGACCAGACCCAATTGATAATCCGGGTTGCTGGATTTCAGATCGACGATACTGGGCAGGAAGATCCGGTCCACCCCCTGTTGCAGCAGATCAAGGATATGCCCGTTGGCCACCTTGATGGGCAGACAGGTTTCGGCCGAGATGGACTCGACACCCTGGTGAATGATGGCCTTATTGGTGGATTTGGAAATGACCACTTCAAACCCGAGATCGGTGAAAAAGGTCCGGAAAAAAGGCAGAAGCTCCCGGAAAAACATCACCCGCGGGATCCCGATCTTCCCCTTTTTTCCCCCCGGATTCAGGTCTTCGGGACGGCCGACCATCAAGGCCTCCCGCTCGGCAAAGAGATCCGGCATGGTCACAGAGACCGTTTTCTTAGTATCCAGATCATACTTGTCACACCGGCTGCCGTAGAAAAGGGGCTTCTCCCCTTCGATAGTCACCTTCTTGACTTCGCACTGATTGGGACAGCTCTTGCATTCGAAGGAAGAAATCTGATAACGGCTCTGGGCCAGATCAAAGCCCTTAAAACGGCTGTTCTCCCAGGTCTTTTCGCGCATGGCCAGGATAGCCACCCCGATGGCCCCGGTGACGTCATTATGCTCCGGGACGGTGATCGGTTTCCCGACGATCTTCTCAAAGGCGGCCACAATCCCCTGGTTGGAGGCCGTAGCCCCCTGATAGAAAATGCGCTTTCCGATCCGGCGGTCTTCGACCACCTTATTGAGATAGTTTTCGACGATGGAATAACTTAAGCCCGCCACCAGGTCCTTTTGATCCAGACCCTGCTGCTGATGATGGACCAGATCCGATTCCATGAAGACCGTGCACCGCTCGCCCAGGCGGCAGGGGCTATCCGAACTCAAGGCCAGAGAACCGAACTCCCCGCGGATGGAAATACCAAGTTTCTCCGCCTGTTCCTCCAGGAAAGAACCGGTCCCGGCGGCACAGACCTTGTTCATCATGAAATCGACAATGGCCCCGTTTTCCAGGCTGATAAATTTGGAGTCCTGGCCCCCGATTTCAAAAATGGTATCCACCTGAGGATCGATGGCCGCTGCCGCCGTGGCTTGGGCGGTGATCTCGTTACGGACGATATCGGCCCCCACAAAATCGCCGGTCAAATAGCGTCCCGACCCGGTGGTCCCGGCCCCTTCAATGATCACCCGGTCCCCCACCTCATTACCGGCCGCTGCCAGTCCCTGCCGGATGGCCTCCAGGGGCCGTCCGGCGGTCATCAGATACTGTTTGGAGAGGACCTGCATATCCCGGTCGATAACCACGACATTGGTGCTGATGGAACCGACATCAATGCCCAGATAAGCCTCGATCTTATCTCCCGGGTCTGAATCGGACGAGGTGTTTCCGGAAAAGGGCTGGATATAATCGTCCCTCAGGGACAAAGGGGCCAGTCGCTTGGCTTCAATCTCCTGAGATTGGATATAGGCCCGCAGCGGGTCTAAGCCGCCAAAGGATTTCCTGGCAGCCGGGTCGTCCTGAACAATTAAGGATGCCCCGATGGCCCCCATGGAGAAGAAATGGGTGGGGATGACCAATTCCCCTTCTCCGAGTTCCAAGACTTCAGAAAAGGCCCGGCAGACCCCTTGATTGGCGGCCACGCCCCCCTGAAAGGAAACGGGTTTGAGGATATTTTTCCCTTTGGCGATGTTGCTTTTGAGGTTCCGGGCTACGGCAAAACACAAACCGGCGATGATGTCATAATCCGGCGTGGCCTCCTGCTGAAGATGAATCATATCCGTCTTGGCAAAGACCGTACACCGTCCGGCGATCCGGGGAGGTGACTCGGACTTTAACGCCAGGCGGCTGAACTCTTCAATGGTTAATCCTAACCGATGGGCCTGCTGATCCAGGAAAGAACCCGTACCGGCCGCGCACAAGGTGTTCATGGCAAAATCCTCGATGACCAGCCGGCCGCCCTCTTCAGGGGTTAAAAGGATCAATTTGGAATCTTCACCGCCCATTTCAATGATCGTCCGAACCTCGGGATGAAACCGGTCCACGGCCCGGGCCTGGGCGATGATCTCGTTGATAAAAGAGATCTGAAGCAACTCGGCCACTTTTTTCCCGGCCGTGCCGGTCAGGGCCAAAGAACCGAGTCGGCCTTCCGGTATTTCTCCTAAAAATTCAGTTAAAACCTCCAGGGCCGTTTCCAACGGCTGGCCCTTGGTCCGCCGATAATCTTCTTTTATGATTTCGCCTTTTTCATTCAGGATAACGGTATTGGCGCTGACCGAACCGATATCCATTCCCACATGAAGCATACTACTCATTCCGTTCCTCCACAAAATACTCTTTAATACTCTTCGTTTTATAAAAAAAGGGGGGCAGAGATTTCATCCTGTGCAAACTCCCCGAAAAACGACCATACAGTTTAGGACCGTCACATTCGTCATTCCGACGGAAGTCGGAATCCAGGTTACTAAAAACCTAATAAACCCCCGGATGCCGGAACACGAAACTGTGTCGCATTTATGTTTTCGTCATTCCGTGCAAGCGAAGCGCGACACGGAATCCAGGATTTTCAATAGATTCCGGCTACCGGCTTTCGCCGGCATGACATTCTGACTGGTATTTTTTTATTACGGCACGGTCTCCACGTCCGGCATGACGGGAAACCAACAATCCCTAACCCGGACACGCCGGGACCAAATTTAAAAATGCCCGACAGGATTAACAGGATTTACAAGATTTTTGCTCAGGCTCCGGAAGACCCCGAGCAACTCCAATCCGCTTTCAGCGGATAATTAGGTTTCGTCCGTAGGACGCTTTAGGTTGGGCTTTTCTTCCGGAAAGGCCCAAAAATCAAATTTATCCTGTAAATCCTGTCTAAAATGGTTTTGGTAATTTCAAAAAACTAAAGCGTTACGTTTTGTCTTATATTCCCCTATAAAATCCTTCTTGATTAAACACCTCATGAGTTATTTTATTCCCTTCCACCATCCCCTTTAAAAGTCCGATGGTTTCCTCCACCGACAGGCCCAGACATTTGGCGATATCCTCGGCCGTACAGGGACGGCGGGATACCATCTCTCGAATTTCCGATTCAAAAACCGACCGGGTTGACTGTATCATTTCTTTGGGAGCACTGGAAATGATTTCCGTCTTCGGCCCCAGGGCCTTCTGAATCGTCTGCAACTCGGCAAAACTCAACGGGCGGGCAGTGGATAACACCGGCGGCCGGACGACGGTATTGAGCTGGATTTTTTCAGGATTAATTTTTTGAATATAGTCCCGGAAGGTCTCAATCTGCTCCGGGGCGTCATTGATTCCCTTGAGCAGCAGGATCTCCAGCCAGATTTGCGGCCCCCGGCATTTTCCCAATTCTATCAGACCCTCGATTAACTGATCAAAGGTCAAAGAGGGATCCGGGCGGTTGATCGCTTGAAATACGGCCTGGTCCGGGGCATCCAGAGAGGGAACAATGACATCGGCAGCCAGGACCCTTTGGAGGACCTCCTCCTGATAAAACAGAGAGCTGTTGGTGATTAAGGCCACGGGCCGGTGGGCTAATTTTTTTATTTCATGGATAATGAAATCAAGCTGGGGATGTAAGGTGGGTTCACCGGACCCGGAGATGGTAATATAATCGATGGTCAAGGCCGGATCGGCCAAAACAGCCTTCAATTCCTGCAGGACCGCCTCCGGAGGAATCAGATCCACGGGCTGGAGGGTCCGATTGGTTGTTTTCCCCAATTCGCAATAAATGCAGTCAAAGGAGCAGGTCTTGTAGGGGATGATATCCACGCCCAGGGAAAAGCCCAACCGGCGGGATGGGACCGGCCCAAAAATATAGTTCATTACTCTATGCCTTTAACATCCTAAAACTTAAAAAATTATCCGGTGCCAAAATGTACTCTACTCAATCATGTCTTGTCAATTTCTAATTTGCCTTTGGGCATTTTTCATTCCCCCGGCTTCAGTCCTCCTTTTTCATGATATTCCTTGCATTTCCGGAATGTTAACAGTATTTAAGAGGTTATTTATTCAACCCCTCTCTCAACCCAGGATCGGCCTTGACAAGAATAGTGATTGTAAATACAATACCTCTTAACATGAAAGTCATTGGTAAATTTTATATAGGAATTAGAGAGCTGAAAAAATCTCAAGGGAGCCAGCATACCTGTCAATAACTTGGGGGGTATAATTGATTCGGCATGTTAACCGGAAAGGGTGTATTTATCCGATTTGACAAGTTACATGGTTAGGAATTTTAACAAATAGGAAACTTTTATCAGCATTATTTTTCTTTTATAAAGTTTTTTGATACAATTCGGGAAAACTGTTTAATAACTTGTTGAACGAAGCCGCTTCGCGGCAGTATTCCAGGCCTGACATTGATCTTTGACAATTAAATTATGTAGTATTGTAGGTCGGGTTGAGGGACGAAACCCGACATCTACAAAAATGATCTTATAGTCCATGATATGGAATATCGGCGATCGCATATAAAAGGTGGGCGCTTTTTTTTCACTGTAGTCACCTACAAGCGGGAAAAGTTGTTCAATACCCGTGAACATATTGAGCTTCTTCGAGAAAGCCTTCGGGAGGTAAAACAAAGGCATCCTTTCACAATCGATGCGTTTGTCTTATTACCCGAGCATATTCATTGTATTTGGACGTTGCCGCAGGATGACCATGATTTTTCAACACGCTGGCGTTTAATAAAGAGTTATTTTAGCCGGTATTGTGAACACCGGCGCCAAAAATTGAATGCATCCCTGATCAGAAAGAAAGGGCAAGCCATATGGCAACCGAGATTTTGGGAGCATTTTATTCGGGACGAAAATGATTTTATAAGCCATGTGGATTATATTCATTACAATCCGGTCAAGCACGGGCTAGTCCAGTCCCCGAAAGATTGGGAATATTCAAGTTTTCACCGGTTTGCGGAAAAAGGTATTTATGAACGGGATTGGGGTGCAGGCACTCCCATTCAATTTAATTCTCAAATTGGAATGGAATGAAAATGGATCAGATGTCGGGTTTCGTTCCTCAACCCGACCTACGCACTAAATGAAACGAGGCCAAAGGGTCAATTCCTTCACATTGAAAAATTTTTTCATGAGAAGATTGGGGGTGTTCACACCAATTCATTCAGTAATTTTTATATTTATAAATCGAGAAATCAATGGCATAATTAAAAATATAGAATTGAAATAACCGGACAACATCCTCTTCTTGGAATTGGCGTCAGGGCAAATTGATTTATTGCCTATGGAGGTGAACAAGTGACTAGAATCGAAGAAATAAAGAATGCGGTTGTCTCTTTGCCTGTAACCGAGTATCGTAAGATCAGGGACTGGTTCATGGAACGTGACTGGGAAGAATGGGACAAACAAATAGAAGCTGACTCCAAGGCAGGGAAATTGGACTTTCTTGCCAAGGAAGCAATGGATGAGAAGCGCCGAAAATGAGCCCTTCAATTTTTAGAGAAAAAGGATACCGATTCTATTTCCTTTCAAACGAAGAGGATCGTATCCACGTCCATGTATCTTGTGAAAGTGGGGAAGCAAAATTTTGGCTTGAGCCCATTATCTCAATGGCCACATATTACAAATTGAATTCTAAAAGACTAAATGAAATCCAAAGTATCATTGAGGAGCATAAAGATGAAATCGTCCAACAATGGCGAAAACACTTTGGTCAGCGTTGAGAATATTACCCCTTTCGGCATTTGGCTTTTTGCAAAGGGAAGGGAATATTTTCTCAGTTATAAAGATTATCCTTATTTCCGAGACCAAACTCTCAAATCGATCCAGACTGTTCAATTACTTCATGGCTACCACCTGTATTGGCCGGAATTGGACGTGGATTTGGAAATTGATAATCTCGAGAATCCCGAGAAATATCCCCTGAAGTGGAAAACAATAAGGTCTCCTTTGACAAATCAATCCAGTGGATCGGCCAGAAAGCGGGCCAAAGGGCCAATCCTTTCCCATTGACATTTTTTTCATGATGTGTTGAAGAAGGGATGGAAATTAAGATTGCTAAATTATTTTGATTAGGTACGATTTTGTCAAAATCATAAAAGGTATCCGGGTGTTGAGTGGATTAAATTGAAATTATCATTTCCAAAAAATGATCCTGACTTCCAAAACAGAAAAGGAAAGAGCATAACAAATCGCGTGGAAAAGGATACGTCGTAACCGGACCACCTCTCAACTCTAACGTTGAACGTTCTAAAAAAACTTGGAAATTTTTTTCGAGAACCTATTTCAGTTCATTGCCGAAATCACCATTCAGATCTTTGGTGAAGTTCTGTTTGATTCCGGCTTTCACAGTCTGGCCGAGGCCATACAGTGGAAAGAAAAACCCAGTCCCCTCTTAGCTGCCATAGGGTATTTAATATGGGGCGGTATTATAGGTGCCTTAACATTACTTGTTTTCCCTTCGCTGATTATAAAATCCCAGGGCCTAAGAATCATAAACTTAGTGTTAACCCCGATTATCGCCGGTTTAATCATGACCCTATAGGTTCCTTACGCAGAAAAAAGGGGCAGGAAACTTTGAGAATCGATACCTTTTTATATGGGGCCTTATTTGCCTTTTCTTTGGCCTTTGTGCGATTTGCCTGGAATGTATTTTTGCGCTAACCGCCGGCGTATAACGGACGCCGGAAGGAAGGCAGTGATTTGAAAATAAAACGGGGTCTCGCCCCATTACCCCCGGCAGTCAGGGGTACTGCCGGTTATCTTTAGATAATCAATATTGACGACAAAAACTAGCAGGCCAACAGGTCAAGGGTATCCGCCAGACGCTGGGCCAGAAGTTCTAACACCTGGGGCATACGAGACGGATTGTACAGGATCTCCCGTTCGAAGATCTCCTTGTCCAAGACCATGATGTCCACATCCGTCGCCGCCACCACGTCGGCGGTTCGTGGCCGGCGGGTCAAAAGGGCCAGCTCTCCGAAAAGCTGCCCCGGACCCAGT
>Ga0233425_10009427_pt1 | contig 12376 bp, 5 predicted proteins | sample Watercolumn_Towu_2_FD_181712 | JGI IMG/M metagenome (GOLD analysis project Ga0233425, IMG submission 181712) | Freshwater microbial communities from Lake Towuti, South Sulawesi, Indonesia - Watercolumn_Towuti2014_140_MG | ecosystem: Environmental > Aquatic > Freshwater > Lake | place: Indonesia...
CCGAGCCGGGCCGTGTCGGCCCGCAACCAACCGGGCGGCACGCCCCGGCTCGGAATGGGTCGAACGACCTGGCGGCCCTTCGGCGCGCCAAGTTCGTCGTCGCCACGCCCGACCGCCGAATCACCGCGCTGGGCACGAAGTTCAACGTGCGTCACGACGCGGCCGGCACGGGCGTGATGGTCACGCAGGGCAAAGTGGCCGTCAGCGGCCTGAAGCTGCCGCTCCTGGCCGGCCAGCAGTTGGCCGCGGCGACGGCCGACGAAGACAGCGAACCGGCCGTCGTGCCCGCGCCCCGGGCGTCGCACGCGCTGGATTGGACCCGCGACCTGATGGCCGCGGCCCTCTCGCCGCTGGTGCCCGAAAGTAAGTACGCCGGCGGGGCGCTGGTGGCCAAGGATCCCAACGGGCAGGAATCGCGGCTGAGTCTGCGGCGCTACCACGTCGACGTGTACATCGAAGACGGCTTCGCCCGGACCACGATCGACCAGACGTATTTCAACCACGAAACGTCGCGGCTGGAAGGGATCTTCTATTTTCCGCTGCCGCCCGACGCCTCGCTCTCGCGCCTGGCGATGTACGTCAACGGCCGGCTCATGGAAGGCGGCATGGCCGAGCGCGAATACGCCCGGCAGGTGTTCGAGTCGATCGTCTACCGCCAGAAAGACCCGGCGCTCCTGGAGTGGATCGACGGCAGCACCTTCAAGATGCGGGTGTTTCCGCTGGAAGGCCGCCAGGAAAAGCGGATTGTGCTGAGCTACACGCAGAAGCTCACTTCGCTCTACGGACGGACCGAATACCGCTTCCCCGGCGGACACAACATGCCGTCGGTCGACCACTGGTCGGCACACGTGTGCGTGAAGAACGGGGCCAAAGGGGACTGTCCCAATTTTCGCCCCAGCGAAAATGGGACTGTCCCCCTAGCGCAACGCAAAGGGGACAGTCCCGTTTTTGCTGACACAAAAACTGGGACAGTCCCGCACCCGCGTCCCCGCTTTGAGATCCAACCACGCGACTTCAAGGTCACCAAGCAGGACGGCGACCTGCTGCTCGAGGCGTCGGCCGAGCACGTCAAGCCCGACCACGACATCGTGCTGACGCTGAATGAAGAGGACGCCCAGCAGGCAGCCGCGCAAAAGGCTCGCTTCTCCACGTACACCCAGGACGGCGCGAAGTATCTCATGCTCTGCTGGCGGCCCGACTTGCCGGGCGAGAAGCGCCGCGAGCGCCGCGATTGGGTCTTCCTGTTCGAGTCTTCCGGCGACCGCGATCCGCTGCTGGCCCGCGCGCAGATCGACATCGTCAAGACGATCCTGGAGAACGCCGAGCACGACGACACGTTCGCCGTGGTTACGGCCGGCACGCACGCGGCCGCGTGGCAGGACTCGCCGCGGCCGGCCACGCCGGAGAACGTCCAAAAGGCCCTGAAGTTCCTCGAGCGGACGCACCTGGTGGGCGCGCTCGACCTGGAGCGCGGGCTGGCCGCGGCCTCGCCGCTGTGCGAGGCGGGAAAGAACGCCCACCTGGTCCACGTCGGCTCGGGCGTGCCTGTGCTCGGCCGCCGCGATATCGACGTGCTGGTGAAGCTGGTTCCCGACGGTACGCGCTACGTCGGCGTCGGCGTCGGCAAGCGGTGGCAGCGGACGCTGATGAAGTCGGCCGCCGCGCGGACCGGCGGCTATTGCACACAGATCAATCCCGACGAACAAATCGCCTGGCGGGCCTTCGACCTGCTGGCCACGCTGAACGCCCCGCGGATGCTCAACGTGAGCGTTTGTAGAGCAGGCATCTTGCCTGCTGCGTCCGATTCGGCAGCCGGGACGGCTGCACCACAACTGCAATTCCTCTGCCACAACGACGCGCTGACGCAGGGGGAGGAACTTTGCGCGATCGCCCGCGTGGACAAGGACAAGCCGCTGCCCGAGGCGGTCGAGGTGACCGGGCTGGTCGACGGCAAGCTCCGCCGCGAGCGGCTCGCCGTCGGGGACTGTCCCAATTTTCGCCCCAGCGAAAATGGGACTGTCCCCTTCCGCGGCACGGTCCGCGACGGCGCGGCCTATCTGCCGCGGACCTGGGCGAAGCTGGAAATCGACCGTCTCGTGGCCGAAGGGGCCGAGAAGAACAAGCCGCGGATCATCGAACTGAGCAAGGCGATGTACGTCATGTCGCCCTTCACGTCGCTGCTGGTCCTCGAAGATGAGCAGATGTACGTACAGTACAAGGTCGACCGCGGCCGGAAAGACCACTGGGCCATGTACGCCTGCCCGGCCACCATCCCCGTCGTCCACGAGCCGCTTTCGTCGTCCGGCGGCACCCTCGCCGCCGGCAAGAAGGGCAAGCCGACGGTGGAAGAGGTGTTGCACACGCTGCTGGTGCGCACGCCGTCACGAGTGATGGGAAAGCCGCTCGTGCTCGGGCAGCCGCCGCTGCGCGACTACTGGCGCATTGACCCCGCCAAGCATGTCACCGTCGGCCTGTCGGGAGCGACACTCGATGCGGGCGCCACATTCGCGGCCGACCTCGACATCCCGTACCGCGGCGGCGAGTCCCCTCTTGACATGCTCGCCCTGCCCGCGCGCCGCAACGCCATGTTGGAAGGCATATACGGCTATGAGGGCATTACGAACTACAAGGGCATCGGTGCGAGCAGCTATGCTTCGTTATTATTCGCCGGCAACGGAACGCTGATGCAGGACGGGGGCTTCTACTATCTGCCTGTGACGACGCTCAATGGTGGAACGCCGGGCCTGCCGACCTATTCGTTCATCACGGTGCCGACCACGGTCAGCGTGCCCGACGGCGGGACGATTCTGTTGGGCGGCGTCAGGGGGCTGCGCAATGGCCGCAGCGAGTTCGGTGTGCCGATCCTCAACGGCATCCCCTCTATGAACCGTCTATACGGCAACACCGGGCTCGGCCGCGATACCCAAAGCCTGATGATGATGGTCACGCCGCGGATCATCATCCAAGAGGGAGAGGAGCCGCTGTTGGGACTCGGCGCGAGCGTCAACACGGGCTACTACGTGCGGCCGGAACTCTTCTTCGACGAAGCGTGGGCCCTCCACGACCGCAGAGTGGCGGGCCAGTTCTTCAACAGCGTCACCGACCTGAACTTGCTCGGCGATGTGGGCGAGGGTGGCGCGATGGCCGCCGGCACGCTGCACGAGCAACGGATCGTGACTCAGGTCATTCAGGCCGAAGTGCAGAACGCGGTGAATCAGGCCCGGGTGGCAATGTCGACTGATCCCGAGGCGGCCGCGGAGAACTTGAAGATCACGCTGGAGCGCGTGCGGCAGGCCCCGGAGTTGCGCCCCGAGGTCCGCAACCAGTTGGCCGACGTAATTCACGCCGGGTTGCGCGAGGCCGCGAGCCGCGAGCAAGACCTCGCGCGTCGACAACAGTTGCAGGCCGAGAACCAAGCGTCGGAACGCGAGCGGACGATGCTTATGGAGAGTCTCATCCGCAAGGAACAGAAGATGCGGCAATTGAGTGACCGCTTCAACTCGCTCATGCCAGAAGGCCAATACCGCCCGGCGGAAGAAGTGGTTGCGGCCGAGATGGCCAGACTCGACCCAACCGGAGCGATTGTGGTAGCCAACCCCTACGGCCGCTTGGCGGACTATCAAGTATTGAACGAGCAAATCCGGCGGGCGCGGCAGAAGGGCGTCGTCGATACGCTGACCAGCGTCGAACGTTCGCACCTTCGGATGGCCGACGACGTCCCGATCGTCTATCCCGACGCGGAAGTCTGGATGGAACTGACCCGGCGGCGCAGAGAACTCTACGGCCAATGGGCGTTCGCTCCCGGCGCGTCGAGCGGAAAGGAGGACGCGACCGTCTCGAAAGCGCTGGCTATGGCCGAATTGCCATACATCGAGCACTACGCCGCTTTTGTCCAGCCGCCGGCCTACGAGACGCCGAAGTTCAGTGACGATTGGCAGGCGTTTGCCGATTTGACGGCCTACGCGCCGGGGTTGCATACGTCGGCGGCCGACGTGTGCGCGGTGGTCGAGGCCGAGACCGAGCCGTCGCCGGCCGCGAAGCCGGGCCGCATCGACAAGCAGGCCCGCCGGCTGATCGAGACGGCGCGCGCCGCCGGCTGGCAGACCGCCACCATCTCACCCCTCACCCCTCAAGCCTCAAGCCTCAAGCCTCAAGCCTCACCCCTCACCCTCGACTTCGACGGCACCGGCCGGTTCCGGTTCGAGTGGATAACCGGCACGGGCCTCCGCGAGCAGGTGATCTGCGACGGGGCGAACCTGTGGCACTTGTATCCCGAGTTGGGACTTGCCGGCCGACGCGCGACGAGCCGCTTCCACCGCGGGCTCTTGGGGCAAGCGATCCCCTGGACGCTTCCGCCCGCCGAGGATATGGCCCGCGGGGCCGACCTGTTGGCTATCGACGAACACACTGTGGCCGTCGTCCCCCACGGGCTGGAACACTGGAAAGACAAGGCGGGCAAGCCGCTCCCCTACGTGCGACTGCACCTGGTCTTCGCCGACAACCGCCTGGCCGAGCGGCGGCTTGTCGAGATGCCCGCCGGCAAGGTGCTGCTGCGGCAGACCTACGCGGCGGATGGAACGGTGCGCGTGATGGGCGTGGAACAATACCCCACAAAACCGCGACCGTCGGTCGCGCCCGTGGAACCAAACCCCACAAAACCGCGACCGTCGGTCGCGCCCGCTGCGGACAGTCCCATCTTTGTGGAACAAGAATCGGGGCAGTCCCCGCTTGAGTGGAAGATCGCCCTAAAGCCCTGCGGTGCCCCGAGCCTCACGCCGGACGTGACCAAACTGGTCGTGCTGTCGCTGCCGGTCCGCTCGCGCGCTTCGCTGGAAGAGTCGCGGAACCTGGCGCAGAATGCGCCGTGCGAGAACTGGAGCCAGGACGACGCCCTGAGCGTCGTCGCGGCCTGCCTGCACGCCGACGCGAACGAGGCCCAGCACGTGCTGGCCCGCCGGTTCTTCGACCGCAACGACCGGCGGTTGGGGTTGTACGTGCTGCTGGCGGCCACGGGCTTCACGTGGGATACGGGCAAGGAAGTGTCGCTGGCCGGCCGGCCGGCAGCGCGGCTTAATCCCACGGCCGATCATCCGCGCGAGGCGGCCGCCCGCTATTTGGTTGGATACTTGAAGGCCCGGCAGGCCGGCGACGGCGATGTTGGCTGGGTTCGGGGCCCGCGAAGTGGATTGCTTCAGCAACTCAACGAGTTCTGCCTGCTCCGCGCGCGTTGGAAGAACGGCAAGGCCAACGAGGCGAACGAAGCGAACCGCAAGGACACCCAGCAGCGAACGCTGGACTTCATTGCCAACTGCCCGCTGCCGCAGTTCAGTTGGACGCTGTTGACGACCGCGCTGAAGGAGAACAACTTCTCCGCGTTTGGACGCCAGTTGGCCGAAGCCGCGCTGCGGTTTGAAGACGTGCCCGCGCTACGCTATGCCGCGCGATACGAGCGCGCGGCCGGATTGGCACAAGCGGCGGTGCTGGCCGACAAAACGGGGACAGGCACCTCGCCCGCCACCCGCAGCGTTGCGCCATCGTCGTCAAAGGGCTCGGAGCCAGTCCCCGTTTTTTCTTGTGGTGCCGCGCAGGAGGCGTTTCGCACGCTCTACGCCGACACGCTGAAGCGCGGCTTCCTGCCGCCGGTCGACGAGCGGTTCCGCTATGCGTTCCAGACCGGCGAGGAGGGCAATCGGCAGTGGCAAACGCTGCTCCGCGATTCGACCCAGAAATTGATCGCCCGGCACGCGCGGCCTGCGGCCGTGCGGCTGGCGTGGCAGGTCCGCCAGGTGGGCGATCCGTCGCTGGCCGAAGAACTCTTCACGCTGGCGACCGCCGCGGTGTCCGAGAAAGAAGAGCTGCCCACCGTGCTGGCGGCCGTCGCGTATCTCACGCAGAACGGCCAGCAGCCGCGCGCCGACGCGTTGCTCCAGCCGCTCCTGGATAGACTGCTGGTCGACGCGGATTACGCCCGCTGGCCGGGATTGTGGCGGCTCTCGGCCGCGGTGGCCGAGCGCCGCGGCCAGGCCGCCCGCTCGCTGCAATGCACCGAGCGGGCGATGGACCTGGAGTATCAGTCGCTGCCCGAGCAGGTGAACGTGCAGACGATCCGCACGCAGTACGCGCAGTTGCTGGGCCGCTATCAGCAGGTGGCCGCGGCGCTGGCCACGGTCGGCAGCAAGCCGCCGGCCGATTTCCTGGGCCGCGTGGTCCAGGCGGCCGACCGTTGGCGGGCGCTCGACACCGATCCCACGGCAGCCTGTCAGGCGGCGGCACGGATCTTCGGCGACCTGGGCGCGGCGGACCTGGCGTGGGACTATTTGACCACGCCGCTGGCCGCCCGACCCAACGAGGCGGCGCCCTGGGTTTCCCTGGCCGAATCGCTCCGGCAGCAGTCTCATTTCGAGTTGGCCGACCGCGCCTATGCGTCGGCGTTCGAAGCGGAGCCGACCAACGCCCGGATCCTCTGGGACCGCGCGGTGGTCTTGCAACGAACGGGCCGCGCCGCCGAGGCCAAGCAACTCCTGCGGCAGATCGCCGAGGGCGACTGGCAGCCGGCGTTCAGCGGCATCAAGTCGCAGGCCAAGGAGGCGGTGGGATTCTGAGCCGCGATCCTTGGGGCAGGTTGCCAACCTGCCTGAAAAACGGCAGGATGGCAACCTGCCCCCACGAGCGACGACGTAACATCCTTCCCTGCAATCGGTTACGTCTGACCGCCGCCGGCAGCGAAGAAAATCTCACCGCCTGCTGTAAGGCCCGCCTGGGAGCCGCGTATCTGAGGTGGAGTCGGTTGCAGCGTGTGTGCGACCGGCAACTGACGCGGCGGCACTACGACCCGGCAGCGATGTGTCGCCCGAACACCTTCCACCTGCCGACCAAGGAACAAATCATGATCCCCGTCCTCGCTGAACTGCTGTTGGCCGCCCATCTGACCGTTGGCACCGAGGTTGCTCCGTACGAGCCGACGAACCGCCCCACGACCGTTGCCGCCGCGACCATCGAACCGCTGGGCGGCGAACTGGCCAACCTCAAGGCGTCCGACTTCTGCTGCAAGCCGGCCCCTTGCTCCTGCAACGGAAGCTGCAAGTAACTTTTGCATGGCGCCGCGGGTTCTCTTACAATACGGGGACGGCCGGGCATTGAAGCCTGACGCGCCAGCGAAGGAAAGGTCGGGATTTCCTTCGCTGGCGCTTCAGGCTTCAATCCGGCCGTCGATCAACCCAGCAAGACGAAAGGAGCACCGCGATGCCTGCCGCCAGCCGTCGTCGATTCCTGCAAACGACCGCCGCGGTTGCCGCCGGCACAGTGCTCCACGGCAGCGCGGAGCAGAGTTCCCTCCGTGCGGCCGATGCGCCGCCGCCCGCCCAGCCGCCGAAGCGCCTGGAGGTCAACCACGACCTGCACACGCACACACTCTTCTCCGACGGCGCGCACCCCATCTCGCTGCACGTGCTCGAAGCGCGGGCGTTTGAACTGGAAGCAATTGCCATCACCGACCACTACATCCCGGGCTACAAGATCGAGAAGTCCGAAGAGGAGTTCGACCACTACCTGGCCGAGATCGAGCAGCACCGCGCGGGCCAAAGCGACGTGATCGTGCTCAAAGGGGCCGAGGCCACCGCGCTCGACGCCACCGGCAAGATCAGCATCGACGCGAAGCACGCCGCGCGCCTGGAATGGGTGCTTTGCGACCTGGGCGGCTTCTCCGAGGGCACGCTGCTGCATCCGCCGGCCGACAAACAGAAGTACATCGAGAACGTCGTCCGCACGTACCTCGGCCTATGCGACGTGCCGTATCTCGACGCCATCGCCCACCCGTTCAACACGGGCAACACCGCGCCGGCCGCGCTGCCGGCCGACTATCCGCCGCGGCTGCTGCGGGAGCTGGCCGCGAAGATGGCCGAGAAGAAGAAGGGCTTCGACGTGATGAACGACACGATCTACTGGTTCTCGAAGTCGGGCATCGCCCCGCGGACGCTCACCGCCCAGTACGTCGAGGTGGTGAAGCTCTTCGCGCGCGAGGGCGTTGTCTTCCAGGTTTCGTCGGACGACCATCGCACCGGCCTGGGCAACACCCGCTGGTCCGAGATCGTGCTCGCCCGGGCCGGTGTACCGCGCACCCAGGTGGTCGCCCCGCAGCAGATTGCGGCCCGAGGGAAGAATGGCTAACGCAGTCTCTCTGACCGCCATCCCACGGCTGTTGTCAAGATGACATCGCTTTGCTACAATGGCTGTTTGTGCTGCCGTCAGTATGACGAACCCGTAAAGTCCAAACAGCTTCAGCCAGCATTGCCGAATCGATGCCACACGCGACACCTGCCTTCTCCGAAGTAGTCATCCCGCGCCGGCTCGAAAGCGAGCCACGCCTGGCTGCGGTTGCGGCCAGTATCCTCTGGCCAGCAAGCCGTGCCGACGATCCAAGCGTCTACCTGGCCGCCGCCCTGCCGGCAGTGTCGGCGGTTATCGGCGGCGACTACGCAGCAGTGGCCGCCGCCGAGGCCGGCCGCTGGACGGTGATGGCCGAGAGCGGCGCTCCCCGTTCGCTGCCGGTCGAACTGCTGGGCGAGGCGGCCGACCGCGAGGCGGTTGCCGTTGCCGGCCCCTGGCTCGCCGCGCCGCTGCTCCGCCGCGATGCGGGCAGTGACATGCTGGTCGTTCATTCCACGGCCGCCGTCAAGGCCGAGGCGACCGCCGCGATCGAGCAACTCGCACCGATCTTGCACGAGGCATTGTCGGCCGTCCGCGCGCGCGGACACAACCATCGCCGCATCCGCCGGCTCGAGGCGATTCTGGAAATCGCCAGCCAGTGGAATCAGACCCACGAAGTCGAGCCACTCTTGGTGCAGATGGCCGAAGCCGCCACGCGGCTGCTTCAGGCCGACCGCGCCAGCATCTTCCTGTGGGACCGGCCGAACCACACGTTGGTCGGCCGGCCGGCCCTGGGCATCAAGGACGGCGAGCTACGGATTCCCGACGACCGCGGCGTGGTGGGCCAAGTGATCCAGACCGGCCAGCCGCGGCGGGTCGATGCGGCCCGCGAGCCCGATCAGATCAACCGCCAGGTCGACGCCGAAATGCGTTACCAGACCAGGACGCTGCTGTGCGTGCCGCTCCGCGGTCGCGCGGGCGAGTTGTTCGGCGCGTTCGAACTCATCAACAAACTCAGCGGCACTTTCACGCCGGACGACGAGAGCGCCCTGGTCGAACTTGCCGCGCACGCCGCCGTGGCGCTAGAAAACGCCCAGGACCGCCAGCAACTCCTGCTGGCCAACCGCAAGATCGCCGATCAGGCGGCCGAGGGCGTGCGGTTGATCGGCAACAGTCCGGTCATCGACGCCCTGCGCTCGATCGTCCGCCGCGTGGCCGACACCGATCTGGCCGTGCTGATTCTGGGCGAGAACGGCACCGGCAAGGAAGTCGTTGCGCAGGCGATTCACTACGGCAGCCGCCGCCGCAGTCAGCCGTTCGTGGCCGTGAATTGTGCGGCAATCCCCGAGACGTTGGCCGAGAGCGAGTTGTTCGGCCACGAGAAGGGGGCGTTCACCGATGCGCGCGAGGCCCGCGCCGGCAAGTTCGAGTTGGCTGCCGGCGGCACGCTCTTCTTGGACGAAATCGGCGATCTGACGCTCGGCTGCCAGGCCAAGCTCCTCCGCGTGCTGGAGGAGAAGGTGCTGGTGCGCGTGGGCGGATCGACGCCGATTCACACCGACGCGCGCGTGCTGACGGCCACCAACCAGAATCTGGCCGAGATGGTCCGCGCGAAGCGGTTCCGTGAGGATCTGTACTTCCGCCTGAACGTGGTCACGCTCGATCTGCCGCCTCTGCGTGCCCGTGGCGACGATATTCTGCTGTTGGCCGAGCACTTCCTGGGCGATTTCTGCAAGAAGGCCCGCCGCAAGGTGCCTCAATTCTCGGCGGCCGCACGCAAGCGGCTGCTCGACCATCCTTGGCCCGGCAACGTGCGGGAGTTGCGGAATCTGATGGAGCGGCTGGCTTACCTTTCCACGGAAGACCGCATCGAGGCGGAGGAGTTGGCGTTCATCCTCTCCCCCCGCGGTGTGGCCGCATTGGTGGCCGACATGAGCCAGCCGCTGGCCGACGCCACCACCCAGTTCCAGATTGAGTACATTCGCCGCGTGATCGAGCAATCGGCGGGCAACATGAGCCGGGCAGCCGACCGCCTGGGCCTGCACCGATCGAACCTCTATCGCAAGATGCGGCAGTTGGGCATGGAAGCGGCGATGCAATGATGTGCCGGCAAGGTCGAAAGCCCCCTTGCCCTGGCGGCCGAAGTGATTATATTTGAGTGTTTGGCGACCGCTTGGAACCCTACGTTTAGGGGAGTGTTTGGATGTCTCAGCATTGCGAAGTGTGCGGCAAGAAACCGGCGGTGGGCAACCAGGTTACCCATCGTGGTAAGGCGAAGTACCTCGGCGGTGTCGGTACGAAGGTGACGGGCATCAGCCGCCGCCGGTTCCGCCCCAACCTGCAACGGGTCCACGTGACCACACCGGGCGGCGCGAACAAGACCGTCCGCGTCTGCACCCAATGCATCCGCAGCGGCGCGATCACCAAGCGGATCCGCAACGCCCCGTTCCGTTTGCCGAAGACGGCGGAGAGGAAGTAGCGTGAAGATCTCCCGCGCCGAGGTCGAAAAGGTCTCGCTGCTCGGCCGGCTGCTGCTGTCGGACGCGGAAATCGACACGATGACCCATCAGTTGGGCGACATCCTCGCCTACATGGATCTGCTAACCGAGGTCGATACCGAGCACGTGCAGCCCATGGCGCATGCGGTCGAAGTGACCGACGTGTTTCGCGGCGATGAAGTCCGGCCGAGCCTCGACCGCGAACAGGCCCTGGCCAACGCCCCAAACCGCGACGCCGAATGCTATCTGGTGCCGGCCGTGTTGGGCGATGTGTGACATTTTGCGCGACCAACGGTCGCGGCTTTGTTGAGCGCGTAGGGTGCGTGAAACGCACCAATCGCAATCAGTTGTGGTGCGTTCCACGCACCCTACAGAGATCCACCGCCGCCGATGTCTCTCACCGATCAAACGGCCGTTGCCCTGCTAGGCAGCCTCAACGCCGGCGAAGTCACCTCCGTTGAGTTGACCCGGGCGTTCCTCGATCGGATCGAACGCTACGACACGGCGGTGAAGGGTTTCTTGCGCGTTGATCCGGCGGCTGCACTCGCCCGGGCCGAGGAAATCGACGGCCGGCGGCGCGCCGGCAAACCCGTCGGACGCCTGGGCGGACTGCCGGTGGCGATCAAGGACGTGCTCTGCACGGCGGGCGAGCCGACGACCTGCGCCTCGCGTATGCTCGAACATTTCCGCCCGCCGTATGATGCAACCGTTATCACCCGGCTCAAAGCGGCCGACGCCGTGCTGATCGGCAAGACCAACATGGACGAGTTTGCGATGGGCGGGGCCTGCGAGAACTCGGCCTTTTTCCCCACGCATAATCCCTGGGATTTGGAGCGCATCCCCGGCGGATCCAGCGGCGGCGCGGCCGCGTGCGTGGCCGCGGGCATGGCCCCGCTGTCGGTCGGCAGCGACACCGGCGGGTCGATCCGCTCGCCCGCCGCGCTCTGCGGCGTCAGCGGCCTGAAGCCGACCTACGGCCGCGTGAGCCGCTACGGGCTGGTGGCCTTCGCCAGCAGTCTCGATCAGATCGGCCCGCTGGCACAAACGGCCGAAGACTGTGCGCTGCTGCTGGAGGTCCTGGCCGGGCACGACGCGGCCGACTCGACCTCGCTCAACGTGCCGGTGCCCAAGTACAGCGAGACGGTTTGCCAGCCGCTCGAAGGGCTGCGGATCGGCATCGTCCGCGAGCATTTCGGCGCAGGGCTCGATGTTGAAGTCGAAGCGGCCGTACGCGAAGCCGTGCGAGCCTACGAATCCCTCGGCGCGACGGTCAAGGAAGTCTCGCTGCCGCACGGGAAATACGCCGTAGCCACCTACTACATCATCGCCCCCTGCGAAGCGTCGAGCAATCTGGCTCGCTACGACGGCGTGCATTACGGGTATCGCGCCGGAAAAGGGGACTGTCCCCGTTTGCCGGACGCAAGAGGCGCCGAATCGCGCACGGACGGTGCCGTCCGGCAAACGGGGACTGTCCCCTTCTCCGCTGGGACGGCCGCCGCCGACAACGCCTTGATCCGCATGTACCGCCAGAGCCGCGCCGAGGGATTCGGCCCCGAGGTGAAGCGCCGCATCATGCTGGGCACCTACGCCCTGAGCGCCGGCTACTACGACGCCTACTACAAGAAGGCCCTAAAGGTGCGGCGGCTGATCCGCCAGGATTACGACCGGGCGTTTGCCGAGGTCGATCTGATTGCCGGGCCGGTCACGCCCACGCCGGCGTTCAAGATCGGCGA
>Ga0233425_10009428_pt1 | contig 12375 bp, 16 predicted proteins | sample Watercolumn_Towu_2_FD_181712 | JGI IMG/M metagenome (GOLD analysis project Ga0233425, IMG submission 181712) | Freshwater microbial communities from Lake Towuti, South Sulawesi, Indonesia - Watercolumn_Towuti2014_140_MG | ecosystem: Environmental > Aquatic > Freshwater > Lake | place...
TCGGCGTGCTCTTCCAGGATTTCGGGCGCTACCAGTTGACGGCGGCGGAGAACATCTGGATCGGCGATCCGCGCGGGCGTCCGGACGACCCGCGCGTGGCCGAGGCGGCGCGCCGCGCGGACATTGACGGCGTCGCCGCCACCTGGCCGCAAGGCCTGGCCACGCCGCTCGGCCGCTGGCTGCATCCTGGCATCGAGCCCAGCGCCGGCCAGTGGCAGCGGCTGGCGCTCGCGCGCGCCCTCGTAAGGAATGCCGACCTCGTGATCATGGACGAGCCCTCCAGCGCGCTGGACGCGCGCGCGCAGCGCGACGTTGTGCGTCTGTTGCGCGACGCTGCCGCCGGCCGCATGGCGCTGGTGGTCAGTCATCGCCCGGAAATGCTCGACCTCGCCGATCGCGTGCTGGTGCTGGCCGGAGGCACGGTGACCGAGGAGGGCACGCCGGTCGAGCTGCGCGCCCGCCACGGCGAGTTTGCCGGCCTCTTCTGTGCCTGACGCCGCCGGCGTTGGTCCGGTGCCAGTCATGTACAACGAAGTTCAGAAACTCCGTTGCATGGTCCGTCTGGTTTGTGTGCCCTGTCGTTCGCAACCCGCGCGTCTCATGGGACACTCCGGGGCGCCGCTCCCCCGCCGAAAGGACCGCGTCGCCGCGGATTCGGCCGCCACGCAGGGCGCGGCAGGCCCGGCGCGCCGGAAGCCGGCGTGGTGTGGCAACGCGCGGCAGCCATGGAACACGGCATGCTCCCGCCAAGGGAAAGGAGCGTGAGCCGTGAAGACCGGCGGGTGGGTGGTTCTGATGACGGCCGCCGGGGCCGTGGCGGCAGGAGGTGGAACCGTGGATTTGCCGACCGGACCGGAGACGTGGCGCAGGCTGACGCCGGCCGAGGAACGTGTGATTGTGCAGCGGGGCACGGAAGCGCCGTTCAGCGGCGAGTTCGAGTCGAAGAAGGACCCCGGCGTTTACACCTGCCGGCGCTGCGGGGCGGCGCTGTACCGGTCGGACGACAAGTTCGATGCCGGCTGCGGCTGGCCGAGCTTCGACGCCGAAGTGCCGCACGCCGTGGTCCGCAAGCCGGACCCCGACGGCCGGCGCACGGAGATCGAATGCGCCGCCTGCGGCGGCCACCTCGGGCACGTCTTCACCGGCGAACGCTTCACGAAGCGCGACACCCGCCATTGCGTGAATTCGATCTCCCTCGCCTTCCTGCCGGTGGCGCAACTCACCAACCGGTTCAGTCGCGCCATCTTCGCGGGCGGCTGTTTCTGGGGCGTCCAGTACCTCCTGAAAGACGCTCCCGGCGTGATCCGCACCATCTGCGGTTACACCGGCGGCCGGACGGAACACCCCACCTACGACCAGGTCTGTTCCCATGCCACCGGCCACGCCGAGGCCGTTGAAGTCATCTTCGATCCGCGGGCCACGACGTTCGAGGCGCTGGCCCGCCTCTTCTTCGAGATTCACGACCCGACCCAGCGCGACGGCCAGGGACCCGACCTGGGCGACCAGTACCGCTCGGCCGTCTTCTACACCGGCGACGCGCAGAGGCGAACGGCCGAGAAACTGGTCGCCGAACTGCGCAAGAAGGGCTTCGACGTGGCGACCCAGATCGTTCCGGCCGCCGCCTTCTGGCCGGCCGAGGATTACCACCAGCATTACTACGACAAAAACGGCCACGCGCCGTACTGCCACCGGCGCGTCAAGAGGTTCGGGTCGTAGATCTCTTTGCAACGAAGGGATTCCTCACGGTCACCGAGCCATACAGACGACCGTCCGAAAGATCCTCGGAGTAAACCGTCGCGCATCCACCGCGCGCAGCGGCAGCAAGAATGAGCGCGTCCCAAAAACTCACCAGCCACGTCCGACATCGCTCCGCCGCCTGCAACACCAGCGTGCTGTCGATGTCCACCGTCGGTAGAGTGGACAACAGTTGCAGTTCGCGGCGTGCCCTTTCAGGCGCGATCGGCTTGCGCACCTTCTGCGTGACCGTCACGAAGAACTCGCTCAACACCTGCGCCGAAATCACGCCGTTGCCGGCCTCGATGCTCGCGAACAGCAGTTCCCGACTGCGCGCGCATTTCTCCGGCGCCGTCGCATCGTGAGCGTAGACCAGGACATTCGTGTCGAAGAACACCTTATCGCTCATGGAGGGCCTCGCGCGTCCAGGTCTTGCGTCCGACGACGAGCCCGGACCTGTCGAAGGAAGCCCGGAGTTCCTGGATGATTCCGGCCCGTCCAAGGTTCTCGCGCGTGGCGAGATCCTCCAGGTAGGTGCGCACCAGCGCGGTCATGGTCGTATCCTGCTCGACGGCCAACTTGCGCACCTTCCGCACCACCGTCTCGTCCAAGGCCAGCGTGATGTTGATCATTTGGCGTCCTCCGATCACGTAATAAGTGTATCACATAATACGTGGAGAGGCAACACGACTCTGTCGGCGGTCTGCTATCCGCGCTTCTTCAGCGCGACCCGCTTCCGCGCCACCGACGCCTTGTAGAGCGCCTCCATCACGGCGCTGCGGGAGGCGGCCTCGGCGGGCGTCACCAGCGGCAGGGCCGTGGGCTTGCCCTCGACGGCGTCGAGGAACATCTCAAACGCGTGCGGCGCAGCCGGCGCAGATGACGATGGCCGGCACCTCGGCGTCGCGCCAGATGTCCGCCAGGTCGGCCGCCACCCGCCCGCCGCACTCGGCGGCGTTCTTCTGCGCGCGGGCGGCGTCGTGGTCCCAGACCCACTTGACGCGCGCGCCGGCGCGCTCCTTGAGGCGTTTCAGGAACCCGGGGGTATGAATGTGGGCGCATCCGACGAGCGCGAGGTCCATGCTAATCCCTTTCCGTCTTCCGTGCTTCCGTGCTTCCGTTCCGCGCCGCCGCCGCCTGATCCACGATCCCCTGCAGCCACGCCGTCAGCGTCCGGCGGCTGGCGGCGTCGAGAGACGCCACCCACGCCAGGTAGCCGTCCCGCCCGCCGGCGCGCGCCAGCACGTCCCGCGCTTCGTCGGGCGGCATGGCTCCGGCGCGGCCGGCGATCCGCGCGGCGAGGGCCGCGCGCGCCCCCGGCCACGCCGCGGCAAATGCCTGCTGGCGTTCTGCCTGCGCGGCCGGCGCCAAGCCCGCGGAAACCGCCACCTTGGCCGCGAAATCGTCGAGCCGCCGGAGCCGCTCCGCAAACATTTCGTCCAGCCGCGCCAGCGCGCCGGCGTGGAGGTGCTGCTGCCACGGTTCGACGGCGAACGGGCGGCGGGCGTGGCGCCACCAGGCGTCCAGCGCCAGCAGATTGCCGAGATAGACCAGGTTGTTGGCCGTGCGGCGCTCGACCCCGCCCATCACGCGCGGATCGTACGGCTGGTCGATCACCGCGCCGGGCGCGGCGTGCAGCAGCAGGCGGCCCGGCGCCTCCACGTCGCGCCGCCACACCTGCCCGGCCGCCAGCACGGTGCCGTACGCGATGCGGCACGGGCCGACCAGCCCGCCCTGGCCGCCGAGGAAGATGGGCGGCTGTTCCAGCAGCACGCCGGCGGGGACGTCGCCCAGCAGCGAGGGCGTGGCCTTCTCCTGGTGCGGCGTGAAATTGAAGTGCACGTACGAGGAGCCGACTTCCGAGTGCGCGCCGCGGCAGCCACCGGCCATCAGGCAGTCGCAGAAGTTGATCAGGCTGCCCAGCACCACGCGCGGCAGCAGCACGGTCTGCTTGAGGCCGACCGCATGGCCGGCGCTGACGCCCTCCTCGAGCAAGGTGCCGAAGCGCACGTGCGCGCAGGGGCCGATGTCGGCCTCGTCCAGGATCGTGGCGCGGTCGAAACTGCCGCCGCGCAGGCGGACGCCGCGTCCGAGCTGGCAGTCGCGCAGCGCGACCGGCCCCTCTTCGCCCAACACGCACTCCGGGCCGGCGGCCAGTGCGGCGCCGGTGAGGCGGCAGCCGGGATGGATCGTGACACCGGCGGCGAGGCGGGCCGGCTCGACCTCCGGCGCCACGTGGAGCGTCTCCGGCGCCGGACAGCGGACACCGCGCGCCAGCAAAGCCGCCACCTGTGGGGAAACGCCCATGTGCGCCACCGCGCCGAGACTCTGCCAGACCGCTCCGGAGGCGTCAAGCGCGCCCGGCCCGCCCCATGGGCGGCGGCTACTGCCTCTTGGCGCGGCGCGGGCGGTGTGGTTTAATGCCGCGTCTGCCCGCAAGGAGTCCGCCCATGAGACGCACGCGTCTTGGATGGCGTCAGATCCATCTCGACTTCCACACCGCGCCCCAGATTCCCGATGTCGGGCGCGACTTCGATCCCGACCGCTTTGCGGCGGCCGTCGCGGCGGCGCACGTGGACAGCGTGACCTGCTTCGCCAAGTGCCATCACGGGCACCTGTATTTCGACACGGACCATCCGGCGCGTCACCCGGCGCTGCCGCGGCGGCTGGACCTCCTGGGCGCGCAGATCCGCGCGCTGCACCGGCGCGGCATCCGCGCGCCGATCTACGTCAGCGTGCAGTGCGACGAGTTCGCCGCCAACGCCCATCCCGAATGGATCGTGCGCAACCCGGACAACACGAACCAGGGCCCGCCGCCGCTCGGCAGGGGAGGATGGCAGATCCTCGACATGTCCAGCCCGTACCTCGACTACCTGGCGGCGCAGGTTGCGGAGGTCCTCGAGCGCTACGCGCCGGCCGACGGCCTCTTCTTCGACATGTGCTGGAACCAGCCGAGCGTCAGCCGGTGGGCGAAGGCCGGCATGGCGGAGCGGGGTCTGAATCCCGAGGAGGCGCCGGACCGCGAGCGCTACGCCCGCGAAGTCGCCGACGCCTACATGCGGCGGCTGGCGGCGCTGTGCCGCCGCCGCAACCCTCGGGGCGGCATCTACTTCAACTCCCGCCCGTTGGCCTCGCTGCCGCGCGATCGCGCGCACATGACGCACGTCGAGATCGAAGCCCTGCCGACCGGCGGCTGGGGCTATCTCTATTTCCCCAGCAACGTGCGCTACGTGCGCACCTTCGGCGTGCCCTACCTGGGCATGACGGCGCGCTTCCACAAGAGCTGGGCCGATTTCGGCGGCCTGAAGCCCGAGGCCGCCCTGACCTACGAGGTGTGCCAGATGCTCGCCCACGGCGCGCGCTGCAGCATCGGCGACCAGATGCATCCGCGCGGGACGCTCGACCGTCCCGCGTGGGCGGCGATCGGTCGCGTTTATGGCTACGCAGGCCGCTGCCGGCCGTGGTGCGAGGGGGCCGTCAGCGCCGCGGACACAGCCCTGGTGCTGCCGGCGGCCGGCGGCTACAGCCAGGCGGCCGGCGGCGTGTCCGAGGGCGCGAACCGCATGCTCATGCAGCTCAAGCAGCAGTATGACGCCATTGATGCCGACCGCGATTTCAACCCGTACCGCCTCCTGATCCTGCCGGACGACGTGGCTTGCAGCGCGGAAACGGCGCGGCGGCTGGACGCCTTCGTGGCCGGCGGCGGCGCGGTGCTGGCGACCGGCCGCACCGGTCTGGACGCGGACGGCCGGCCGGTCTGGCGGGGACTGCCTGTCGCCGGGGCCGCCAGCGCGTCGCCCTTCAGCGTGGCGTACTTCCGTCCGGCCGCCTCGATCCGCGACCTCGTGCCGCCGATGGACCACGTGCTCTACGAGCGCGGGCTGCGCGTGCGCGCCGCCCGCGGCGCGAAGGCGCTGGCGCGCGTGGTCGAACCGTACTTCGAGCGCTCCTGGCGCCACTTCTGCTCGCACCACCAGACGCCGCCGGCGCGGCTGACGCGCCATCCGGCCCTGCTGGTGAGAGGGCGCGTGGCCTACAGCCCCTATCCGCTCTTCGGCCTGTTCGGCCGGCATGGATCGCTGCCGTGCCGCGCCCTCGTGCAGGCCGCGCTGCGCGCGGTGGCCGGGCGGACGATGGTCCAGACCGATGCGCCCGCGGCGGCGGAGATCTCCGTCATGCGCCGCCGGGGCGCCACGGTGGTCCACGTGCTCTACTGGCCCGTGGAATCGCGCGGGCCGGGACTGGATCTGGCCGAGGACACGGTCACGCTGCGCGACGTGCGGCTGTCTGTCGCGCTGCCGCGCGCGCCGCGGCGCGCGTACCTGGCCCCGTCACGCGAGGCGCTCGCCTTCGACTGGCGCGACGGCCGCGCCGCCGTGGTGCTGCCGCGCGTCTGCGGCCACGCCATGGCGGTCTTCGAGTGACGCCGCGGCGGTTCCGGCCGTTGAAGGGAGAGCACATCAGGTCGAAGAGTTCGCTCCTGCAACACCCGGGAGGGGTTTTGCAGGAGCCTCATCGCCTGTCTGGCCTCCGATGGCGCCGCTTTGGCCTCTGCCGCCGAGGCGCCGCCGGCCATTGCGGAGCGGGCGCCGGGGACCTTCGTCTGGCGCGGCCACTACTTTCTCACCTCCGAGCCGGCGCCGGCATGGAACCCGGTGCACGGCGTCTTTCTCGGCTGGGGCGGCCACCACCTGGGGCATGAGCAGTCCGACGATGCCTGGGTCTTCTCGCCGGACGCGCCTGGCTGGAAGCTGATGCCGCAGATCAACGGGCCGCGCGCCTGCCGCTGCGCCAATCAGCTCGGCCTGGACACCCGCCGCGGCGACTCAGTGCATCTCTACGGTCGTGCTGCCGATGCCGCTGCGCAGGTAGTTGAACTGCACGTTCGGATGGTCGGCGAGCAGCGACATCGGCACGGCGGCGTCCGCGATGCGCTTGGAGATCATCAGCGCGGTCAGCCGCATGCCGAAGGGGTTGTCGTGGTGGCCCGGGTGCCAGATCGACACCTTGTCGGCCTGCCAGGTCTCGTACGGGCCGACCGTCATCGCCTCGGTCGGCACGAGCGCGACGTTGCCGCCGCCCGAGGTGCGCGCGTTCTGCGTGATGGTGACGGGGTGGAGCCTGACGCGGCGCGCGCGCAGCGCGCGATACTCCGCCGGGGTGGGCGGCCGGTTGCGGTAGGCGCCCTCCCGGGGCAGCGGGTCGTTGAACGCCCAGTGCTTGATCTCCCCCTGGCCGCCCTGCATGACCGCGCACCGCACCGCGCCGAAACTGCGCGTGTAGGCCGCCAGGCTGCCGACGGGGAAATGCAGGTTGGCGGCCGGCATCCGCAACGCGCGGTCGATGCGGTTGAAGCACATCGCCTTGTCGCAGCGCGCGAACGACAGCGGATGCGACTCGTCCGCGGCCCGGCCGCCGATCACCCACTCGTCCATGCCCCAGAAGTGCGCGTGGTCGAGTTGGAGCCCGATCGCATTGACGATGCGGGCCACCAGCGGCAACTGCTCCGTGGGCCCGATCGGGCCGCAGATGCCAACCGGATTGTCGGGCGTGGCCTGCCGCCAGGCCTCGATGTACTCCAACGCCTCGGCCGTGTAGAACTCCTCGACCGTGTCGTAGAACCGCACGGCAAAGCCGGGCCGCGCGAGTTGCTGCACGTCGCGCGGCGTCAGCCGGGCGGCATCGGCCAGGATCTCGGGGTCAAGGGTCGTATAGTCCCACCACGCGGGGGCCAGCTTACTCAGCGGTCGCGACATGACAGTCTCCTTTCAACAGGTCCCTCAACGGGTCGAAGCCGGCCGGTCCGAACCCAAGCGGACTGTGCCGGCGCCACCCCTCGGCGTGCGCGAAACAGCCCGACATCCGACCCACCTCGGCACTCAGGTGTTCCATCTCATTCACGTAGGCATCCATCCCCTGGCTGACGTCCAGCCATTCCTTCTGGCTGCGATGGCAGGCGAGCATGTTGCGCTTGCGGTCCAGCACCGGCGTGGTGTCGACGAACAGGTCGGGCGGCACGCGGTCGCCCAGCCCGTCGCGCAGGCCGTGCGGCAGGGCATGGTAGACGGCCACCGGGTCGCCCCAGGGCGGCCGGGCCGGCGCGGTGACGAAGTTCACCATGCCGCGCGAAAAGGCGGCGGTCACCAGCAGGCGGCAGGTGTTCTGGTGATCCTCCATGTAGTCGCGGGGCGAGTGCGTGAGGACGATCGCGGGTCGGATGGCGCGCACGACCGCCGCGACGCGCGCCAGAGATGGCTGGTCATAGAAGACGGCCAGGTCGTCAAACAACGGCGGGTGCGACACGGCCCCTGCCTGCAGGGCGGAGGCCCGGGCCTCGGATGCGCGCAGCCGGATGATCTCCTCGCGGGAGTGGCGGGCCGTGCCGCAGTGCCCGTTGGCCAGGTTCCACATGTGGATCTCGGCACCGGCGTCCTTCAGGCGCAGCAGCGTGCCGGCCATCATGAACTCGATGTCATCCGGGTGCGCCGCCGCGGCCAGCACGGCGACCGGTCGGTCCTGGGGCTTCGGACGCATCTGTTCAGACGGCCACCGGGCGGCCCGTGCGGATGCTCTTCTCCTCGGCCTCCACGATCCTCACCGACAAGGCCGCGCTGGCCGGCTCGACGGCCCGCAAACGCGCGCCCGTGCGCACGCACGTCACGAAGTAGACGATCTCGTGCTGGTAGCCCATCCCGGCCTTGACCTTCACGGGGCGGCTTGTGCCGCCGCGGACCAAGCGCAGCGGCTCGGCGGCCGCCAGGTCGAAGACGGCCGTGGCGCGCTCGAAGTTGACCGTGTACTGCATCTGGAAACCGAACCCCGGCGCCATGCTCCATCCGCCCTCGGCGGTGACCAGCGGCCCGCGGTCGTACACGTAGTGCGTCAGGAGGTGGTCGATGGCGCCGGTGCAGCTTGTGTAGCCGCGGCTGTAGACCGCTGCGGGCTTGCCGAAGCAGTAGTGCACGAAATCGGTGTCGTGGATGTGCAGGTCGAGGATGGCGCCGCCGCAGGCCTTGCCGTCGCGGTAGAAGGCGGCGCCGGGGTGGCTCGCCACGCGGCGGAACTGCGCCGCCAGCACGCGTCCGTACGTCCGCCGGTCGATGGCCTCCTTGAGCCAGGCCCACGCAGGCCAGAAGCGCATGCACATCGCGCACATCAGCAGCTTGCGCGACCGCGCGGCCGCCTGGACCAGTTGGTCGGCCTCGCGTGCCGTGCGGGCGAACGGCTTCTCGGTCATGACATGCTTGCCGGCCGCGAGCGCGGCACGTGCATAGCGCGCGTGCAGCGGCGTCGGCAGGCAGATGTCCACGATGTCCAGGCCGGGGTCCGCGATCAGGTCCATCCCCTCCGCGTACTTGCGGAAGGCGGAGAAATCCCTGCCGCCCTGCGACTGCCCCTTGACGTTCCCCGCCACGACGGTGCGCCCCTCGCGGCGGTCCTCGATCAGGTCCGCCACCGCGGCCACGCGGACACCGCGCGTCTTGGCGTAGGCGTCCAGGTGCGTCGACCCCATCATCCCGATACCGATCACGCCAACATTCAGCATGTCTGCTCTCCCATTTACATCGCCAGGATCCGGTCCATGGCCCGGCTGGTCCGTTCCAGCAGGGTCGGGTCGGGCGGCATCATCTCCGCCACCAGCGTGCGCTGGTAACCGAGCGCCCGCAGCGCCGCCATGACCTCCTTGAACGGGATGTCACCCTCCAGCAGGTCGCAGAAGCCGGACAGGGTGCCCGTCGCCAGCTTGAAGTCCTTGACGTGGACGGCGCGGATGCGCGACCCGAGGATCTCGATCCAGTGCGGCGGCCACTGCTGGTGGTTGAGCATGTTGCCGATGTCGAAGTAGACGCCGACGCGGGGGTTGCGAAAGGAGTCGACGAAGCCCGCCAGTTCCAGCGGCGAGTAGAACAGGCCGTTCCAGACATTCTCGACGCCGAGGTCGACGCCCAGGCGCGCCGCCGTCTCGCCCAGTCGGGCGACCGCCTCGCGCGCCCACGCCACCGCCAGGTCGTAGCGGACGGGGCGGTAGCCGGCATCCCAGGGGATGATGACGGCGCCGGGGACGAACAGCATGGTCCGGCAACCCAGCCAGGCGACGCGCTGCAGCGCCGCCTCGTGCAGGGCGACCGCCTGGCGACGCACGGCGGCATCCGGGTGGGGTGGGCGAACACCCCCAGCTCATGCCGCTGGCAACTGTTTCCAGGGCCAGCCCGTGACGGACAGCCTGCGCAGCGTAGGCGCGGCACGTCGCCTCATCCGTGGACGGTGTCAGCACGCCGGACTCGGCGATGCACAGCTCGATGCCGCCGAAGCCCGCCGCCCGAGCGGCCGACATGGCCGCCTCAACCGGGCAGGTCCCGGCCAGCCCTCCCGGCATGCTCCAGTAACTGATGGCCTTGATCATGACGGAACACCTTTCGCGTGGACCACGGCAGCGCGCCGATGATGGCACACGCGGCCGGCAGCGTCAACCGCTTCGGCGCAGCAGCGTGGCGGTGAAACCCGCCGGGTCGCAAGCGCGGTGTGAGGACAGACGGCCGAGGACCTCTGCAGCGGCTCGCGGGGGGCGCCCTCCATCTAGTAGGTTTGGTGAGGCCGTTTCAGGGTGTCAGGTACTTGGCGACGAACGCCTTTGGGGTGAGAACTTCGATGCCGGCGTAGCCGGATGTCTTCAGGAGCGCCTTGTCGCCCGTCGTTATGATCATGGTCTGGCTCGCCACGGCACACGCCAGGAACTTGTCGTCGTTCGGGTCTGTGCACACCTGATGTGGCAAAGGCGGGGTTTCGACCATCTGTCCGCAGATGGTGACCAGTTCCAAGGGTGGAACGGGATCGACGGCCGGGTATTCAGCCGCCAGGGCATGCGTGACGCGACGGTACTCCTCGATGATCTCGGGGGAGACGACGAGCGTGATTCGGCCATGTCGCCAAGCATCCAAGATGGCGTAAGGCGGTCCGGCGAAAAACACCCCGGATGCGAACACGTTGGTGTCCAGGATGACCTTCATCCCTTGCCTCGGACCTTGGCGACTGCCCGTGCGATATCGGCGGGTTTCATGCCGCTCGTTCTGGCCTGACTTCGGGCACGCTGGATTATCGCGTCGAACTCGCCCATGGCGGGCGGGGTGATGGTCTTGAGGATGACCACGTCGTTTTCCCCTACCACGAGGAACTGGACGCCGGCTTCGAGGCCGAGCCGGGTGCGAACGTCCTCAGGGATGACGACCTGCCCCTTGGAGGACATGCGCGTTGTGGAGAGTGTGTCCATGGTTTTTCCCTTTGTTGTCTTACCAGTAAGACTATAGCGCACCCGCGACGGCGGTGCAACCGTGCATGTTGGCACACCGCGCGTTGATTCCTGTCGGTGGGCAGAGGGATGCATGAACGCACTGTTGTTGAACCGGGACGGATTCCAGATGCCGGTGGATGGGTGGTATCAGGTCGCGCCGCTGGGCGAGTTCGCACACGCGCAGGCGGGTCTGGTGCAGGTGGTGGATGCGGAAGCGTGCGCGGCGATGGTGAACCGTTTCGCCGATGAGGCGAAAGGGGCCAACTTCGCCGGATTGCTGGTGGACTTCGATCACTTTTCCCTGGACGGCGAAAAGCGGTCAGAGGCCGCAGGTTGGATCACGGGGTTGGAAATGCGGAATGCGGAATGCGGAGTGCGGAGTGGAAAGGGAGAGGCTACGGATCGCGCGGATGGACGCGGATCACGGCGATTCTCGACTGGCTGGCCGGGCTGGTGAAGAGTCAGACCCGGACAGCCGGCGAGGATGTTCAGGCAAAACCGGGGTTGCGGGAGAGTCTCAACAAGCGGTTGGCCGAGTGGAAGGCCAGGAGGGGCGTGGGATGAGACGTTCTTGGTTCCTGGTTCTTGGTTCCTGGTTGCTGGTGGCGGGGTGCGCGGGACCGCGGGTGGTCTTCCTGCCCGCGGCCGACGCGCCCGTGCGCGCGGGGCCGGACATGAGTGGGCGGGTGTACGTGTGGACCGGGAAGGTGTGGGAGTTGTCCCGGAACCACGTCACCGTGCCCGAGGGGTTCTACATCTGGGATGCCGGCGACAAGGTGCCGGCGGCCGGGGAGAAGTGACATGGACGCCGACCTGGTAGCACTTCGGGAGGAGATCGACGCACGCCTCGCTGAGGTGGAGCACTCCCGGGGGACGTGCCAAGGGCACCCTGCCCTCGCCCGCGCCATCGCCACGCTCCTGCGGTGTCAGCGCGCGCAACTCAACCAGCGAGCGGCGAACACGGTCGCCGCGGCGAAAGCCGGCGGGGTCGTCGGGGCGCTCCTGGTGGGCGTGATCGAGGCAGGGAAGCACCTGTTTGGGAAGTAACCCGCCAAGGCGGTCTCTTTGAGTGGTTGGCGCGGTTGACCATTGGTTACAATCTGGTTACAGATCAAACCTCCAAAGAGGCGTGCCGGCAAGCGTCGGCAAAGGGTCGCAAGCGCGATGGCGTTCAACACGAAAACGCCGCATACATTGGCAATCTTGCGTATTTTGCAGCAATCTTGCTTGGTTGCCCGACTAGGATTTGAACCTAGACAAACAGATCCAGAGTCTGTTGTGCTACCGTTACACCATCGGGCAGACGGCCGGAAACGGCAAAGCGGGAAGGATAGCGCCGGGCCGGACGGTTG
>Ga0233425_10009429_pt1 | contig 12373 bp, 13 predicted proteins | sample Watercolumn_Towu_2_FD_181712 | JGI IMG/M metagenome (GOLD analysis project Ga0233425, IMG submission 181712) | Freshwater microbial communities from Lake Towuti, South Sulawesi, Indonesia - Watercolumn_Towuti2014_140_MG | ecosystem: Environmental > Aquatic > Freshwater > Lake | place...
TTCGGGCGCGCGCCATCGCTGTGGACGTGACTGCGGTCGGGCTTCGCCCTCCCTCCGTCACGCCCACAGCGACGCGCTTCTCATCCCGATTGTCGCTGGATTCTCATCCTGATTGTCGCGCGCCAGAGCAATCTCCTTGATCGACTTGCCCTTCTGGAAATGTTCCCGCCGAATCCGGCCAATCGTCTCCACAACCAGCATCCCCCACCGCCCGCTCGATGCCAAAGCGGGCAGACCTGCAAACGGTTCTCAAGGGGGTCAATTTTGGACGCCGATCCCCCGGATTAGGGGGTCAAAATTGCACGCCGAAACACAGCGTTTGGGCGCAATCGCCCAAATGCGCCATCGATGACGCGCTCGATCCAAAACCCTTGTCCGAGCGCGCTTTGCGTGACGGGCCGGCGCCCAATTCGCCATGGCGCCGGCGGCGTAGGCCGCGCCAAAACCGATCTGGTCAAAGCTTCCCTGTACCGTCAATATATAGCGAATTGGTAACGCCTCGCCCCCTTCCGGCGCCGGCGGCGCCGATCTTGCGCGCCGAACGATCGCCCGGAGCGGAAGACGGAATATCGGGTCGTCGCACCGGCTCCATCGGTCGCGACGGCCAAGGACGTTGCGTCGCTTCGTTCTCGCACTTGCGTCGGTCGGAAAAAGCGAGCGACTGGCGACCGCCGCGGCCCATGAAAGCGCCGCGCGAGCGGACAGCACAGGGGAACAGCGCCATCCGATCCCGCCAAAGGACGCCTCATTGAAGGACTTTCTCTCCGCCGCCTTTTTCGACTTGTCGCCTGCCGAATGGACGGCGATACGGCTCTCGCTCAAGATCGCGACGGTGGCCACGCTCGCGAGCCTGCCCTTTGGGATCGTCACGGCCTATGCGCTGGCGCGCTGCCAGTTCCCCGGCAAGACTCTGGTCAACGGCGTCGTTCACCTGCCGCTGGTGCTGCCGCCGGTCGTCACCGGCTTCGTCCTGCTCATGCTGCTCGGGCGCAAAGGCGTGTTCGGCCCCTATCTCGCCGAACTCGGCATTGTATTCTCCTTTCGCTGGACCGGCGCGGCGGTCGCTTGCGCCGTCATGGGCTTCCCCTTGATGGTCCGCGCCATGCGACTGTCCTTCGAGGCGATCGACCGGCGGCTGGAATTGGCGTCGGCGACGCTCGGGGCCAACCGAATTTGGACGTTTCTTTTGGTCAATCTTCCGCTGGCGGTTCCAGGCATCATCGTCGGGGCGATTCTCGCTTTCGCCAAGGCGCTGGGCGAGTTTGGCGCGACCATCACCTTCGTCTCGAACATTCCCGGCGAGACGCAGACGATTTCGGCTGCAATCTACAGCTACACCCAGGTTCCCGGCGGCGATGAAAGCGCGATGCGTCTGACGATTATCGCGGTCTTCATCGCGCTTTCCGCCCTTGTGGCGTCTGAGATCATTCAGTGGCGGGCGCAGAAGCGGCTTGGGCGCGCCGAATGATCGAAGTCGACGTCAGACTGAAGGTCGGCTCATTTTCTCTCGACGTGGCCTTCGCCAATGGCGCCGGGGTAACCGCGCTGTTCGGGCAATCCGGCTCGGGAAAATCCTTGACGCTCGGCATCATCGCCGGACTGTCGAAGCCCGATGAAGGATATGTCAGGCTGGATGGCGAGGCGCTGGTCGACGTTGCAAGCAACATTTTCGTTCCGGCGTCGCGCCGACGCGTCGGTCTCGTTTTCCAGGACGCCAATCTCTTCCCGCATCTCAGCGTCAAGCAGAATCTCTTGTATGGCCGCTGGTTTGCGCCGCGCGGCGAGCGTCGGGTCGATTTCGACGCCGTCGTCGAAACCCTCGGGATTGGCGAGCTCATTTCGCGTTCGCCGACCGGTTTGTCGGGCGGCGAGCGACAGCGCGTGGCGATCGGCCGCGCTTTGTTGTCCTGCCCGCGGCTGCTTTTGCTGGACGAACCGCTGGCGGCCCTCGATATGCAGCGCAAGCTCGAAATCCTGCCGCTGATCGAACGCGTCAGGGATGAGTTCGACGTCCCCATCGTTTATGTCACGCACGCCGTCGAAGAAGTGGCGCGCCTCGCTTCGAGCGTCGTCGTCATGGATGGCGGTCGGGTGAAATTCGTCGGCGAACCTACCGACGCCTTCAATCGTCTCGCCAATTCGCCGTCAATGAACCGATTCGATCGTTCCTCCGTCCTGACGGCTTCGGTCGACGACGCTTCCGCCACATATGGATTGATGAAGCTCCGACATCCGTCGGGAACAATCTGGATCAATGGTTCGGCGGGCCAGGCGGGCAGCCTGGCGCGCGTCATCGTCAAAGCGACGGATGTCGTGCTTTCGCTCGTTCCGCCCCAAGAGATCAGCGCTCGAAGCGTTCTTTGGGGCAGGGTGGCGAACATCCAATTTGAAGGGCCGATCGCGACGGTCGAAATTGAGCTGAAGGACGACGGACCGCTTCTGGCGACGATCACAAGAGGCGCTCTGGAAGACCTGTCCCTGAAAAAGGGCTCTCACGTCTACGCGCTGTTCAAGACGGCGGCGCTCGACGAGCGGTCGATTGGCGTGGTCAACGCTTGAGGCGCGCGCGCCTCTCGCCTTTCGACGATGTTTCGAAGCTGCGTTGGTCGCGCCAAATGGGTTCGCGATAAGCGAGGCCTATCGGCTTATCCGTCGAAACGAATGGACCGCGGCGTTCAAGCCCCGCAAAAGGCGGCGACGACGCCGGCGTATATGCCTTATATATAGCACGAGAAGTTAGCCGGCGTCGCTCCCAAGACCAGCGAAACGTCCAAAAAGAGAGGATCCGGTCCCATGGCGAAAGTTGTTTGCGTGCTCTATGACGACCCCATCGGCGGCTATCCGAAGACTTATCCGCGAGACGACGCGCCACAGCCGAAAATCTATCCCGATGGTCAGACGCTGCCGACGCCCAAGGCGATCGACTTCAAGCCGGGCACGCTCCTTGGCAGCGTCTCGGGTGAACTCGGCTTGCGCAAATATTTGGAGTCGAACGGCCATCAGCTGGTTGTCACCTCCAGCAAGGACGGCGCGGACAGCGTTCTCGATCAAGAGCTGCCCGACGCAGAAATCGTGATTTCTCAGCCGTTCTGGCCGGCCTATATGACCGCCGAGCGCATCGCCAGGGCCAAGAAACTCAAGATGATCGTGACCGCTGGCATCGGCTCGGATCACACCGACCTGCAGGCGGCGATCAAGAACAACATCACCGTCGCCGAAGTCACCTACTGCAACAGCAATGCGGTGGCCGAGCATGTGGTGATGTCGATCCTCGCGCTGGTGCGAAATTTCATTCCTTCCCACAACATCATCCTCGACGGCGGCTGGAACATCGCTGACGCCGTGTCACGGTCCTACGATCTCGAAGCCATGCAGGTGGGCACGGTGGCCGCCGGACGCATTGGCCTGCGGGTGCTGCGCCTGTTGAAGCCGTTTGGCGTCGGGCTGCACTACATGGATCGCCACCGCCTGCCGGATTCCGTGGAAAAGGAATTGGACCTCACCTACCACGCCAGCCTGGAGAGCCTGGCCAAGGCGAGCGACGTGGTCACGCTGAACTGCCCGCTGCATCCTGAAACCGAACATATGATCAACGAGCGGACGCTGAAGTTCTTCAAGCGCGGCGCCTATCTGGTCAACACCGCGCGCGGCAAGCTCGTCGATCGCGACGCTTTGGTCCAGGCGCTGGAGAGCGGACATATCGCCGGCTATGCAGGCGACGTCTGGTTCCCGCAGCCGCCGGCTAAGGATCATCCGTGGCGGACGATGCCGAACCAGGCGATGACGCCGCATATTTCGGGCACCAGCCTTTCGGCGCAGACGCGTTACGCGGCCGGCGTGCGCGAGATTCTCGAATGCTACTTCGAAGGCCGTCCGATCCGCGACGAATATCTCATCGTGCAAGGCGGCAGGCTGGCGGGCGTCGGCGCGCATTCCTACAGCGAAGGCGACGCCACCGGCGGCTCGGAAGAAGCGGCGCGTTTCAAAAAGGCGGGCTAAAACGAAATAGAGCGACGGAGCAGCGAGGGCGCGTTCAGTCGCGTCCTCACGCAACGTTGCTCCTTTCTCCTGTGCTGTCTAAAAAAGGTAGAGCGAAGGAACAATCCGATTTCCCTGCGGGCAAAATGTTCATTCGACAGCTCGAATATCTTATTACGCTTGCCCGCGAACGGCATTTCGCCCGGGCGGCGGAGGCCTGTTGCGTCTCGCAGCCCGCTCTGTCGTCGGCGATTCGCCACCTTGAGGAAGAGCTCGGCGTCTCGCTTGTCGAGCGCGGACAAAAATTCGTTGGCCTGACCGACGATGGCGAGCGGATTCTGGGCTGGGCGCGCCAGACCCTTGCCGCCTGGCAAGGCCTGAAGCAGGAGGCGGCGCTCTCTCGCGATACGCTCAAGGGTTCGCTGCGCATCGGCGCCATTCCGACAGCCATGCCGATCATGTCGCTGTTGACGGGTCCTTGCTGGCGCGCGTTTCCGAATGTGGTTCAGCAGGTTCAATCGCTCAGCAATGAGGAGATTATCCGCCGCATCGAACACTTCGAACTCGATCTCGGCCTGACCTATCTCGAAGAGCAAAATCTACAACGGTTTCGGGTGCTCCCGCTCTATCGCGAGCGCTATGTGTTGCTTGCGCGCGACGCCGCCGCTCTGAACAATTGCGCGTCGATGAGCTGGCGTGACGCCGCAGCGCTTCCATTATGCCTGCTGACCCGCAATATGCAAAATCGGCGCATCGTCGACGCCGCCTTCCGCCGCGCCGGCGTTTGCCCGCGCGTCGTCGTCGAAACCGACTCGGTTTTCGCGCTTTACTCCAATGTCAGATGCGCCGAAATATACAGCATCATGCCGCATAGCCTGCTCGCGCTTTTCGAATTGCGTGAGGAGCTGACGGCGATCCCGCTTGAGCCGGAGTTGAACCGCGGCATCGGACTTATTTCGCTCAATAGCGAGCCGGCTTCGCCGATCCTTGCCGCCGCCTGGGCCATTTCGAAGCGGATCGACTTGGACTCGCAGTTCAATTTTTTGAAAGATACGAACTCAGGGTCCCGCGGTCAGTTGGAACCCGGCCTCGATCCAATCGCGCCAAAACTGCCGGGCTGATTCCTCGAGCCGTGGCGCAAAACGGCGGCTCTCCGCACGTAAGGCGCATATATCGATGTGACGTTGCGCGAGTTCGGCGGCGTGGCCGACATACCATCGCTCCAGCATTTCCGCAGTGACCTCGGGGTGAAATTGGACTCCGAGCGCAATGTCTTCGAAGGCGAAAGCCTGGTTGATGTATTTTTCGCTTCGGGCCAGCCTTGTCGCGCCGAGCGGCAGATTGAAACTGTCGCCATGCCAGTGAAGAAACCGTTCGGTTCGATTGATGAACCTCGCGAGATTTGGAAAGCGGCAAAGATCGGAACTGGCCTCGACCGCCGCCCAGCCGATTTCGCCGCCTTGCGCGCCCGGATAGACTTTCGCGCCCAGCGCAGCGGCCATGAGTTGCGCGCCAAGGCATATGCCGAGCGTTGGCCGCTTCGCGCCGATGCGCTTCTGTATGAGACCAATCTCGTCGGCGATAAAAGGATAGTCATCGGACTGATAGACGCCGATCGGTCCGCCAAGCACGACCATGAGGTCAGGGGAGAGAGCGTCGATCGCCGAAAGGTCCGCCGTGCACGCGTCAACGCTTTCGACGCCGGCGCCGGCGTCAATGAGTTCTCGACCGAGCGATCCCAAATCCTCGAAACCGACATGGCTGATGGCCAATGCGCGCACGTCTGAAACTTTCGTAAAAATTCAGCGGCCGGGGGAGATTGCAAGGCCGAGATCGCGCCGCATCGCCTCGTAGCTGCCAAGAATTTTCTGAGCCCACAGGACGGCCGTTTTTCCGTGCGGCGTGAGAAGGACGGCGCCGTCGTCACGTTCGACGACAGGCGCATCGAGATAGTTCTCAAGTTCCGCGATTGATCGCCGTAGCTGCGCCAACGGGACTTGGCAGGCGTTCGCCGCCAAATCGAAATCCTTTTCGGCGGCCAGAGCGACAAAGTGAGAAAGACAGTTGAGCGACATCGAAGCTGGACGCTTCCGACGCGAATTTCCGTTGTCGGACTCATTCGATGCGAAGCTGGCCATCGCGCGCTCCTCACTGCTGCAACAGTTTCAAAGCATTCTGCGGGGGCTTTTCTGCGTTTCCGGAATCCCTCGAAGGATTGAATTCGGGAGGAGGCAGTCCCGGTGACGTTCCGCCGCCAAGGACTCTCACACAAGACGATCTCGATCAATATCGCAAGTCCGTCACGTCATTCGACTAAAGGATAATGGATTTATACGATCAAAACATCGAACTATAGGTAATATGTTGCGCATAACAACCGCGTGCGCGCAGCCAAAGACAAGGCATATTTATAAGTATATATGCAAGATATAGAAGATGACGATGGCGGACGTTGTTGGCGGCGGCGCTTTCAAGCTGGGGCGCGGGGCGGTCGATCGGGCCAATGCGCCGGTCTGCTTGATACGGCGGCGCCATGTTCATGCGAAGCTGTATGATTGGTGACAAATGTAAGGCCCCAAACACGCGGAATGCCCGCTTAAAGCAGTATCCCGACGCAAGCCAGTTATATAGAGAGTTTACATAGATATGGCCCGAGACTTGCTCTGCCGCCCGGCAGGGGCGGCGACGCTCGTAAACGGCCGCACGGTTTCCTGACGTGGGAGGCGATATCGACGTCTTCACCGACCCTGGCATGTCGTCGTTCCGAGAGGCTGCTCGGCGTGGCGGAGCGGCAGACTCGCGCTTGCGGCGCGATCCGGCGAAACTGGAGGCATAGATGATCCTGCTGCCAAAACGCATCGCCGCGCTTCAGGGCGCGACGAGCCACGAACTCCAGAGCATGCTTTCGGCCTTCGCGCGAGAGGTTCAGTCCCAGGGCTATCGCGTCGCTGGCGTCATCGAGGAATCGGCCTGCGGCGGCGCCCAGGGGTGTAAAAGCCTCAGCGTGAAGGATCTCGCTTCCGGTGAAACCATTCCAATTTCGCAGAAGCTTGGCGCCGGCTCCGAGGCGTGCAATCTCGATCCGGGCGGATTGGCGGTTGCGTGCGGACGGATCGAGGCGGCGATCGGTCGCGGCGCCGACGTCGTCGTGCTGAGCAAGTTCGGAAAGCTCGAAGCCTCGCGAAGCGGCCTCTGCGACGCCTTTCGCGCGGCCATGCTCGCCGACATTCCTGTCGTTACGGTCGTCTCCCTTCCGGTTTCGCAGGATTGGGATTGCTTTGCCGGCGAACTGTCCGAATATGTCGAACCCGACATCGACGCTTTGGCGATCTGGTGGCGCGGCCAGTGTCCGGCGGCGGGAGCGCTTGCGCATTGATCGCCGCGCCGGCCCGGTCACATTCGGAAGGGCGGAATAAGATTGACGAGCGCAGACGGCGGCCCCTCGGCCTTTTTCAAGGCGACTTCGCAAGCGTTCAGCGAAACGATCGACGCCCGCCGGGCGCGCCCGGAACTCGTCGCGCTGCTCTGCGCGCAGGCTTTCGACAGCTTTGCGAGAAATGTCGAGATTCAGGCCGAGGGCGATCCGGCTTTGGCCTGTCATGCCGAATGCGCCGGCTGCTGTCGGTTGCGGGTCGTCGCGACGGCGCCCGAAGTGTTTCTGCTGGCGCGTTTCGTTTCCGTCAACGCCGCCGCCTTCGCGGAACGCGGAATCATGCTCCTGAAGCGGGTCTCCGACGCCGATCGGGCGCTTGGCGCGCTCTCCGAGGAGCGGCGCATGGCGGCGCAGGGCGCATGCCCGCTGATCGAGCGCGAATTATGTCTCGCCTATAAGATGCGTCCGCTTGCCTGCCGCGGCCATGCGGCCTTCGACAAGGCGTCATGTCTCGCCGCCGCACGGGGCGAATCGGTTGAAGCGCCGATCTCAACGCCCCATCTCGTCGTCCGCAGCCTTGTCCAGAACGCCTTGATGGCGGCGTTGCGGCGCGCCGGACTGGCGTGGGGGCTCTATGAAATCAACCGGGCGCTGAATGTCGCGCTCTCGGCGCCGGAGGCGCTCGAACAATGGATTTCAGGCGACGATCCTTTGGCGTCCGCGCGAATTCCCGACTTCGACATCATCGAAGCCGGCGCGATTTTTGACGCCGCCGGCGGATGAGCCATGGGGGGCGGCTGAACCTGCGCCGCGACAGCGGGCCCAGGCGGCGATAAGCTTCCGGGGTTAAGCTCGATCAGGGACGATCGCCTTGGGCGAAGCCTCGCGCACGGCCGAGAAGGAAGAGGGGGGCCGCGATGTTTCATCGCGCCTTCTCCAACTGCCTGTGCGAAGCCTGGCTGAAGCTCTTGGCGCGTCGCTGGAGCAGGAGCGCGCGCTGCGGCGTCCGTTTCTGTGGCTGGTCGTCGCCGCCGGCGCCGGCGTCGCGCTCTATTTTTCAGCCGAGCGCGAGCCGTCGCTGGCGCTTTGCTTCGTTGCGCTCTCGGCCTTTGCGATTCTCGCCGCGCTCACGCGAACCCACGCGCGCGCGCATGCGCTGTGTCTCGCGCTCGCTTTCATCGCCGGCGGCTTCGCGTCCGGCGCCTGGCGGACGGCGCGGGTCGCCGCGCCGATCGTTTCGCGGGTCGGCGTCGGAGAGCTGACCGGCTTCGTCGAGGAAGTCGATCTGCGGCGCGCCGGCGCGCGTTTCATTCTGCGCGTCGCCAGCGCCGAAGGCTTGCCGGATGACGTCGTCCCCGCCCGCGTGCGGCTCACGACTCGCGGCGATCCGAATTTTGCCGCCGGCGACTTCATCGCCTTGAAGGCGCGGCTGATGCCGCCGGCGCGGGCGGCGCTGCCAGGCGGCTATGATTTCGCGCGCGACGCTTTTTTCGCGCGCATCGGCGGCGTCGGCAACGCGCTGGGGCGCATCGAGGCAATGTCGCCGCCCGATCCGGCGCCGCTGTCGCTGCGGTTTTTCGCCGCCGTCGATCAGATGCGCAACGCGCTGGCGATGCGGGTCTATCGAATCATTGGCGGCGACGCCGGCGCGATCGCGGCCGCGATGGTCACCGGCAAGCGCGACCTCTTGTCGGACGACGCCAAGAATCTCATCCGCCGCGCAGGCATTTTCCACATCATCACCATTTCCGGCGTTCAGATGACGCTCGTCGCCGGCATTTTCTTCGTTGGCTTTCGCCGTTTGCTGGCGATGTCGCAAACCCTGGCGCTCAACTATCCGATCAAGAAATGGGCGGCGGCGCTCGCGATGATCGGCGCCATTCTCTATGACATCGGCACGGGTTCGCGCGTCGGCACCGAGCGCGCGCTGGTCATGACTTTGATCATGCTTGCCGCGGTTCTGTTCGATCGGCCGTCGCTGTCGATGCGCAATCTGGCGCTGGCTGCGCTGCTCATCGTCGCCTTCGAGCCGGAGGCGCTGCTCGGCGCGAGCTTTCAGCTCTCCTTCGCCGCCGTGGCGGCCTTGATCGCCGTCTATGAATGGCGCGGCGAATACCTTGCGACGCGCCGCGTCGACGATCGCGCGCCGCGAACATGGTGGGGCGCGCTTCGCGAAAGCGTCATCGAACGCCTGCTGCACGGGCCCGGCGCGGCGATCTTCGCGACATTATGCGCGACCTCGGCGACCGCTTCCTTCATGGCGAATGATTTTCATGAGCTCAGCCCCTATGTGCTGATCGGCAATCCGCTGACGCTTGCGATCATCGAATTCTTCGCGGTTCCCTGCGCCCTCGTCGGCGCCGCGCTCTATCCTTTGGGCCTTGACGGATTCGTCTGGCGCTATCTCAAAATGGGCATCGACCTCGTGACCTATCTCGCGGGGCTCATCGCCAGCGCGCCGGGCGCGAGTCTGCCAGTCAAAGCCTTCGCGCCATGGGCGATTGTTTTTCTCACGCTCGCGGTATTGTCGCTCGTTCTGTGGCGAACCTGGACGTGGCGCGCCTTCGCCATTCCTCTCGCCTTGATCGGATTTATGGGCGCGACGGGCGGCGCGCCCTTCGATCTCGCCGTGCCGGCGACCGGAGAATCGGCGGCGCTGCGCCTGTCGTCGGGTCAGCTCGCGGTCTTGGGGCAAAGGCCGAACGCCTTCGCCGCCGAGCAATGGCTGCGCGCGGATGGCGATGCGCGCCTCGCGTCGGACGCGAAGGGCGGCGTCGCCTGCGATGATTTGGGCTGCGTCGCCAAGTCGATCGACGGCAGTTTCGTCGCGCTCGTCGCCGAGCGCGGCGCCTTCTTTGAAGATTGCGCGCGCGCCGCCGTCGTCATCACGCCGCTTTACGCGCCGGCAGGTTGCGCGGCACCGATCGTGATCGATCGCCGCAAACTGAGTGAATCGGGCGCCGTGGCGTTGAGGTTCAAGGCGGAGGGCGTCGAATGGACGACGGCGCGCGCGATCGATGAGGACCGGCCGTGGTCGCCCGCGCCGCACGAGTCCCACAAGCCTGCGTTCGCGGCGCCGCTCAGCGATGAAGAGCGCAGCGCGGAAGACGCCCGCGCGATGGAGCCGCTGGAATAGAGACGCTGCATGCTCTTTGTCTTGTCATTCCCGGCAGGCTGCAGGCCTGACCAGGAATCCAAGGGCAACGTCATGAATGGCGAAGTTGCTCCGGATTTCCGATTGCGCGCGTCGGGAATGACAGCCTTCGACAAAAAAGCGCGAAGCTAATACTTCCGCAGCAGGCTGACGAGCTTGCCTTGAATCCGCACGCGGTCGGGACCGAAGATTCGCGTCTCATAGGCGGGATTCGCCGCCTCCAAGGCGATCGAGGCGCCGCGCTTGCGCAGGCGCTTTAGCGTCGCCTCCTCATCGTCGATCAGCGCGACGACGATGTCGCCGGTGTCGGCGTTGTCCTGCTTCTTGATGACGACGGTGTCGCCGTCGAGAATTCCCGCTTCAACCATCGAATCGCCGCGCACTTCGAGCGCGAAATGCTCGCCGCTCATCAGCAGGTCGGGCGGCAGGTTGATGGTGTGGCTGCGGTTTTGGATGGCGGAGATCGGCGTGCCGGCGGCGATGCGTCCCATCACCGGAATGGCGACCTGCTGATCGTTCTCGTCATCGAAACGCTCGTTGAGTGGGCGCACGCGTCCCAGATTCCCCTCGATGACCGAGGGCGCGAATTTGCCGCTACGTCCGCCGGCGCTTCGGGGCGTCGCCGATTCGGGCAGTCGCAGGACTTCGAGCGCGCGGGCGCGATTGGGCAGGCGGCGAATGAAGCCGCGTTCCTCAAGCGCGAGAATGAGCCGATGAATGCCGGACTTCGAACGCAGATCGAGCGCGTCCTTCATCTCGTCGAAGGATGGCGGCACGCCCGACTCCTTGAGGCGCTCATGGATGAAGCGCAACAGGTCATTTTGTTTCTTGGTCAGCATCGCCGCACCGCCTTGCAAGCCCAATCGTCGAATTTCGCTGAGCCGCAGCTACTGGCTCGGTAACCTAAACAAATGATGAACGAATGATAAACGTTCGCTCAGCGTTCCGCAAGCCTTATGTCGAAGGTATCCCCTTTGAACATGTTGCAGAATCATATTATGCTTTTGACCTCATTAATTGGAGGTCAATGGCATGGCGGACGTTCCAAATTCGAAGGGCGTTTCAGACGCAGAATTGGAGGCTGTCTTTCAAGGGCCGGCATTAGCGTCGAATCGGTTTTTCGTAACAATTTCCCCCGGCGGGGTGCGGCTGGCATTCATGGAAGAATGGAAGGTCGGCGAGCCTCCAATGTTCAGATGCGCTGCGATGCTCTCGCATCAAGATGCGGTCTTATTAAAAGATTTGCTGGTTCGCCAGTTGCGTCAAATAGAGGAGAAATCGGCTGCCGCAAAGCAGGAAGACGGTGGCAAAGAAAATGGATGATGAATTTAAAATTAGCGGAGGCGGTTCATCTTCTGTTGGAGATACAAAGTCGGCTGTCGGGTCTGATGCACCAGACTTGGAATCTATCGGCTCAGATCGCCCTGAAGCTGAGTCAATTACCGCGAGCACTCCGTCAAAAAAGAGAAGAAGGACGACAACTCAAGGAAGCTTCGTGGAGAGGATTCCAGGAGTGCGTCGCGTGAAAGAATATCCTCTTACAAAAGCAGAAATGCATCAACTGCAGGGCATAGGGCTTATTGCCACTGTTTGTATTTCTCTTTCAACGGGTATCGTAGGGTTTTTGATAGACATTCAAAAAGACCTTTCCTTATCTGAAAACGCCCCACCGAAGGCGGTTTCGTTTTGGTCAGGTGTTTGGTGGGCAGCGTTAGTTGCAGCAATAATTTTATTCTTCTTGGGCTTATTCGCCATATGGCGAGGTCAGACGCGCATCCAGGAAATCGAGGACGAAACAGACCATGGCCCAGCATAGTCAAGTAATAGCCGCCAATCTAAATGAATTTGACAAGCTTTTGACGGCTATG
>Ga0233425_10009430_pt1 | contig 12371 bp, 14 predicted proteins | sample Watercolumn_Towu_2_FD_181712 | JGI IMG/M metagenome (GOLD analysis project Ga0233425, IMG submission 181712) | Freshwater microbial communities from Lake Towuti, South Sulawesi, Indonesia - Watercolumn_Towuti2014_140_MG | ecosystem: Environmental > Aquatic > Freshwater > Lake | place...
TCTTTCTCAATAGTTGAGTTTGTCCCAAGGTTACGTGATAGTTGTGTTGTTGAGGGAATCAATGCCAAATATCGTTCAGACTCAAGGGGTGTTGATTTTGTGGATTGTCCACCTAAACGCCATGATCACAACACAACTTAATCATTATCGTTTTTTTGATTAAGCAGGCCAATATAATAACTTTTTTCCCTTTAGGACCATCTGATTAATAGGGAACCCACATAGAAATCAGGGCCGGGATTGGGCAACAAAATCCCCTTTGGACAACCACAAAATCAACACCCCTTGAGTCCGCTTTCACGTAACTTTGGGACATTCCCCAATAGTTTCTCATCCTTCAACCCGGCGGGGCCTTAATGGATGGGGGTTTTCGGCTGATTTCCCGAATCTGTTCCGCTTCCCCGGCGGCGGGTCTGCATCTGTAGATAGCCTTCACTGAAAGGATAAGGTCCTGACTTAAAATGATTACAGGGAAATCGCTCGCAGTCCCGAAGGCAGTATTCCACTTTTCGTTCCATGGCGCAGTTCAGGATCGGGCAAACGCCTCCCATGAGCCTTAATTGGGCGCCTAATTTCCGGGTGGCCTGTTCCGAGAGACCGGACCCGCAAGGGCTGCACCGGCCTTCCACAAAAAGTTTACAGGTTAAACAATTAATACCGCAGGCACCGGTACCTTCCATGACCTTTCCTCCTTAACCGTTGGTTGTTAATTCCAATATGCGATCAATCCTAAAATGACGGATATCCCGGCGTTTATGGCAAAAGGCCCGCAGGCCTTCAAATTGTTTTCCTTTGTATTCCATTGGTTCGATGATTTGAGGCCGTATCCGGCGACGGGATTTAGTGTCATCCGTTTTCAGATAGACAATTTCTACTTCCTCTTTTTCGGCAATAGCCGAAAGGATTATTTTGACCTTGTTCTCATAGGAAAGCCTCTCCTCCGCCTTTTGATATTGAAGGCGGGTCAGAAACTGAACAACCCTAAAATCCATAAGAATGTGGCGTTTTTGAATGGGCTTGAGCAGAATAATGCCTTGGAGGCTTGTGCACCGGCTCAAGGCCACATAGACTTGGCCATGGGCAAAAGTTCCCCGGCCGATATCAATGACCACTTTATGGAAAGTCTTTCCCTGGCTTTTATGAATGGTAAGGGCCCAGGCCAATTTGAGGGGATATTGGGTGAAGGAGCCCGCCGGTTGAGAAAAGATTTTTTGGGTCCGGTCGTCATAGCTGTATTTGTAGATTTCCCAGTTGAAGGGTGTAACATTGACGATATTACCGTCTGAAAGTTCCACCTGGATGACATCGTCCTCTCCGTTCTTAGGTATGATCCCAACGATTTTTCCGATGGAGCCATTGACCCACCGGCCAAAAGTGTCATTGTTCAGGAGCATAATCTGAGCACCCGGTTTCACTTCCAATTCTTTTTCCGTGGGCAGGGCCGAAGGATCAAAATCACCCGACATGAATCCTTGAAACCGGAAGGACTTGCCGGGAAGAAGCCCAAGTTTTTCCTGATTCCGCCGAAAGGCCTGATCATTTGTGCTGGTCAGAAAAATGTAATAATCGTTTTTTTGCGGAACAAAATCAGGGACCCAGTTTCGATTCAGTCTGGAGATATCCTCTTCCGTTACGGAGCGGTTGCGGATGCCATTAAGCAGGGAAATGAATTCCTCTTCGGTCTGTCGATAGATCTTCTCCAGCTCAATAAAATCCATAGTGAATTTGGATTTGGAAAATATTTTGGAGGAAAAGAAATAAGGGCTTTCATATTGAAGGCTGAAAACGGTCTTTTCAGCCGAGGTAACCACCGGTGGAAGCTGGTACAGGTCGCCGATAAAGATCATTTGGATTCCGCCGAAGGGTTTGCGAGGTCTAGGGCCGTTGAGGCGCAAAAATTTTTCCAGACAATCCAAGAGGTCCGCCCGGACCATGGATATTTCGTCAATGATAATTGTCACTAGGTTTTTATAAATCGTTGTCCGACTGCCGTCTTTAGAGGTTTTCTTTTTTATTTTGTCTAAAGAGATATTCGGTTTGAAGCCGCAGAAAGAATGGATGGTCTGACCGTAGACATTGAGGGCCGCCACCCCGGTGGGGGCCAGAACGGCCAATCGTTTCCGGGTAATGGTGCGAAAATAGTCAAGGAGGGTGGATTTCCCGGTCCCGGCCTTTCCGGTTATAAAGACGTGTTGGTTGGTATTCTCCATGAGATCGAGGGCCTTCTGAAATTGGGCATTGATCTCAATTTGGGGGTGTTCAGGCATGAAGTGTTAGGTAGCAGAGTTCCTTGTACCTGTCAATGAAAGAGAAGGGCGATGATCCGGTCTCCCCTTTTAGCTTGACTTTTAGAGGAATCCCTTTTAGTTAAAAGAATATAAATTTCGGGGAGGTATTCATGATGAGGGCAAAAGGAAGAATCATTTTGACCGGATTGGTGGTGTTCAGCTTGCTGATTTCCGGTTTGGCTTTAGGGGCCGGTTTCCCGAGTAAACCCATAACGTTGATCGTTCCTTACCCTGCCGGCGGAGCGACTGATGTGGTGATCCGCCCCTTGGCTGAAGCGGCCAAAAAGTATCTCGGCCAGCCGGTGATTGTTGAAAACCGGGGCGGCGGGGGGGGGGCCGTAGGCGTAGGAAGCATTATCGGAAAAAATCCGGACGGCTATCTCCTTTCGGTCGTGGTCACCAGTCTGCACCGGGCCTCTTTTATCAATAAACTGTCCTTCGACACGGTCAAGGATGTAACCCCTGTCATGCGAGTGGCCGGTTATCTCTATGGTATCCTGGTTAACCAAAACTCTCCGCACAAGACACTCAAAGACCTCCTGGATTACGCCAAAACTCATCCCGGAAAAGTAAGCTACATGGCCTCCGGAATCGGTACCGGCGGGCATATCGCTATGGAAGAGCTGGCCTATTTTGCCGGCGGGCTGAAGTTCAACCATCTCCCCTCCAAGGGGGATCAGGAATCTTCCACCGCTCTCCTCGGCGGTCACATAGAGGCCATTTCCACCACCTCCGGGTGGATTCCCCTGACGGATGCCGGGAAATTCAGATTACTGGCTACCTATGGTGAAAAGCGGACCAAACGTTATCCCAATGTACCAACCGTATATGAACTGGGTTTTAAATTTGTGCACAATTCCCCCATCGGCATCGTCGGTCCCAAAGGCATGCCGAAAGAGGTGGTCAAAACCATTCATGATGCCTTTAAAAAGGCCCTGGATGATCTCATCTTTTTAGAGACCATGGCCAAATTTGAGATGCCGGTTATGTATCAAAATACCGAGGAATTCACCAAATACTGGGCCGAGGCTTATGTGGAGGCCGGCGAACACGTCAGGAAATATATAAAGAAATAAGAAGTTGAAAAAACCAATCGTTAATCTTGTCTGGATGGTTTTTTCTCTGGCTGTCTGTCTGGAGTCATGGCGTTTAAACGTGGGAGATCTCCATGCCCCTGGGCCGGGATTTTTGCCTTTCATTGCCGGACTTCTCTTGGCCCTCCTGTCGTTGATCGCTTTTATTCAGGCCTTAAAAGAAAAACCGTCGCAGGAAAAGAGTTTCGTCTCTTTTGGACATAACCTGATGAAGGTCGGGGTCCTGTCGGGCTCACTCATCCTCTACGTCCTCCTGCTCAATACCTTGGGCTTTATTATTGGGACCCTCCTCCTGCTCTTGTTCCTCTTCCGCATCATGGAACCGTTGAAATGGAGAACGGTTATTTTCGCCTCAGTCATCACCTTAGCGGCCGCCTATCTCCTTTTTGATTTCTTCCTGGGGACCAGGCTGCCCAAAGGGTTCTTGGGGATTTGATGATGGATGTCCTGAATCAACTCCTGGTCGGTTTTTCAGTGGCCTTTCAGCCGGTCAATCTTTTTTATTGCTTTCTGGGCTGTTTAATCGGGACCCTGGTTGGGGTCCTGCCCGGTCTGGGACCCACCGCTGCCATGTCTCTGCTGCTTCCGGCCACCTTTCATACACCGCCGGTAACGGCCATCATTATGCTGGCCGGAATCTATTACGGGGCCATGTATGGGGGGTCCACCACTTCGATTCTGGTCAATATTCCAGGCGAAGCGGCTTCGGTGATGACTTGTCTGGACGGGTATGCCATGGCCCGCCAGGGACGGGCCGGCCCGGCCCTGGGGATTTCCGCCTTCGGTTCCTTTATTGCCGGCACCCTGGGATTGGTGGGGCTATCTTTTCTTTCTCCGCCGCTGGTTTCCTTCGCCCTTAAATTCGGCCCTCCCGAATATTTTTCCCTCATGTGTCTGGGTATGGTGGTCCTCAGTTTTCTAACTTCCGCTTCTCTGATTCAATCCTTGATGATGGCCTGTTTCGGGATCATTATCGGTACGGTGGGGACGGATACGGTCTCCGGTTCCACCCGTTTTACCTTTGGGACCATGGAGCTGATGGACGGCGTCGGCCTGGTCCCTTTAGTGATGGGTCTTTTCGGCATCTCTGAAATCCTGCTCAACCTCGAAAAAAAAATGGATCGGGAGATTTTTTTAACTAAAGTGAAAGGCCTGTTCCCGACCTTCCAGGATTGGATGCAGGCCAAATGGGCTATTCTCCGGGGAACGGTTATTGGTTTTTTCTTGGGGATCCTGCCCGGTGGCGGGGCGGTTCTGTCTTCCTTTGTCTCCTATGCCATTGAAAAGAAATGTTCCAAGACGCCGGAAAAATTCGGCACCGGCCTGATTGAAGGGGTGGCCGCTCCTGAAGCGGCCAATAATTCGGCGGCCCAGGCCTCCTTCATTCCTTTGTTGACTTTAGGCCTTCCTTCCAATGTGGTCATGGCCGTTCTGCTGGGGGCTTTGATCATCCACGGGGTTACTCCTGGACCTCTGCTCCTCAGCCAACGTCCCGATGTCTTTTGGGGCGTAGTGGCCAGTATGTATCTGGGCAATATCATGCTGCTGGTCCTCAATCTGCCGCTCATCGGGATGTGGGTCCAGCTTCTTAAGGTCCCTTATCCGTTAATGATGCCCATGATTATTATCTTTTGTCTGATCGGATCGTATTCTTTGGCCGGCAGTACAATGGATGTCCTGATCATGCTTTTCTTCGGGATCGTCGGCTATTTGATGAAGAAGCTGAATTACGAGGCCCCGCCCCTGGTCTTGGCTTTTGTTTTAGGACCCATGCTCGAGTATTATCTGAAATCTTCTCTGATGCTCTCCCATGGAAGTTTTATGATCTTTTTTAGTCGTCCCATCTCGGCCGTCTGTCTGTGTCTGACCTTGGTTTTGTTATTCCTTCCCCTTTTAAAAACGATCAGGGAGAAACGGATGGCCGTGGCTGAAAAAACCGAAGAAACTACTTAATATAAGGAATTCTTGTGCCTTCTGACTGGATAAAAAGTCTCCTGCCCCAGGGAGGATATTACTTTTCGGGTAATGAGGCCGCAGCCGAAGGAGCTCTGGCCGCGGGATGCCGTTTTTACGCCGGCTATCCCATCACTCCTTCCAGTGAGATCATGGAGCATTTGGCTGGACGAATGCCCGAAGTCGGCGGGATCTTCATCCAGATGGAAGACGAAATCGGTTCGATCTCGGCTGTGGTCGGGGCGGCCTGGGCCGGGGCCAAGGCCATGACAGCCACCTCCGGGCCCGGTTTCAGCCTGATGCAGGAGACCATCGGCTATGCCGCTTTTACCGAAACACCATGTGTGATCATTGATGTTCAAAGGGCTGGTCCCTGTACCGGCCAGGCCACCCGAGTGGGGGCCGGTGATATCATGCAGGCCAAATGGGGTTCCCACGGTGATTATCAGCTTGTCGCCCTCTCCCCCTGGTCGGTGCAGGAAATGTATGATTTGACGGTCCGGGCCTTTAATTGCAGTGAGCAATATCGGGTCCCGGTTATCGTCCTGGCCGAAGAAGCGGTGGGCCACCTTAGGGAAAATATTCGGGTAGGCCACAAGCTTCAAATCATCAACCGAAAAAAGCAAAAAGGGGCGCCCCCCTTTGCCACCGAGACCGAGGACGGCGTTCCGCCCATGCCGGCTTTTGGTGAAGGGGAACACCTGGCCATCACCGGCTCGACCCATGACGGCTATGGCCTTCGCAAGACCGATGATCCGGATGTTCAGGAACGTCTAATAAACCGGATCAATCAAAAAATCATTAGCCACAAAAAAGACATCATCGAAACGGAAGAATATTTCTTGGATGATGCTGAGGTGGCATTAGTTGCCTATGGGTTTACGGCCCGAAGCAGCCTATATGCTCTCAAACAAATGCGAAAACAAAAGTCCAAAGTGGGTTTGCTTCGTTTAAAAACTCTTTGGCCTTTTCCGGAGGACGAAGTAATCCGTTTAGGTCAACATGTGCGAAAAATGATCGTACCTGAAATGAACCGGGGTCAAGTGGCCGGAGAGGTGCGTAAGGTTTTTTCCGGAGACCTCTTTTCACTGACTCAAACCAACGGCGAGATCATTAGACCGGAGACCATAATGGCCGAATTGGAGAGAATCCTATAATGGTCAGGGCTTTTGAACATTATTTAAGACCCGGTGTACAAGGTACCCCTTTTTGCCCCGGCTGCGGTCATGGGATCTTGATGGGACTGATCCTCCGGGCCATTGATGAATTGAAACTGGATATGAATAGGATGCTCTTTGTCTCCGGTATCGGCTGTGCCGCCTGGATTCCCAGCCCCCACTTTGCCGGCGACACCCTGCATACCCTTCACGGCCGGGCCTTGGCCTTTGCCACGGGAGCCAAGCTCACCAATCCCGATCTCTGTGTGGTGGTCGTCAGCGGTGACGGCGATCTTTCCTCTATCGGCGGGAATCACCTGATCCACGCCGCTCGCCGGAATATCGATTTGAAATGCATTTGCGCCGACAATATGATTTACGGGATGACCGGTGGACAGGTGGCCTCAACCACCCCGTATGGCTCCAGGACCTCTACCACGGAAAAAGGTAATCCCTATCGCCCCTTCGATCTCTGTAAATTGGTGCAGGCCGCCGGGGCCGGTTATGTGGCCCGTTATGCCGTCACCCAGCCCAAGGCCCTGATCCGATCCATTAAAAAGGCCATTCTTTATCAGGGATTTTCTTTTATCGATTGTCTTTCTCCCTGTCCGACCCAATTCGGACGCAGAAATCAAATGGACCGGCCGGATCGGATGATGCAGGATTTAATTCGGCGTTGTCTCAGCTTGGAGTCGGCCGAGGGGTTGACTGAAGAAGAATTGTCTGAAAAGATCATTACCGGAGAATTCTGTTCATGAGCGGTATAACCCAAGTGCGCCTGAGCGGGTTCGGCGGTCAGGGAATCGTCCTGGCCGGGATTCTCCTGGGACAGGCCGGTGTTTTGGACGGCCGTTTTGTGACCGGCTCCAATTCCTATGGTGCTCAGGCCCGAGGCTCTGGTTGCATGGCCGGAGTGGTTTTCTCCGATGTTCCGATTGACTTTCCTCATTTGATCGTTGCCGATATTCTTGTGGCCATGTCTCAAGGTGCTTATAACCAATATGCCGGCGATGTGCGTATGAGTTCCGGGTTGATCCTTTACGACCAGAGTCAGGTGCTTCCTCAAGACAATTTGACGGTTTCACAAATAGCCATACCGGCCTCGGAATGGTCTCTTGAAAAATTGAAGACCGTTCAAACCGCCAATATTGTTTTTTTGGGGGCACTCATTCAAATCACCAAAATCGTCTCTTCTCCTTCCATGCGAAAAGCCATTCGACTTCAGGTGCCCGAGCGTTTTGAAAAACTGAATCAGGAGGCCCTGAAGATCGGGATGCACTTGGGGAGGCGGGTTCATGGCTGAAGGAAGAATATTCAGACCGGTCATTGAAGCTGAAAAGTGCCGAACCTGTCAACTCTGCCTGGGCCGCTGTCCGACTGAATGGGATCTTCATGCTGGACCGAAAGAAGATCAAATGAAGGCTCTGCTTTATCCAGTTAATATTTTGGAAAGACCTTCCGACCAGTCGTCCCGGCTTCCAGTGTGCCAACAGGCCTGTCCGATTCATCAGGACACGCGAGGTTACGCCGCCTTGATTGCCCAGGGTAAACGACAAGAAGCTCTGGATTTGGTTCGTAAGGACAACCCTCTTCCGGCGGTATGCGGGTATATCTGCCACCATCCCTGTGAGGCGGCCTGTTTAAGCAGCCGATTAAACGAGGCGATTCCCCTGCGTCTTTTAAAACGTTTTATTGCTGAAGAGGACCTCAAAACCGAATCGAGGCTTGCCCCATTTAAAATAATTAAAAAGGCTCGGATTTTAATTGTCGGCTCCGGGCCGGCCGGACTGACAGCCGCTCATGATCTGGCCTCTCTGGGCTATCCGGTTACGATTTTTGAATCCCTTCCTGTTTTAGGCGGTATGCTGAGGGTCGGCATACCGGCCTTTCGTCTGCCGCGAGAAATTCTTGATAAAGAAATTGAGCGTATCCGGCAAAGAGGGGTGGAAATGCAGACCCGCAAAACTTTTTTCTGTCAAGACATCACAAAAAATTTAAAACGTCTTGGTTTTCGGGCCGCCTTCCTGGCCATGGGCGCACACCAAAGCCGGAGACTGTCCATTCCCGGAGAACGCTTGGCCGGGGTTTGGGGGGGAGTGGAATTTTTACGCAAATTCAATTTGGGGCAAAAGATCTCCCTGGGGGCCAGGGTGATCGTTCTGGGAGGAGGAAACGTGGCCCTGGACTGCGCCCGAGCCGCTCTCCGCTTAGGGGCTAAAGAAGTTCGAATCCTTTATCGCCGCTCTCTTAATGAGATGCCCGCTATTCCGGAGGAGATCGCCGCCGCTCGAAAAGAGGGCATTGAATTTTTATTTTTATCTATGCCCATGGGCATCACAAAATCCAAAAATAATCAATTGAAAATGGATTGTCTGAAAACAATCCTGTCTGAAGCCGATGCAGGAGGCCGCCGGCAACCGGTTCCCCAGCCTGGTTCAGAATTTTCACTCTGGGCGAATTCTATCATCTCCGCTATCGGCCAGGAAGTGAGCCGCAACATCAGCGGTGAATTGGAAGTCCGGACCAATGGAACATTAAAGATTCATCCCCAAACCGGGCATACCAGCGTCAAAGGGGTCTTTGCCGGGGGGGATGTGGTCACCGGTCCCGGATGGGCCATTGAGGCCATTGCCGCCGGGAAAAAGGGGGCGGCGGCCATCCATGAATTTTTGTCTTGAAGCTAATGAAGAAAAATCAACTCCAAAATGAAGATGCCCCAGAAAAGGGACTTGACGAACAGGAGGCATTAGAGACTGCCCGAAGGTGTTTGGGTGAAGGGACTTGTTCTGCCTGCGAGCTTTGCAGTTTTCTCTGCCCGGAACTCTGCATCACCCGAAATGCCGAAACCGGCCGGATTCAGATTGATCTGGATTATTGCAAAGGCTGCGGTATCTGCGCCGCTGTCTGCCCTAAGGGGGCCATCCGTATGGTTTTGGAAGAAGGGACCAAATAAATCAAAAAGATTTGGGCTTGGACTGAATACCGGTAAATTAAAAATAGTCTGAAACCAATTTGACCCCTAAAAAGAGTATGGCTAGGCCCGCCACGATTCCCATGCCCGGGAAAACGGTAACACCCAACAAGAGAAAAACAGAGCCCACCAATACCAAAGCCGCCATAAGGGGAAGCATGAGAAAGATATTTCCTATTCGATTTTCCTTTCTCTCCATCAAGCACCTTCCTAGTCTTTCTTCTTTAGTCCTAAATGATTATTGAACTCAATCATCTTTCAGTCTCGTTTCACCTTTCTTTGGCAGGCACAATGATCCTGATCGTTTTGGTTTTAATATACCACAATGTGGTATGATTGTTAAGACTTTTTTTCTTCCCTGACTTATTCGGGTTTGACCATTGGGCTATGTGCTAAAAAAAGGAGTGATAAGGTGAAAAAGGAGAAATTCTCTGGGGTTACCTAAAATAAACATCTTATATTCTTGTTATATTCGTGGATAAACCATCCTTTAGAAAGATTGGCAGGACTTAAAAACCTTGCATTTTCGACAGGTTTTCATCTTGGTTTCCCAGTTCTTTTCTCTGGTCCCACGGCAGATGGTCCCATTGATGAACCAGCATAAATCCCCGCATTGAAACTCCCAGGCCGGACAATTGTTCCTCTCCTCTTCAGGGCAGCTTTGAACAATCCAGCAAGGCTCCGTTCCTTTTCTTGGGTTCCGTAAGGCCAATAGAAACAGGACTTGCCTCTCGATATGCACAGGGATCTTGCGCCAACCCTGTTCGTAACTCTCAATAGCCTTTAGGGATGTCCCTAAAAGGTGGGACATCTGTTTTTGAGTTTTTCCCAAGAGTACTCGGGCATTCGAAAATTCTTTTTTGTTCATGATCTTTTAAAGTATTATTATGCTCGATTGGCGTTGCTCTTCAAAATTCCCAGTATTGGGTCTCATTATCTATTAATTATTTTGACATCAATGTTTATAAAAGTTCAATAGCGCTAGATCCCGGCTTTCGCCGGGATGCCGAAGAAACTCGAAATATGGAGCGTCATGCCGGCCTCGATCCGGCATCCAGTGACTTTATTTTTTTTATTTTGAGACTCTTAATAAACTTATTGTCCTTTATTAGAATCGTCCCACTTATAGTCTATAATTTCAGTCAAAACTCCGTTTAATTTCTTGGGGCGTATAAAGGCGAATTCACAGTCTTGAAAAGGTCGGGCCGTCTCTCCGCGGGAGTCGGGGATAAAAGGATAACCCATCTCGCTGAGCTCTTTCACCGCTGTTCGGGTGTTATCCACATTGAAACTGATCAACATGATCCCTTCCCCTTTTTGGGCGACAAACTTGGCCACCTCCCCATCCGGGGCGGTCGATTCCATAAGTTCAAACCCTACCTCTCCCACCATGTAGCGGGCCACCCGAATCTTCTCCCCTTCATCCACATACTCAAGATCAGGGCCGGTTTTCCCTAAAAAAGGTTCCCAAACCCGGCGGGCCTCCGTTAAATTTTTTACAGCGACACAGATATGATCAATTTTGTTGACTTTCATCGGCCTTTTCTCCATATCAAAGATATATTTTTTAATGACATCAAGCGTGCTGATTGTCAAAACATATTTTTAAACAGGTGAAAATGTATGAAACCCAAAATGAAATTGCCGGACTATTACCGAACCCAATTAACCCCGAAGGCCGAAATCTACCGCCGGATTTCCGCCTTTCAGGCGGCCCTGGCTAAAGATCATCTGGAAGCCGCTTTAATCCACCAGGATGTTGATTTATTTTATCTCAGTGGAACCATGCAGCAGGCCTTCCTTTTTGTCCCGGTGCAGGGCGAACCTCTGCTTCTGGTCAAAAAAGACATAGCCCGTGCCTTGGCCGAGTCGCCTTTAGGGCAGATAAAATCTCTGCCGACTATCGGTCAATTGGGAGAGACCATTCTTCACTATGGCCACCAGATCCCGCCCCGTTTAGGTTTGGAAATGGACAGCCTTCCGATCAGCACCTATAACTTCTTAAAGGAAAAACTGCGTTGGAGGGAAGATCATGATATTTCCGTAAGACTCCGAAAGATCAGGGCCATCAAATCCGATTTTGAATTGACCCAAATGCGGAAATCCGGAGATATCGGCCGCCGTCTCTACCAGACCCTTCCCAAAATCTTAAAACCCGGCCTGACTGAGATGGAAGTAGCCGGTCGGCTTATCCAAAAAGCCGTCAGTTGGGAAGATATGAACCTCCTGCGGAGCCGGAGTTTCAACAGTGCGGCCTTCAGCTGGCATGTTATCAGCGGAGAATCCGGGTCTTTTCAGAGCCGTAATGATGCCCCTTTTGCCGGGCTGGGACAAAGCCCGGCCTTCCCCATGGGGGCCTCGCAAAAACCGATCAGGACCAACGAGCCAATATTGGTCGATTTCGGGACTTGCTTCAACGGGTACCAAACCGATCAGACCCGCATGTTTTCCCTTGGTAAACCAAACAAAGCGTATCTCAAGGCATATCAGGCACTTCAAGAAATCGAAGCACATTTATTGGACCACTTGCACCCGGGGACCTCAGCCGAATCCCTCTACCGCCTGGCCATGAAGGATGCCCAAAAATTAGGCTACCAAGATTCTTTCCTTGGTCCCAAAGGGCAAAAGGTGAAATATGTGGCCCATGGATTAGGTCTGGAAATTGATGAATTTCCTTTTCTGGCCCTTGGCCACGATTATCCCCTTCAGGAAGGGATGACTCTTGCTTTGGAATTAAAAATTGTTCTGGAAAAGGCGGCCATCGGTTTTGAAAATACAGTGGTCATCCGAAAGGAGGGCGTGGAAAAACTGACCACCGTCGATGAGACATTTATGATCATCTGAGTATAAACCACAACGATCAGAGATCCCTTTTGGGTTCATGTACCGGATAGAAGGATCTAAAGGT
>Ga0233425_10009431_pt1 | contig 12370 bp, 9 predicted proteins | sample Watercolumn_Towu_2_FD_181712 | JGI IMG/M metagenome (GOLD analysis project Ga0233425, IMG submission 181712) | Freshwater microbial communities from Lake Towuti, South Sulawesi, Indonesia - Watercolumn_Towuti2014_140_MG | ecosystem: Environmental > Aquatic > Freshwater > Lake | place: Indonesia...
AAATCAGAGAGTCTTTTTTGGTCTTTATAATAATCACAGGAACGGCTCGTAATATTTTCCATTTTATTACTCAATGTTTGCACGGGGCAAGCCAACGGCTGGCGTTAGTGGCAAAAGCGGGATTTGGCGGGAAAAACCCAAAAGGCGAAAATGCCAAAGGCGCTGATTCCCTAAAAGCGGAGACCCACCCCGCTTTTGTCCACTGCACGCAATGTTGGTTGCGTTTTAGGTTTCACAAACCCATGCGTAACGAGCATAGATATATTCTAGCCAAGATTTCATTTCGGGCAACCGCTCAACCGATAAATTGCCAAAAACCTGCTCGGTACTTACACTTATAAACCTTCCTTCGGGCTTTACTAACTTTTTCCAAATACTTGTAGCCGATGAACCCAAGTTTTCTAATGCTGGTGAAGTGACTTTACGAAAATCGGCGTTATGCACTGGAGCAATATGCAATAGAGTGACAATATCTGCGCCTAATTCATTTGCCTTTTCCATCTTACTGGCTAAAAACTGCTGGCGCATAAACTGATAAAACGGCTCATAAAATAGAGCGTCAAAACTTGGCAAAATTTCTTTGTTGATTGGGCAATCAGCACTTTCAAACAGATGACGATAAATACTTGTACGGTCTGTGCCGCTATCAGATATTTTTAGAAAAGTGCCGCCATACGATTCAGTATATTTCCATTCAATCAAAACAACCTGTCGCTTTTTATCTGTGCGCTCAAACATCACAATCGAATCAGCGCTGGTGTAATTTGCGCCGCGTGTACGCTGACCATTTCTTGAAATTTTCTCGCCCAGGTAATTTTCTTGACCTATCCACTCGAAAGAAACATACTGCCCGCTTTCGACTGGTAGCATTTTTTCAACTTCTGGGAAAAACGGGCGCAAAACTTTTGCTAATGCTTCTGGCTTATCGGCAAAAGGAAATAGAAAATTGACGCAACAAACCTGTGAATCGCACAAATGATTACTTGACTTGCCGTTTTGCCCATCGTGCCATTTAATTTTATGCTTTTCAAAATGTGAAAGTGCAGTTTCTCTAATTTCAGGGAATAAGTTTTGCTCTGAAAACTCAATCGGTAAACAAAAAGAACGCGGCTTGCTTTTATAAACCCCATCTAATCGTGCTGAATCTGAAAAATATGGGGATGCAGTTTTGAAATATGCCTGCTTTGGCTTTTCACTTTCCAAAAAGTTACCCAAGATTTACGCTCTTTTCTTTGCTGAAAGACAGCAACCAACGGTTTGCGTTACTTGCGGGTGGGCGGGCGTAGACAAAACTCCGAGAGCAGGATTCTGTTCGGGCGTAGATAAAGCCCAAAAATGCCGCAGAATCCCACCCGTCAAGTGCACGCTTTGTTGGGCGGTTTTGTGCATACGCAACTATTTTGTTACTGCACTAATCAAAAAACTCTTTAAACAATTTATCTTTTTGTATTTCAAATTCTTCCTGCGTTAATTCGCCTATATCTCGTTGGTGTTCAAATTCCTTTAATTTATTTTTGAGTTTTTCAATCTTATCACGCTTGAAATACCCACGAAATGAAAAACCTACAGCGACAACTAGGGGAACCAAAACCCACCCAACTGGATTAAGAATGAGATGGGCAAGTATCCACGTTACAGCCGCGAAAATCCCAAAGCCAGATAATTCCATTAGCGCTATTGCCAAACCAGTTAACAAAAAAGCAGTAAAGGGATGCTTAGGATTTGTAACAACTTGCCCCCATTCTTTTCCATCTTTCGGTAAGGTCTCTTTCATTTTTAGAAGGTTTTTTGCAATTTGTTGCGTGACTTTCTCGGCATGTTTTTTGCCCGCTTTATAGGTTTCGTTTCCTTTTTCAAAAATATCCTCTTCCCAACCACATTGATTGCACTTTATTTTTAGAATTGAAATTTTTACCCCTGTTGTTTCAATACTTAAAGCAAGAGAACCTTTGCATTGTTCGCATGATATTCCAGGCAATTCAAATTGCTGTTGCATAATCTATCCCTTTTAGTTGTACTCTATTGGAAAGGTCTTGCGGCGCTACCGCCCAACGGTTGGCGTTACTTGCGGGTGGGCGGGCGTGGACAAAACTCCGAGAGCAGGATTCTGTTCGGGTGTAGAAAAAAGCCCGAAAATGCCGCAGAATCCCACCCGTCAAGTGCACGCTGTGTTAGGCTGCGTCATGTGAGAACAGAACCCCATTACTGGGTTATTCTTTGTTGTTTGAAAACACGCCTTCAAACCAGTCAAATAACTCTTGATGAGCCAGTTGAAAATTGTTGACTTGACAGTGTGCGTCAGCCCCATCTTGCGCAGAATATTCTATATATTTTGTTTGGGAAAATTTAGTCTTTAGCTTGTCGAAGAACTCGCGAGACTGCCTCTTGATTTCTTCGCTTTCACCTGTTCCACAAATCGCCAAAACTGGACAGCCCACTGTTTCAACATCTACAGCCATTTTGCTCACAAGTTTTTCAAGAATATCAGCGTAGTTATCAAGACCAGTTTGCCAAAAATACTTTTCTACACCGACACTTGCAGGCTTGTCGAGAAAAGCAAGTAATTTGTCAAACTTGCTAAGTTGGACAAGTATTTTAGGAATTTGTTTTGTGATAACACTATACATATCATAAATTGGTGTGCTCAAGGCTAGTGCTTTTATGCGCCTTTCGTGCGCGGCTGCACGCAATGCAAAATAGCCGCCCCCACTTACCCCGTAAACTCCAACTCTGTTGACATTCGTATGCTTTTCAGACGATATCCAATCAATAATTGAGGTCATCGGTTTTTCCATGTCATGCCGAAAATACAATCCATGAGATGGTGTATTGCCTTGTCCTGGCAAATCAATCATAGCAACATTGTAGCCTCTCATGATTGCCTCAGCGCCGCCAAAAAAATAAAGGTCTTCTCGAAAGGAGTCCGAACCACCTACTATGATAATCAAAGGAGTGGATTGAGTATGGTTTGGCGACCGATAAAAATAACCTGGCAAACGCTTGTTTTCAAACGGCACTTCGATTTTTTCAATTGAAAGTTGACTACAAACCATAGATTCCTGAAATGTGGCTTCAAACCTGGCGACTAATTCTTGAAAGTCACTGGTTTTAGGACTCACAAACATTGCCGCTGCTCGATATGCGTTGAAGGCGCACATTAACCGCTTACTGGCTGCTTTTTTATTCCCATTGCTTATTAAGTCTGTAGCAAGTTTTTCCTGTACGATACCATAATTAGAGAACTCATTCCGCCAATCTTCAACATTTCCGTCTTTGATGCGAGATGCAATGTAAAAACCTTCACCGACGCTAAGTCCGCCGTAAGTGTGATATCCCAACATCCACTGAAGGCTGAAATCCATATCATCGTTTTTGAAGTAAATACTTTTCCCGTGCCTTTCGTAAATTCTTTGTCCTTTTGCCATGATGAGAATATTCCTTTTCTATTACAGAAATTTGTTATGAAGCAGCCTAACGGCTTGCGTTAGCGGCGGGGGGATTTCGCCGTAACCTTTGCGGGCAAGACATCACCCGCAGAAAATAAGTTTTGTTGCCCAGACTCCCCCCCGTCCGCTGCACGCTTTGTTGGGCTTCGTGCCATAACGACGGCTGTTGTTCCGCTTGCTTTATGCGCCTTTCGGCTATTGCAAAGTATTCAGGTGATAACTCGCAGCCGATAAACTTGCGCCCTAATTGTAGAGCGGCGATTCCAGTTGTTCCGCTTCCCATGAATGGGTCAAAAATAATTCCATTTGGCGGGACAATTTCTGCAAGCCATTTCATAACTGATACGGGCTTTTCTGTGACGTGTTCACGCTCTGAACCTTTTACAGTTTCGCAAAAGAAAACGCCAGGCAAGTATGCGCCGTTTTTGTAATCAACTTCACGCGCTCCATTTGTTCCCCACACAACAAATTCAGATTGCGCTCTAAAAGAATTTGGCTGTGGTATCGCGTTTCCTTTATCCCATACAGCGATTCCGCGCCAAACCCATCCGCCGCATTGAATTGCGTCTGTTAGTGCTGGCAACTGTCGCCAATCTGAAAATGCTATAACAACTCCATTCGGCTTTGTAATTCTTTTTGCTTCTTGAAGCCATAAACTACACCACATAATCCAAGAACGCTGGTCGCGTGTGTCACCGCTAAAATTTGGCTTTTTATCTTTTGTATCGCCATGCTGATACTTTTGATTTGTTGCTGTATTTCTATCGCCGCGAACCATGCCACCGCTTGAATATGGCGGGTCTGTGATTACAGCGTCAACGCTCGCCGCTGGGAGTGATTGCATAAATGATAGGCTTTCGCCCTGATAAAGTTTGTAAGGTACGTCCATTTCAGAAGCCCAACGGTTTGCGTTACCTGCGTGTGGGCGGGCGTGGACAATGCTTGGGAGCAGGAAAAACTCGAAGCGAGAAAAATGCTCGAAAATGCCGCAGAATCCCACACGTCAGGTGCACGCTTTGTTGGGTGGCGTGCTGTTGTGCAAGACTCGCTGGCTGTTAAAGAACCTGCCCGCATAAAACCTGACAAATTATTGCACGAACTTTTGACTTTTGCAACCGATAAAAATTGAACAATAAACTTTTACTCAACGATTCCCAAAATATCCCATTTGCCTAACCAGTCATTCAATCTATTTTCGTCAATAGCATGATGCGTAGAGTCGGGATTACTCGCCCGTTTACCGCCATGCCTGTTTAAATATGCTTGGTGTGCCTTATAAATATCATCCTTAATCCACCAATCAGGCACAATCCAAAATCGGGGATGTTCTTCAATGTCGCCTAAATCAACAAATACCCAAAAGACAATTTCATCAGCCTTTGGCGCTGTTGGCTTGCTACCTACGATACTTGAGTGCCAAGTTTTTCCACCACGTTTAGTTTTTACTTGAATATGAACTGTGCGGCTTTCATCATGATTACAGGCTATCAAATCAATCTTTGGCATATTTCCAGCAAACGGCACAGCAAATGCGCCACGCTTATTTAATTCGGCAACTACAAAATATTCACCTGCTCGCCCAACTTGCTGATTGCCTGCGCCACGAGATTTTTGTTTTTCTGCCATAACCTTATGCCTACCAAAACCTTATTGATTCTCAATAACCCGTTTTTGTTTTACACGAAGCCACCCAACGGTTTGCGTTACCTGCGTGTGGGCGGGCGTGGATTCTGTTTGGGAGCAGAAAAAACTCGAAGCGTAGAAAATGCTCGAAAATGCCGCAGAATCCCACACGTCAGGTGCACGCTTTGTTGGCACGCTTTTGACCTTTAGAAGACTCTTTATTATTTTACGCCAATTAATTCTGCCAATTCTTTCTCAATTTCTTTTTGCGCGTCTTGAATGATTTTATACAACTCTGCGGGCTTTCTCTTATCTGTAAAATCAGGCGCGTTGTTATTGACTGCCTTCAAATCATACTTTCTATCTTCAATTTCTGCGCGAGTGAGATACCAACTTCTTTCACTCACTTTTTCGGCGTGACCATCGGATAACTTGAAACGTCTTTGAAAATCGGCAAAGTGTTTGATTTCCAGCGGACTGCCTTTATTGACTTTGCGCGGACGGAAATTCTCGTCCAAAGTCATATCGTAATACCAAATCTTTTCGGTGCGGTTGCCTTTCTTGAAAAAGAGCAAATCAGTTTTGACGCCCGCGCCCGCGTTGACAAAGACTCCGTTGGGCAAACTGATAATACAGAACAAATCACATTCATTCAAAAGTTTGCGCTTGGTCTGGACATACGCGGCGGTGTTGATATGGAACAAAACACCTTCATCAATCACCATGCCGCATGTGCCACCGTCTTTCAGGCTTTCGATGATGTGTTGCAGGAATAAAATTTGCGCCTTACCTGTTTTATAGGCAAAGGCGGCTTGCGCGGTTTTACTTTCCTTGCTCCCAAAGGGCGGATTGGTCAGAATGGCTTCGTATTGAGTCGGATTGCCTTTGAATAACTCGCCATACGTGACCGCGCCCGTGAGCGTGTTGCCATGCCAAATACGTGGCTGGTCAATATCATGTAAAACCATGTTGGCTAAAAGAATCGGGATGGCTTCGTCAGCGTCTTCGCGTCCCCACAGAGCTTCGCTTTTGAGTTCCTGTACTTGGGTGGGCGTGGGGTTTTGTTTCAGCAAATGTTTGTAGGCTTCGATCAAAAAACCGCCTGTGCCGCAACAAGGGTCATAGACTTTGCCGCCCAACTGCGGATTAACGATGTCCACAATTAAACGGATGATTTCACGCGGGGTAAAGAATTGCCCGCCGTCATTTTTCTTTTCACCGAGACTTGGTAGTAATCCTTCAAAGGCTTGCGAGATGGGGAAAATATGCTGGTCGCTGACCGAAGATTCGCCAATGGCATGAACCCTGTCGAGCGCGTCCTGCAAGTTGTTGACGCTGGTCAAAACCGTTTTCTCTTTGGTGATGAAGATTTCAGAGACGATTTTCTGTCGCTCGCTTGCGCCGCGTTTATCCTTTAAAGTTTTGAGAAAGGGAAATAAATTGCCGTTGACCCATTCCAAATATGCCGTGATGGTTTGGTTATCCAATTCACAGCGTTTCCAGCCTTGTTCTTTGTTCTTGATAATTTCCTTTGGCTCTTTAGTGCGGTCATAGGGAGCCGCCCAATCTTGCCAGCGATACGGCGCGGGGAGCGTGGCTTCAAATTCCTTTTTGACGGCGCGGGCTTTTGCTTGGGCTTTATCATCCAAAATATCAAGATAGCGCAAGAAGAACATCCACGTTACTTCGGGAACATAAAGCCTTGCGCCTTTGGCTTTATCGCGGCGCAAAATATCGCATACGCCTTTGACGGCTTTATCCATTGCCGCCTGTGAATTGATAACCTTGCCATTTCCGTTGGTTTCTTTTTTCTGCTTTGCCATGATTAATTCTCGGTTTTCTCAAAATGAAACGCTTCGCGCAAGATTGCTGCTGGTAAGGCTTCGATGACGGCAAGTTGAGTGTCAACTTGTTTTTCGATTCGCCTTCCCGATTCAAATTCCTTTTCGATACTTTCTACAATTTTTGACCTTGCTTGCGGCTCAACAGGAATAGGAATTTTTATTCGGTTGAGATTATCTTGATTCAACTTAGGTTGCGCCGCGCCCGAAACAAAATCGGAAATATCCAAGCCGTTGATGTAATATTCCGTTATTTTCTGAATGTCTCTATCTTCAAACTTCAAAACGTGAGCATGATTATTGACCCAAGTTTTGCCACTGATTGAAAACGCTATTGGATACGTTCTCATCACTAAATTTGCGCCATCTTCTGATACCAGCAATAATTCTTCGTCAAATAAATAGTCTTTGACATAATCCACAATGCCCGAAGCGCCATAGTATGGAATATCGCCTTTTTCTCTTAACTTCTCGGAAACTGGGATTCTCTTTCCATCCAAGTTCTTTGAAATATTCGGTAACTTCTCCCACCGCCACCCGCTCGGCAGGGACTCGCCCGCCTGCCACGGAAACACTTCCCGCAAAATAGCAGACTGCAAGGCTTTGGCGGCTTCCTTTTGTTTCAACGCCGCCTGTCGCATGGCTTCCACGCAGGCGAGTTGGGATTGCAAATCACAGGCAATGGCGATTTGGTCTTCAAGTTTTTCTGGAACTTTGAAAGTCAATTTTTTGAGATGTTTATAGTGCCTGTTGTAACCATCGTTAGGAAAATCAGCATTTCTTAAAATCAGATAGAAAAAATATGGGTTAATCAGGGCTGTTTCTGGACAAATCGCTTTTGTTCCATCCGCTCCCGCGACAAAATCAAAATCTATAAATTTGAATATTCTTGTATGGTCACCAAAAATTATTATTGGATTGTTTTCAATTTTTGTCACTCTTGATTCATCGTCAGTGTAGCCAGCAATAAGATTTTGCCCTTGATCTATTATTGGATATTTTCCTGATATTTGATACATATCCGTTGGTAATCCGCGCAAATTACCTGTGTTATTCGTGATAAGACTATTAAATGTGTAAGATTTGCATTTCATGCCAGCAATCTCACCTTAGTTTCTTCGACAAAATAATCGGGCGGTTGGGGCAACTTCAGCAAGGTATCAAAGCCACCCGCGTTCAATACTTCGGGCGCGTCAAACAGGCTTTCGCTTTCCAGTTCTTCAATGCCGCCTTTGGCAAATTGCATGGCAATCGCTGTCACTACGCCGCGCGTCCGTTCGGGGTAGCCGTTCAACCAAGCCTTGTTTTTGAAACCAAACGCGGCGGCACGTTCAGCGCGGGTCTTGGGGTCAAGTCCAAATGTTAATTCGGCAATGACATCGTACAAATCACATTCCTGTTCGTCTTCCAATTCGCGCACCAAACGAATCGCGCCTTCTCCACCTGGCAAGCCTGCTAAAAGTCCAGCACGCAACGCGGGTGACACCCACGTTTTCCGCAAGTGATTTACGTCTTGAATTTGTTCTGATACCTTCTCTGCCAGCCGCGCTTTATAAATTTCGTAAGGCACAAGAATTTCCTTGCCGTCTTCTTCGCACAAAATCGAAACGCCTTTGTCTTGCACATGCACTTCGTATTGTTCCTGTGCCACACGCACAATTTTTCTTTCGCGTTCTTCGCCGCCTTCGCCTTCTGTCTTTTCCGAAGCGGGGCGGGTGATAAATTCCTGTCCGAATAAGCGCGTGGCGTTGGTATAGTCGTACAGCCTGAACATCATCTTCGAGCCGCGTGGTTCGCCAATGCGCGTGCCGCGTCCCACCATTTGGTAAAAACTGATAGGTGACGCTACATACTTGAAGAAAACCACGTTGTTCAGGTTTGGAATATCTACGCCCGTTGAAAGTAATTCAACCGTTGTGGTGATGTAATGCGAATGATTCGAGCCGCGCAATTCTTTGATTAAATCTTTCGCGCTTGGATTTTGCTCACTGGCGGTACAACGGAAGGCATACATTTCACGCGGCGCGACTCCGTTTTGCCTGCACCAATCGAGATATAGATTTTGCATTTTGACGGCAATCTGTCCCGCGTGGTCATCGCTGGCGCAAAAAATGATTGTCTTTTGGTGTACTCCGCCTGTTTTGAGCAAGTGAGAAAATAAATCGGCGGTCATCCGATTCATGCGGTCTTCGAGCAAAAGCGTTTTTTCATACGCGCTGGCGTTATAAGTATCCTGCAAATCTTCATCCGCGACATTGCCGCCCGTGTGCGCGTCTGCGATTTTCTTTTGCTTTAATTCTTCCTTCTGAATAATTGTGCCGTCAAGCGTTACAAATTTTTGAATGACTTCACATGCCGCCAAATATCCATCTTCCTGACCTTGTGTAATGGAATACTCGTAAACAGGGTCGCCAAAATAAGCAATGTTATTTGCGGTGATGGCTTCGTCTTCGGTAGTGGATTTTACGCCTGTTAATCGGCGCGGTGTGGCGGTCAAGCCAATATGAACGGCGTCGGGATTATCTTCAAGAATCACCTGCCATTTGCCCCATGCCGAACGGTGACACTCATCAATGATGATATGGCTAAAATAATTCTTTGGAAAGTTTTCTTTCCAGAACTTCGGTTCTTTATCATCGCCTGTAACATTCAAGGTGTGATAAGTGGCTATCAAAATTTTGGCGTTGCCTTTTGGATTACTGGTCGTTACTTCTTGCGCGTCATCGCCAAAGATACCTTGCAAGTGGGTGATGGCTTGCGTCCGTAATTCGTCACGGTCAACCACGAACAAGGCGCGGCGAATTTCTCCCGCTTGCGCCAACTTCCAAAATAAATGTTTGGCGATATGTGTTTTACCTGTGCCTGTGGCAAGCGAGAGTAAAACCTTCTTTTTGCCAAGAGCAATTTTTTCAAGAATGGCGCGAATGGCGGCGTCTTGAAAATAAAAACGAGCCGCTTCTCCGCCTTTGTATTTTACAAATAAGGCTTGCGCCTTCTTTGATTCAAGTTTAATTTTCTTGAAGGCTTCATATCGCTTGCGAAGTGTGTCAAGCGTTGGAAACTCGCTCAAAGAAATATTTTCTCTGATTTGGTCGGTATCCTGCGCGTACTCGCTGAATAAATGCCCATTGCTAGAAAACGAGAAAATCACATTGAAACGCTTTGCGTAACCTTGCGCCTGTTGCAAACCTTGTGACGCGCTTGAACCTTCCTTTTTCGCTTCCAAAACCGCAATTGGCAAAGGCGGTTGTCCTTCAACGATGGGTAGGCACAATAAATAATCTGTTCGTCCTTTTCGGCGTACAGGTTTGCCTTCCACAATATCTGTTCCGCCTGGAGTGACTTCAACTCGAATTAAGTCATTCGTCCAGCCGAGTTCAAATATTTTGGGGTCAATTAAATCTCTGCGTGTTTGTGCTTCGTTACGGGACATTCGGACAATAATTCTCCTGCCAAGAAAATCATTATAGCCTATGAGGTATTAACCCCTTTGTCGTAACCGATATGCTTATTTCTTTTTACGCCAATTCTGCAAGGGGCGTGCCAACGGCTTGCGTTACCTGCGCTGGGGCGGGGACGGTGAAGCCGTCCAGCCAGAAAAATGCTGAGGCGTAGAAAAATGCTTGAGATTTGCGCAGAATCCCCAGCGTCAGGTGCACGCTTTGTTAGGTGCGGTTTTGCTTTTCACGTACTAAATTTGAACACCAAATTTTCTAACATAGTTTGAAGTCTGTGAACCATTTAGAGCAATAATTACTCCGCTCTTTTCACAAAAAGCAACACATTCTTTTGTAAATTCGCCAGTGGTTACCAAATACCCTTTTTCAATGCTGTCATCCGACGCAATAACACCCATAAATTCTCTTGCTATTTCGACTCCAACTGTGCCTTTATACCTTTTACATTGGGCTATAACCCTAATAATACCATCAGGTGAATTTCGGGTTGAAATAACGTCAATTCCGCCATCACCTGTTCGCCCTGTAACTTTTGTGTTTGGATAACCGAAAGCATGAAGGAGGTCTTTTACAACACGCTCAAATTCGCTTGGCGATATAGTTTTTAGTCGTTCTTCAATTTCTGATAGCGAAAGATTGAGTGGTGTAACTTGTTGAGGCTTGGAAATAGATTTATGCTTTACGCCAAGCATATCTAGCCATTCTTCTGTTGAAATGTAGTTATCTAGTTCGGTTTCAGATAAGCCATCTACAATATCCGCAAAGAGTAAACCTTTATCTTTTAATGTTTGGTAGATTTTTTCTTCGATGGTGTCTGCAATCCAATACGAGAAAACATTGACTGTTCGTTTTTGCCCTTGACGGTGTGCGCGTGCTTCAGCCTGCCACATTATCGCTGGATTCCACCAATGGTCAAAATGAATTATGTAACTAGCCGCTTGTAAATTTAATCCAACACCACCAGCCCTAATTGAAGCCACAAGAACCGAAGTGTTCTTTGTTTTTTGAAATTGATTAACTTGAAAATCGCGGTCACTTTGCCCGCCAACAACTTTTGATACACCGTAATCTTGCAGAGATGATTCTATCTTTTCAATTCCTTCGGTTATATACTGAGAAAATACTATAACCTTTTGCTCACTTTCTACAATTGTCTCAACTTGTTCTATTAATAACTCTAACTTAGGGCTGTTACCTTTATCTGGTGCAAAATTGCATATTTGCTTCAATTTAGTCAAGACCCTGAAAATATCCGTCTTTTTTACTTTTTCGCCCAACCCTGTGAGTTCTTCTTGCCCTTCTGATAGAACACTGTTATATGCCTTACGCTGATGAGAGTCAAGTTCCAGCCAAAATTCCTGCTTAATTTTGGGTGGCAAGTCTTTTAATACATCTTCTTTACGACGGCGAAGAAAAAATGGGCTGATTTTTTTGCGTAACCCTGCTGGATATAAGTCATAAGGGGTTAAGAATTTCGGGCGTAAAAAATCAAAAATTGAAACAATATCTTCTATTTGATTTTCGATAGGCGTTCCCGTTAACGCCCATCTTTGATTGGCTTTAAATTTACGAATAGCCTTTGTGCGTCCACTATCGGCATTTTTAATATATTGGGCTTCATCAAGAACGATGACATCAAACTTGCTTAATCTTTCGCGTGGCAGAACGTTTTCTTCAACATCCTTGCGTATTGTGTCATATGTGGTGATGTAAACATGGGCTGGCATAGACCAATCTAAAGAACGAGTTTGTTGATTTCCACGAACAACGGTGATTGAAAGTTCTGGAGCCCAATCGCGCAGATGCTCATCCCATTGACGCAAGACTGCCAATGGGCAAACTACTAATGATGAATGAGCGCGTGCCTTTTGCATTAATAAACGAATAGCAACCGCAGTTTGAACAGTTTTTCCAGTTCCCATTTCGTCTGCTAATAATGCGCTCTCGTTTCCCATTAGAAACTCAATGCCGGTTTTTTGAAATGGGTACAGATCGTGAGGTA
>Ga0233425_10009432_pt1 | contig 12370 bp, 14 predicted proteins | sample Watercolumn_Towu_2_FD_181712 | JGI IMG/M metagenome (GOLD analysis project Ga0233425, IMG submission 181712) | Freshwater microbial communities from Lake Towuti, South Sulawesi, Indonesia - Watercolumn_Towuti2014_140_MG | ecosystem: Environmental > Aquatic > Freshwater > Lake | place...
TTTCTCTGGCCGATTTCAGATTTCAAGGTCAACAGCCTGCATTGGGGCAGGCCTGAGATCTTCATCCCGAACGTTGTTCTGCTCGTGCTGCTCTACGCCTGGTTTTTGTATCGCCAGCGGAGGATACGGAAAGGTCCAACGGAAGTATTCTTCCGCAGGTAGGCTGGAGCCGGGGTTGAGGGTGGGTGGTTAGAGAGCTTCGGGACGAATCGGCGCCGAGGCATCCGGGCCGACCACCGTTGTCCACTCGCAAACGCGCCAGTTGGTCACGACCCCATGTGCGACATACGGGTCGGCGGCGGCAAACGCCTCGGCGGCCGCGGGTGAAGAACCACGGAAGAGCAGCACCACGCCGTCTGCAGGGTCGGCAAGCGCGCCGCCGAGGATCAGTTCGCCGTGCGCAACGGCTTGGCAGGCCAGTTCAAGATGCGCCTTGCGAAACGGCTGTCGCCGCTCGAGGTAATCGGGGACGACGTCGTAAAACAGCAGATAATGCATGAGGTGTCCTTCCTGCGGATTAAGATTGGTGGAGGGTAGGGGATTCGAACCCCTGGCCTCGGCGTTGCGAACGCCGCGCTCTCCCAACTGAGCTAACCCCCCAACAAGAACAGCGATCAGCAGTCAGTGATCAGCCTTCGGTTCTTATGCATGGCAACATGAGTCCCCGGCAGTTTGTCATTCCGGGCTTGACCCGGAATCCAGTGTGTTTCTGGATTCCCGCTTTCGCGGGAATGACGTCTATTGTTGCAACTTACGATGTATGTATGGTTTGTCTTTTCAGACTGACGACTGATCGCCAGGACTCAAGCCGTCAATAAATTAGCGGAAAGCAATTGGTTTGTCCAGTGGCCTTTTTGGGCGGGGCGTGAAGTGGGTTAGTCACATCACTGACGTACAATCCGCATAAGATCCTCGGTCGTGTAGATCGCATCCAGATCGTATCCCTTTCGCTGCAGTTCCTCGCGGCCGCCCTCCTGCCGATCCACAAGCGCCAGCACCGTGACAATCTGAAAGCCGGCGTGCAGCGCGCCGTCGATGGCCTTGAGGGTCGAAGCGCCTGTGGTGACGACATCCTCCATAATTGCCACTCTCGCGCCTGGCTGTTCGAACCCTTCGACCCATTTCTGCGCCCCATGACCTTTCGGTTCCTTTCGGACGCTGAAGGCCTGAATCGGCGTGCCTTGCAACGCGCTATGATAGGCAACGGCATACGCAATCGGGTCGGCACCAAGGGTGAGTCCCCCGACGGCGGCGATCCGCTCCCCGTTGTGTTGCTCTATTGTCTTAATCCGCTCGAAGAAGAGCCGACCAAGAAGCGGCATCGCCTCGGCCATGAACGTTGTCTGCTTGCAGTTGATGTAGTGGTGGCTCTTTCGGCCGGATGCCAGGGTGAAGATCGGCTCGGCGCTGTACTGGAAGGAGTGCTGAACCAGCAATCTCAGAAGCCTGTCCTCGCACGCCTTAAGCGGGGATTGGTCTCTTGGAGTATCCACGCGGGTGAGCATACACGAGGCGGGCGGAGTTGTCTAGATCGTGCAGCGGGATCGTGCCTGCTTCTCCAGATACTGCTGGTGATACTCCTCCGCCCGGTAAAAGGGTGCGGCCGGCGTAATCTCGGTGACGATCGGCTGCTGATGCTGTCCGCTCAGTTCGAGGTGTCGCTTGGAGGCCATCGCTGCAGCGCGCTGCTCGGCATCGTGGAAGAAGATCGCCGACCGGTACTGTGTGCCGCGATCCGGTCCCTGGTGATTCAGGCTGGTAGGATCATGGATGGCCCAGAAGATATTCAGGAGATCGTCGTAGGAAACCCGCGACGGGTCATACTCCACCTGGAGGACCTCCGCATGGCCAGTGGTGCCGGTGCAGACATCGTGATACGTGGGGTTTTCCAAGGTGCCGCCCATATAGCCGACTGCCGTCGAGACGACACCCGGCACCCGGCGAAATGCGGCTTCAACACCCCAGAAACAGCCTGCCCCGAATGTTGCTGTGTTCATTCCGCACCTCTAGCTAGGTGACGACCTGGACGCCTTTCCAGAATGCGATGCGGCCGGCGATCTGCTTGGCGGCGTCCTTGGGTGTGGGGTAGTACCAGACCGCATCCGGATTTACCGCATCGTCAACAACCAGGTCATAGTAGCTGGCTTCGCCCTTCCAGTGACAGGTCGTATGGGTCGCGCTTTCGCGAAGATATTCGGATCGGACCGAGGCACGAGGGAAGTAGTGATTGCCCTCGATGACGACAGTGTCGGTACTCTCCGCGATCGTCACGCCGTTCCAGATGGCTCTCATGGCTCGGCGCTCTTCATCCGGTCGGACAAGAAGATCTTCAAGATGTCGATCGGAAGCGGAAAGACGATGGTGGAATTCTTCTCTGTGGCGATCTCGGTGAGGGTTTGCAGGTATCGAAGCTGGATGGTGACCGGCTCGGCGGCCAGAATCCTGCCCGCCTGGCCCAGCTTTTCGGCGGCCTGCAGTTCGCCGTCGGCGTGAATAATCTTTGCCCGCTTCTCCCGCTCGGCCTCCGCCTGCTTGGCCATCGCCCGTTGCATCTCGTGCGGGAGGTCCACGAGTTTGATCTCCACCACGGTGACCTTGATCCCCCACGGATCGGTGTGCTGGTCGATAATCTGTTGAAGCCGCTGATTCAGCCGTTCGCGCTCGGCCAATAGTTCGTCCAGCTCGGACTGTCCCAGGACGCTCCGCAGGGTCGTCTGCGCGATCTGCGAGGTGGCGAAGAGGTAATTCTCGACCTGGACAATGGCGCGCTGCGGGTCGATCACCCGGAAGTAGATGACGGCGTTCACCTTGACCGACACGTTATCCTTGGTGATGACGTCCTGAGAGGGGACGTCCATGGCCACCGTCCGCAGGCTGACCTTGACCATCCGGTCGATGATCGGGATCAGGAGGATCAGCCCCGGGCCGTTACCGGTCCCCCCGACATTGATCACCGCCTTCGCGAGGCGGCCCAGACGGAAGATGACGGCTCGTTCGTACTCAGGGAGAATGCGGACCGAGCTGGCAACAATGAAAAGCGCCAGGATGAGGAGAAAGAGTATCGGGACCACGCCGAAAACGGTTGAGAGAAGCTCCGGGGGATTCATGTCCGTCCTCCCTGTCGCTGTTGCGTTGATAGTGTGCCGGCTTCAACGGTCGCGGCTTCGTGATCTTTGCTGACGAATAACATCAGTCCTTTCACCGCCAGGACTTTGACCTTGTCGCCAGGCTCAGCTCGATCCTCGCATTGAGCCGACCAGAGTTCGCCTCCCACCAGGATGCTTCCCTCAGGTGTCAGTGGCGTCCTGACTGTGCCAATCTGTCCAATGAGGCCCTCAGCGCCGGTGGTGGTCTGTTGGCGCTGAGCTCTAAGGGCCATGGTGACGACGAAACCGAAGAATGCCGCCGTCGCCGCGGTGGTGAACAGGATGGCGCTGAGCGAGATTCGTAAAAACGGTTCGGGGCTTTTAATCAGCATCATGGAGCCGAGGATCATGGCGATGATCCCGCCCACGGTCAGCATGCCGTAAGAGGTCACCTTGACCTCGGCGATGAATAGAATAATCGCCAGCAGGATGAGCAGCAGCCCGGCGTAGTTGATGGGCAGGGTCTGAAAGGCGTAGAAGGCCAGGATCAGGCAGATGCCGCCGAGAACGCCGGGTAGAATCGCTCCGGGGGTCGACAGCTCAAAGTAGAGCCCGGCCAGGCCGAGCATCAACAACATGTAGGCGATGGTCGGATCGGAGATGACCTTTAAGATCTTGTCGCGAAGATTCATGTCGAGCCGAGTCACCTCGACACCCTTGGTATGAAGCACGACTGCGCCGCTGGCCGTCGTGACCTTCCGGCCATCCAGCGCCACCAGCAGGTCATCCGGCTTGTCCGCCACAAGGTCGATGATCTTGAGCGTAAGCGCTTCCTTCTCGGTCGCCGAGACGCTCTTACGCACGGCGTCCTCGGCCCACTGGACGTTCCGGCCGCGCTGCTCGGCGATGGTCCGGATATAGGCGGCTGCGTCGTTGGTGACCTTCTTGGTCATCTCTTTGTCCATCTGGCCCCCCATGTTGACCGGATGGGCGGCGCCGATATTGGTGCCCGGCGCCATGGCCGCCACGTGGGCGGCCAGCGTGATGAAGGTACCGGCGGATGCGGCGCGGGCCCCCCTGGGCGAGACATAGACGATAATCGGGCGCTCCGCCGCCAGCATCTCCTTGATGATGGCGCGCATCGACAGATCAAGACCGCCCGGAGTATCCAGTTCAATGATCAACGCCTGGGCCACCTCGCGGTCGGCCTGCTTGATCGCGCGGATGATATAATCGGCCATACTGGGCGCGATGACCCCGTCCACCTTGATCGCCAGGACAGGGCGAGCCGCCGGCTCCGATCGAGAGTAGGTGACGGCAGGCCACGCCAGCGCAATGCCTATCAGCGCATACCAGACAACGAGCCGTTTCATGGTTCGTGAGGGGAGCGGTCGAGACTCTTGGCCTGCTGCCACAGCCGCTCCATCTCCTCCAGGCCGACCTCGTTGAGGCGGCGACCGTCTTCCTGAAGCGCTGCCTCTATATACCGGAATCTGGTCGAAAATCGCGCGATACTTTTTCGAAGCGCGTCCTCTGCGCTCAGGTTCAAGAATCTGGCAAGATTGACCAGGCTGAACAGGACGTCTCCCAATTCCTGTTCGATGTCCTCCGGCGTGGCAGATCCGATCGCCTCCTTGAGTTCGCAGAATTCCTCTTCAACCTTTGCCGTGACTCCAGCAATGGCAGGCCAGTCGAAGCCGACGCGTGAAGCCTTGTCCTGTAGTCGCTGGGCGCGCAGTAACCCGGGCAGCTCTCTCGGGACGCCGTCCAGGGCCGACGCGGGGACCGCGGCTGCCGCGTTGCGCTCCTTGCGTTTCAATTCCTCCCATTGTTCCAGGACCTCATGGGCGGTGGAGGCCGTACTGTCGCCAAAGACGTGAGGATGGCGACGCACCATCTTGTCGGTTGCGGTTGCCATGACCTGTCCGATCGTAAACTCGCGTTGCTCGGCCGCGACCTGGGCATGAAAGATCACCTGAAAGAGGAGATCGCCAAGCTCCTCCATGATCTGCTTTGGGTCGCCTTCGTCAATCGCCTCGACGACTTCATACGCCTCCTCAATCAGGAACGGTTTCAACGTCTGATGCGTCTGCTCCCGGTCCCATGGGCATCCGTTCTCCGCCCGGAGCCGTTCCATGAGTTGCACCAACGCATTGAACTGCTCTCCGCTTGCCTCCGCCATGTGGCCTCCTTAACATTGCGAACCCGCTGTGTTTTCTACAATAAGTATAATCTCCGATTGCTATCAGGGCAAAGCGAATCTCCGCGCCGGGCGAGGGGAGGACAAATTACTTTGACAAGGGACAGATGAAAAGCTAACGTACCGTCTTTACACGATCTTCACGAGGCGACCATGGAATCCTTTTACGTCAGTCTGGCCTTTGGTTGTGCCGCCGCCGCGGCGAATGTGGCGGGCGGGCTCTTGATCACGCTCAAACGACGATGGGACGAGGTGCTCCTGAAGTACTTCCTGGCCCTCGGGACCGGTTTTATGTTGGGGGCTGCCTTTCTCGGAATGGTGCCGGAGAGCGTTCGGCTGACCGACCATGCCCCTTTGCTGATTCTCGGCGGCTATCTGCTGATCCATTTCGCGGAACACACACTCGCGCCCCATTTTCATTTCGGCGAGGAGACCCATGTGGAGGCGGTCCTGGCGCCGTCGGTCAGCCTCTTCGCCCTGACCGGCCTGCTGGTTCACACCTTTTTCGATGGGGTGTCGATTGCATCGGGATTTCATGTGAGCACAGAGCTGGGGGTGCTCATTTTCGTTGCGGTCGCGCTTCATAAGATTCCCGAAGGGTTCACGGTCGGTTCCATCATGCTCGCATCAGGTCGGAGTCGCACGATTGCGGTCGCATCCTCGGTAGCGCTCGCGTTTTCGACGATCTTTGGCGTGTTATTTGCGTCTTACCTCGAGGGACTGTTGGGGTATCGGCTGGCCATATCGGCAGGAGTGATGATTTATGTGGCGGCCTCGGACCTGATGCCGGAGGTCAACCGCGAAAAGGGGGTCCTGATGGCGCTCATGGTGTTCGTCGGGGTCCTGCTCTTTTACCTGACCGAACAGTTGCTCTCCGGTCTGGGTCATTGAAGCTGCTCGTCCAGTGCTCGACCGGCCGAACTGATTGTTCTTGTATCCAGCGGCTGGGTTTGGTATATAACAACACATCTTGTGACCGGCTAAGAACCAGGAGGCGGTGTGGGGAAGAGACCATATATTGCGATGGCGCTGGCGGGCCTTGTCCTGCTGTCGGCAGGACCGGCGTTGGCGGAGATCTATTTCCGAACCGATGAGGATGGGCTTGTACACTTTACGAATGCGCCGACGACACCGCAGCACAGGCGGCTCCAACCGGGGGTGTTGCCTCCCACTACCAGACTGACCTCCGCGAGCATGTCGGAGTTGATCGATGCCCTTGGTGCCGAGTACGGGCTCGATCCTGCCCTGATTCGAGCCGTCATTCAGGTGGAGTCGAACTTCAACCGCAAGGCGATCTCGCCGAAGGGGGCGCAGGGGCTGATGCAACTGATGCCCGCCACCGTCTGGCGCTTTTCTGTAGGAGATGCCTACGATCCCCGCGAGAACATCGGAGCGGGCGCTCAATACCTCCGTGAGCTTCTGGACCTATTTCGCGGGGATCTTACGCTGGCGTTAGCCGCCTATAATGCCGGAGAAAACGCCGTACTTCGATATAAGGGCGTGCCGCCCTACGCGGAGACCCGGGACTATGTGACAAAAGTTCTCAGTTTGTACCGGCGTGGACAACGGGAGCGTGAAGCGACCAAGCCGATTAAGGCGCTTGCCCGGATAGTCGCGGCGCAACCTCCTCCTCCGCCCCCATCCCTCTACAAGGCCGAGTCGTCCGATACGATCCTCTACTCGAATATCCCGCCGATCGTCCAATCCCCGTAGACGCATAACAGGCAGTCTTCCCATGTCTGCCGGCGTTCCGGGATTACACCAGCGTCACAAGCAAAACAATCTTTCGTAGGTCGCCGCATCGAAACCGACGACGAGGGTGCGCCCCTTCCGGAGGGTCGGCGCTCGCAGATTCTTGCTTGGTCCCAGCAGGAGCCCCAGGAGTTGTGCCTTATCCGGCTTATCTTTCCGCAGGTCAACGTGGATAACTTTCTGCCCTTTCGTTGCGTAGATCTCGTCCACCTCGCGGACCAGCGCGAGCGCGTCATTCGCCTTCAGAGTCGTCTTCTTCGCATCCACCTGCAATGCGATCTCGATACGATTGTTCGCAAGAAACTCTTGCGTTTTAACGCAGCTCTTTCATCCGGGGCGGTGGTACCTCCAATCGATTCGTCCCATTGAAATCCTCTCCATTGTGGCATTCATGGTGAATACGGATGGCATAGGCCGCACAGCGACGGTTCCGCTCAGTGGGGTTCACCTGCCGTGATGTCTACGTGCCCATCTTGTCGGATGTGCGAATCGCATGCAAGAAGAAAGCGCGTGACCGGTTCCCATCAGGATGGCCTCTTTTCTTGAAGCAATCCGAATAGCGAAAAAGCTTGACACGATGATCTGCTCAAATTAGATTATTGGCTTTGCGACTACGCACCAATAAGGCGTTCGGGTGAGAACTGAGAACGTTAACCGGTAAGGTGGAAAAGGAGAAGGAGGAATGGCAATGCGCAACATTATGGTTGGCGAGTCATTGGTAGGTGACGGGAATGAGGTGGCACATATTGACCTGATGATCGGCCCCAAGAACGGTCCGGTCGGCGATGTCTTCGCGCAGCGCCTCGCTCAGCAGTCTGCAGGTCACAGCGCCCTCCTGGCGGTCGTGGCGCCGAATCTGTTGGCAAAGCCTGCGACGGTGATGTTCAATAAGGTGACGATTAAAGGGGCGAAGCAGGCGGTCCAGATGTTCGGTCCCGCCCAGGCCGCTGTGGCGAAGGCCGTGGTGGATAGCGTCGCGGAAGGCGTCATCCCGGCGAAGGATGCTGAAGACCTGGCCGTCGTGGTCGGTGTCTTCATTCACTGGGAAGCCGACGACAATAAGAAGATCTACGACTATAACTATCAGGCGACCAAGGAGTCGATCGCGCGGGCATTGGCCGAGCAGCCCTCGATGAGTGAAATCCTTGCCGCCAAGGATAAGGTCAAGCACCCCTTTGCGTAGTCCCACCCGTACGGGGCGGTAGTAAACAACAGGTTCACCCATACAAAGGGGCTGCCGGGCGACTGTGGAGGACCTGATGGTCCTCTTGCCCGTCGGCCCCTTTGAATTGTTCCGCTGAGTGAGGGGATATGGCGACAGAGCGAAAGCATCTGCTGTATTTTTTGACGACGGAGGCCCAGCCGAGTCCGTTCGACATCAACATGGCGTATGATGCGGGCTTTCACGCCGTGATTCCGTATGGCGGTGTGAACGAAGAGTCGGCGGTTCTTCTGGTGCAGGATATCATCTTCTCCCGCGGGCCGAAGGGCGCCAAGTTCAGCGCACTTTTCATCGGGGGCAACGATATCGAGTCGGCCGAGCGGGTCCGCCAGGCCGCCGCAAGGAGCATGTTCCCCCCCTTCCAGGTGTCGATGATGATCGATCCAAAGGGGTCGTATACAACGGCTGTGGCGCTGGTTGCCAAGGCGGAGAAGGCGATCGGCGGCTTAGGTGGTAAACGGGTAGCCATCCCGGGGGGAACAGGCCCAGTAGGTATTGTGGCAGCGACACTCTCCGTGAAGTTGGGTGCCGAGGTCGTCATCGGGTCCAGGCAACTGAGCGGTGTGCAGCAGTTGGCCGAGCGGCTGTCGGCAAAGACGGGAGGCTCGGTGAAGGGCGCCGCCATGGCGACGGACGAGGACAAGATCTCGCACCTGCGGGACGTTGATGTGATCCTGACGACCGGCAAGGCGGGTGTGCAGATGATCTCCGAGGCGGTGTTGAAAGCGCTCCCGGCGGGTAAGCTGGTTGCCGACGTTAATGCCGTTCCTCCAACCGGTATCTTCAACCTGGAGCCGAATGATAATCTGAAGGAGGTGTCGCCGGGCATTACAGGCATCGGCGCGCTTGCGGTCGGAGTGCTGAAATACGATGTCGAAATCGAGATGCTCGAGACGATCCGGACGTCGGAGAAGTTCGTGACTCTTGATGAGAACCAGGCGTTGGAGATCGCCCAGAGGCGTCTTGGAAATTGAGGGGATACGGCAGGCGATACGGGTTCTGTGGTAGGATATGTTGAGAGGATAGGAGTACAATCACGTGCCTGACACACAGTTCATCTTGATTACCGGCCGATCGACCAAGCAGGGGAAGTCCCTCCATCTTGGCAAAGAAGCGGAAGAGTATCGAGAAGAAGTCTCGACCTTGCAGATGAACCTGAAGGACATGGAAACGTTAGGATTACAGGATGGGGGTCAGGCGCAGGTCAAATCGAACTACGGGTCAATTGTCGTCAAGTTGAAAAAGACGGACATCCCGCAGGGGATCGTCTTTATTCCATATGGAGAACTGAGCAATGCCCTGATCGGGCCCGATACCCAGGCGACAGGGATGCCTGACTCCAAGGGGATCACGGTGGAGGTTGAACGTCATGGCTGAGAGCGTTGCCGTGCAAGAGGCGGCTGTAAAAGAACCGTATACGATGACGGGCGTTGTGTGCCCCTATTGCGGCGTGACGTGCGACGACCTGGAAGTCAAGGTCGAAGATGGGAAGATCACGGACGTCAAGAATGCCTGCGTGTTGGGCAAGGACACCTTTCTCCATCACCTGGAAGGATTGGTGACCCCGAAGCTGTATGGTAAACCGGCGACGGTTGATGAGTGTATCGACGCGGCGGCGGAGGTTCTCGCCAAGGCCAAGTATCCTCTCATCTATGGACTTGACTCGACCGAGCTGGGCGCGCAGCGTAAGTCGATTGAGCTGGCCGACCTGATCGGCGCCAATATCGACCATACCTCCTCCGTCTGTCACGCGCCGAGCTACCAGGCGGTGATGACGGTCGGTATCCCGACCTGTACGTCTGGCGAGACAAAGAACCGGGCCGATTTGGTGATCTTCTGGGGATGTAATCCGGCCGAGGCGCACCCACGGCACGCCACCCGATACTCGGTGACCGTCAAAGGGATGTTTACCCCGCGGGGGAAGAAGGATCGGACGGTGATTCAGGTCGATGTCAGGCCGACGCCGACCACGCGAATTGCCGATGCCTTCATCCAGATGAAGCCGAATTCCGACTACGAGGTCATTTCGGCCCTCAGGATGCTGGTGAAAGGACGTGAACTGCCGGTGGCCGAAGTTGGGGGCATCCCGATCGACGAATTGAAAGCGCTTGTCGAGAAGATGAAGAGCGCGAAGTTCGGGATCGTCTATTGGGGAATGGGCCTGACCCAGACTCGAGGCAAATATCTGAATCTTGTGGCGCTACTCAAGCTGGCTCAGGATCTGAATCAGTTCACGAAGTTTTCATGCGCGGCGATGCGGGGTCACGGCAATGTGGTGGGCATGGCCCAGGTGCTGACATGGCAGACCGGCTTTCCCTTCCACGTCAACATGAGTCGGGGCTATCCTCGATTTAACCCTGGGGAATTCTCGGTCGTCGATCTGCTGGCCCGGAAAGAGGTCGATGCCGCGTTGATTATTGCCGGCGACGCGATCGGAAACTTTCCCGGGAGCATGGCGGAGCATCTGAAATCGATTCCGTTGATTGCCATCGATCCTAAAGAGAGCGATACGACCAGAGTTGCCGACATCGTGATTCCATCGGCGCAGGGCGCCATTGCTGCCGGGGGGATGGCGTATAGGATGGACCACATCCCCCTGATGTTCAAAAAGGTGGTTGATTCACCCTATCCGTCGGATCGGGAGATCCTTGAGCGCATTATCGCGAAGGTCAAGGCGATCAAGAGTCGCAACGCAGGCGCTTCCGCCCCTGCCGGTAGAGGCTGAGGATAATCGATATGGGACGCTCATTACGAATCGTCGGCGGCGAGGTCTACGACCCGGCCAACGGGATCAATGGAACGATCAAAGAAATCTGTGTTGAAGACGGCAAGGTTGTAGAGTCCTGTACCGGGCCTGCCGAGGTCATCGATGCCTCCAACCTGGTCGTCATGCCGGGCGGCGTCGATATCCATACCCATGTTGGCAGCCCGGCGGTCAATGCGGCTCGCGGGTTCAGACCGGAGGACCACCGGCACATGCATTTCAGTGCGAAACCCGGCATGAGATCCGGTGTCGGCTCTACCGTCCCTTCTACATTTGCGACGGGCTACCTGTACGCCCAGATGGGCTACACCACGGTGATGGAGGGCGCCAATGCGCCGATCGGCGTTCGGCATACCCATGAGGAGTTGATCGACATCCCGATCGTGGATAAGGGGCTGTACATCGAGCTGGGGAGCAACGAGTTTATCATGAAGTTCATCAAGGCGGGCGAGCTGGACAAGGTCAAGCGATACGTTGCCTGGCTCCTCCGATCGTTGAAGGCCTACGGCGTGAAGCTGGTCAACCCCGGCGGGGTCGAGCAATGGAAGTACGGGAAGGATGTCGAAACCCTGGATGATAAGGTCCACTATTTCGACGTCACGCCGCGACAGATCCTGAAGGCACTCTCCTGGGCCAATGAAAGCCTTGGGTTGCCTCACTCGATTCACCTGCACGCCAATCGTCTGGGGACGCCCAACAACTACCTGACGACCCTGGATACAATGCGGACGCTCGAAGGCTCAAGGCTTCATGTGGCGCACGCCCAGTTTCACAGCTACGGCGGAGAAAACTGGGGTGGCTTCTGCTCGAAGGCGGCCGAAATTGCGGAATACATCAACACCCATCCCAACATCACAACCGACATCGGCCAGGTGGTCTTCGGCGATGCCACCACCATCACGGCGGACGGTCCGTGGCAGTACCGGCTGTATAAGTTGAGTAAGAACAAATGGTACAACCAGGACGTCGAGATCGAAACGGGATGTGGAATCGTCCCGTACACCTATCGGGAGAATAACTTTGTCAATGCCCTGCAATGGGCCATTGGGTTGGAACTCTTCCTCCTGATCCGCGATCCATGGCAGGTCTTCCTTTCCACCGACCATCCCAACGGCGGCCCCTTCTACCTCTACCCCTGGATCATCAAGCTGCTCATGGATAAACCGTTCCGTGACGAGATGCTGAAGCGTGTCCATAAGCGTGTGCTGCCGGAGACCATTCTGTCGTCTCTTGACCGTGAGTATACCCTCAATGAGATTGCCATTATCTCCCGGGCCGGCCCAGCGAGAGCATTGGGACTCGCGCACAAAGGCCACCTGGGGGTCGGGGCGGACGCCGATATCACG
>Ga0233425_10009433_pt1 | contig 12369 bp, 8 predicted proteins | sample Watercolumn_Towu_2_FD_181712 | JGI IMG/M metagenome (GOLD analysis project Ga0233425, IMG submission 181712) | Freshwater microbial communities from Lake Towuti, South Sulawesi, Indonesia - Watercolumn_Towuti2014_140_MG | ecosystem: Environmental > Aquatic > Freshwater > Lake | place: Indonesia...
GCCCGGATGGCCGATGTAGATCGTCGTGGGAAAGGCGCTGCCCAGGAAGGCCGCGCCCACCGTCGCAATCCCGTTGGCCAGCAGCGAAGGACGGGTTTCGTAGCGGTCCCCCGCTGCCTCGGCGCTTTCCAGGTTCTGCAACGATCCGATCACGTTGAACAACCCCATCGGGAAGATGACGGCCATGTACTTCCACCCGAGCGGCGAGCCGAGCATGCCGAGCAGGTCGCCGGCGGACGAGGTGAAGAAATAGAGATGAGGCGCATAAGCCTCCTCGAGCGGTTGAAAGTAGCCGTAGCCACACAGGCGCAGGCCCCAGCCGAAGGCGGTGCCGATCAGGACCGCCAGCAGCCCGCCCGGGATGCCCAACGGAAGCCGCACGCGCGAGGCATACGTCACCAGGATCAACATCATCGGCAGCAGCGCGATAATGGGCGTGGCGAAAACCTGGAGCACAAAGCCCATCGCGATGAAGGTGATCGCGATGCCCGCCAACGCGGACAGCAGCGCCGCGCGGGGAGTGTTGCGACGCAGCCAATCGCCGCAGAACGCCCCGAGGGTCTCCATCACGCCGCTGAGCAGGCAGGCGAAGAGTCCGACGCGCCAGGCGAGGTTCGCATCCTTGGTCTCCTGATAGACCGGTCCCATGATCAGGAAGATGTAAGCCAGCACGCTGGGAGTGTTGATGCCGAACGGCAGGGCGGTCACATCGTCGCGCCCGGTCTGGGCGGCCAGCCGGCGCGCCTGCCAGGAATAAAACAGATTGCCCGCCAGGATCGACAGGGCCGCCCCGGGGAGAATCCGTTGATTGATAAGTTCGGAGGGCAACCCGCAAACCGCGCGGCCAAGGACCGAAATGACCATCAACTGGAGCAGGTTGTCGATGAACAGGCCGAAGAAGCCGTCAATATCGCCGCGGACGAACCATCGGGTCTTCACGAGCGCTGTTTCTAATGAGCGCCGCTCGGGCAAGCGAGGAAAAAGGCGGCGCGTGTGACAGGCTAAAGCCGCGCTACGAACACCGTCAGCCCTTGCGTTGCAGCGCGGCGCGGCGCGCGATCGTATCCAGGTCCACCAGGGCGGCGCGGTCGCCGGCCTGCCGCACGAGGTCGCACACCAGGTCGATCGCTTTGAACTCGGGATCGTTCGGATACAGCACGGAGGGATGCGAGAGCAGGTCGAACACCGCGCGATGTTGAATGGCCCATTCAACGCCGAGGCGGAGCGCCTTGAGGAAGTGCTCGAGGCGCCAACGCCCGTTGCGGAACGCGCCGATGTCGCTGATGGGACTCATCGGCACGTCCAACAGCCCGGTGGGATAAGCGAACGGCTGCGCGGCGGCCTGCGCCCGCACGATGCCGTCGAACACCTCGGCGCGCGGTTCCTGGCCCGGCTCGCCATACGGATGCGCGGGGTACTTGCAACTGACCCACTTGAACCCGAAATCCAACAACATCCGCTGGACATCCGGGCGCCCGTCGAGGCCGCCGGCGAAGCCGCCCGGGGTGCGGAAGCCCGCCGGGTCGATGCCCAACCGCGCCTTCATCGCGGCATTCGTCAAACTAATGTTCTCGCGGATGACCTCGGCCGGGGTCTTGCCCGCGATGAGCCACGGGGCGCGCTGGAACCGGTATTGGACCTCCTCGGGCCTGGTCGCCAGCACATAGACGTGGTCATAGGTATGATTGCCCACCGGATGGCCTTCCCGCACCAACTCCTTGAGCCAATCAACGTTTTCCTGCTCGAACACGCGGCCCACAGCGAAAAAATGGATCACGCCACCGCGGGCTTTCACGCGCCGGGCGGCCTCGAGCGAGTAGCGTTTGGCTTCGGCGTTCAGGTTGCCCTTTTCGTAATCCCAATGGGTATCTTCCCACTTCGGGAAGTTGCGGGCCATCTCGAGGTCGAGCGTGATGGCGACGAGGGCTTTGGAGGCATCGGCGGCGGGGTCACTCCGGGATTGTGCCAGCGCGAGCCGCCTGTCCAGGAACATGCCACCGCTGGCGAGCACCGCTGCGGCCAGGAACCGGCGCCGCGAGACCGCGCGGCTCGCGGTTCGCGCCAGGACTGCGCGTGGCGCCCGGGTGAGAGGACGCAAGCGGTGCTCCCTCGCGGAAAACGAAGCTCGAGCGGGCGAGTGCGTCGGTGTCATGGCTGTCGAGCATCGGGTGCTGTCGAACCGGATGTCAACGTCGTCGTGACCGGCGCGGTGGCGTGGGAGGGGCGGGCCCGGGCGGCCTGGGAGGCCACGGGTGATTGACTTAGGTCAACGCTGGCGCGAGCCTCGCGCGGTAAGCGTCAACTCACTGCGATGGGAACAATATTATGCAAGAGTTAAAAGCACTTCACGATGCGGTGCTGAGCGGCGACGCGAAGGCCTCGCGCGAGCTCACCGAGAAGGCCCTCGCCGCCGGCGTGGACCCATTGAAACTGGTCAACGAGCACATGGTGCCGGCCATGGACGAAGTGGGACGGCGCTTCGAGTGCAACGAGTATTTCGTGCCCGAACTGTTGATCTCGGCGCGGGCGATGAAGTCCGCGCTGGAACTGATCCGCCCGCTCCTGGTGGCGCGGGGCGACGAACCGGTCGGCCGCGTCGTCATTGGCACCGTCAAGGGTGATCTGCACGACATCGGCAAGAACCTCGTCGCCGCCATGCTCGAGGGCGGCGGCTTCGAAGTGATCGACCTGGGAGTCAACGTCTCCCCGGAGCAATTCGTCGCTGCCGTCAAGGAACGCAACGCGCAAGTCGTCGCCATGTCCGCCCTCTTGACTACCACCATGCCGTCGATGCGCTCGACGGTCGAGGCCCTCAAACAGGCCGGCGTGCGCGACCGCGTCAAGGTGCTGATCGGCGGCGCGCCGATTACCCAGAAGTACGCGGATGAAATCGGCGCCGACGGTTACAGCGACAACGCACCCGCGGCGGTGGGCCTGGCCAAGAAGCACCTGGGTCGCGCCTAAGCCCGTTTTAGGCGGGGTGAGTCAAGCACGTTTGGGCCGGCCCAGGGCGCCACAATCGAGGTGACGCCTGAGGCTCATGAACCGGATTACGGACCGTGAAACACTGCGCCTCCCGCCCACCGGGCGCCGCTTGAGCCTCGAGGCAAATCGCCGCGCATGAACGCGTTCATCCATCATTTGCTCGAGGCCGGCACGGTAATTGCCGACGGGGCGTGGGGCACGGAGTTGCAGGCGCGCGGTTTGCAGCCCGGCGAACTTCCGGACGCCTGGAACCTCGAGCATCCCGAACGGGTCACCGAAGTCGCGCGCTCGTACGTGGCGGCGGGCAGCCGCGTGATTCTCACCAATACCTTCGGCGCCAACCGCTTCCGGATGGCTGGCCACGCGCTGGCCCACCGCGTAGTCGAGATCAACCGGAAAGGTGTGTTGCTCTCACGCCAGGCCGCCGAGGGACGGGCCTGCGTGTTTGCCTCCCTGGGGCCGAGCGGCAAGCTGCTTCTCAGCGGCGATGCCACCGAGGAGGAACTCCGCGCCGCGTTTGACGAGCAGGCCGAAGCCCTGGCCGATGGGGGGGCCGACGCCATCGTCGTCGAGACCATGACGGACCTCGCCGAGGCACGGATCGCGGTTGCGGCCGCGCGTGCCACAGGACTGCCGGTGGTGGCCTGCATGGTCTTCGATTCCGGCAAACAGAATGACCGCACCATGATGGGCGCCACACCCGAACAAACCGCGGCGGCGTTGACCGAAGCCGGTGCCGACGTGGTGGGCGCCAACTGCGGCGTGGGGATTGCCCAGGCCGTCCCCGTTTGCCGCCGGATGCGAACCGCGTCAAACCGGCCCATTTGGATCAAGCCGAATGCGGGGCTGCCGACCATGGAAGGCGATCGTGCCGTGTACCGCACCACGCCGGACGAGTTTGCCAGCTTCGTGCCGGCCTTGCACGAGGCCGGCGCCAGCATCATCGGCGGTTGCTGCGGCACCACACCCGATTTCGTCCGGGCCCTTCGGGCGAAGCTCGGGCAAACCGGGGCTGCAGGCCGGACCGGGCGCCTCCACTGAGCCAGCCGAGGGACCGGAACCCACTCTGCTTGATCTGTGCCCGTTCGGCGGTGCGCATATTCGGTCAGAACTCGGCGGTCTTCTGGATGGTGCGCAAGACGCGCTGGTCCAGCGTCGGAGGAAGGGAAAAGTCCAGGTCGTGCGCGGTATAGATCGCCCGCATGACCAGTTGATACCGCCGACCGACCTGGTGGGCGGGGATGAACCACTGGAAATCCCACGCGGGATTGCCGCGCCCGCCGCCCGAGGGCGATTGGCTGAAACGCACCTTGTCCTCAGGGCGGAAGACCATGGCGAACGCCATGCGGCGGCAAACGCCTACGTACCACGGCGTGGCGTACCGGTGGGCCGAGAAGTTGAAAACCAACGTGAGCGGAAAATCAGGCGCGTGCGCGAACTCGCGGTCGTCGCTTGGGGCGCGGTGCGTGGCCTGGACTCCGTGCTGTGGCGACGTGGCGGTCACCCACTGCGGCGCGGTGGCGCCGGGGGTGAGGAAATGGGTGTCGAGGGATTCGGGCTGGTCGATGTAGCTGGCCCAGAAGAGGCCGATGTAACCGTTGCGGTACGGCTCGCGGCGCGGGATGCACTCGAACGTCATCTCGATCACTTCGCCCTCCTTGAGTTCGTAGCGGAGGCAGCTCTCGAGCCCCCAGTGGGGCGTGGGCGGTTGGTAAAGCTCGGCCGTTTTCTGGTCGATGACGCGCAACTCCATCGGGGCATTGCGCGGCTCGAACAGGACCTTGTTCGATTGCACGGTGCCGTCGTGGATGTGCTCGAAGTTGAGCCCCGCGTAGGCGGGCACGAAAAGATTGCGCGGCTGCTTCGTGTGTTTGAGCGAGGCGACCCCGTGATAGCCCGCTCGATGTCCTGGCAACACTGCGTCATCCACCGCTTGATTATCCACGATCACCGCCTCGAGCGGCCCCTGCCGCAACACCACATACGGGCGGGAGGGAACGGTGTAGGTAAGCGCGGGATTGGCAAGGGTTGTGCGCGGTGGCGGCTCGGCTCCTGCCACGGCCAGGGCGCCGGCCGAAAGTCCCAGCAGCATCGCGTTGCGCATGGCGGCAATCTGGGACATCGCCTGCGCCAGGGGAAGGGGAATCACGACGCCGGGCGGGTCATGCGCGGAGTGTCCGGCATGGTTTGCTTCGGAACCGGGCGCAGAGTAGGTTGGTGGCCGATGAACGCTTTGCCGCACCCGGACAACCTGCATGTGAACGCCGCCGAGGGCTGGCTGATGCTGGGGGACGTCCAGGCGGCGCGGGAGGAACTGACCAAGCTCGCTCCCTCCTCGCAGGCGCACCCGGAGGTGCTGGATGTGCGCTGGAGCGTGCATGCGGCGAAAGGCGAGTGGCAGGAGGCCTTCCAGGCCGCCCAACAGATCGTGACCAGCTCCCCCGAGTGCTCCTATGGCTGGGTCCATCGCGCCTACGCCGCGCGGCGCAAGCCGGGCGGCGGCCTCTCCGAGGCGTGGGATGCCCTCCGCCCGGCCGCCGACCTGTTCCCGAAAGTCGATATTATCCCCTACAACCTGGCTTGTTACGCGGCCCAGATGGGACGCGCCGACGAGGCATGGACCTGGCTGCGCAAGGCGATGAAGGCAGGACGGCGCGTGAGCAGAATCCGCGAGATGGCCCTGGCCGACTCGGACTTGGAGCCGCTTTGGCCCAGGTTGCAGTCGGAGACCAAGTCGTCGGAATAGCGGCCGCTCATGACAATCCCGCCTGTCCGGTCCTCGACACGCCGCACCGAGCGGATCGCGGGCTGGCTCCCTGCCGGCCCGGATCGAACACGCCGGAGCGGCGCAAGGACGGCGCTCCGGCTGGGACTCCTGGCCCTCGGAATCTGGCCTGAGGCAGGCGCGCCCGCCGGTGCCGCGGCGGACGGCAGCGCCGCCGCCACGCCGGCGCGTGCCCCGGCTTATGAGTACCGCCAGGAACATGATCCGAACGGTCTGGGCAAGTTCTATCTGGGCCGCGAGATCGCGCACGTGATGGGCCACCAAGGGGCGGATTGGCTCGAACGGCCCGAACGGATCGCCGAGGAGAAACCGGACCTGGTGGTTCCCGCACTCAGGCTCAAGCCCGGCGAGACGGTAGCCGACATCGGGGCGGGCACGGGCTACTTCAGTTGGCGGCTCGCCACCGCGGTCGGGCCGAAGGGAACCGTGCTGGCGGTGGACATCCAGCAGGAGATGTTGGATTTGCTGGCCACCAACATGACTCAGCGCGGGATCACGAATGTCCGCCCGGTTCTGGGCGCGGTCGCCGACCCCAAACTGCCCGTGGCCGCGGTGGACCTGGTGCTCATGGTGGATGTCTATCACGAGTTCTCCGAGCCGTATGAAATGCTCCACGCCATCTGCGCGGCGCTTCGCCCTGGCGGGCGCGTGGCGTTCGTCGAGTATCGCGCCGAAGACCCGTCCGTGCCGATCAAACAAGTGCACAAGATGACCGAGGTCCAGGTGCGCCGCGAGGCGGAGCTGCATGCGCTCGAGTGGGTCGAGACCATCCGCACCCTTCCACGGCAGCACGTGATCCTGTTTCGGAAGCGGCGCTGAGGCGCGCGCGGCCTCACTCGAGCTCGCTATGGAGAATCCGACCGCGCAGGCCGCCACTCTGCCGGCGGAGCCCCGGAGGCCATGGTGGCGGCGCGGGCTGGCGGCGCCGGCGTTTCTCCTTGCCAAGCCCGCGGGACCGTTGACGTACGAAACCTCCCGGTGGTGGTTCCTGCGTGTGCTCGGCGTGTGCTACTTGCTGGCGTTCATCTCGCTGTGGGTCCAGGTCGAGGGCCTGCTCGGTGCCCGTGGCATCCTGCCGGCCTCCGACTACCTCGAGTTCGTGGGAAAGCACCTCGGGGCGGAACGTTACTGGCGCGTGCCCACGTTTTCCTGGCTGGCGCCGCGCGGCGGGATGTTGCACGTGCAGTGCGCCGCGGGAGCCGGCCTGGCGATGCTGCTGCTCTGCAACGTCGTGCCCCGCCTCGCCGCCTTCGGCCTCTGGGCGCTCTACCTTTCGCTCTCGAGCATCGGGCGCGAGTTCCTCGGCTACCAATGGGATGTGCTGCTGTTGGAGACGGGGTTCGCGGCGGTGTTCCTGGCGCCGGGCGGGTTCCTTCCCGGCGGCCGACGCCGGCCCAGTGCGGCCCCCATTGGCATCTTGTGGGTGCTGCGGTTTCTGTTGTTCAAGTTGATGTTCAGCTCGGGCCTGGTGAAGCTGCTGAGCGGCGACCCCGCTTGGCACAACCTCACGGCGTTGAATTACCACTACCAGACGCAGCCGCTGCCCAGTTGGGCGGGGTGGTATGCGCACCAGTTGCCCGCCGCGCTCGGGCAGGCTTCCGTGGTTGTGATGTTCGGCATCGAACTGGTCTTGCCGTGGCTGATCTTCGCCCCGCGCCGACTGCCGATCGTAGCGGCGGTTGCGTTCACTGGACTTATGATCATCATCTCGATCACGGGCAATTACTGCTTCTTCAACCTGCTCACGGTCGCGCTCTGCCTCTTGCTGGTCGATGACGACGCCTGGAGGCGAATCGGGGGCCGCCCAACACCGGAGGACGGCGCGGTTGCGCCGCCGCCCGCGGTGAACCGGTGGCGTTGGGCGGTTCATGGCGCGCTCGCGGGCGGCCTCCTGCTGCTGAGCGGGTTGTCGATGCTCACGCGCCTGGTTCCGGTGCGCGCCCTGCCCGGCCCGGCCATCAAGCTCTTGGAGGTGGTGGCGCCGTTGCGAACGTTCAACTCGTATGGGCTGTTCGCCGTGATGACGACCACCCGCAATGAGATCGTGGTCGAAGGTAGCGACGACGGCCTCCAATGGCTGGCCTACGAGTTCAAGTGGAAACCCGGGGACCTCCGGCGCGTTCCCGGGTTCGTCGCCCCGCATCAGCCGCGGCTGGACTGGCAGATGTGGTTCGCGGCGCTCGGGCGAGTCGAGGAGAACCCGTGGTTTCAGAGTTTCCTGGCGCGGCTGCTGCAGGGGTCGCCGCCGGTGTTGGATTTGCTGGCGAGAAACCCCTTCCCGGCGGGCCCGCCGCGGTACGTGCGCGCGGTGTTTTACGAGTACCAGTTCACCAACATCAACCAGCGCCGGCAAAGCGGCGAGTGGTGGCGGCGGGAGAAGATTGGGATGTATTGCACGCGGCTTTCGCTGCGTCCGCCGCCGGCGCCACCGCCGGCCCGCAAGGAGAGGAACGTGGAAATCTGAGCCGCGTGGTTTTCGTGGCTTTTTCCCGCCGTACCCCGTAAGGAGGGGCAGCCGCATGTCGTTCAACGAAGTTCAGGGCCCCGACTTGCCTCACCGGTTCCGACCCAAGGGACGCGCCGCCGCTGCGGTCGGCTCGCCCCGGGCGTCCGGCGCGGCAGTCCATTGGCTCGCGCTGGCAGTCTGTTGCCTGGGAGCCAATCGGGCGCACACGCAGACCGGCGGCGAGGCGGCCCGCCCGATGAACCTGGCGCCCTTTGGGTATGTGAGCATCGCCAACCCGGCCCGCCCGTCGGCGCGCAAGGATGCGTCCACTCTCGCGCAGGAACGCTCCGCGCCGGTCACGGTGGTCGGCGGCAACGTGCTGCTCGCGGAATGGGCCCACCCGCGCGCGGTGCGGACCGTGAGACTGCGCTTCGCGGGTCTGGCCCCGGCGCCGGACCAGATCACGCTCGAGTGGTGGCGGCGCATCTGGCCGGACAACGGCGAGGGCGGCTGGATGAAGCTCGATGATCCGTTCAATGGCAAGTGGACCCGGGCGCACACGACGGCGGCGACCAACGACGGCTGCCTCGAGCTGCGGATGGCGCCGCTCGAGAGCACGGAAGCCCCCGGGATCAAGCACGCCGGGGCGGACTGCCGCTTGACCTACAAGCTGCGGCTCTCCTGCAAGCGTTCGATGAGCCTCACCCACCTGGGCATTCACTCCGACGCGGTCGAACGGCGGGCCAGGCTGCGGTTTGAATGGGACCTCAAGGCGGCGGGGGCTGGCCGCTGGACGCCCGCCTTCGAGATGCGCAACGGGCGGCTCCTCCGCGCCCTCAACGTGGCGAAGAACGCCGCCGTCATCGACGTCGAATACGGTGACGCGCCCGAGCGCCTGAGCGCGGACCGCGGCTACGTTGTGTGCCGGGGCGGCGAGACTCGGAGTTTTTCGGTGTTCGTCGATGATGTGTTGCGCGAGGGCACGCTGCTGGTGCGGGACATCGGCGTGCGCGTCAGCAATGCCGGGCTGCCGGTCTCGCTGCCCGAGGGGGCTCCGCTCGAGGAGCCGGCCTGGAAAGCGGGCACCGTGGCCGAACAAGTCGAGCGGATGCCCGAGCAGAGTTTCGAGCAACTCGGCCGGGCGATTCGACCCAAGCCAGCGCGTTACCTGTTTCTAGGCGTACCGAATCTGCGCCAGGAGATCGCCGTGTTGCCGAAGGGTGAGGTGCAGATGCGCGCCGACAGTCTGCGATCGCCCGGCCCGGATCGCGAGATGCGCGTTTGGCCCTGGGAGGAACTGACCTACGACTTCGCCAGCGGCGAGCACCCGATCATGGGGCCGGGCAAACCGCAGACGGTGACACGCAGCCTCGAGGAGGGGTGGATGCCGGTCGTGCGGCACGCCTGGACGGAAGGCGAGACCGGCTACGCCCACACCTGCCTGGCGGCGCCCCTCGTGGGAGACATCGCGGCACTGCAAAGCACCAACGGCACCGAGACCGTCGTGGCCATGAGCCGCCTCGAGTTCACCAATCACGCCGCCGCCCCGCGCACCTGCTGGCTTTGGCTCGAATTGAGCCATTCGCTGCCGTGCCGGCTCGGGCTGGATGGCCTGTTGTTGTTGGATCATCCTTCCGATGGCTTCGATCGCGATCGACTTGCTCCCGTGCGCGGCCGGTTCAACACGCGTGGACGCGGGACCCTGGACCTGGCGGTGTTGGAGCCGCGCGGGCCGGGCAGTTACAATCCCGGAGCCAGGCAGTCAGCGGCCCCGCGCCAGGCGGTGCGCTATCGGCTCGAACTCGGGCCGCACGAAGGGCACGCCATCGAGTTCTTCGCCCCCTACGTCGAGTTGCTCGAGGCGGACGAAGTGGCGTCGCTGAAGTCGCTCTCGTTTGACAAAGCCCATGAGTCGGTGACGGCGTTCTGGCGGGAGCGGGTGGGACGCGGCATGACCTGCGAGGTGCCGGAGCTCTATCTCAACGAACTTTTCAAGGCGAACCTGTGGCACGTGCTGATCTCGACGGACATCGATCCGGTGACCGGCCACCACCAACATGGCGCCGCGACGCATCAGTACCCGAACTTCCTCAACGAAACGGCCATGGTCGCGCGCTCGTTGGAGATGCGCGGCGAGCATGAGGCCGCCTTCAAGCTCTTCGAGCCTTTCCTCGCCAACCAGGGCGTCAAGGCGCTGCCGGGCAACTTCATCACCCGGGACGGAGTGCTTTACGCAGCCCATGGCGAACAGCCCGACCCCTACACCGCGCAAGGCTACAACATGCATCACGGTTGGGGCATGTGGGCGGCGGCGGAACATTACCGGTGGACGCGCGACCAGGAGTTCATTCAGCGTTATGCGCCCCACCTTGCCCGGGCGGCCGCCTGGATCGCCCGCGAGCGTCGCGCCACCCAACATCTGCAAACCGGCGGGTCGCGCCCGGTCGAGTACGGCCTGGCGCCCGCCGGTGACCTCGAGGACGTCGAGGAGTACCTGTATTACTATGCCACCGACGCCTATTACCACCTCGGGATGAAACAGGTCGCGGCGGCGTTCGCCCTGGCTGCGCAGGCCAAGCCGCCACCCGCCCGGACCAACTCCGCCGCCCCCGGCAAACCGAGGCTCCCGTTTGCCGATGCCGCCCGCCAGATCGGGCGCGAGGCGGACCGCTTCGCCCAGGACATCCGCGCGAGCGTGGCCGAGTCGGTGGCGACTTCGCCGGTGGTGCGGCTCAGGGATGGGACCTACGCGCCCTTCGTGCCTTCGCGCGCCTACGCGCTGACACACCTCAAAGAAGGCTGGATCCGCGAGGGCTTGTATCCCGCGCTGCACCTCGTCAACGGCGAGGTGTACGACGCGCGCCATCCGTTCGTGGACTGGATGATCCAGGACCTCGAGGATAACATCTTCCTGAGTCGTGAGAGCGGCTATGGCGTCGAGGGCGCGGCCACGAATTTCTTCAGCCTGGGCGGCTTCACGCTGCAACCGAACCTGCTCGACCTCGCCCTGGTCTATCTGCAGCGCGACCAGACGCCGAACTTTCTGCGCGCATTCTACAACGCTTGTTGGGCCAGCCTGTATCCGGACGTGGCCTGTTTCGCCGAGTGGGTGCCGCGCCACGGCGAAGGCGGCGGGCCGCTCTACAAGACTCCGGACGAATGCAAATTCATCCAATGGATGCGCCAGATGCTCGTGCTCGAGCGCGGCGATGCTCTCGAGTTGGGCCTGGGCGTGCCACGAGCCTGGATGACCGACGGCAAACGCATCAAACTCGAGCGCGCGGCCACGTTCTTCGGCAAGCTGGACCTCGAGATCACGTCCCACGCCTCCACGGGCGGGGTGCGGGCCGTCATCCGGCTGGCGCCACTCGAGACACCCAAGGCGGTTCGGCTGCGGTTGCGCCATCCCGAGGGCGAGCCGCTGGTGAGCGCCCGTGTCAATGGTAAACCCGCTGCTATCGATGGGCGGCGCCAACTGATCGAACTGCCCGTCAGCGTCAGCGCTTGGGAAGTCGAAGCGGGCTTCTGACTCGCTTGACAGAGCGCGTGCCGAGGTGGTTGCCTTCAGCGCTGTGTCCGCTGCCGAACCGTTGCTTCGATTGATCGATGTTGCCAAGCGCCACGCGCCGCCGTCCGGTGGCGAGGCGGTGCCGGTCCTGGGGAGCATCAACCTCGAGATCAACGCGGGCGAGGCTGTGGCGATTGTCGGGCCTTCCGGCTGCGGCAAGACCACGTTGCTGAATATCATCGGCACTCTCGATGAACCCACCGCCGGCCAAGTTCTGCTCCAGGGTGAGGACCTGGCCCGGCTCAAACCCGGGGCGCTGGCGGCGCTGCGCAACCGGCAAATCGGGTTCGTCTTCCAAATGCACCACCTGTTGCCGCAATGCACGGTGCTGGAGAATGTCCTCGTCCCGACATTGGCTTGCGAGAACGAGGTGGTGCGCGACGGCGCGCCCGCCCGGGCGCGGCGGTTGCTCGAGCGCGTTGGCCTGGGCGCGCGGCTCAGCCATCGGCCCGCCCAACTCTCGGGCGGCGAGTGCCAGCGGGTGGCGGTGGTGCGGGCGCTGATCAACCAGCCGCTGCTCGTCCTGGCCGATGAGCCCACGGGCGCGCTCGACCGCGCCTCGGCGGAGAACCTTGGCCGGCTGCT
>Ga0233425_10009434_pt1 | contig 12369 bp, 10 predicted proteins | sample Watercolumn_Towu_2_FD_181712 | JGI IMG/M metagenome (GOLD analysis project Ga0233425, IMG submission 181712) | Freshwater microbial communities from Lake Towuti, South Sulawesi, Indonesia - Watercolumn_Towuti2014_140_MG | ecosystem: Environmental > Aquatic > Freshwater > Lake | place...
ACCGCGCATGGAGCCGTACTGGAACGAGATCAGCCAATACTGGGGCGACGGTGCGGGCGATGATCTGCCGCGCCTGATTCCGGACAGCCTGCGCCTCTGCAACCTCGTCGGCCGTCACCCCTTCGGCGATATCCTGATCAAGGATCGCTACCACTGCGCCTGGGGCCTCGACGGCCGCACACTCCGTGCCCTCTGGGCACACCGCTGCAACACGGGGCACTTTCCCTTCACTTGTGACTTGGACGGCGCGGGGCGCGATCTGGTGATCCTGGGCTACTCACGTCTCGACCACAGCGGGAAACTCGTCGGCCGGCTGGTCCTGGGCGATCATCCCGACGCCTGTTTCGCTTACCGTGACGGCAACGGAATTCGCCATATCCTGCATCCCTGCGGCGAGGCCGGATTGGTGGATGATCGCAGTGACGGCAAGGTTGAAGAACTGCATCTCGGCCACGTGCAGCATCTCTCCGTCGCCAACTTCGATCCCAGCCGGCCGGGTCTGGAGCGCATCGTCGTCACCTACCACGGCGCCGAGGGCATCGTCATTCTGCTGGACGAGCAGAACCGCATCCTTCGCAAGGTCGAACGCTACGCCGCCGGCGCCGTCTGCCAGCCCGTCAACTGGACCGGCGACGGCCGTGAGATGATCGCCTTTTCGCCGCGACCTGGAGACGGCGGACTGTGGAACGGGCAGCTCGATCTGGCCGTGCCGTTCCCCGACGGCCCGCGCCCCGGCAGGTACCTGGAGGTTCACGATGTGCTGGGCCTGGGTGTGGACCAGGTCATCGTCTGGGACGAGGAGCGGTTGCACGTCTATGGACCGGCCACGCTGCCGCGTCCCGGCCGGCGCCGCTACGCCCCCGTGCGCTCCTGGCCCAACACGTCCAATTACCAGGTCAATTTCTCGCTGCCGGAATGGCGGACGGCGCGGAGGCCGGGGGCGCGTTGACCGGACCCGGCCGGAATGCGACAATCATGCGCGTCGCTCAGCCCTGGCGGCAACCGCGGACGGAGGGGCCATGAAAGGTGGATCCATGAGAAACCGTTTCCGATTCTGTCGCGTGCTCGTCGTCGGTGCCGCCGTGGCGGCGCCGGCCCTGCGCGCTGCCCCCGCCCCGGCCGCCGCGCCGGCGGCCGCCCCTGCGCCGCCGGCTCTCGTGCGGACGATCAAGATGCTGCCTGACAAGGCGCCCGACTGTACGACGCTCAAGACGATCGCCGACACGGTCACGCGCGGCTGCCGGAACAACGACGAGAAGGCCGTGGCGGTGTACAACTTCATGAACCTGTCGCACTACCACCGCGCGTACCCCAGCGAGCCGGGCGGGCTGTCGGCCCTCAAGGAGATCAACTGCTACGGCTGGAGCCTGTGCGGTGGCCTGCACTCGGAGCAGTCCGCGATCTGGCGCGAACTCGGATGGGGTTGGCGCTTCGTCGGCTGGAGCAAGCCGGGCCACACCACGGTCGAGGCGCGTTACGACGACCGCTGGCACTACCTGGACGTCTTCCTCAAGTTCTACGCCTGGATGCCGGACGGCAAGGGCGGCCGCACGATTGCGGGCGAGGACGACCTGAAGGCGCGCGCGCAGGAGTTGCTGACCGACGGGTGCGTGCTGGACAAGGGCCGCGGCTGCGTTTACGCCAAGGACAATGCCTTCGTGACGAACGGCGACAAGGCCAACTGGCAGGCGCCGGCCTTCCTGAGCTGCGGCGACGACGTGCCGGGCATCGTGATGGGCGTCAACAACAAGCACGCCGCCGGCGCGGCCGACGGCTGGGCCGGCATCAACCACGCCTCGGGCTCGTACGCGGCCGAGGTCAACCTGGCGCCCGGGTTCTGCCTGGAGAACACGTGGGATCCGCAGCCGGACGCCTGGTACTGGAACGGCCAGAAGGAAGCGCCGCGCCACACCTGCGGCGGCCACAAGGACACGCGCAACGACCCCGCCTACGGGCTCGTGCTCGAGCCGTACATCAACAGCAAGCCGGGCCGCAGTTACGGCAGCGGCGTTTTGACCTTCGCGCCGTCGTTCGCAGGCGACGCCTGCCTGGCGTCGTTCGCGGCGACGGAGAACGTCCGCTGCAGCGGCGGCCGCCTGGTGCCGGTCGATGCCGGCAAGCCGGCCAGCGTGACCGTCAGCCTGGCCACGCCCTACATCCTCACCAAGGCATCCGGCGAAGCCGCGGGCGCGGACACGGTCGAGGTGTCGGTGGACGGCGGGCGGACCTTCCAGCGCGCCGACCTGAAGGATTTTGGCGCGGCGGTCAAGGGCCAGCTCGGCGCGCTGGTGAAGATCGGCGTCAAGGACGCGCTCAAGTCGCTGAAGATCGAGGCCGTGGTGCAGAACAACCCGGGCGCGCTGCCGTTCCTCTCGCCGGGTCGGAACCAGGTGACCGTGTCCGTCGCCGATCCGGCGGCGCTGGGGCCGAACAAGCTGGTGGTGACCTACGCCTACCGCCTGGGCAGCCGCACGAAGAGCTTCGAGCAGCTCTGCGACCAGGGCAAGGAGATCGCCAAGCAGCACAACGCGAAGTGGGCCGACACCGTGACGGTCGCGCAGAAGACGTTCGCGGCCGCCGAGCTGCCGGCCACGTTCGTCATTGACTGCCCCACGCCCAAGGGCCAGTTCCCGGTCTATCCGCGCATGGTGTTCGTGCGCCGCGAGATCGTCGCGCCCGGCGCGGCGCCGCTGCCGCTGCCCGCCGGCGCCGCGGCCGCGCAGCCGGCCGCGGCCGAGGAGTTGCCGACGCTGCCCAACCCGTTCCTGGTCGGCACGGAAATCCCGGCGCCGGCCAAGCCGCGCGCGGTGAAGACGTCGCAGATTCCGCTGGCGTACGCGCAGTTCGTGAGCGAGACCGGCGAGGTCGGCCCGAAGGGTGTGCTCAGGTGGCCGAAGGTGGACGGCGAGGAGGGCAAGGTCCTCCGCGGTGCCGTGCTCGTCACCGGCGATCTCAAGGGTCTGCCGGCCAGGGGCCTGGCGGCCGCGCGCCTGATGGTGCCGGTGAGTGCGGGCCACAACATGGCGCCGGGCAAGCTCGGCGTCGTGCTGCTCAAAGGCGCCTTCGAACCCGGCAAGGCGTGCAAAGTGAAGGACCTGACCGACACGATCGGCACGGGCCTGATTCCGAAGCAGCCGGAGGCCACGCCGGTCTACACGCCGGCCAAGGCCGTCGCGATCGACGTGACCCGCGGCATGAAGGCCGTCGCCTCCGGCGAGAGGGCCTTCCACGGTTTCGCGCTGCGCATCGTGCCCGACCGCGGCACGGACGAGGGCTACACCGTGCGCGCCGACGTCTCGCCGACCGAGAGGATGTGGTTGGAGGTCGACACGTACGCGGAGTAGCGCGCCGCCCATGCTCTACCGTTCCCTCTCCAAGTGCGGTGCCCGCGTCTCGGCGGTCAGCTTCGGCGCGATGCGCTGGCCGTCCGAGGAAGCGTGCTTCCGCATCGTCAACCGCGGCCTGGACCTGGGCCTGAACTACGTCGACTGCTCGACCGGCTACGTGGGCGGCCAGAGCCTGCCGTGGGTGGGCCGCGCCGTGGCGAAGCGGCGCGGCGAAATCCTGTTCTCGTGCAAGTCCTCCTTCGGCAAGGCGCCGTCGGCCGACGAGACGCGCGCCGCGATCGAGCGATCGCTCCGGGCGGCCGGCCTGGAGTTCTTCGACTTCTACCAGCTCTGGGGGCTCGGCGGGATGGACGTGCTGCAGGCCGCCCTGAAGAAGGGCGGCTTTGTCGAGGGCGTGCGCAGGGCGCAGGACGACGGCCTGGTGCGCCTGGGGACGGGCTTCACGTTCCACGGTCCGGAGGAGGTCTTCCGCGCGGCGGTGGACAGCGGCGAGTTTTGCTGCGCGACGGTTTCCTACAGCCTGCTGAACCGCAAGGAAGAGGACAACATTGCGTACGCGGGCGCTCACGGCGTGGGCGTCGTGATCATGAACCCGCTGGCCGGCGGCATTCTCGGGCTGGCGGGCGACCCGGCGCTGGATTTCCTGCGCGGCGGGCCGGATCGCGCTCCGGCTTACGGCGCCCTGCGCTTCCTGCACGCCAACCCGGCGATCTCCACGGCCATCGTCGGCTTCCGCGCCGTGGAGGAGGTCAACCAGGCCGTGGCGTCGCTGGCGGACGTGGCGTCGCTGGACGAGGCCTGGCGCCGGGAGCAGATCCGGCGCATGGACGCGGTCAAGCTGCTGGAGGGCGACTTCTGCACGGGCTGCGGCTACTGCAAGGAGTGCCCGCGCGGTTTCGATCCGCAGAAGTTCATGCTGGCGATGCGCGACTTCGCGCGCTACGGCGTTGCCGAAGGGCGTTTCGCGGCGTGGATCCACTCGCGCTACGCGCACATGGACCCGATCGCGCACCTGGGACTCTGCGTGGAGTGCGGGGCGTGCCTCCAGAAATGCCCGCAGCACCTGCCGATCGTCGCCGCCATCCGCCGCGCGAAGAAGGCGATGGGCGTTCCGCCTCCCGCGGCCGGGCGGAAGCCGTGAAAGAGGCGGATCGCGCCGCCCCGCGGCGCGATGTCCACCGGCTTCCCGCGGTTTCCCCGCCCTCTACGGCATCACGAACTCGTGTTCCGGGTGCTTGACGGTCAGCACGGGGCAGGTCGCCTTGCGCACCACGCGCTCCGCCACGCTGCCGATCAGCAGGTGGCCGAGACCGGAACGGCCATGCGTTCCCATGACGATCAAGTCCATTTCGGTTTCGCGGGCGAAACGGATGATCTCGATGAAGGGCACCCCGCTGACGACCTTGGACTGCGCGTCCAGTCCGTCGGCGGCGAGCGCCCCCACGGTCTGCTGCAGCCGCTCCTGGCAGGCGGCGGCAAGCGCGTCGATGTCCGCCTGGAGCGTATCCGGCAGCGCGGTCTCGCCCGGCATGGCAGCCACGACCGGCGCCACGACGTGCAGCAGGGTCAACTCTGCGCCGAACGTCTGGCTGAGCGCGACGGCATAGCGCATGGCGTGGTCGGAGTTGTCCGAGAAATCGATCGGACAGAGAATCTTGCGCACCTGTACCTTCATGTGGCGCCTCCTTTCGTCGTTCCCATGGACATGTCCATTATAAGAAGGCGGCGCATGCCGGACAAGTCCGCCATTGTGTGGGACAGCAGTTCCCATTATGGCCGCCTGAAGGGGATGGGCGGGCTGGAAGCCCGCCCCCACGGCCCGGAATCGGCCCAAACCCGTGGCGGCGGGCCTCCGCGCCCGCCGGTCTTGCGGCCATAATGAGAACTGCTGTGTGTGGGATCTCGGGCCTGGCGGCTCGCCATTTTCTTACGGCAGAAGCGCTCCTGGCAGACGCAGTGCATTCCCCGCTGTAGACCGTAGGATCACACATTATAATGTGTGATCCGGACGGATAACAAAAAGGCAGGGATTGTCAGGTTGACACTGTCGGTGGTTTTGTCATAGCCTATCGCCCCACTCGCCCAATTCAGGATGCGCGGGTGCAGCCTATGAATTTCCATATCACGGGTATGGGGTCGGCCTTGCCGGTGCGGGTCGTCGATAACGTCGAGCTTTCGAAGACGCTCGACACGACCGACGAGTGGATCGTTTCGCACACCGGCATCAAGTCGCGGCACATCGTGGCCGACAACGAAAGCAGCGCAACGCTTGCGGCCGACGCCGCCCGCAAGGCCCTCGCCCAGGCGGGCGTGAAGGCGGAGGACGTCGGCACGATCATCGTGGCCACCAGCACGCCGGACTACTCCTCGTTTCCGTCCACCGCCTGCCTCGTGCAGCACGCCATCGGCGCGAACCGGGCCGCGGCGTTCGACATCTTCGCGGCCTGCACCGGCTTCGTCTACGCCCTGGAAGTCGCACGCGGCATGCTGCACAGCGATCCCCGTCCGGCGCTGGTGATCGGCGTGGACGTGATGTCGCGCGTGGCCGACTGGACCGACCGCAACACCTGCGTGCTCTTCGGCGACGGCGCCGGCGCGGCCGTGGTGCAGGCCTGCGACCGCCCCGGCGGCATGCGCCATGCGATCCTGCGTGCCGACGGCGGCGGCGCCCGGTTCCTCTACCGCGAGGGCGGCTGCCGCCTGCCGCCCAAAAACCCGCCCGAGCACGCCTGGCTGCAGATGGGCGGCCGGCAGGTGTTCAACTTCGCCGTCAAGGCGTTCGCCGACACGATCCTCGAACTCACCTCCCGGGCCGGCCTTCGCGTGGAGGACGTGCGCTGGATTGTGCCGCACCAGGCCAACATCCGCATCATCGAGGCCGCCGCGCGCCGGCTCGACACCGGCATGGAGCGCTTCTTCGTCAACATCGCCGACCTCGCCAACACCTCCGCCGCCACGATCCCGCTGGCCTTCGACCAGATGCTGCGCGAGGGGCGGGTGCAGGCCGGCGACCGCATCGTCCTGGTCGGCTTCGGCGGCGGCCTGACGTGGGGCGGCCTGCTGCTGGAGTGGAATCCGGCGCCGGCCCGCTGATCTTCCGGGAGCACACACCATGCAGACGACCAAGCGACGCGTAGTGGTCACCGGCCTCGGCGCCGTCACGCCCGTGGGCAACGACGTGCCGACCCTCTGGAACAGCATCCGCACCGGCGCCAGCGGCATCGGCGCCGTCACGCGCTTCGACGCCTCGCGGCTCGACGCCAAGATCGCGGCCGAGGTCAAGGGCTTCGACCCCACCAGGTACGTCGAGGCCAAGGAGGTGCGCCGCCTGGCGCTCTTCACCCAGTACGCCGTGGGCTCGGCCTGCCAGGCATGGGCCGACGCCGGCCTGGACAAGGGCGGCGCCGATCCCGAGCGCGTGGCCGTGATCTACGGCAACGGCATCGGCGGCAAGGAGGTGGACGACGAGGCCTACCGCACGCTCTTCGAGCGCGGCCCCGGCCGCCTGTCGGCCATGACCATCCCCAAGCTCATCCCCAACGAGTGCGCCGGCAACATCTCCATGCTGCTCAACGCCAAGGGGCCGGTGCACGTCGTCGTCACCGCCTGCGCCTCCGGCACGGACGCGATGGGCGTGGCGCTCGACGCCATCCGCTACGGCCGCGCCGATGTCGTCATCTCCGGCGGCACCGAGGCCGCGCTCTCCGAGTACTGCCTCGGCGGTTTCTGCGCCCTGCGCGCGCTCTCCACCGGCTTCAACGACCGGCCCACCAAGGCCAGCCGCCCGTTCGACAAGGACCGCGACGGCTTCGTCATGGGCGAGGGCGCCGGCGCGCTGATCCTCGAGGAATACGAGCACGCCAGGGCCCGCGGCGCGCGCATCTACGCCGAGTTCGCCGGCTACGGCGGCACCGGCGACGCCCACCACCTCACCGCGCCGCACCCCGAGGGCGACGGCGCCAGCCGCGCCATGCGCGTCGCGCTCCGCGACGCCGGCCTCGCGCCGGAGGCGATCGACTACATCAACGCCCACGGCACCTCGACGCCGCTCAACGACCCGATCGAAACCAAGGCCATCAAGAACGCCTTCGGCGAACACGCGCGCCGCCTCAAGGTCTCCTCGACCAAGAGCATGACCGGCCACCTCATCGGCGCCGCCGGCGCCGTCGAGGCCGTGATCAGCATCCTGGCCATCCGCGACCAGTTCTTCCCGCCCACCATCAACCTCGACAACCCCGATCCCGCCTGCGACCTGGACTACGTGCCCAACCAGGGGGTGACCGGGCGCATCCGCGCCGTCCTGTCCACCTCGCTGGGCTTCGGCGGTCACAACGGCGTGGTCGTGTTCAGGCAGGTGGAACCATGACCACCGACATCCAGTCCCTCATCCCCCACCGCGACCCGTTTCTGTTCGTCGACCGCATCGTGTCCGCGGACCCGACCCGCATCGTGGGCGAGCGCACCTTCCCGGCCGATGCCTGGTTCTTCCGGGGCCACTTCCCCGGATACCCCGTGGTGCCGGGCGTGCTGCTGATCGAGACCATGGCGCAGTGCGGCGGCGCCGGCCTCGTGCACTGCGGCGCCATGCAGAACAAGGTCTTCCTGCTGGCCAGCGTGGACAAGGCCAAGTTCCGCCGCCAGGTGCGCCCGGGCGAGCTGATCCGCATGGAGATCGAAATCCTCCGGATGTCGCCGCGCGTGGTCAAGCAGCGCGGGACGGCGTCGGTGGACGGCGAGGTCGCGGCCGAGGCCGAGTGGCTGTGTGTGCTGGGCAACGTGTAGGTGCGGCTTTCGAGGAAGCGAGGGCAGTCCAGGTGGGCTACAACTGCGTCGTGTGTGTCAAGCAGGTGCCGGATACCAAGCGGATCACCGGCCAGGCCATGAAGGAGGACGGCACCGTCAACCGCGCCGCCCTTCCGGCCGTCTTCAACCCCGAGGACCTGAACGCGGTCGAGGCCGCGCTGCAGGTGCGCGACCGTCACGGCGGCACGGTCACGGTCGTGACCATGGGCCTGCCGGCCGCGTGCGATATCCTGCGCGAGTCGCTCTTCCGCGGCGCCGACCGCGTCGTGTTGATCACCGACCGCCGCGCCGCCGCCTCGGACACGCTCGCCACCAGCTACATCCTCTCCTGCGCCGTCCACCGCCTGAAGCCCGACCTGGTCTTCTGCGGACGCCAGGCGATCGACGGCGACACCGCCCAGGTCGGCCCCCAGCTCGCCGAGAAGATCGGCTACACGCTGGTCACCTACCTGGAGGATCTGGAGCTCGACGGCCGCAGCGCCAGGGCGCGCCGCAACGTCGGCAACGGCTTCGAGACCGTGCGCGCGAAGCTGCCGGCGCTCTTCACGGTGATGGAGTCCGCCAACCACCCGCGGCCGCCGGCCGTGCGCAAGGCCATGAAGCACAAGAAGGCGCGCGCCGCCGCCGAGATCGCCAAAGTCGTCGACGCCGAGCTGCCCGTGGGCACCCCCGAGGCCAAGGCCGCCGAGACGAAGCGCCGCTGCGCCGACATCGAGAAGCGCGGCCTGCTGATCACGCAGTGGAACCTGGACGACCTCCAGGCCGACCTCGCCTGGTGCGGCGGCGCTGGCAGCCCCACCAAGGTGCACCGCATCCAGTCGATCGTCCTCGCCGGCGGCGACTACCAGGAATACCCGCCGACCGACGCCGGCGTCGGCAAGCTCGTGGGCGAACTGATCGAGGACCATACGATCGGGTGATATGGAGTATTCAGTGTTCGGTGTTCAGTGTTCAGACGGCAGCCGCGGCGCAGGTAATCTGAACACTGAACACTGAACACTGAACACTGAACACCGAACACCGAAGACTGAGGACTGCAAAGGACGCAACCAATGATCGACGTGAACCGCAAAGGCGAGGTGTGGGTGTTCGCGGAGCAGGAGGCGGGCAAGCTCTCCGACGTGCCGCTCGAGCTGCTGGGCAAGGCCCGCGAACTGGCCGGCAAGCTCGGCGTGCCCGTGGCCGCCGTGCTGCCCGGCCACGAGGTCGCGCCGCTGGCCCAGAAGCTGATCCAGCACGGCGCCGACAAGGTCTACCTCTGCGAGCACCCCCAGCTCGCGCACTACCAGACCGCCGCCTACATGAAGGTGCTGTGCGACCTCGTCGCCCAGCGCAAGCCGCAGATCTGCCTCTTCGGCGCCACGCCGCTCGGCCGCGACCTCGCGCCCACCGTGGCCTCGTTCATGAAGTGCGGCCTGACCGCCGACTGCACCGACCTGCAGATCGGCGAACACACCGACCCGGCCACCAAGGAGCGCGCCGAGAACCTGCTGCTCCAGATCCGGCCGGCCTTCGGCGGCAACATCATCGCCACCATCGTCAACCCCCACCGCTGGCCGCAGATGGCCACGGTGCGCGAGGGCGTCATGCGCCTCGGCGCGCCGGCCTACGACCGCAAGGGCGAGGTGGTGAAGTGCAAGGTCGACCTCGCCGGCGTCACGCTGCCGATCGAGGTGCTCGAATCGCAGCGTAGACCCAAGAAGGTCAACCTCAAAGGCTCGCGCATCATCGTCACCGGCGGCGCCGGCGTCGGCAGCCGCGAGAACTTCCGCCTGATCTGGGACCTGGCCAACGTCCTCGGCGGCGCCGTCGGCGGCAGCCGCGCGGCCGTGGACCTGGGCTACGTGGACCACGACCACCAGGTCGGCCAGACCGGCACCACCGTGCGGCCCGCGCTCTACATCGCCTGCGGCGTCTCCGGCGCCGTGCAGCACCGCGCCGGCATGCAGGAGTCCGCCAAGATCCTGGCGATCAACATCGACAAGGAGGCGCCGATCTTCGGCATCGCCCACTACGGCATCGTGGGCGACATGAACGACGTCATTCCGCGGATGGTCAAGGCCATCCGCACCGGCGCAAGCGTCGGCCAGGCCGTCCAGGCAGCGAAGGCGTGAGGTAGATCACCATGGCGAACTTCTACACGGACAACGAAGACATCCAGTTCCTCTTCCGCCACATGGATTTGGCGCGCGTGGCGAAACTCACGGAGGAGGGCTTCCGCTTCGCGAAGGAGTTCGACTTCGCCCCGGCCGACGCCGCCGAGGCGGTCGACAACTACCAGCGCGTCCTGACCGTCATCGGCGAAATCGCCGGCGAACGCGTCGCCCCGACCGCCGCCGAGACCGACGAGGTCGGCAGCACGCTCAACCCCGACGGCAGCGTCACCTACGCGCCCGGCATCGCCGAGGCCATCCGCCTCATGGGCCAGGCCGACCTGATGGGCTTCACGCTGCCCTACCGCTTCGGCGGCATCAACGGGTCCAACCTCGTGTACACCATGTCCAACGACATCGTCAGCCGCGCCGACGCCGCGCTGATGAACATCTACGGCCTGCAGGGCATCGCCGAGACCATCAACGCCTTCGCCAGCGAGGAGATCAAGCAGGAGTACCTGCCGCGCATGGCCAGCGGCGAGTGGACCGGCGCCATGGTGCTCACCGAGCCGGACGCCGGCAGCGACCTGCAGGCGGTCAAGACCCGCGCCTACCAGGACGAGCAGGGACGCTGGTTCGTGCGCGGCGTCAAGCGCTTCATCACCAACGGCTGCGGCCAGGTGCTGCTGGTGCTGGCGCGCACCGAGCCGGGCATCGCCGACGGCCGCGGCCTGTCGTGCCTGCTGGTCGAGCGCGGCCCGCGCGTGCGCGTCCGCCGCCTGGAGAACAAGCTCGGCATCCACGGCAGCCCGACCTGCGAAATCTTCTTCGACGACGCCCCCGCCAAGCTGATCGGCGAGCGCCAGCGCGGCCTGATCACCTACGTCATGAGCCTGATGAACGGCGCGCGCATCGGCATCGCCGCCCAGAGCCTCGGCATCGGCGAGGCCGCCTGCCGCGTGGCGCGCGACTACGGCCGCACGCGCAAGCAGTTCGGCGTGGCGATCGACACCTTCCCGTCCGTGCGCGAGCTGCTCGTGGACATGAGCGTGGACCTGCAGGCCGCGCGCGCGCTGTCCTACTACGCGGCCTTCAGCGTGGACCTCGAGATGGGCCATGCCCGCGTGCTGGAGGCCGGCGTGGAGAAGGACCCGGACGCCATCAAGCGCGCCCGCACCGAGAGCCGGAAGTACAAGAACTTCAACAAGATGCTGACGCCGATGGCCAAGTACTACGCCTCGGAGATGTCCATGCGCTGCGCCAACGGCGCCATGGCCGTCCTCGGCGGCAGCGGCTACATGAAGGACTACCCGGTCGAGCGCTTCCTGCGCGACAGCCGCATCACCACGATCTACGAGGGCACCAGCCAGCTCCAGGTCGTGGCCTCCATCGCCGGCGTCACCACCGGCACGATCAACGAGGTCCTGGAGGAGATCCTGGGCGGCCGGAACTGGACGGACGAACTCGGCACCATCGTGGCGAAGATCCGCGAGGGCCAGGCGCTGCTCCAGGAGGCCGTGGCGTTCGTCAAGACCCAGCCGGGCGGCAACGCCTACCGCGACCTGTACGCGCGGCGGCTGGTGGACACGGCGATCTACCTGGTCGTGGGCGCGCTCTTCTGCGACCACGCCACCGCCAGCCCCAAGAAGCTCGTGGTCGCGCGGCGCTGGGCGGGCGAGAAGCTCGTCCAGATCCGCATGCTCAAGGAGCAGGTCTGCTCCGGCGCCACGCTGCCGATCAACGAGTTCGAGACCCTCGCCAGCCAGTTGCCGGTCGTGGACTGAGGCAGGCGTCTTACGCCTTCTACTTCAGCGCATATTTCCTGATCAGTCTCTGCAAATACGCCCGCTCGATGCCGGCTTCGCGGGCGGAGCGCGAGACGTTGCCGCGGTTGCGGCCGAGCAGGTCGTGGAGGTAGCTCTTCTCGAACTCCTCGATCAGCTCGTTCTTGGCGTCCTTGAACGGCTTGTCGGCGGAGAAGACGACCTCGGGCTCGCCCTTGCGCCCGGCGCGCAGGCGGTCGAGGCTCAGGAAGGCGCTGAGGTCGACCGGCCGGCGCTCGCTGTAGAAGGCGGCCTCGATCAGGTTGCGCAGCTCCCGCACGTTGCCCGGCCAGTCGTGGCGCT
>Ga0233425_10009435_pt1 | contig 12369 bp, 11 predicted proteins | sample Watercolumn_Towu_2_FD_181712 | JGI IMG/M metagenome (GOLD analysis project Ga0233425, IMG submission 181712) | Freshwater microbial communities from Lake Towuti, South Sulawesi, Indonesia - Watercolumn_Towuti2014_140_MG | ecosystem: Environmental > Aquatic > Freshwater > Lake | place...
GCCACCGTCTCGACCAACAGGCGGTCCTGTGGGCTCAACCCCCGCAGCAGCTCCTCACGCTCACCCGCGCTCGGCAGGATCGCTTCGGCCCGCCGTCGCAGCACCCGGCGGTGGCGCCGGCTCTCGGACGACTGCGAGCCCGGCGACACCTGCCCGCCGCCGGCCGAGGGGAGCGCGCTGTTAGGCTCGGGCACGCCTGGCGCGGTGACGCTGGCCCTGGGCTCGCCTGTGGTTCCATGGGACCGGACCGAGCACGAGTGGCGGTACGTGCAATCCCAGGGTCGGTGGTACCCGGAGGACGAGCTGCGAGGGAGCTGGGCCCAGCAGCCCGAGCCTCCGCCACCACCGCCACCGCCCGACGGCTGGTGCTTGTCAACGGCTGCCGGGAGACGGGAGTGCCTCCCCACACTTCCGGTGATCCTGATCACACTCGTGACCGCTCTGGCCCTCGTGAGGCGTCGGCGGCCATGAGATCTCTATGGGTCCCGGTGCTCGCGGCGAGCCTCCTCGCAGCGGGATGCACTTCGTGCGACAACGCATCCCCTCACGACGCTGGACCAGATGTCGTGGGCGCCGATGGCGACGCGGACCATGATGAAAGAGACGGTGATGGCGATGCGGATCAGGACGTGATCGAGGCCGACCTCCCCGAAGGCGCGCTACGCATGAGTCCGGTCGAGATTCCTCGTGAAAGGCCGGGCATGGGTTGCGGGCTCGGTTGTAGGCAGCTCAGTTTCGCCGAAGCGGTCTTCACTTTCAGGTATAATGTTGGTAGTGATTACCTTACATACCAGGGCGACCCGAGCCATTCACTTTACTTAGTAGATACGAACAGAAACAGAGAGTATTCTCTCCTAAGATGCAATCCAGATGAAGGTGATCCAGAGCATTGCATTTTACCTGGTGTATACGATGATATTGTTGTTTTTTCAACTAGTCTCTGGGAAGATGAAGATGGCCTTGACTACACTCTATGGCGATATCATTTCGGAGATCCATTCAGGATTCCATTAGTATCCAGAAGCATGACTGAGTATTCTGTGCCGCTCATGGAAATCGACGTGCATCAAGGTATAGTCGCTTGGTGGGATTCTGCCATTGCACCAACCGGTATCTATGCCATGAGCCTTGATGGAGGTGACGTCATCGATTTGACCCGGAATGAGTGTCCATGCTACGGAGCGCCCCAACTCTGGGGGAGGGAGGTCGTCTTTGCAGACTGGGTCGGGTGGGACGACATCTCGATCGTGAACATCGACACGCTCGAGCGCAGGAACCTCAACAACGATCGAGTCGAGCAGTGGAACCCGTCGTTCGATGGCCGATGGGTGGTTTGGACCGACGGCCACAACGACCCGTGCTCGCTGCCGAGCTGGGACCTGTGCAACCCCGACATCTTCGGCATGGAGATGCCCGACGGCGAGATCGAGCCGCTCTGTGACCATCCCGCTGCCCAGACGCACCCTGACGTCCACCTGGGTCTCGTGGCCTGGGAGGACTTCCGCAACGCCGAGGACCCGAACGACGGCAACAGGTGGGACACGGCCAACGTCGATATCTACCTCCTCGATCTGGAGACGCGGCGCGAGGTCCAGGTGACGAGCATGCCCGGCCCGGAGATCGCGCCCAGGATCTGGGGCCGGCGCCTGTTCTTCATGGCCAGGGACCTGATCGACCAATGGGCGATCTTCATGGTGGACCTCGACGAGGCGGGGCTGCTGTGAGCGCGCTCCAGGGTCCGGTGCCGAGACCTCGGAGCGCTGGGGACGGTACGTCGACGTGCTCAAGTCTTACGGAAAGGGCCGGCGAGCGCTCGAGTCGTTCAACGGCCTGCGGGCCGAGCACACCGCGGCGATGGAGGCCCGGCCCGAGGCGGTCGCCGCCAAGCTCGCCGCGTCGGCAGCCTCGAAGGCCACGAACACGCAGGCCGACGAGTTCATCGACAAGGCGACCAACATCCTCGACGACGCGGGCGATGCGAACGACGCGATCGCGCGAGACCTCGCGTCCGCCAGGGCCAACGTAGCGAGCGGTCGAGCCGTCTTCGTCGCGTCCCTCGTCTCCATGCTCAGAACCCACCTGGCCCTGCTCCCGGAGGACTCCGACGCGGAGGCGCTCGCCGCCCAGGGCGAGGCCCTCGTCCCCGCGCTGCGGGCGCTCCAGCCGAGCAAGGCGGCGACGCGGACCGCGGCCAAGGCCGACACCGCGGAGCTCGACGTGCTCGACGGCCGGCTCCTCGAGGTGATCTCCAAGGTCAACAGCGCGGGCCGCAAGGCTTTCCGGCGACTCGGAAACAAGGTCATGGTGGAGGCGTTCAAGTATCACCACATCGTGGGCAAGCCAAGCGAGACCGCCCCCGAGGCCCACGATGAGCCGGTGGCGAGCCCGCCAGTCGGGTGATGCGCTTCTGCCCGGGGGTGAACCCCCGGGCTATTCGACCGAAGCCCCCTTCGGGGGCTCGAAAGAATCAATCATTTCAACGGGTACCGTGGTATCCCCCACGGGTCGCTCTCGATAACCCACAAGCGGGTCGCGGTCTTCCACAGGCGAGTCGAGGTGCTTCGCGAACGGCTTTCGGTCGTCCACAGGCGCGTCGCGGTCTTCCACAGGCGCGTCGAGATCCTTCGCGAACAGCTCTCGGTCGTCCACAGGCGCGTCGAGGTCTTCCATAGGCGAGTCGAGGTTCTTCGCGAACAGCCTCCGGTCGCCCACGGGTGTCTCACGGTCGTCCACGGGTGTCTCACGGTCGTCCACGGGCTCCTGCAGGTCTTTCGCGAACGGCCACCTATCACCCACGAACGCCGCGATGTTCTCCACAGACGTCAGTACGCGTGGCCGAGGGTGAAGTAGATGCCCACGGGGAGGCCGCCGTCGCTCGCGTCGGGCGAGTAGCCCGCCTCGATCCGCACGACCATCGTCTCGCCCCAGCGGAGCAGGAGGCCGACCCCCGCGCCCCAGGCCGACGAGCTCCCGGCGCTCTCGAACGGCGGCTCGGGGACGAACGTGGACCAGATGTGACCCACGTTCAGGAAGAACACCATCCCGAAGACCATGTTCATCCGGAAGAGCCGGAAGGGCGCGAAGAGCGTGCGCAGCTCCATGCTGCCCACGACCCCTGACGCCCTATCGACATAGGCGATTTCGAAGTCGATGACGGCTCGCGCCCTATCCGGATAGGGGGGGTCGACGTCCGCCACCTTTTCAGCCCTATCGTAATGGGGACCAGATGTGGCCTCCAACCCCCAACATCTCGCCGTCTTGTCAACTGAACATGGACTGAACATGGATTATCGCCGGGCGTTCCGCGTGCTGTATGCTGTATGTGTAACCAACCGCAGGAGGGGTGGACCATGCGATGTAGGCAGTATGTGTGTGTGACATGGGATCTCCGAACACTCTGGAGAGGAAACTATCGAGCTTGATTCTCGTCGTGTTGGTTTTTTCAAGCCTGGGTTTTGGCTTGGCTTGCCAGGGACCAGAGACACATGAGGATGACGGTTTGTCTCTGGCTAATGAATGCTTTCCTGGTTCAAGAGAAGACGCCCTCGTCATCCACGAGCCGGCCGACTTCGCGGGCGTGGGAATCCGGCAAGACTCGCCAGAGGAACCTGCCGTTTTCCAACACGTCGAGCTCGAACCGGAGGCATGGCCGATGGACACCGCTGAGCGTGCGGAACGATATTTGCCGTACCTCGGAACGCCGTACCACGCGCTCGCGGAGGAGAGGCTGGCGCTCATTGCGGGTGGTGAACCAACGACCGATGCTCACCCAAGGGTTGCAGCGAGCGTGCGCGACGAGCTCCGCGATACAGGTGTGGCGGAGGTCGTGGTGGCACTCCGCCCGCGCCCGGCGTGGAGCATCGCCGACGAGCTGACAGTTGCAAACCCGGGCGCAGCGGCATGGGCCTTCCCAATGGGCGCGACGCTCAACTCCGCCAGCATCGGCAACTACCTGACCGTGAGAACGGGTCCGATTTGTACCGACTCCAGCCGTGGCGGGGCACAGTACCTCTTCGGGTCCCGCGCGATCATTGGCATGATGTCACCGGGCGTCGGCGCGCTCGTACCCGACGCGAACAACGTGTACCGTACGTCCGAGGACGGTGAGTGTGGAACGAGTTGGTCCGCTCCGCTCGCCGCGGGCCTCGCCGTCGATTTTATCGACTTCATGCTCGCCTCGGGCACGTATGAGCCTTTGGGCAGCATCGCGGGTATGGTCCAGGCGGACCTCATGCTCATGGGCGACCGATACTCGGAGACCGGGACGTATCGGCAGACTGGGCAGGACGAGCTATGGGGTGGAGGGCGGCTCCGGGCACGCATGTTCACCAATGCCGGCATGGACGCTCCGTGGGGATGGCAGCACGGGCGCCTCACGGCGTGGGATGGGACGAACTACCTGTTACAAGTGAACGGGGGAGACCCGCTCCCCGCTGACGTCGACCGGTTACGAGCCGTGATCTGGTGGCCGGAGCCCTTCCTGACCGGAGGAAACGGGGCCGACATCACGGCGAGGCTTCGGCGGTTTTGCGGGAGCGGCCCAGAAGCAAGCGATTTGAGCTACGACCCGAGGAAGATGGTGTACCTCGCCTCGGGGGTCGGTGGCTCGTGCTATGCGCTGGAGATCGCGGTCTGGTCCGCGTCGTCCAATCCCTGGAATGGCAATCAAATGACGAGGAGGGTGTTTTATGCCTGGTACTACGAAGACGACGACCGCGACGACGCGGATGGCCCGCCACCGGACATCCAGTAGTCGTACGGCGGCACAAGACGGCCTTTACAGCACCCTGGCCGCGGCCGCCATGATCACGTCCGTTGTGTGGGTCGCGGATTGCAGTCGCAACAACGATTACCGTGATGCCACGGCGCCGACACCGGATGTCGTGGAGGACGCCGACTTGATGGGCGAGCCGGATGTCGTGGAGGACGCCGACGTGATGGGTGAGCCGGATGTCGTGGGGGAAGCCGACATGTCGGTCGATGGAGAGTCGTGCGTTCCGGCTCCCCACCGTTGGATCGACACGGGACCCTATTATACGGGAGTATACCCGGTAGCCGAGGTGATCAGCGACGCAGAGCAGTTCGAAGCCTCGTGGCACGAGCGGGTGCCTGGCTTCGATGCCGGTCCCCCGACGCCAGCCCCCCCCACCATCGACTTCGACGTCGAACGCGTCGCGTGGCACACGTTTCATTGGAGGAACACGACCCTCGCGATCGAGCCCCTCGTCCTGTCGTGCAGCGACAGGGTCGTGGTTGAACCTCGCTTCATAGATACACATGGCGAGTTTCCATCGGTGGTCTTCACTCTCGTCACGCTTCCGAGGAACGGATTCCCCGTAGAGTTCGCCGATCCGGTTGAGGTGCGATAACAATCGGAGCGGTTGTCAGTACGCGTGTCCGAGGGTGAAGTAGATGCCCACGGGGAGGCCGCCGTCGCTCGCGTCGGGCGAGTAGCCCGCCTCGATCCGCACGACCATCGTCTCGCCCCAGCGGAGCAAGAGACCGACGCCCGCGCCCCAGGCCGACGAGCTCCCGGCGCTCTCGAACGGCGGCTCGGGGACGAACGTGGACCAGATGTGACCCACGTTCAGGAAGAACACCATCCCGAAGACCATGTTCATGCGGAAGAGCCGGAAGGGCGCGAAGAGCGTGCGCAGCTCCATGCTGCCGACGACCTTGGCCACGCCCGCGTGCCGTCCCTCCGGCGCAGCTCTGATGACCGAGCCGCTGCAGAACCCCTGGGGGTCGAAGGCGCCCATGCGCGAGAGCTCGTAGAACGGCACGTCGCCGAGCTGCACGTCCACGAACAGCCGCGAGGCCCACACCAGCCGCTGGTCATCGACGAGCGGCACGAAGAGCCGGAAGTCCCCCGTGATCCCCATGAAGGCCAGGGTGTCGTCCTCCGGGAAGGCGAGCGCGCCGCGCGTCGAGACCTCGACCATCGTCCCTCGCGTGGGCACGAGCTCGTGGTCGCGCCGGTCCCACAGCAGCCCCACGCGGACCTGGACGAGGGGGTGCCATTCGAGGCCGGGGACCACCCACTCGCCATCGGCGTACTGCTGGTGCATGTCCGTCTCGAGGAGGCTCCCTCCGTAGGTGTCCGGCATCACGTACCGGAACGTCGCGCCCGCGAGCAGCTCGATGGGGCTCGTCCGCGAGGAACGCCACCTGAGGTTCATGTCGCCGGATGCCTGCATCAGGATGTACTGGTTGGTCCGACCCTCACCAAGGACCTCGCGCGAGAGCGGGTCCGGGTAGGTCGCCAGGCCCGGCATCCCGTACCAGCCCGCGTTGATGGTCCGCTCGAACCCGACCCGCGGCATCAGGCGCAGCCGGCCGCCGGCCAGCCCAGGGAAGTCCAGCTCGAGCTTGTAGTCGTGCGTGGGGACCTCGGCGCCGCCCTCGGGATCGGACTTGATGGAGAGCACCGCGATGAGGTGGATGCTGTAGCGGTAGGGTGAATATCCCTCCTCGAGCCGCGAGAGGGTGCCGTCGATTCCAAGGGTGACGCCGACGTCGGAGTCGCCTCCCAGGGCCGGAAACGGCGCCAGCTCGAACCGGTTCGGGTCTTCCTCGCGGTCACCCTCGGGCTCGGGCTCAGGCTCACGGTTCCGCTCACGCTCACGCTCACGCTCACGCTCGAGCGCCACGGCGTCCTCGGCCGCGGCCGGCACGGACACGAGCGCGAGGCCGAGCACGATGCAGACGAGCTCGGCGACTCCCCGGATCACGGCTCCGGCTCCGGCACGCGGATCTTCCGCCACCGCTCGGTCGCCATGTAGACGGCGGGGATCAGCACCAGCGTGACGAGCATCGACACCAGCAACCCGCCCGTGCAGGCGACGCCCATCGGGCGCCAGATGCTGGCCCCCTCGCCCGTGGCCACGGCCAGGGGCACCGTGCTGGCGAAGGTGGTGAGCGATGTGATCAGGACGGGTCGGAGCCGCCTCGCGCCTCCGGTGATGACCGCGTCGTGGAGCGGCATGCCCTGGCGGCGCATCTCGTTGATGTAGTCGATGAGCACGATCGCGTTGGCCACGACGATGCCCACTGTGATGATCATCCCCATGAACGACGTCACCTGGAGCGTCGTGCCGGTCAGGAGCAGCGCCAGGAACACGCCGCTGATGCCGAAGGGCACGGAGAACATGATCACGAAGGGGTCCAGGAACGACTCGAACTGTGCGGCCATGACCATGTAGACGAGCAGGATGGCGAGGACCAGCGCCAGGCTGAGATCGACGATCATCTGTTTCTGGTCCTGGACATCGCCGGCGAAGCGGACCTCGACCTCCGGGGCGATGTCTCCGCGAGCCCGGGCCTGGGCCAGGGCCCGCTCGACGTGGAGGCGGGCCTCGTTGAGCGGACCCTCGATGTTCGCCATCACGCGCAGGGTGCGATTCCCCTCGAAATGCCGGATCTCCATCGGGCTGGACTCCTCGCTCACCTCGGCGATGTTGCCGAGCCGGACCTGGGCGCCCGAGAGCGAAGGCACGGTCAGGTTGCGCAGGTCGTCGAGCGACCGCCGGTCCGCCGAACGGAGGTTGAGGTAGATCTCGATGTCCTGGTCACCGCCCCGGAACCGCGTGACCGCGTGGCCGTGGAGGGCCATGCGCACCGCCAAGGCGACCTGCGACATCGGCACCCCGAGGCGCGCCGCCCGCTGCCGGTCCACCTGGATGCGCAGCTCCGGGATCTCGTCCTGGAGGTCCGACACCCGGTCCGTGGCCCCGGGCGTGGTCGCCAGCAGCGAGTCGAGCCACTCGGCGGCCCGGCGCGCCGTCGTCTCGTTGGGTGAGAGGACCTCGAGCAGCAGATCCCTGCCTCCGATGTCGGCCGAAAGGTCGGTGAACGAGCCGCCGCCGATGTCGAGGGTCACGATCCCGGGGATCCGCGAGAGCGGCTCGCGCAGCGCCGCCTCGATCTGGGCGTTGGTCCGGGCGCGTTCGGCGAGGGGCGGCAGCGTGACGCCGACCATGGCGACGTTGTTGGCCGCGCCCGTCCCGACGTCCAGCCCCTGGCTGGACCGTCCGACGCGGTAGAAGGCGTGCTGGGCCTCGGGGACGTGCCGCCCGATCACCTCCTCGATGCGTCGCGCCACCTCCGCGGTGTGCTCCGTGGAGGTGCCGATGGGCAGATGCGCCTCGACGCTGAGGTTCCCGCCCTCGGTCGAGGGGAGGAAGTCCTGCCCGACGAGCAGGACCGGGACGATCGTCACGACGAAGACCACGACCGACGCGATCATCGTCGTGGCCATCCCACGGCGGGTGGACACGGCCAGGCGGAGCAGGCGGCCGTATGCCTCCTCCAGACGGTCCAGGGGACGTCCGAGCCAACGGTAGAGCCGGTCCTCGCCCGTGACGTCACGCTCGCGCAGCAGGACCGAGGCCAGCATGGGCGAGAGCATGATCGCGACCAGCAGCGACAGGCCGAGGGCCACGAACGTGACGTATGCGAACAGGTCGAAGAACACGCCGAGTATCCCGCTCACGAAGATGACCGGGGCGAAGATGACCAGGTTCGTGAGCGACGAGGCGACGACCGCCCCGGTCACCTCGTGCGCCCCGTCGATCGCGGCGCGCAGACGCGGCCGTCCCGCGTCGATGTGTCGCATGATGTTGTCCAGCACGACCGTGCAGGGGTCCACCACGACCCCGATGGCCAGGGCGATCGAGGCGAGCGACACGATGTTGAGCGTGAAGCCGCCCACCCAGAGCAACGCGAAGACCGCGACGAGGCAGGTCGGGATGCTCAATGTGATGATCAGCGTCGGGCGGAAGCGGCGGAGCGCGAGGAAGGTGATGACGATGACCAGGATCGCCCCGGTCCAGACCACGTCCGTGAGGTTGTCCAGCATCATCGTGACCAGAGAGCTCTGGTCCTCGAGCACGACGATGTGCAGGTTCTCGGGGAGCTCTCGTTCGAGCTGCTCGCACAGGGCGACCACCCGGCGAGCGACCTCGACGGTGTTGGCCCCCGATTCGCGCTGGACCAGGTAGAGGATGGCAGGATGACCGTCGATGGCCGCTATCGAATCAGACTCCTCCAGCCCTTCGTGCACCGAGGCCACCTGGTGCAGGTAGACCACCGACCCCTCGTTCTGGGACACGATGACGTTGCGGAGCTCGTCGATGGTCTCGTATTCGCCCGGAACACGGACGATGTAGGTGATGCGACCCACGTCGATCGTTCCGGCCGGGAGCGTGAGGTTCTCCATCTGGATGACGCCCGCGACCTGCTGGAGCGACAGGTGGTAGTCCTCCAGCCGCTGGCGATCGACCTCGACGAGGACCTGGCGGCTCTGCTGGTTCAACGAGATGACCGAGGCCACGCCGTCGATGCGCTCGATCCGCTCGGCCACCAGGTCATCGACGAGCTCGCCCTGCTCCTGGATGTCGCCCCGGCTCGAGGTCACGCCCAGCGTCACGATGGGGAGCATGCTCAGGTTGAGCCGGAGCAGCAGCGGGTCCTCCACGTCCTCGGGCAGGTTTCGCCGTGCGAAGTCGATCCTGGTCCGAACGTCGTTCATGGCCTCGTCGAGGTTGCTGCCCCACGCGAACTGGAGGGTGACGGCCGAGACGTTCTCCTGGGAGACCGACGACATCTCCTCCAGCCCGGGGGTCACGGCGAGGCTCTCCTCGAGCGGGTCGGTCACCTTCTCCTCGACATCGCGAGCGCTGGCGCCGAAGTAGTAGGTGATCACGCTGACCGTGGGCATCTCCACGTCGGGGAACAGGTCGACCGGAAGGCGTGTGAAGGACACGAGGCCCAACAGGGTCACGGCCAGGAAGATCATCCCCGTGGTCACCCGGCGCCGGACCGAGAAGGACGACAGGCTCATTCGGCTCTCGAGGCCCTCTCCGCGAGCGTGACTCGCTGCCCGTTGACGAGCGCCGTCGCTCCCGAGCGCACGACCAGATCTCCCTCCGCGAGCCCCTCGACGACCTCGACCAGATCGTCGCGACGCTCGCCCAGCACGACCTCCCGCCGCTGGACCTGATCGTCACGGACCACGAAGACGTCCGCCCGGTCGCTCGTCCCGGACCGGAGGAGCGCCTCGACCGGCACGGCCACCACGTCGCGCTGGCCCAGGTCGAGCACGATCTCCGCGCTCATGCCGACCTCGAGCCGGCGGTCCGCGTTGTCCAGCACGACTCTGATCCCGGCGGTCCGCGTCTGGGGATCGACCATGGGCGTGACGAGCTGGAGCGTGCCCGGGAGCTCCGCGTGGTCCAGTGCGTCCACGCGGACCTTCACCGGCATGCCGGCCTTGACCCTGTGCACGTCGAGCTCGTTCACGCTGCCCTCGACCTTCATCCTGGTGACGTCGGCGAGGATCAGGACGATGCCCGGCGGCATGGCACCGGCGATCTCCCCGGCGTCCATGAAGCGCTTGATGACCAGACCGGCGTAGGGCGCCTCGATCACCGTGTCGGACAGCTTGATGCGGGCCGCCTCGAGCCCCACCTGGGCCTGCTGGACCTGGGCCTGGGCGGCATCGCGCTGGGCCTGGCTCATCTTCAGGCCGTCGGCCGCCTTCTCCGCCTTGCTCAGGGCGATCGCGTCGGTCTCGAGCAGGCTCTTCATCCGGTCGTGCTGCGTGGACGCCGAATCGGCCTGGATCGCGGCGAGCTTGGCGTTGGCCCGCGAGGCCACGAGGTTCGCCGCGGCCTCGCGCACCGCGAGCTGGTAGTCGCGTTGCTCGAGCCGCGCGAGCACTTGACCCTCCTCGACCCAGTCGCCTTCATCGACGAGGACCTCTTCGATCACGCCCGGGACTCGCGGCAGGACGTTGACCTGCTTGAGCGGCAATACGTTGGCCGACACCTCGATCGTGGTGCCGAACGAGCTCCGCGCCACGCGGTGCCCCTCGACGACCACCGGCTGCGCCGCTGTCGCCGAGGACGAGCTCTCGGCTGCCTCGCCCGAGCCGCACCCGACCAGCGCGAGGCACGCGAGGACACCGAGCGCGGATCTGGAATTCGTCCCGGGTCGCACCAGAGCTATCATGCCCGGAGCGCGGCACACGTCAACCTCGACGGTTCAAGTATCCCCCGAGTCGACCATTCCGATCGGTACGCTATACTGCACCCCCGTGATCTTCGATCAGGCCTGCAGCGTCGTGTCCCGCTACCTCTCGAGCGCGCGCTACGTCTGGTTTCCGCGCAAGCCGCTGGCGCTGGCTCGGATCGGCGCGGACCTCGCGCGGGTGGTCGCCGGACAGCGGCCCCTGCGGTACGTGGACCTCGCCCTCGACTATCGATGCAACCTGCGCTGCGAGCACTGCTCCGCGGAAGGGCTGCGACGCGACGGTGTCCCGGTGCTCCGGCCATCGCAGTGGCGGCAGGTCGTGGACCAGGCGACGGACCTCGGCGCGTTCCTCTTCGGCCTGACTGGCGGCGAGCCGCTGGTCTTGGACCTCGAGAGCCTGGTCCGCGAGCTGGGACCGGAGCGCATGCTCGTGTACGTCGTGACGAACGGCACTCTGCTGTCCCGCGAGCGGGCCCGATCGCTCCACGCGGCCGGGGTCGACGTCGTCGGGATCAGCCTGGACAGCGCGGACGCGGACGCTCACGACCGGGTGCGGGGCGCCGAGGGCGCGCAGGGAAAAGCCTGGGAAGCGGTGCGTAACGCCCTGGCCGCGGGCCTCGCCGTGGTGGTCGCCACCACCGTGACGCGCCGCACCGTCCAGTCGCCGGGGCTCGAGCGCCTGCTCCGCCAGACGGAGAAGCTGAGGCTCCTGACCGTGCTCGGGCTCGCGTGCCCGACGGGAGGCTGGGCGGGCCGCGAGGAGCTCATGCTCAGGCCGGAGGACACGGAGCGGCTGTCACGGCTGATGGCGCGGTACCGTCACACCCGGCGCGACTTCCAGTCGAACTGGGTCGAGGTCGGCTGCGGCGCCGCCAAGGAGAAGCTCTACGTGAGCCCGTACGGCGAGGTCATGCCCTGTCCGTTCTTCCAGGTCGGGTTCGGGAACGTCGCCGAGGAGCCGCTCGCCCACATCCGGCGCCGGATGATCGAGCAGCCCGAGCTGGCCGGCTACCCCCGCTCGTGCCTCGTCGGCGAGGATCCCGGCTTCCTCGACCGGTTCAGGGCGCGCATGCAAACGCGCGGAGGATGCGGGTGCGGGGGGTGACAGTTGCCGGGGGAAACCCCTTTCTGGAGAAAGGTGTTTCCCCCGGCCGGCCGGGCCGGGTGCCATCCTGGGGGCTCCGCCCCCTACGCTCCCGTTGGTCGCTACCCCCGCGGTCGCGACCCGAATTCACGCCTACAATGAGCACTGTAAAAACCTGTAAAAAGTCTTTTGAGGAGGGGGTCCGGGGGAGGGACTTTTCTTCAGAAAAGTCCCTCCCCCGCGACGACCCCTCA
>Ga0233425_10009436_pt1 | contig 12366 bp, 10 predicted proteins | sample Watercolumn_Towu_2_FD_181712 | JGI IMG/M metagenome (GOLD analysis project Ga0233425, IMG submission 181712) | Freshwater microbial communities from Lake Towuti, South Sulawesi, Indonesia - Watercolumn_Towuti2014_140_MG | ecosystem: Environmental > Aquatic > Freshwater > Lake | place...
CGATGATCTGTCGCTTGACATCATTTGTGATTTTCTCGGTGATCAGCGAGAAATCAATGCCCTCGGAAGTGAGCTGGGGGAGGACATTATCGATATGAATCCTGAATTTCTCATGATCGGCCATCGAACGCATCTCCGCCGGCAGGCTTTCGAGCGAGATCGTCTCCCCATCGCCGTGCAAAATCATGATCCGTTCGATGATGTTCTTCAGCTCGCGGACATTGCCCGGCCACTGGTAGGAGGCCAGAACCCGCTCGGCATCCTCGCTGAATCCCTTTACCTTCTTCTTGAACTTCCCGTTGAACTCCTCCAGGTAGTAACGGGCCAGAAGCAAGATGTCTTCGGTCCGCTCCCGGAGCGGAGGGATCGTAATTGGAACAACACTGATCCGGTAGTAGAGATCCTCGCGGAAGCTTCCTTCCGCGACCATCCGGTTGAGGTCCCTGTTTGTCGAAAAGATGAAGCGGACATCGATCGGGATCGGGTCGTTGCCGCCCAGCCGTCGGATATGGCCGTCTTCGAGCATACGGAGAAATTTTGCCTGAATATGGATGTTCATCTCCCCGATCTCATCCAAAAGGACCGTTCCGCCGGTGGCGTATTCGAGAAGACCGACCTTTCTTTTCCTCGCATCGGTGAAGGCCCCGGCTTCATAACCGAAGAGTTCGCTCTCCAAAAGGGTGCCGGGAATAGCCGCGCAGTTCACATCGACAAAGGATCGGTTGCTTCGGTTGCCCTGCCGGTGGATCGCCCGGGCAATCAGTTCCTTTCCCGTACCGCTTTCGCCTTGAATCAGGATATTGGTGTTGTGCCCCGCCACCTCCTTGATGACGTGAAACAGGCCCCGCATCTTCTTCGAATTTCCAAGAATATTGTGGAACCCCAAGAGGATGTCCTCTCTTTCCTTGAGCTTCTCCACCTCCGTCTTCAGCGATTTTGCCTCGAGCGAGAGCATCGAGTGCATAATGGCATTGTCATAGGAAGTCGAAGCATTTTTAACCAGAATGTCGAGGACATGGACCTGGTCCTGGGAATAACTTCCCTCTTTTTTGGCCAGATAAAGGGCGCCTTTGAACTTGTCCTTGACCTTCAGGGGGAGGGCGATTTCCGACAGATAACCCGGGAAGACGGGCTGGGGCGACGGATATCCGGCGCCTGCCTGCCGGGTGGCGATGGCGTCGGTGTCGATCGCCTCGCGGATGATGGTCGGGCCGATTCTCTCCTCCCAAACCGACCGGTCGTCGATGAAAATCCTCCCCCCTTCGTTGATCAGGCAGCGGTCTTTCTCGATATCCAGAAAACAGGCAAGGACCTTCTCCGGCCGGGCGATCTTCAGGGCGCTCTTGACGAGAATCTCGATGATATGGTTGTCCAGGGCATGGCTGGAGTTCATTTCGGAAACCGCTTCCTGGAGAATCACCAGCTGCCGGATCTTCTCGGCATTGGCCTCCAGGAGCCGCATGTTGTATATGATAATGCTCAGTGTGTTGGCATAGGTCACGAAGAGACCGATCTCCTCGGGGAAAAATTTCGTCTCCTCCTTGAACCAGGCGGCGATGATCCCGATCACCTCCTCGCCGATCTTCAGGGGGGCGCAGAAATAGGAGCCGCGATCATAGATCTTCGTCAGCATCCGGTCGGTTTCGGTGATCCGGGGATCGGTCGCGGTGACTTCGATGGCGATCGGTTGCCCGGATTTGGCGACCTTGGTGGCGATACAGTCGTGTTGATGGATGTTGAGAGCAACGGAAAAAACCTTCAGCGTCTCCTCGGGATTGTAATTCTTGACCACTTTGGCGACGAGATTCTGCTTCGAGTCATCGAACAGCCGGATGATCCCCCTGTCGAAGCCGATGCTGTCGACCACCTCATCGAGTATCTTGACCAGGATTTCGTTTACATCGGAAGGGGCGGTCAGAAAGGTGCTCAAACGAAAGATACTTTGGAGCAGTTTGTCCTTGTCCAGCAGCAGAATCGAAGCGACCTCCGAACGGCTGTCCATGGCGGTGGGGGCCTTGGTCATGAAGGTATCCTTTCATAAATATCAGATCTTATCATAGGTAAGAAACTGCATGGTAAAGACGGCTCTGCCCTGCGTAGCCGAGCGCAGATCCGTTGAATACCCGAACATCGCCTTGAGGGGAACCTTGGCCTTGACCTCGCTGACCAGCCCCTTCGGGGAGATGGCCTGGATTTCACCCCGGCGGGCATTGATATCGCCGATCACCTCCCCCATGAATTCGGTCGGGGTCATCACATCAACCGACATGATCGGCTCCAGGAGGAGGGGATCGGCTTTCAGACACCCCTCCCGGAAAGCCGAGGATGCGGCGATCTTGCAACCCAGCGCGGTAGACTCTCCCTCTTTGAGAATCCCGCCAAGGATGACGATCCGGATATCGATCACCGGATAGCCCGCCAGGACGCCGCTGAGCAGCGACTCGCGAAGCCCCTCCTCCATCGCGGCCAGAAGCTCCTCGGGGATGCCCGCCTGATCCTCGATCCTTCGAACGATCTCGATACCGCCGCCCCGTTCTTTGGGCTCCAGGTGGAGCCTCACATGGCCGAAATGCCTCTTTTCTCCCAGTTCACGGTCGAACAGCCCCTCGCATTCCACGCCTTTCTGGATCGTCTCACGATGGACAACCCGCGGTTTTCCCACATTCACGCGGGCATTGAATTCCCGGAGCAGACGGTCGGTGATGATCTCGAGATGAAGCTCCCCCATGCCCGAAATGACCGTCTGTGCGGTCTCGTCCTCGTACTTGACACGGAGCGTGGGATCCTCTTCCATCAGCTTTCCCAAGGCGACGGCAAGCTTCTCCTGGTCGGCGGGTGTCTTGGCCTCGATAGCCATGCTGATAACCGGCTCATAGAATTCAATCGGTTCGAGGCGGATGGGATGCGCCTCGTCGCAGATTGTATCCCCCGTGGACACCCATTTTAACCCCATGACGGCAACGATGTCGCCGGCGGCCGCCTGTTCCACGCGCTCTCTTTTGTTGGCATGCATCTTCAGAAGTCTTGAAATCTTCTCTTTTTTTCCATGAGTTGCATTATAAAGTTCATCCCCTGCATGAAGTTTTCCCGAATAGATCCTCAGATAGGTCAGCTTCCGCCCCTCATCCTGCATGATTTTGAAGGCAAGCGCCGCCAAGGGTTCCTGGTCGCTGCTCCCCCGGGTCTCCTCTATTTTGGTCAGGGGATTGATCCCCTTGACCGCGGGGATCTCTTCGGGCGAGGGGAGAAAACGGACGATGGCGTCGAGAACCGGCTGGACCCCCTTGTTCCGCAATGCCGACCCGCACATGACGGGGACCACCGCCAGCGAGATCGTCGCCTTTCGGATTGCCGCGTAGAGTTCCTCTGCCGGAACCTCCACCCCTTCTAAGTATTTTTCAGCGATCGTATCATCCACATCGGCCAGCATGGCTATCATCCGGTCCCGCTGCTCCAGCGCCTGCGGCAGGATCTCGAAGGGAATTGCCCCGTACTGATAGGCGAGACCCTTGGTCGTCTCGTCCCAGGTGATCAGTTGCTGCCGGATCAGATCCACCACCCCCAGAAACCCCTCTCCACCGCCAAAGGGAATCTGGATCGGGAGCGGCAGCGAATTGAACCGTTTCTTCATCGTTCGGATGGTCCCGGCGTAGTCCGCCCCGATCCGGTCCATTTTGTTGATGAAGGCCACCTTGGGAACGCCGTATTTGTCGGCCTGGTGCCAGACGGTCTCCGACTGCGGCTCCACCCCGCCGACCGCGCAGAAGACAACCACGGCGCCGTCCAGGACACGGAGACTCCGTTCCACCTCGATCGTAAAATCGACATGGCCCGGGGTATCGATGATGTGGATCTCATGATTATTCCAACGGCAGGTCGTCACGGCCGATGTAATCGTGATCCCGCGTTCCTGCTCCTGCGGCATCCAATCCATGACCGCCTCGCCGTCGTGAACCTCTCCCATCTTGTAAGAGATGCCGGTGTAAAATAGAATTCGCTCCGAAACCGTTGTTTTTCCGGCGTCGATGTGGGCAACGATTCCTATGTTCCGTGTTCGTGACAGTTTGGATTTGGAAGCCATAGGTTCACCGCGGGCGAATTCCCGTCATCCCTCCTTCGGCGGCGCCGGCGGCGCGATCAGTTCCTGGTTTACGGTAAAGGGGTTCTTCAGACCGACGTGCCCCTTGAGCGATTCCCTTTCCTTACCCTCGATCAGGATCTTTACCCGCTTGATCACCGGGATGTTGACGGTCAGCGTATTGGTCAGCGAATAGATCGTGGCCATCTCCGCGGCGCTTCCTCCAGGATGACCTGCCGCCAGACTCTCCCGGAAATTCACCAAAAGCATGTCACCGCCCTCCAGTTTGACGCTTCGCAGTTCCGCCTTTTCCGGAAATGTGTTCACGAGCCCTGTCTTCGAGCCGGCCACAAGGGCTTTGATCATTTCCTGCGCCTGCTCTTCCGGTTCCTTCTCCCTGGATATATAACGCTTCTCCGGAACGAGGAAGCGTTCGTTGGCATCGGAAAAAAAGAGCGTGACTTCCTGCTTATCCTTTTTTTTCGCCGCCGTATATTTCCCCGTGGTCGGGGGATAGATATAATCGAACAGGGTGATAAAAAAGAGCGCCAGACCGATCACCAACACCACGACTATCGAGAAAAGCAGCAGGAATCTTTGCTGCTTTTTTGTCTTTTTTTGCTTCACCTCATCGGTGCGTCTTTGCTTCTTCGTACCCATACTTCTTCCATCCCTCTCCTTCTTTTACCCGTATCACTCCCCCGCCGTCCCATGGCTGCCGTTGACCCACCAGTCGCTCTTATCCTTGAACCACCAGTTGGCAGAATCGGTATCGAGGATGCCCTTGGTGAGTTCTTTTGCATTTTCAGTGGCGAGTCGCCGAACGGCAAAGCCTATCCATTCTTTGCTGTATCCGTTGCCCAGATCGCCGCACTCCTTCAGTTGAAGAATCAGCGCGAGTTGATCGGCATCGTGGGCGATCAGGGATTCCTTCGTCTCCTTGCGATTGAACTCCTCGAGAAGCGCCTCGATCTCACCCCCGAAGAAGAGCGGCGCGGCAAGCTCCCGGACCGCCTTTTTTTCATCCACCGTCACATACTTCTTGTTCACATAATTCATATCGCCGGTGCGGGCCTCGGGCAGATCATGGATCAGACAGAGCCGCAGGACCTTGAGCTCGTCCACCGCGCGATCCATCTTGCAGAGCGCATAGCCGATATAGAGCGTCCTCAGGATGTGTTCCGCCACCGATTCGCAACCGGAACCCAAAAACTGGAAACCGCTTCGGGGTGTTTTTTTCAACATCCCCGTTTCGAAAAGAAAATCCGCTATCTCCCGCATCTATTCAACCCTATTCGTTATCCAAGACCCTGGTGCGATTTGGAAATCGTTTCCCGGACGCACGCTTTGGAGATTTTTCACTGTCCTGATTGCCGCTTCAGGATCCGGATCCGGTTCGCCATCATCTCGGAAATCTTTCTCACCTGCATCTGGAGCGCGGCGACCCCTTCCGGTTTCATCCCCGCGACACGGTCCACCTGCCCTTTCCAGTATTCAAGGAGGCCGATCTCGCTTTCTTTCAGCTTGTTTTCAAAGCGCGACTGGATCTCCTTGAGCAGCGCCGTCTGCTGATCATTCCCCGCCATCCCCCCTCCTTGTCGCCACCTGCCTATGATTGCAGCATCAAAAGCAGTGTTCTATATACCACTAAACCCCGAATGTGCAACCACGAAAAAGCGCTCCATCCCAACCTCGAGCAAGCAAAGCGGCGCATGTCAGCAAAGCCCCACCAAAGTGGGCTGACGATGGCCCCGAAACAGACCTTTCAGGAATGATTGGGGTGCCCGCAAAGCGCGTCCGGGAAACGGGGCGTCACCCCCGACACAGTCCTTGCATGCACATAAAAAAGTTGCCCCAAGGCGTTCGATTGTGATAGTTGATCTGACATCGTTAAAAAAACCGCGGTATGAAAACGACGGACCGTTCGCTGAAAGGAGAAAGAAGAATCATCATGGAAGATCGGCATGTTCAGGAGGAGATGTGGTGGGTAAGCCCTTATAACTTCATCGATGAGGTACGCGGCGGATTGGAAATTCCCGCAAAGGTTGAGATTCACGACGCCACGTTGCGGGACGGCGAACAGACCCCCGGGGTGGTGTTCCGCAAGGACGACAAGGTCAGGATCGCGCGGACGCTCGACGAAACAGGCGTCGAGCGGATCGAGGCCGGGATGCCGGCCGTATCGGATGAGGATTTTGCCGCAATCAAGGAGATCACCGGGCTCGGCCTGCGCGCCAAGATCTATGCCTTTGCGAGGGCCATGACGGTCGACATTGACAAGGCGGTCGAATGCGGCTGCCACGGGGTCGTTGTCGAAATACCGATCGGTTATCCCAAATTGAAGTACCAGTTCAAATGGACCTGGGAGGATGTGCTTCGCAAGAGCATCGACTGCGTCAATTATGCGAAGAAAAGGAATCTGCATACCGTCTACTTTCCCTACGACACGACCCGCGCGCGCGAGGAAGACCTGACGAATCTCCTCACCAGGCTGATGGAAGTTGCCCCGCCCGACGCGATCGGGGTTGTGGATACGATGGGCTGCGCCCTCCCCGAAGCCATCAAATACCTTGTGAGAAAAGTGAAGCGGCTCACCGGGCTTCCCGTTGAGATTCATACGCACAACGATTTCGGCATGGGCGTGGCCACGGAGCTGGCCGCGGTGACGGCGGGCGCCGAAGTGGTCCATTCGTGCGTCAACGGGCTCGGGGAGAGGACCGGCAATGCGGCGATGGAAGAGCTCATGCTGGGGCTGCACATTCTGCTCGGGATAAAGACGAATTACCGGTTCGATAAGCTCATCCCCCTGTCCGAACTGGTCGCCGAACTCTCGGGCGTGAAGCTGGCCAACAACAAACCGGTTTTCGGCAGGGGCAACTACATCCGGGAATCGGGTATCGGCGTCGATCTTGTGATGAGCAACCCGCTCGCCATGTTTGCCACCGCGCCGCGGTTGACCGGCCGTCAAGCCGAGGTCGTGCTCGGCAAGAAGAGCGGCAAGGCCTCGATCACCTACATGCTTGAAAAACTGGGGATACAAAACGTCAGCGACGCGAACGTCAATGAAATCCTCAAGGAGGTCAAGGAGAAGGGCACGGGGAAAAAGGGGCTTCTCACCGCGGAAGAGTTTGACGCGATCATTCAAAAAAAAGGACTTACGTCATAAAGCAGAAAATACGAGGCCCGCATGGACAATGAGAAACCGTACGGCAGGCTTCTACTCAGCGGTGCTTGACAGACAAGAAGGGAGGGTTTGGACATTGACGAAGACCAGAAGAGTCGTGACGGGTCATAACAAGGACGGGCGAAGCCTCGTCAAATGGGATACCGAGCTTGAAAGCAATCCGGGACGGGAAAACTTCGAAAAGACGGATCTGTGGGCGACGGACAGCTTGCCGGCGCGCCTTCCCGAAGACGATCCGACCCAGTGGGATCTGGGAACCAGTTTAGCCGGTGGCTCCGTCTTTCGTCTGTGCCACTTCAAACCCGGGGTTGCCGAGCGATGGCATCGTACCGATTCGCTCGATTACGGCATCGTTCTTTCCGGCGAGCTGGTGATGCAGCTCGACGAGGGGGATGTCCATTTGAAAGCCGGGGACATCGTCATCCAGCGGGGCACCATCCACAACTGGGTGAACCGGGGGACTGAAACATGCGTGGTGGCCTTCATTCTCATAGCCACCGAGGGCGGGGCATCGACCGGCTGGTAACCGAACGGAATAGGGAGCCTGTTGAAAAAAGCTCTTTTGGAGGCTGTTCAAAAATGTCCAGATGCAAGGCCCCCGATATCCTGAGCCGTGAGGCGTACTTTTTGGTACGTTGAACGGCGAAGGATGAGGGAAACGCAGCAGATGGGCGTTTTTCAACAGCCGGCGAGGGACTTCATGGATCTGGAGCTCAAGGGGAAGGTGGCCATTGTCGGCGGCGGCAGCAAAGGGTTGGGACGGGCCTGCGCCGAGGTGCTGGCCGAAGAGGGTGCAAAAGTCGCGATCTGCAGCCGCAGCAAAAAAGACCTCGATGAGGCGGCCGCGGACATTCGCGCCGCAACCGGAGCGGAGGTCCTGGCTTTTCCCGGCGATCTGGATAAGAGCAGCACGATCAAGGCGCTGATCGCCGCAACGGTCGCCCACTTCGGCCGTCTGGATATTCTCGTGAACAACTCCGGCGGCCCCCCGATCTCCTTTGCACACAGCGCCGACGATGCGATGCTCGAAACCGCCGTGCAGCGCTCGCTATTTTACTTTGCGCGCATGTCCAGAGAGGCGATCCCCCACTTAAAGACGGGCGGCGGGGGGCGTATCATCAACATTCTGGCCAGCACGGTTTACCAACCCCTGCTAAAGATGGCCCTTTCGGGTACAACCCGCATCGCTGTCATTGCCTTCGCCAAGAGCCTGGCCGATGAAGTGGGCAAGCACGGCATCCTGATCAACAACGTCTGCCCCGGATCGATTCTGACCGAGCGGATGCTGCTCAACATCAAGGCCCGCGCCGAAGAGATGGGGATCTCGCTGGAGGAAGCGCTGGTCAAGCGCGCCGCCGAGATCCCGGTCGGCCGACTCGGCGAACCGAGGGATATCGCTTACACGGTCGTTTTTCTCGCTTCGGGAAAGTCCGCTTATATCACCGGCAGCACGATCCGGGTGGATGGCGGCGTGGTCCGCTCGGTCCTGTAAAAAGAAAGAAGGAGGAAGAAATGTATCTTAAAAAATCCCCTGTAAGCGTCCTTTGTCTGTTCCCCTTTTTGCTTGTCCTTTTGCTTCTGACCGGTGGGGTTGCAAGGGCCGAATACCCGGAGAAGCCGATCACCATCATCGTTCCCTGGGTCCCGGGCGGCGCGAGCGATGTGACGCCGCGGTCCCTCCTGAAGACCATGTCCGAAGAGCTCAGGCAGCCGGTCATCATCGTCAACCGCCCGGGCGCTTCGGGCGTGGTGGGAACCCTGGAGATGGAGCGCGCCGTCCCAGACGGCTACACGATCGGAACCTACTCCTACTCGCAGACCCTGACGAATTTCACCACACCGAACCCCCCCAGCCTGGCGAATGTCGTTCCCGTCGCGAAGGTCATGTACTCCCCGGCGACCTTGACCGTTAACGCCGGTTTCCCCGCCAAGACCTTGGCGGAGTTCGTCCAGTACGCCAAGGCGAACCCCGGAAAGGTCCGCGCCGCGCATTCGGGCAAGGGGACATCGGCGCATATCTTCGGGGAGGCGTTCGAGCGGCTCACCGGCATCAAGCAAACGCATGTCCCGTTCGCCGGGTATGCACCCGCCATTACCGCCGTGGCGGGGGGCCATATCGAGGCGACCTTCATCCCCGTCGGGGATGTGCACCCCATGGTCAAGGGAGGAAAACTGAGAATGCTTGCAGTGGCCATGCAGGAAAGGCATTATCTCCACCCCGATGTGCCCACGATGAAGGAGTTGAAAGTGAATCTCGATACCGGCAACTGGGTAGGCTTCATCGCCCCCAAGGGCGTTCCGGAGGCGATCGTCGCGAAGCTGGACCGAGCGATCGAAAAGGCGCTCAAGAGCCCCGAGGTGGTTAGCTCATGGCGCGAGATGGGGAATGTCACGACATACCTGAATCACCGGGATTTTGCAAAATGGCTGGTCTCTCATGCCGCCGAAACCCGCGCGCTGGTGGAGAGCATGGGGCTCCTGGTTGTCCCCGCCAAGCAGTGAGTTCGATCGCAGGAACGGCGCTTCCTGTCCGCGGGAGTTTCCCAAAATCGCCCGCGGACCGGTTGTTTTCTGAGACCATGAGGAGGATGCCATCAAACATCTCGAAGATCGCATCGTAAGCGCGATATTTGTGATCCTGTCCTGCTCGATCATGATCGAATCGGTGCGGCTGAAGCTCGATGCCATCCGCGATCCGGGACCCGGGTTCGTGCCTTTTTTCCTGGGGCTCACGCTCGCGATCCTCTCGGTCATCGCCTTTATCTTCCCCGACAGGCAAGTCAGGATGGCGGCCTTCTGGAACGACTGGCGCAAAGGACGGGATATCCTCTTCATCTTCGCCGGATTGATCGTTTACCTGCTCCTGATCAGGATCCTCGGTTTCTATATCGACACCTTCCTGCTCATGGCCTTTCTTCTGAAGATATTCGGAGAGAGGGGGCTGAAACGACCCCTGATCATCGCGCTCACAACGGTCGGGGTCACCTATCTGTTCTTTCACAAGCTGCTCTTCATCCCTTTTCCGCAGGGACTTCTGGGTATCTGAGAGGCTGGCCGGGAGGAGGCACGACATGGACATATTGCAGGGAATGGTCACGGGCTTCTCGGTCTGCCTCGCGCCGACGAAGCTGCTGGCCTGCCTGTTCGGCGTCATCGTCGGCACGGCCATGGGGGTGCTCCCGGGGATCGGGCCCGCCGGGGCGGTAGCCCTGCTGATCCCCCTCACCTTTCACATGGACGCGGCATCGGCCGTGATCATGATCGCGGGGATCTATTACGGCACCCAGTACGGCGGATCAACGACCTCCATTCTCGTCAATATTCCGGGCGAAGCGGCCTCGGTCATCACCTGCCTGGACGGTCATCAGATGACGCGCCAGGGACGGGCCGGGGCGGCGCTTGGGATCTCCGCCTTCGGGTCGTTCATCGCCGGGACCATCGGCGTTGTCGGCCTGATGGTCGTTGCGCCGCCCCTGGCGGAGTTTGCCCTGAAATTCGGCCCCCCCGAGATCTTTTCCCTCGTCTTTCTGGCCTTCACCCTTGTCGCCTTTCTCTCCAGCGGCTCCATGACCCGGTCGCTCATGATGGTCGTCCTCGGCCTCCTCTTGGCCACGGTTGGGCAGGAGGCGATCACCGCGATCCCGCGCTTTACCTTCGGCAGTGTCGATCTGCAATCGGGGTTGGACATGGTCCCCTTGATCATGGGGCTTTTCGGACTGAGCGAGGTGCTCCTCTCCCTGGAAAACATGAAGCACGGGGAGGGCGCCGTTACTGTGCGGCCTACGCCGAAATTCCTGGATTTGCTGCCCGACCGCCAGGACTGGAAGAGAAGCGCCGGCCCCATCGGCAGGGGATCGCTGATCGGCTTTCTGATCGGCCTCCTCCCGGGGGGCACGGGCATCATCGCCGCTTTTGCATCCTATGCCATCGAGAAGCGGCTGTCCGACCACCCGGAGAGTTTCGGACAGGGGGCCATCGAGGGGGTGGCCGGGCCGGAGGCCGCCAATAACGGCGCAGCGCAGGGGGCCTTCATCCCGCTTCTGACCCTGGGCATTCCCGGAAACGCGGTCATGGCCCTGACGCTCGGCGCCCTGAAGATCCACGGCATCGTCCCAGGCCCCTTCCTGATGACGCAGCACCCGAAGGTCTTCTGGGGGGTCGTGGCCTCCATGTATGTGGGAAACATCCTGCTTCTGGCCTTGAATCTGCCCCTCATCGGGATGTGGGTTCGGCTCCTGAGGATCCCTACATCGATTTTGTATCCGCTGATCATCTTCTTCTGCATCATCGGAACATTCAGCGTGAGCAACAGCATTTTCGACGTGGGCGCCCTGTTCATCTTCGGGTTCCTGGGATATCTGCTGAGGCGCCTGAACTTCGATCTGGCTCCGCTGATCCTCGGCTTTATCCTGGGTCCGATTCTCGAGACGTCGGCACGGCAGTCGTTGATCATGTCCGGAGGATCCTTCGGCATCTTCTATGCGAGCATGATAACAATGATCCTACTCGGACTGGCTTTTGCCGTATTGGGAACTGCCCTCTATTCCGAGGTCAAGAAGGGTAAATTGAGCAAAGGATTGGCGTCCCTCAAACGGGAGATCGAGGCTTCCCAGGAGAAACCGTAATGAACGATCTGGACAGCTTTGAACATCAAGTTCCCTCCCCACGCTGGACATTTTTCGGCCCTGCACCTCCTCGCTTCGCTGCAAAGAGGTCACTCGCGCTGAAGCGCTCAAACAGTCGTCTTTGCGGGCGCTGCGCTGCGGGGGCAGAGCACTCCTCTCTCCCCGAAAAATCTCCAATGCGTGTCTCAGGGACTTGAGTTCCAAGCTGTCCAAATGGGACGGATTCATAATACAATCGAGGAATATGGATGGAAGACCTCCGGCGCCAATTTGCCCTGAGGCTGGTCGGTGAGACGATAAATCCCGCCTTTCGCAGCGATGTGCCGGGAGAGGCGCGCCGAGCGCGGCCTGTAATCCAGCCCCTGCCGAGGCGCGCACCGCTGCCCCCCAGGCCGGGCGAAAGAATCGTCAAATCCGCCTGCTACTCCTGCAACATGTGCTGCGAGGTCCTCGTCTTCATCGCCGAAGCAACCGGTCGG
>Ga0233425_10009437_pt1 | contig 12365 bp, 8 predicted proteins | sample Watercolumn_Towu_2_FD_181712 | JGI IMG/M metagenome (GOLD analysis project Ga0233425, IMG submission 181712) | Freshwater microbial communities from Lake Towuti, South Sulawesi, Indonesia - Watercolumn_Towuti2014_140_MG | ecosystem: Environmental > Aquatic > Freshwater > Lake | place: Indonesia...
GATCAGTCGGGCCTCCTCGGGCGCGCTCGACACGATGAACCAGGGGTCGACGGCGATGCAGTGACCGCCGACACCCGGTCCGGGCTGAAGGACGCTGACGCGTGGATGCCGGTTGGCCAGGGCGATCAGTTCCCACACGCTGACGCCGAGACGGTCGCACACCATCGACAGCTCGTTCGCGAAGGCGATGTTGACGTCCCGGAAGCTGTTCTCCGTGAGCTTCGCGAGCTCCGCGGTCCGGGCGTCGGTGACCACGCATTCGCCCTCGACGAACGCGGAATAGAGGGCGACGGCGTCTTCCGAACAGCGGGGGCTGAGTCCGCCGATGATGCGGTCGTTGGAGATAAGCTCGTGCATGACCTTGCCGGGGAGCACGCGTTCCGGGCAGTGCGCGATGCGAATGTCCGAGGCCTCGCCGGCTTTTGTCGGGAAGGTCAGATCCGTTCGGGCTTCGGACAGCCACGTTTCGACCTGTTCGGTCGCGCCGACCGGAGATGTGGATTCCAGCACCACCAGATTTCCAGGCGCAAGGACGGGCGCGATCATGCGGCAGGCGGCCTCGATATAGCTCAGGTCCGGCTCGTGGCTTTCGCCCCTGAAGGGCGTGGGTACGGCAATGAGGAAGGCGTCCGCCGGCTCCGGTGTGAGTGAGGCGCGCAGATAGCCGGCCTTGACCCCGGCGTGCACGGCGACGTCCAGGTCGGGTTCGACGATATGAATCTCGCCGCGATTGATGAAGTCGACGACCCGCGGGTTCACGTCGACTCCGATCACGTTCAGCCGGCGCGACGCGAACATCGCCGCCGTCGGCAGGCCGATGTAGCCCAGCCCGATCACCGATATTGTGTGGAATTCCCGTGCCATCGCCTGCTTTCGGTCTCTCAGCGCGCCTTGGCCCAGGCCTGGATCGCCGAAACGATCCGGCCCGCGGCGCGGCCGTCGCCATATGGGTTATGCGCCTGGCTCATGGCTGCATAGGCCTCAGGATCGTCCAGCAGGCGGGCAGCCTCCGAGACGATCAGGGATTCATCGGTCCCCACGAGGCGCACGGTGCCCGCCTCGACGGCTTCCGGGCGTTCGGTGGTGTCCCGCATGACCAGAACAGGCTTGCCCAACGACGGCGCCTCCTCCTGGACGCCGCCGGAATCCGTCAGGATCAGGTGGGCGCGCTTCATCAGATAGACGAAAGGAAGATAATCCTGCGGCGGGATCAGCCGGATGTTTTCCCGGCTTCCCAACAGGCGCTCGACGGGGCCCTTGACGTTGGGATTCAGATGAACGGGATAGACGATCTGTACGTCCGGCCGGTCGGCCAGACCTCCCAGGGCGCGACAGATACGTTCGAAACCCGCTCCGAAGCTTTCCCGCCGGTGACCGGTCACCAGCACAACCTTGCGGTCGGCGGCCAGACCGAAGCGCTGTTCCATCTCCACCGACAGGGCCGGGTCGTTCTCGATCACGGACGCGATGTTGTGAAGGGCGTCGATCACCGTATTCCCGGTGACGAATATCCGCTCGTCCGCTGCGCCTTCCGCCAGCAGATTGGCGCGCGACTTCCCGGTCGGGGCGAAATAGAGCTCGGACACTGAGTCCGCGACCTTGCGGTTCAATTCCTCCGGCCATGGGGACTGGATGTCGCCGGTTCTCAAACCCGCCTCGACATGACCGATGGGTATGCGCCGGTAAAAGGCGGCCAGGCTGGCCGCCAGCGCCGTCGTGGTGTCGCCATGGACAAGCACGATGTCAGGCTGAAATTCGGAAAGGACCCCGTCGAGTCCGGTCAGAACGGCCGCGGTCACTTCGCCGAGGTTCTGCGCTGGACGCATGACCGACAGGTCGTAGTCAGCGGTGATGCGGAACAGGGACATCACCTGGTCCAGCATCTCGCGATGTTGCCCGGTCGCGCATACCCTCGATTCGATGTCGCCGGCGGCCGCCAGGGCGGCGACGACCGGAGCCATCTTGATGGCTTCCGGACGGGTGCCGAAAACCGACAATACACGCAGTCGCACGCGAAACATTCCTTCGTATCAGGTTCACGGGTCTGTTCGCGCCCAGGACAATCTTGCGAGTGGCCGGACATGAGAGCCGCGAAGGCCCCGCCGGCTGCAGCGCCACCGTGCAATACGGCCCTCCCGTCCAATGCTCAAGGGGGCTGGACGTCGCTCCGAACGCGGCAATGGTGCGGAATGGCGTAATAGGCTAGGGCAGGCTGCTCACGGCGCGGAATATTGAGAAATGCGAGTTTTGGTCACCGGTTCGGCCGGCTTCATCGGCTTCCACCTGTCGCGGCGCCTCCTGGCGGACGGACATGAGGTCCTGGGGATCGACAACTTTTCGGACTATTATGACGTCCGCCTGAAGGAAGCCCGGAACGACCTGCTTGAAGTCAACGACAGGTTCCGCGTGGCGAGACTGTCGCTGGAAGACGAGAGCGGCCTGATGGAGGCGTGGTCGGCCTTTTCACCGGAGGTCGTCTTTCACCTCGCCGCCCAGGCCGGGGTCCGCCACAGCATCACACATCCCGCCTCCTATATTCAGGCCAACCTGATCGGCACGTTCAACGTCCTGGAAGCGGCGCGCCGATATCCGCCCCGGCATCTGCTCGCGGCCTCCACGAGCTCCGCCTACGGGGCCAATCTGGAAATGCCGTTCCGCGAAGGGGACCGGGCGGCGCACCCGATGTCGCTGTACGCCGCCACCAAGGGCGCGACCGAGCTGATGGGGCATTCGTACGCCCATCTCTACGGCACCCCGACGACCTTCTTCAGGTTCTTCACCGTCTACGGCCCGTGGGGACGGCCGGACATGGCGTTGTTCAAGTTCGCCGACCTCATGCTCAAGGGCGAACCGATCGAGGTGTACGGGCACGGCCGGATGTCACGCGACTTCACCTTCATCGACGATCTGGTCGAATCGATCGTGCGCCTGGCGGAGGTGGCGCCCGGAGCCGAGCCGGCCTTCGAAGGCGACAGCCTCTCCCCGGTCGCGCCGTACCGTCTGGTCAATATAGGCGGCGGCAAGCCGACGCCGCTGCTCGACTACATCGCCGAACTCGAAAAGGCGCTTGGCGTCACTGCCGAGAAAATCTTCCTGCCGATGCAGGAGGGGGATGTGCCGGATACGACCGCGTCCCCGGAGATCCTCCACCGCCTCATCGGCTACAAACCCGAAACGCCCATCAGCGTGGGCGTGCCGGCGTTTGCGGCTTGGTTCGCTCAGCAACGGGCCGCGTGAGGGCGGGTGCGGCGGCGAGACCGGTCGTCTCCCGTCGCTGAGCGGGACGCGCTGCCGTGGGAGGCTTTGCAATGCTGAGACCGAGCACGCCGGGGCTCTACTGGCGCACCGTCCGTCACCTGCGGCCGGTGCAGATTTACGGGCGCATCCTTTTCCGCCTTGCGCGGCCTCGCCCGCAAACGGCCCCCGCGCCGCTCCCGCGGACCCCCACGGGGGTCTGGCGTGCTCCGGCGCGCCGGGCCGCGAGCATGACCGGCCCGCGCAGCTTCCGTTTTCTCAACCTGGACGGCGACCTTGACCACTTCGGCTGGAGCCCGGCCGGCCAGGACAAGCTGTGGCTCTACAACCAGCACTATTTTGACGACCTGAACGCGATCGAGGCTCCGGCCCGCGCGGAGTGGCACCAGTCCCTCATCGAAGACTGGATAGCGCATAATCCGCCAGGCGCCGGTGACGGGTGGGAGCCCTATCCGACATCCCTGCGGATCGTAAACTGGCTGAAATGGGCCCTTGCCGGCAACCGGTTGTCCGGGGCGGCGGTCCACAGCCTGGCCGTCCAGACACGCTGGCTGATGCGACGGCTGGAGTGGCACCTGCTGGGCAACCATCTGTTCGTGAACGCCAAGGCGCTGGTGTTCGCGGGCCTGTTCTTCGAGGGACCGGAAGCCCGGGCCTGGCTGACCAGGGGCCTGTCCATCCTTCGGCGCGAGGCGCCGGAGCAGATCCTCGCCGACGGCGGCCAGTTCGAGCTGAGCCCAATGTACCACGCGCTCGCGCTGGAGGACGTGCTGGACCTCATCAACGTCGCGCGCTGTTTCCCCGACGCCCTGTCCGGCGATGCGGCGGCGCAGGCGGGGGCATGGTCGCGCCTGGCGGGACCGATGCAGGTCTGGCTCAGGGCCCTGTCCCATCCCGACGGCGAGGTCGCCTTCTTCAACGATTCAGCCATCGGCGTGGCGCCGTCGCCCGCCGAGCTGGAGCGCTATGCGATGACGCTCGGCTTCCCGCCGCCGCCGGCCGTGCCGCCCCTGACCCTGTTCGAGCCCAGCGGCTATGCGAGGATAGACCGCGGCCGGGCGTCCCTGATCGCGGACGTGGGCCGCGTGGGGCCCGACTATCTGCCAGGACACGCGCACGCCGACACCTTGAGCTTCGAGCTCTCGCTCGACGGGCGCCGCCTTGTCGTCAACTCGGGAACATCCGTCTACGGAAGCGGCGAGGAGCGGCTCCGGCAGCGGGGGACGGCGGCGCATTCCACGCTGATGCTGGACGCAGTGAACTCGTCCGAGGTCTGGGGGGGCTTCCGGGTGGGCCGGCGAGCGAGCGTCTTCGACGTCAGGACGCTGGAGACGTCCTCGGCCTTCGAACTGGAGGCGGCCCACGACGGTTACGCGCATCTGGCCGGCCGGCCGATACACCGCCGTCGCTGGTCGCTTTCCGATTCCGGGCTCACCGTTGTCGACGAGGTCTCCGGCGCGGGGACGCATGAGGCGGCGATCCACTTCCATTTCGGCCCTGACGTAGGCGTGGAGGCCGCTGCAGGGGGCGCCTTCCGGATCATCGACGCGAACGATGGTCGCGAACTGGCGGTGGTTACGATTGACCCGGCAGCCGACGCGGCTGTCATTCCGACCACCTGGCATCCGGGCTTCGGCCTCTCCCGGCCGGCTTCCTGCCTGCGGATCGGTCGCTCCGGTCCGGCGCCATATCGTCACACGACTGTTTTCCGGTGGAGTTCCGTTTGAGGCTCTTGATTCTAACATTCTACTATCCGCCCGACCTGAGCGCCGGCTCGTTCAGGACGAGCGCCCTTGTCGAGGCCCTTCACGCCGTGCGGCCAGAGGGGCTCCATATCGACATCATAACCACGTCGCCCAATCGCTATCGCGACATGGCGGACGGCGCGCCCGCATTCGAGGACCACGGCTGGCTGACGATCCGACGCCTCCCCCTGCCGCCTCACAGAAGCGGCGCGTTGGATCAGGCCCGCGCCTTCCTGGCCTTCGCCCCCGGCGTGCTCCGGGCGACCCGCGGCGGAGAATGGGATGCGGTCTTCGCCACCTCGTCGCGCCTGATGACCGCGGCGCTTGGCGCGGAAGTGGCGCGGCGCGCCAGGGCTCCGCTCTACCTCGATATTCGCGACCTGTTCGCCGACACCATGGGGGACCTGCTGTCGGGCAGCCCTCTGAGAGCCTTGCTGCCCGTGTTCAGGCAGATCGAGAAATGGACCCTGCGGCGGGCGGATCGGGTCAATCTCGTTTCGGCGGGCTTTCTCGAACATGTCTCCAGGGTGGCGCCCGAACACCAGTACCGCCTGTTCACGAACGGCATCGACGACGCCTTCCTGAGCGAGGATTTCGAAAGGACCGACGGCGGCGATGCGGCCGTATCCCTGGTCGTCTATGCCGGGAACATCGGGGATGGGCAGGGACTGCACCGGATCCTGCCGGAGGCGGCGGCCCGTCTGGATGGTCGCGCCCGGTTCCGCGTCGTGGGCGACGGCGGGCGTCGCGCGGCGCTGGACGCCGCGCTGGAGAGCCGCGGGATCTCCAACGTGGAACGGCTTCCGCCCGTCGCCCGCGCCCGGCTGAACGAGCACTATCGGGAGGCCGACATCCTGTTCCTGCACCTCAACGATCATGATGCCTTCCGGAAGGTGCTGCCATCGAAGATCTTCGAATACGCAGCCACGGGAAAACCCATACTGGCGGGTGTCGCCGGGCATGCGGCGAACTTTCTGAGACGCGAGGTGCCCGGAGCCGCCGTCTTCGCGCCGTGCGACGCCGAGGGCATGGTTCGGGCGTTCGATCAGCTGGGAATGCTTGGCGCCAGGATCGACCGTCCGGCCTTCCGCGAAACCTACGCCCGGCGGGCGATCATGGAGCGGATGGCGGCGGATCTGATCGACCTCGCCAAGTCCTGATATGCGGGCGTCTCAGCCTGTCTTGACGATCTTGTCGCCCTGGCCGCGACCCAGGCCGGTGGCGATCAGTATGGCCAGGTCCAGGCTGAGCGACTGCAGGGCGACATAGTCGGCGTCGCGGCTGGCGAGCCGATGCGGGTCGCTCATGTCGATTCCCTCAATCTGCGCCAGGCCCGTTATTCCGGGTTTGACCTCCAGGACGCCCCGCCGGCGCCGGGCCTCAACCAGTTCCACCTGAACCGGAAGGCAGGGACGCGGGCCGACGAGGCTGATCTCGTCGCGCAGAATGTTGAAGATCTGGGGCAGTTCGTCGAGCTTGGACCGACGCAGGAAACTTCCGAGCCGGTCCGTCACCGCGACCGCGGAAACCTCGTGCGTGCCGGCCTGGGCCGTGCCCTGTTTCATGGTGCGGAATTTGTAGCATGTGAATGGGCGGCCGCCTTGGCCGACGCGGGTCTGGCGGAAGAGACCGGGACCCGGCGAATGCAGGCGTATGGCGAGCCAGACCAGGCCCAGAAGCCACCAGAAGAACATCAGGATTGAGAGCGCGAAGACCAGGTCGACCAGACGTTTGACCGCCTGGAATACGGTATTGTCCCGTTGTGCGTCGGACAGGATCACAGCCGCTGGCTGCGGGCGGCCCGGATCGGCGTTGACCAGATCCGCCAGCCGGGAGACGTGAACCGTCGCCTTCAGAGCCTTCAGGACGTGGAACAGGCCGCGCGCGAGCGGCCCGGGCAGGCGATTGAGGAAACCCAGTTTCCCGCCCCAGCCGTCGCCGTAAACCAGGGGCAGGTAGACGGTGACCGCCTTCAGGCCGGGGATCGCGGCCAACCGCCCGGCGCCTTCCCGTTTGCTGCGGGCATAGGCGCCCTGATTGCGGTCGTCGAGCGCGTGCACGGAAGATACGTTGATGAAGCGGGTGACGCCGGCCTTGGCCGCACAGCGCGCCACGCGTTCCAGCAGGTCCACATTGGCTTCGAGAAACGCCGCGTCGGACAGGCCGCTGTCGTTGTTCGCCACGGCGAGATGGATCAGCGTGTCATAGCCGGCGGCGCGGTCCGGCAGCGCGTCGTAATCGCAGGTCTCGTGACCCGGAAACTGGTCCGCAAGCCGACGGGCGTCCCTGCCCACGAGAAGGAGTTCGGCGCCGTCGGTCGAAAGCAAGGAGATCAGCCTGCGTCCGACAAATCCCGATGCCCCAGTAATGACGGCTTTCATGCGTGCGTCTGATCCGGTCCCGCCGACGAGCCGGCGACCGGTGTTTGGCTCAGAGCGTCAGCCGATTCAATGGCAAACGGGGCGGCAGGCGCCGGCTTCATCCGAGGCCGGCCCCGCGGTTCCGGACCAGATCCTCGACCACCCCGGGATCCGCCAGCGTCGACGTATCCCCCAGCGACCCCACATCCCCCTCGGCGATCTTGCGCAGGATCCGCCGCATGATCTTCCCTGACCGCGTCTTCGGCAGGCCCGGCGCCCAGTGGATCACGTCGGGCGCCGCGATCGGCCCGATCTCCTTCCTCACATGGGCGACCAGCGCCTTCTTCAGATCGTCGTGCGGCTCGACGCCGGCGTTCAGGGTGACATAGGCGTAGATGCCCTGACCCTTGATGTCGTGGGGGAAGCCGACCACGGCCGCCTCGGCCACGTCGTCGTGCAGGACCAGGGCGCTCTCGACCTCGGCCGTGCCCATGCGGTGGCCGGAGACGTTGATGACGTCGTCGACCCGACCGGTGATCCAGTAGTAGCCGTCCTCGTCGCGGCGGCAGCCGTCGCCGGTGAAATACCTGCCCGGATAGGTGCTGAAATAGGTGTCGAAGAAGCGCTGGTGGTCGCCCCAGACGGTGCGCATCTGGCCGGGCCAGCTGTCGGTGATGCACAGATTGCCCGCGGCCGCGCCCTCCAGCACCACGCCGTCCGCATCGACCAGTTGCAGCTCCACGCCGGGCAGGGGTCTGGTCGCCGACCCGGGCTTCAGATCCGTGGCGCCGGGCAGGGGCGAAACCAGGATGCCGCCGGTCTCGGTCTGCCACCAGGTGTCGACGATGGGGCAGCGGCCGTCGCCGACGACCTCGTGATACCAGCGCCAGGCCTCGGGGTTGATCGGTTCGCCGACGCTGCCGAGCAGGCGCAGGGACTTGCGGCTGGTCGCCTTCACCGGCGCATCGCCCTCGCGCATCAGGGCCCGCAGCGCGGTCGGGGCGGTGTAGAAGATCTCGACCTGATGCTTGTCCACCACCTGCCAGAAACGGCTGACGGTCGGATAGTTGGGCACGCCCTCGAACATCAGCGTGGTCGCGCCATTGGCCAGCGGGCCATAGACGCCATAGCTGTGGCCCGTGACCCAGCCCACGTCGGCGGTGCACCAGAAGACCTCGCCGGGGCGGTAGTCGAAGACCAGTTCGTGCGTCCACGAGGCCCAGAACAGATAGCCGCCCGTGGTGTGCAGCACGCCCTTGGGCCTTCCGGTCGATCCGGAGGTGTAGAGGATGAACAGCGGGTCTTCCGCATTCATCGGCTCGCACGGGCAGTCGTCGCTGACGCCGTGTTTGGCCTCGCCATAGCGGACGTCGCGGCCCTCGATGATCGGGATGTCGGCGTTGGTGTGCGAGACGATCAGCACCTTGTCGACGCTGACCTTCTCCAGCGCGGCGTCGACATTGGCCTTCAGCGGAATGCGTTTGCCGGCGCGCAGGCCCTCGTCGGCGGTGATCACCACCCTCGAGCCGCAGTCCTCGATGCGGCCGGCCAGACTGTCGGGCGAGAAGCCGCCGAAGACGACGGAGTGGACCGCGCCGATCCGGGCGCAGGCCAGCATCGCCACGGCCGCCGCCGGGATCATCGGCATATAGAGGGTGACGCGGTCGCCCTTCGCGACGCCGAGACCCTTCAGCACATTGGCCATGCGGCAGACTTCGGCGTGCAGTTCGCGATAGGTCAGTCCGCCGGACTGCGTCGGCTCGTCGCCCTCCCAGAGGATGGCGGTCTGGTCGCCGCGCTCGGCCAGATGCCGGTCGAGGCAGTTCCAGGCGACGTTCAGCACGCCGTCCTCGAACCAGCGGATGCGGAAGTCGGCCCTGTCGAACGACACGTCCTTGATGCGGGTCGGCGGGGTCATCCAGTCGAGGCGGCGCGCCTGTTCGCTCCAGAAGGCGTCGGGCGTTTCGCGGGCGGCGGTCCGGGCGGACTCATAGGCGGCGCGGTTCAACCGGGCGCGCTGCGACCATTCGGAGGGGACGGGATAGATCTCTGCGTCGGTCATCAGGCCGGGTCCTCTACGCGTGCAGGTCGACATCCTTCCGGTCGCGGACGAACAGGAAGCCGACCACCACCGTAACCAGCGCCACCACCACCGGATACCACAGGCCGTAATAGATATTGCCCGTGGCCGCGACCATGGCGAAAGCCGTGGTCGGCAGGAAGCCGCCGAACCAGCCGTTGCCGATATGATAGGGCAGGGACATGGAGGTGTAGCGGATACTGGTCGGGAACATCTCCACCAGCGCCGCCGCGATCGGCCCGTAGACCATGGTCACATACATCACGAGCACGAACAGGATGCCGACCACCATCGGCCGGTTCACCAGTGCGCTGTCGGCCTTGGCGGGATAGCCGGCGGAGGTCAGGGCGGCGCCGAGGCCGGCTTCCCAGTCCGTCTTGCGGGTCGCGAAGTCGGCGCGGGGCAGGACGGCGCCGTCGAAGCCGGGGACCACGACCTCGCCGATCCGAACCTCGGCCGTCGAGCCGGCCGGAGCGGCGACGTTGACATAGGTCACCCCCGCCCTGGCCAGGTACGACTTGGCCAGATCGCATGAACTGTCGAACACGGTCTTGCCCACCGGATCGAACTGCAGGGCGCAGTCGGCGGGGTCGGCGTGAACGCTGACCGGGGCCGTCGCCGTGGCCGCCGCCAGCTGCGGATTGGCGGCCTGGGTCAGGGCGTGGAACAGCGGAAAATAGGTCAGGGCGGCCAGCAGGCAGCCCGCCAGAATGATCGGCTTGCGCCCCACCTTGTCCGACAGCCAGCCCCAGAAGACGAAGAAGGGCGTGGCCAGCAGCAGGGCCGTGGCGATCAGGATGTTGGCCAGCGGCCCGTCGACCTTCAGCGTCTTCTCGAGGAAGAACAGGGCGTAGAACTGGCCCGTGTACCAGACCACCGCCTGACCCGCCGTCAGCCCGACCAGGGCCAGCAGCACCAGCTTGAGGTTGGGCCATCGGGCGAAACTGTCCTTCAGCGGCGTCTTCGACCCCTTGCCCTCGGCCTTCATGCGGGCGAAGGCCGGGCTCTCGGCCAGCTTCAGCCGGATCCACAGCGACACGCCCAGGAGCAGGATCGAGACGAGGAAGGGGATGCGCCAGCCCCACTCCCTGAACGCCTCCTCGCCCACGGCAGTGCGGACCCCCAGGATGACCAGCAGGCTCAGCATCAGGCCGGCGGTCGCCGTGATCTGGATGAAGGAGGTGTAGAAGCCGCGCTTTCCGGGCGGGGCGTGTTCGGCGACATAGGTGGCCGCCCCGCCGTACTCCCCGCCCAGGGCCAGGCCCTGCACCAGCCGCATGGCGATCAGGATCGCCGGCGCGGCCACGCCGATCGCCGCATACGACGGCAGGAGGCCGACCACGAAGGTCGACAGCCCCATCAGCAGCATGGTGACGAGGAAGGTGTTCTTTCGCCCCCACAGATCGCCCAGCCGCCCGAAGAAGATCGCCCCGAACGGCCGCACCGCGAACCCGGCGGCGAAGGCCATCAGGGCGAAGATGAAGCCGGTCGTCTCGTTCACGCCCGAGAAGAACTGGGCCGTGATGATCGCCGCCAGCGAGCCGTACAGATAGAAGTCGTACCACTCGATCACCGTCCCCACCGACGAGGCCAGGATGACCAGCCGGTCGTTACGGTCGACGGTGTGTTCCCCCGCGGCGTCGCTCATGCGGTCCCTCCCTGGACTCGGTTAGCGGTACCGTGGACCGGATTTCGCCGGTACGCCAGCCGCACGCGCATGAAGAGAGCTTGGCTTTAAGCGATGATTGTGTTGCCCTTTGTCGCTCGCAGGAGCGATTCCTCTGATTGTTGGAGTGGCCCGGCATGTCTCCGGTGAAGAATGTGATGATCTCGAGCGGATCGGTCACCTTTCACGGGGAGGGCGAGGCCGCGCTTCTGGGGCTGCGTCCGGCGCCGGCCTTCTTCGAGGTGTCCTTCATGCTCGACGTCGAAAGCGAGGCGGACGGCCTGCCGGTGCGCAACATCTTTCATCTGAGCACCCGCGTCGGCGGCCTGCCCGAGGACACGCCGTGGGCGGAGGTCGAGGCGCTCGCCTTCGTGCAACTGGCGCCGTTGCTTGAGGGGATCGCCGGGCAGTTGGACGGAGTGCGGCCCTAGCGGACCGCCGCGGCGCCCTTGCCCGCCGCCAGTCCCTGCACCTCGGCCAGCGAGGTCATGGCGTTGTCGCCGGGGGTGGTCATGGCGATGGCGCCGTGGGCGATGCCGTAATTCACCGCCGCCTGCGGGCCGAGGCCTTGCATGAAGGCGTAGGCCAGGCCGGAGACGAAGCCGTCGCCCCCGCCGACCCGATCCAGCACCGCGACCTCGCTGACCGGCGTGGCGTAACGTTCGCCGTCCAGCCACAGCACCCCGCCCCAGCGATTGACCGAGGCCGAGACCGGGTCGCGCAGGGTGGCGGCGAAGACCTGAACGTTGGGCAGCTCCTTCGCCAGTCGCGCCACGAGCGCGTCGAAAGGCGCGCTGTCCGCGGGGTCGGCCCGCGTCCCGCCGGTCTCAATGCCGAGGCAGGAGGCGTAGGCGTACTCGTCCCCGACCAGCACATCGACCAGTCCGGCGATCTCACGGTTCACGCGGCGCGCGGCGTCCGGATCCGGATGGCTGGACCACAGGCTGGCCCGGTAGTTCAGGTCGTAGCTGACCACGACGCCGTGTTTCCTCGCGGCGCGGATGGCGGCCAGTGTCGTCTCGGCCGTGGCCTCGGACAGGGCGGCGAAGATGCCGCCGGTGTGCAGCCAGCGCACGCCCTCGACGCCGAACAGATGGTCCCAGTCCACCTCGTCGGGCCGGATCTGCGAGGCCGCGGAGTTGGCGCGGTCGGAGCAGCCCAGGGCGCCGCGCGGACCGAAGCCGCGCTCGGTGAAGTTCAGCCCGACCCGGGTGTTGCGGCCGACGCCGTCGGCGTCACGCCACAGGATGTGGGACGTG
>Ga0233425_10009438_pt1 | contig 12363 bp, 10 predicted proteins | sample Watercolumn_Towu_2_FD_181712 | JGI IMG/M metagenome (GOLD analysis project Ga0233425, IMG submission 181712) | Freshwater microbial communities from Lake Towuti, South Sulawesi, Indonesia - Watercolumn_Towuti2014_140_MG | ecosystem: Environmental > Aquatic > Freshwater > Lake | place...
GCCATGATCTGGACGCCATGCGCGCCGCCATCCGGCCCGACACGCGCATCGTCTGGGTCGCCAACCCGAACAACCCGACCGGCAACTTCCTGCCCGGCGCCCAGGTGAAGGCCTTCCTGCAGGCGGTGCCGAAGGACGTGGTGGTGGTGCTCGACGAGGCCTACAACGAATACCTGCCGCCGGCCGACCGCGTCGACACCCTGACTTGGGTGAAGGAATTCCCAAACCTCGTCATCACGCGCACCTTCTCCAAGATCCACGGCCTGGCGGGACTGCGCGTTGGCTATGCCGTCACGACGACCGAGATCGCCGACCTGATGCACCGAGTGCGCCAGCCCTTCAACGTGAACAACCTTGCGCTGGCGGGCGCCATCGCCGCGCTCGACGACCATGCCTTCATCGCCGAGAGCTACGACAACAACCGGCGCGGCATGGAGCAGATCGTCGCCGGCTTGAAGCGCCTCGGTCTCGAGCACATCCCCTCGCACGGCAACTTCGTCACCTTCAAGGCCGGCGACGCGGCGAAGGTGAACCAGGCGCTCCTCAAGCAGGGCGTCATCGTGCGGCCGATCGGCGGCTACGCGCTGCCCGAGCACCTGCGCGTCACCATCGGCCTGGAGCGCGAGAACGCGCGCTTCCTCGAGGCCCTGGAAAAGGCGTTGGCCAGGTAATTCCGTGGCTTTTCGCCTCGACAAGATCGTCGTCTTCGGCGTCGGCCTGATCGGCGGCTCCTTCGCCCTTGCATTGAAGCGGGCTGGCGTCGTCGGCGAGGTGGTCGGCATCGGCCGCAGCCAGGCCACGCTCGACGAGGCGCTGCGCCTCGGGCTGATCGACCGCATCGGCGCCTGCGATGCCGCCACGCTGCGCGACGTCGATCTCGTCCTGCTCGCCACACCCGTCGGCCAGATGCCGGCGCTGATGCGGGCGATGGCGCCGCACCTGGGGCCGCAGACGGCTGTCACCGACGGCGGCAGCACCAAAAGCGACGTCGTCGCCGCCGTCCGCCAGCACCTGCCCGGGCATCTCTCGCACTTCGTGCCGGCGCATCCCATCGCCGGCGCGGAGAACAGCGGCGCCGCGGCAGCGAAGGCCGACCTCTACGTCGACCGGAAAGTGGTGCTGACGCCGCTGCCGGAGAACGATCTGACGGCGGTCGCGCGCGTGCGCGCCGCCTGGGCCGCCTGCGGCGCCACGGTGCACGAGATGGCCCCGGCGCGCCACGACCAGGTGTTCGCCGCGGTGAGCCACCTGCCGCACCTGCTGTCCTTCGCCCTGGTGCATGACCTCGCCCGGCGCGAGAACCGCGAGGAGTTTTTCCGCTTTGCCGCCAGCGGCTTCCGCGACTTCACGCGCATCGCCGCCAGCCATCCCGAAATGTGGCGCGACATCTGCATCGCCAACAAGGCGGCCCTCCTCGGCGAGCTCGAGCAGTACCAGCGCCAGCTCGAGGAGTTGCGTCGGGCGCTCATCGACGGGGACGCCGCCGCGCTGGAGGCCGTTTTTGCCGAGGCGCGCACCGTGCGCCGCGCCTGGGCCGAGGGCAAGCTCTCCTGATGGAGTATCTGGACCTCGCGCCGGCGACGCATGCCTCGGGCACGGTGCGCCTGCCCGGCTCGAAGAGCATCTCCAACCGCTTCCTGCTGCTCGCCGCCTTGGCCGAGGGCGAGACCGATATTCGCGACCTGCTCGTCTCCGACGACGTCGAGCGCATGCTGGAGGCCCTCCGGGCGCTCGGCATCGACTGGCGAAAGGGGGAAGGCAACGATTTCCGCGTGCGTGGCGCCGGCGGCGTGTTCGCCGTCAAGCAGGCCGAGCTGTTCCTCGGCAACGCCGGCACGGCCTTCCGCCCGCTGACTGCGGCGCTGGCCCTCTCCGGCGGCCACTATCGCCTCACCGGCGTGCCGCGCATGCACGAACGGCCGATCGGTGACCTGGTGGACGCCCTCCGTCAGCTCGGCGCCGACATTCGCTACCTCGGCAAGGAGGGCTTCCCGCCGCTGGAAATCCGCCCCGCGCAGATTCGCGCCGGCGGGCGGGTGGCAGTGCGCGGCGAGGCCTCCAGCCAGTTCCTCACCGCGCTCCTGATGGCCCTGCCGCTGACCGGCGCCGGCGCGACGGTGGAGGTGATCGACGAACTCATCTCCAAGCCCTACATCGACATCACGCTGAACCTGATGGCGCGCTTCGGCGTGGCCGTCGAGCGGGACGGCTGGCGCGCATTCCGCATCCCGGCCGGGGCGCGCTACCGCAGCCCGGGCACGGTGTTCGTCGAGGGCGATGCCTCGTCGGCCTCGTATTTCCTGGCGGCCGGGGCGATCGCCGGCGGGCCGGTGCGGGTCGAGGGCGTCGGGCGGGACAGCATCCAGGGTGACGTGCGCTTCGCCGAAGCGCTCGCGGCGATGGGCGCGCGCATCGACATGGGACCGAACTGGATCGAGGCCCGCGCGCCGGCGGATGGGCGCCTGCGGGCCATCGACCTCGACTGCAACCACATCCCGGATGCCGCCATGACCCTGGCCGTGGCGGCGCTGTTCGCCGAGGGCACGACCCGGTTGCGCAACATCGCCAGCTGGCGGGTGAAGGAAACCGACCGCATCGCCGCCATGGCGACCGAGCTGCGCAAGCTCGGCGCGACGGTGGAGGAGGGGGCGGATTTCATCGCCGTGTCCATGCCACGCAGCGAGCCGGCAGGTGCCGTCTCGCGGGAACTGACTTTTCTTCCGAACGCTGCAATCGATACCTACGACGATCACCGCATGGCGATGTGCTTCTCGCTCGCCTGCCTGGGCGGCGTGCCGGTGCGCATCCACGACCCGAAGTGCGTGAACAAGACCTTCCCGGACTATTTCGAACGCTTCGCTGGGTTGCTGGCGCCGGTGATCGCCATCGACGGCCCCTCGGCTTCCGGCAAGGGCACGGTGGCGGCCCGGGTGGCGGAAGAGCTGGGCTTCCACTACCTCGACAGCGGCGCCCTCTACCGGCTGGTGGCGCTGGCCGCCCTCCGTGCCGGGGTGGCGCTGGAGGATGGCGAGGGGCTTGCCCGCATTGCCGAAACCCTGCCGGCCCGCTTCGAGGGCGGACGCATCCTGCTCGATGGCACGGACGCGACCGAGGCCATCCGCAGCGAGGAATGTTCCGCTGGATCCTCGAAAGTGGCGGCCTTTCCGGCCGTCCGCACTGCCCTGCTGGGGCGCCAGCGCGCCTATCGCCAGGCGCCCGGCCTGGTCGCCGAGGGCCGGGACATGGGCTCGGTGGTGTTCCCGGATTCCCCTCTCAAGGTCTTCCTCACGGCGACCGCCGAGGCGCGTGCGGAGCGCCGCCATAAACAGTTGATCAGCAAGGGAATGTCTGTTAGCATTGACACCCTTTTGCAGGATCTTCACGAACGCGATGCGCGCGACAGCGCGCGGGCGGTCGCTCCCCTGCAGAAATGCGCGGACGCCGAACTGCTCGACACCACGGCCATGACGGTTGAAGAAGCCGTCGCCTGGGTGGTCGAACGGGCCAGGCAAGGTTTGCCGCAAGCTGCGGCTCCCTGAATGGGGTGCCGCTGGCGAAGGTGCCGCGAAGCGCTTTAGCTTCGCGGTTTTGTTCAACTGACACGCCGACCGATTTCGGCCGGCATTTGGTTTTTTTCCAACAACTTATATGTCCATTGCAACTGCCACCCCGGCCGCCGGCCAGGAAAGTTTCGCCTCCCTTTTCGAAGAAAGCCTGTCCCGCCAGGAGATGCGCGCGGGCGAAGTGATCACCGCGGAAGTCGTCCGCATCGACCAGAATTTCGTCGTCGTCAACGCCGGCCTTAAGTCGGAGAGCTTCATCGCCATCGATGAATTCCGCAACGACCGCGGCGAGGTCGAGGCGAAGCCGGGCGATTACGTCAGCGTCGCCATCGAAATGCTCGAGGACGGCTATGGCGAGACGCGCCTGTCGCGCGAGAAAGCCAAGCGCATTGCCGCCTGGAACGACCTCGAGAAGGCCCTCAATGAAGGCGCCCTGGTGAAGGGCGTCATCAACGGCAAGGTGAAGGGCGGCCTCACCGTCATGACCAACGGCATCCGCGCCTTCCTGCCCGGCTCGCTGGTGGACATCCGTCCGATCAAGGACACGACGCCGTTCGAAGGCAAGGAATTCGAATTCAAGGTCATCAAGCTCGACCGCAAGCGCAATAACGTCGTCGTTTCGCGCCGCGCCGTGCTGGAAGCCTCCGCCGGCGAGGAGCGCGAGGCGCTGCTCGCCAACCTGAAGGAAGGCACTGTCGTCAAGGGAATCGTCAAGAACATCACCGACTACGGCGCCTTCGTCGACCTCGGCGGCATCGACGGCCTGCTGCACATCACCGACCTGGCCTGGCGCCGCGTGCGCCATCCCTCGGAAGTCCTCAACGTGGGCGACGAGGTGCAGGCCAAGGTGCTCAAGTTCGACCAGGAGAAGAACCGCGTCTCGCTCGGCCTCAAGCAGCTCGGCGAGGACCCGTGGGTCGGCATCTCGCGCCGCTATCCGCAGGGCACGCGCCTCTTCGGCAAGGTCACCAACCTCACCGACTATGGCGCCTTCGTCGAGGTCGAGCAGGGCATCGAGGGCCTGGTGCACGTCTCGGAGATGGACTGGACCAACAAGAACGTGCACCCCTCCAAGGTCGTCCAGCTGGGCGACGAGGTCGAGGTGATGATCCTCGAAATCGACGAGGACCGCCGCCGCATCTCGCTCGGCATGAAGCAGTGCATGCCGAATCCGTGGGACGAGTTCTCGATGAACCACAAGAAGGGCGACAAGGTGCGCGGCCAGATCAAGTCGATCACCGATTTCGGCATCTTCATCGGCCTGCCCGGCAACATCGACGGCCTGGTGCATCTCTCCGACCTGTCCTGGTCTGCATCCGGCGAGGAAGCCGTGCGCAACTTCAAGAAGGGCGACGAGGTCGAGGCCGTGGTGCTGGCCATTGACGTCGAGCGCGAGCGCATCTCGCTCGGCATCAAGCAGCTGGAAGGCGACCCCTTCACCAACTTCATCGCCACCCACGACAAGAACAGCGTCGTCAAGGGCACGGTGAAGAGCGTCGATGCGCGGGGTGCCGTGGTGCAGCTCTCCGAAGAGGTCGAAGGCTATTTGCGCGCCTCCGAAGCCGCCCGCGAGCGGATCGAGGACCTGCGCACGCTGCTCAAGGAAGGCGACACCGTCGAGGCCATGATCATCAACGTCGACCGCAAGTCGCGCTCCATCAACCTGTCGATCAAGGCGAAGGATCAGGCCGAGCAGAATGAGGCCATGCAGAAGCTGCAGAGCGAATCGTCCGCTTCCAGCGGCACGACCAACCTCGGCGCCCTGCTCAAGGCCAAGCTCGGCAATACCCAGCAATAACCACATCGGGCGAACATGACGAAGTCGGAACTCATCGCGAAACTGGCGGGACGTTTCCCGCAGCTGGTCGCAAAAGACGCCGATTATGCGGTCAAGATGATTCTCGATGCGATGACCGCCGCGCTCACGCGCGGCGATCGCATCGAGATCCGCGGCTTCGGCAGCTTTGCGCTGAACTACCGGCCGCCGCGCACCGGGCGCAACCCGAAGTCGGGTGAGAAGGTGCAGGTACCGGAGAAGTACGTGCCGCACTTCAAGGCGGGCAAGGAACTGCGCGAGCGCGTCGACCAGATTGTCTGACCGGCTGCGGCGGATGTGAGGTTCGCAAAGAAGCGGGCGGCGTCGGACGATGCCGCCCTTTTTTTGCCTTGATGGAGCGCACGGGCTGGAAACCGATGAATACCCTTCTTTGGCTGCTGCGGGCGGCACTGTTCGTCCTCTTGCTGGGATTCGCCGTGAAGAATAGCGGCGTGGTCACGCTGCACTTTTTCTTCGATGCCGCCTGGCCGCTGCCGCTGGTTGCCGTCCTTCTCTTCTTCTTCGTCTTCGGTGCCGCGGCCGGCTTGTCCGCCGCATTGGGCACCTTCCTGCGGCAACGCCGGGAGATTCTGCGCCTGAAGCAGGAACTCGAAGCCGGCGCGCGACCAAAGTGAGTCGGCAATCCTGAGACGGGAGTACGGGCCGGAATGATGGAATTCGAACTCTGGTGGCTGCTGGCCATCCCGCTCTTTTTTGCCCTGGGCTGGATGGCCGCCCGCGTGGACATCCGCCATGTGGTGCGCGAGTCGCGCGCCCTGCCCAAGTCGTACTTCAAGGGGCTCAATTTCCTGCTCAACGAGCAGCCGGACAAGGCGATCGACGCCTTCCTCGAGGCGGCCAAGGTGGATTCCGAAACGGTCGAGCTGCATTTCGCCCTCGGCAACCTGTTCCGCCGGCGCGGCGAGACGGATCGCGCCATCCGCATGCACCAGAACTTGGTCGACCGCGAAGGCCTGAAGGAGGAGCAGCGCCTGCATGCCCTGGCCGAGCTGGGGCACGACTTTCTCAAGGCCGGACTGCTCGATCGCGCCGAAGAGATATTTCTGCGCCTGCGCGGCACCGCGCAGAACGAGGCGGCCCTCAGCTTCCTGCTCGAGATCTACCAGCAGGAAAAGGAGTGGCGCAAGGCCATCGAGATCGCGCGTCAGTTGCCCGACCATTCCGGCCACCTGTGGCAGAAAGAGATCGCCAACTTCTACTGCGAGCTGGCTGCCGCGGAGATCAACAATTCCCGCCCGGAGGAGGCACGCGCCCAGCTGGAAGAGGCGCTGGCGACGCACCGCAAGTCGGTTCGCGCCACCATCTTGCTCGGCGACCTGCATGCCGCCGGCGGCGATCAGGAAGCCGCCATCGAGGCCTGGAAGCGCATCGAGCAGCAGAACCCAGTCTATCTGGCGCTGGTTGCCGCCAAGCTGATGGAGGCGTACCGCAAGCTGGGCCGCGGCCGCGAAGGCCTGCAGCTTCTGCGCGGCTATCTGGCGCAGCATCCCTCCGTCGACCTGCTCGATGCCGCCTTCCAGTGGGCGCTGGAGGACGAGAGCCCCGAGGCCGCCTACCAGCTGGTGCGCGACGAACTCCGGCGCAACCCGACGCTGCTCGGGCTCGACAAGCTGCTCGAGGCGCAGATTCTCGTTGCCCCGCCCGAGCGGCGTGCCGACCTGGAGCTGATCAAGAACCTGATTCACAACCACACGCGCCGCGTGGCCCGCTATCGCTGCGACGGCTGCGGCTTCAAGGCGCGGCAGTTCTACTGGCGCTGCCCCGGCTGTGGCGCCTGGGAGAGCTACCCGCCCAAGCGCACGGAAGAATTCGACTTGACACCTTGAGGACATTATTTTGAAGATCACCGTCATCGGCACCGGTTATGTCGGGCTCGTCAGCGGCGCCTGCCTTGCCGAAGTGGGCAACGACGTCTTGTGCCTCGACCTGGACGCGGAGAAGATCCGCATCCTCAATGCGGGCGGCATTCCTATCCACGAGCCGGGCCTGATCGAGATGGTGGCGCGCAACCGCGCCTCCGGCCGCCTGCGCTTCACCACGGACGTCGCGGGGGCCGTCGAGCACGGCCTGCTGCAGTTCATCGCCGTGGGCACGCCGCCCGACGAGGACGGCTCGGCCGACCTGCAGTACGTCGTCGCCGCAGCGCGGTCCATCGGCCGCCACATGAACGATTACAGGGTCGTCGTGGACAAGTCGACCGTGCCGGTGGGCACCGCCGACAAGGTGCGTGCGGCGCTGCAGGAAGAATTGGCGGCACGAGGCTTGAAGACCGAGTTCAGTGTCGTCTCCAATCCCGAGTTCCTCAAGGAGGGCGCGGCGGTGGAGGACTTCATGCGGCCCGACCGCATCATCATCGGCGCCGCGGACGCTCGCGCCATCGAGCTGATGCGCCAGCTCTACGCCCCCTTCCAGAGGAGCCACGAGCGCCTCATCGTCATGGACGTGCGCTCGGCCGAGCTCACCAAGTACGCCGCCAACGCCATGCTGGCGACGCGCATCTCCTTCATGAACGAGCTGGCCAATCTCGCCGAAAAGCTGGGTGCGGATATCGAGTGGGTGCGCCAGGGCATCGGCTCGGACCCGCGCATCGGCTACCAGTTCCTCTACCCCGGCTGCGGCTATGGCGGCTCTTGCTTTCCGAAGGACGTGCAGGCGCTCAACCGCACGGCGGGCGAGGCGGGCAGCGCGCTGCGCGTGCTCGAGGCGGTGGAGGCGGCCAACGAACACCAGAAGGGCGTCCTCGCCCGCAAGGTCACCGCACGTTTCGGTGAGGACCTGTCCGACCGCCGTTTCGCTCTCTGGGGGCTGGCCTTCAAGCCCAACACCGACGACATGCGCGAGGCGCCCAGCCGACGCGTCGTCGCCGACCTGCTGGCGCGCGGCGCCACGGTCTGCGCTTACGATCCCGTGGCGATGGATGAAGCCCGGCGCGTCTTCGGCGCCGAGCAGCGTCTCGCCTATGCCGAGTTGCCCATGGCGGCGCTCGACGGCGCCGACGCGCTGGTAATCGTCACAGAGTGGAAGGAATTCAGGAGCCCGGATTTCGGCGAGATGAAGCGCCGCCTGAAGGCGCCGACGGTTTTCGACGGGCGCAACCTTTACGATCCGGCGACGATGCGCGCCGCCGGAATCGAGTATTTCGCCATTGGAAGATCGTGATGAACAAGCTTGCCCTGCCCGACACATCGAAGGCCCGCATCCTCGTCGTCGGCGACGTCATGCTCGACCGCTACTGGTTCGGCGAGGTGACGCGGATTTCGCCCGAGGCGCCGGTGCCGGTGGTGAAGATCGAGCGCACCGAGGAGCGCCCGGGCGGGGCGGCCAACGTCGCGCGCAATTGCGCCGCGCTGGGAGCGAGGGTTTCGCTCCTGTCCGTCGTCGGCGCCGACGAGGCCGGCCAGTCGCTGTCGCGCCTGCTCGCCGCCGAGGGCATCGACATCAGCCTGCACGAGGATGCCGAGTTGTCGACCACCATCAAGCTGCGCGTCGTCGGCCGCCAGCAGCAGCTGTTGCGCATCGACTTCGAGCAGGCGCCGGCGCACGAGGTGCTGCGCGCCAAGCTGACCGAATACGAGCGCCAGTTGCCCGATTGCGACGCGGTGATCCTGTCCGATTACGGCAAGGGCGGCCTCGCCCACATCGGCGAGATGATCCGGCTGGCACGCGCCGCGGGCAAGCCCGTGCTGGTCGACCCGAAAGGCGAGGACTACGCCCGCTACGCCGGCGCCACGCTGCTCACGCCCAACCGCGCCGAACTGCGCCAGGTGGTCGGGCGCTGGTCGAGCGAGGACGACCTGAAGGCTCGCGCCGGCCGGCTGCTGCGCGAACTCGGCCTGGAGGCCCTGCTGGTGACGCGCAGTGAGGAAGGCATGACGCTCTTTCGCGACGGCGAGGCTTTGCATGAGCCGGCTCAGGCGCGGGAGGTTTATGATGTGAGCGGCGCCGGCGATACGGTCATCGCCGCCTTTGCCGTCATGCTGGCGAGCGGCGCCGGCATGCCGGCGGCTATGTGCCTGGCCAACCGCGCCGCCGGCATCGTCGTCGGCAAGCTGGGTACCGCCGTCGTGCATCTGGACGAACTGCGCGCCGTACTTTAACCATCGGAAGACTGCCATGTACATCATCGTGACCGGCGCGGCCGGCTTTATCGGCTCCAACCTGGTGAAGGCGCTCAACGCGAGCGGCGTGAGCGACATCATCGCCGTCGACAACCTCAAGCAGGGCGACAAGTTCCGCAACCTGGTCGACTGCGAGATCGCCGACTATCTCGACAAGAACGAGTTCCTCGATGCGGTGGAAGCGGGCGAACTCGACGGTGCCGTCGAGGCCGTGCTGCACCAGGGCGCCTGCTCCGACACCATGGAGCACGACGGCCGCTACATGATGGACAACAACTACCGCTACTCGCTTGCCCTGCTCGACTTCTGCCTCGACCAGGAGGTGCCTTTCCTCTATGCCTCCTCGGCTTCGGTGTACGGCGGCGGGCGCGTCTTTCGCGAGTCGCGCGAGTGCGAGGCGCCGCTCAATGTCTACGGCTATTCGAAGTTCCTCTTCGACCAGGTCGTGCGCCGGCGTCTCGCCCAGGCTGACTTTACCGCCCAGGTCGCCGGCTTCCGCTACTTCAACGTCTACGGCCCGCGCGAGAGCCACAAGGGCCGCATGGCCTCGGTCGCCTTCCACTTCTTCAACCAGTACCGCGCGGAGGGCAAGGTCAAGCTGTTCGAGGGCTGCGACGGTTACGGCAACGGCGAGCAGCGGCGCGATTTCGTCTTCATCGACGATATCGTCAAGGTGAATCTCGAGTTCCTCGACCGCGGGATTTCCGGCATCTACAACGTCGGCACCGGACGGGCGCAGTCCTTCAACGACGTCGCCGTGGCGACGGTCAACGCCTGCCGCGCCGCGCAGGGAGCGGCGCCTCTCGGCCTGGCGGAACTGCGCGCGAGCGGCGTGATCGAATACATTGCCTTCCCCGAGGCGCTCAAGGGCAAGTACCAGAGCTACACGGAAGCCGACGTTTCGCTGCTGCGCGAGGCGGGTTACCAGCAGCCCTTCGCCACGGTGGAGGAAGGCGTCGCGGCCTATGTGCGGAGCCGTTTGCAGCCATGAGACAGGTGCTCGAGGATTTTGTCGGCAACACGCCCCTGGTGCGCCTGAAGCGCCTGCCCGGCGCGGAGAACGAGCGCCGCGGCAACGTCATTCTGGCCAAGCTCGAGGGCAACAACCCAGCCGGCTCCGTGAAGGACCGGCCGGCGCTGTCGATGATCCTGCGGGCCGAAGCGCGCGGCGACATCAAGCCGGGCGACACGCTGATCGAGGCCACCAGCGGCAACACCGGCATCGCGCTCGCCATGGCGGCGACCATGCGCGGCTACCGCATGGTGCTGATCATGCCCGAGCACCTCTCCATCGAGCGGCGCCAGACCATGCGCGCCTTCGGCGCCGAGATCGTGCTGACGCCGCAGAAGGGCGGCATGGAGATGGCGCGCGACGTCGCCGACAAGATGGTGGCGGAGGGCAAGGGCATCATGCTCGACCAGTTCGCCAACCCGGACAATCCGCTGTCGCACTACGAGGGCACCGGTCCGGAGATCTGGCGCGACACGGAAGGGAAGATCACCCACTTCGTCTCCAGCATGGGCACCACCGGCACCATCATGGGCTGCTCGCGCTTCTTCAAGGAGAAGAACCCGAAGATCGAGATCGTCGGCTGCCAGCCCGAGGAGGGCTCGCAGATCCCCGGCATCCGCAAGTGGCCGGAGGAATACCTGCCGAAGATCTACGACCGGCGCGGCGTCGACCGCCTCGAATACGTCAGCCAGGCCGACGCCGAGGAGATGACGCGACGCATGGCGCGCGAGGAGGGCCTCTTCGCCGGCATCTCCTCCGGCGGCGCCATGGCGGTGGCTTTGCGCGTGGCGGAGCAGGTGCGCGACGCGGTGATTGTCACCGTCATCTGCGATCGCGGCGATCGTTACCTCTCTACGGGTGTCTTCCCTGCCTGAGTCCGTGCAGCGGATGTTCCTCCGCGCCGTCCTGCTGGGACTGACTTTTCTCGCCGCTGCGCAGGTCCAGGCGGCGCAGTTCGCGCTTTCGCTCGGTACCATCCGGCACGAGGCTTTCGAGGCCGAAGGCGTCACGGTGTCGCTCGACGCGGCGCGGCGCGGCGAGGCCGACATCCGGCTCGCCCGCCTGGTCGTCGCCGGCGCCGAGTATCGCGCCTTGCGGCTGCACTGCTCCGGTTTCTACTTCGACGGACGCCGCCTCGACTGCCCGGAAGGCGCCCTGCGCCGCGAGGACGAGCGCGGCGCCAACCGGCCGGCGCTGCCGTTCTCCTTTGCCTGGCGCAGCGACGGCTTCCTTGAATTTTCCCTGCGCGAGGTCGATGCCGTCGCGTTTTCCCCGCTGGTCAAGCGCCTGCGCGGCTGGCGCCCGCAGGGCAAGATCGATTTCGCCATTCGCATCGAGGGCGCCCGGGCCAAGCTCGATCTTGCCGTGCGCGAGCTCGCGTTCGCCAGCCGCGAGGGCGACATCGCCGGCAAGGACATTGCCTTCACCCTGGCTGCCGTGGCGGAGAAGGGCGGTGCCAACTGGCACTGGCATGCCCGGCTCGACTGGCCGCAGGGCGAACTCTATCGCGCGCCGTGGCGGCGCACGGCCGGCGTTCGGCTCGAGGCGGAAGGCGATCTGAACGCGCAGATGCTGGAGGTAGATCTGGCCCGCCTCGACGTGGCGGGTTTCGGCGCGGTGAGCGCAGGCCTGCGCTGGGACCGCGAACGCGGCGAGGCGACCGACTGGGGCTTCATCACCGAGCGCATCGATCTGTCGGTGGCGATGCGCGACTGGCTGCAGCCCTGGCTGGCCACGCTTGGCTTCCCCGAGTGGCAGGCTTCGGGCCATGCGCGCTTCTCAGCCGAGTGGGCCAGCGGGGGGCTGCGTCGTTTCTATGCCGGGCTGGAGAAC
>Ga0233425_10009439_pt1 | contig 12361 bp, 7 predicted proteins | sample Watercolumn_Towu_2_FD_181712 | JGI IMG/M metagenome (GOLD analysis project Ga0233425, IMG submission 181712) | Freshwater microbial communities from Lake Towuti, South Sulawesi, Indonesia - Watercolumn_Towuti2014_140_MG | ecosystem: Environmental > Aquatic > Freshwater > Lake | place: Indonesia...
GGCACAAATCTATTCTTTTCGAGATTTCATTCCATATTTGGGTGTAGCACATCTGGCAGTTTTAGGTTGTTTTGAACCTTTCTCGCCAAATATGGTGGTTCAACAGCTACCCTGTGAGTAGATACAAGGTTTCTTCCATTAACCTTCGCTGTGTCTGGCAAGAGTGTCTTGCATGTCGAGATGGCTGATGGCAGGGAAAACCTTTAGGGTCTCCGATGGTCTCTTACGGTTCAATCGGCAAATTCTCACACACCGCCTGATAGGGCAGCGCATCCCCAATATATTGCTTCCACTCGGCACGGGTAAGATTGCGCGGCATATATTTACAAGCATTTTCGATCAAGTCGTTGGACTGCCACATCCAGACGCGGGCGGTATTGTCCTCGCTTCCCGAGACTACATACCTGCCATCCGGGCTGAAGGCGACCGAGTCTACGATGTCATCGTGGGTTATGCGGGCGACTTCTTCCCCGGTGGCTGCCTCCCAGACGCGGGCGGTATTGTCATCGCTTCCCGAGACCACATATTTCCCGTCTGGGCTGAAGTCGACAGAGGTCACAGGACTATCATGAGTCATGCCGGCAATTTCCCTGCCTGTGCCTGCCTCCCAGACGCGGGCGGTATTGTCATCACTTCCCGAGACCACATATTTCCCGTCTGGGCTGAAGGCGACCGCGCTTACAGCCTTGTCGTGCATCATGCGGGCAACTTCCTTCCCGCTCCCTGCTTCCCATACCCGTGCAGTATTACCCCCTCCCGATACTACGTATTTCCCGTCTGGGCTGAAAGCGACAGAGGACACAGTACCATCATGGGCCATGCGAGCAATTTCTCTGCCTGTGCTTGTCTCCCACATGCGGGCGATGCCATTCCAGCTTCCTGATGCTATGTACCTCCCGTCCGGACTTAAGGCCACAGAGGACAACTTATCATCATGGGTCATACGGGCGAGTTCCTTCCCGCTCCCTGTTTCCCATACTCGCGCAGTTCCATCATCACTTCCTGATACCACATACTTGCCATCCGGGCTGAAGGCGACAAAATTCACCCAATAATCATGGGTCATGCGGGCAATTTCTTTGCCTGTGGACACCTCCCACACGCGGGCGGTATAGTCATAACTTCCCGATGCCACATAGTTACCGTCGGGACTGAAGGCGACAGAGATCACATCATCATGATTTATGCGGGCAATTTCTGTGCCTGTGCTTGCCTCCCAGACACAGGCAATAGAGCCATCACCCGATACCACATACTTACCGTCGGGGCCAAAGATGGCAGAATATACAATACCATCATGAGTCATACGGGCGACTTCCTTGCCAGTACTTACCCTCCAAACGCGAACGGTTTTATCATCACCCGCTGATACTGCATACCTACCGTTTGGGCTGAAGGCGACAGACCTTACAGGATTATCATGAGTCATGCGGGCGACTTCTTTGCCGGTGCCTGCTTCCCAGACTCGGGCAGTATCATCGACGCTTCCCGACATCACGTACTTGTCATCAGGGCTGAAGGTGACAGACCACACGGGAGCATCATGGGTCATGCGGGCGACTTCTTCCCCGGTGGCTGACTCCCAGACGCGGGCGGTATTGTCAAAGCTTGCCGAGACGACATACTTGCCATCAGAGCTGAAGGCAACAGACTGCACAACGCCACCATGTGGCATACGGGCAACTTCTTTGCCAGTAGCCGCCTCCCAGACGCGAGCGGTATGATCATCACTTCCTGAGGCTACATACTTGCCGTTGGGACTAATGGTGACAGAATTTACAGAATAATCATAGATCATATATGCGATCTCTTTTCCAGTATCTGCCTCCCAGACTCGGGCGGTGTTGTCGTTACCGCCTGAAATCACATATTTACCATCGGGGCTGAAGGTGACAGAAGTTATGGCTCTTTCAGAGTTTAGTCGGGCAATCTCCTTCCCAGTATCTGCCTCCCAAATGCGAGCGGTGAGGTCGAAATAATTGCCCGCCGATACCACATACTTCCCATCGGGGCTGAAAGCCACGGAGTCCACACTGCCATCATGGATCATGCGGGCAACTTCCTTCCCGCTCCCTGCTTCCCATACTCGCGCAGTTTCATCATCACTTCCCGATACCACGTACTTCCCATCGGGGCTGAAAGCCACGGAATGTACACTGCCATTATGGATCATGCGGGCAACTTCCTTCCCGCTCTCCGCTTCCCATATGCGTGCAGTTCCATCCCCACTTCCCGAGATTACATATTTCCCGTCGGGGCTGAAGGCTACAGAGGTCACAAAATCATCATGGGTCATGAGGCTTACTGGAAATGCCGAGAAATTATTATTTATCAAATAACGCGCTGCATCACCAGTTGGAAAAAGTTTCAAGGATTGAATAGCGAGTAAGGTGGCGGTCATTTGATTCGATGAGCGATCCATGTTGATGAGATGCGCCTGCGCAGCCAATTGACGGGCAAGGGCAATATTGGCTTGTTCTTCGGCTTTTGATTTTTCCGTTGCGGCAACATTGGCACTTGCTTCTGCCGTGCTCGCTATATTCGCATTTTGCTGCGCCAGTTCTGCGTTGGCGTTGGATTGCCTGCTGAACACAATTACCGCAATCACCAGCAAGGCAAATGCGGTAGCAATCACCCCAACCAACAGTCGGCGGTTTCTTTGTTGCTTGGTTTTGCCCGCCTTTACAAATTCCTGTGCCAGCCCGTTGAGTATCAATTTTTGATCCGCCAGTTGCTCATGCACATTTGCCAATCGTCCACCGGTGTAGAGGTAACTTGCATCGCGTTTATGCTCATCCCATTCTTTAGCATCGCTGGTAATCTCATTCTGCAGGGCAATCACATCGCGGTTTTCATTGACCAGTTTCTTCAACCACGGCCAGGCGTCGATCAACTTCTCATGCGAAATGGCAACTGTGTCTTTTCCCGCTGTTTCGTCGGTGGTGATCAGGCGCGCGTCCGCCAGCTTGCGGATAATGGCTTTTACTTCCTCTCCTTTGGCGTTTGCGGGAATCAACTCGTCGAAGTTCGCCGTGCGTTTGGTGTCCTGCGTGCCGCGCCCGATCTCGATCAGCCCGCTGAAAATCGAACGCGCCAGTTTCTGCTCGTTCGTCCCCAAACGGGCAAAGGCGGCGTCGGCGTGGCGCTCCAGCGATTTTTGAATCCCGCCGCGCTGTAAATAATCGTCCAGCGTCAGTTGAAGCATTCCGCCCCTGGCTTGCACCGCGTCGAACAAATCCTTTAGGGCAAACTGCATCAACGGCAGCGCGCCCGGCTCGCCCTTCATGTCGTTGATGACCTGCGCGACCAGGTCGGGGTCGATCCGCAAGCCGACTCGTAATGCTGGCTGGGCAATCGCGCTGACCAATTCCTCCGGCTGCATCGCGCCAATCTGGATGAACTGCCGATTGAGCAGCGCGTTCAACTGCGGGTAGGTCGCGCAGTTCGGCACGAAGTCCGAGCGCATCGCGAACAAAATGTTGAGGCGTCCGCCCTCGGCTTCGGCGGCGTGGGTCAGCAGGTTGAGGAAAGCCACGCGCTCCTCCTCCCTGTTGATTTGCGTGAAGACCTCCTCGAACTGGTCAATGAACAGGATGAAGCGTTTCTCACGTCCCTCTTTCAGGGCGATCTCGCACCAGCGCGAAAAGATGGACGCTTCCTTCATGCTCTTCTCGCGGATTTCATCCTCCGCGTTGGTTGTCCCTGCCAGACCCGCCGCGACGCGTCCCAACTCACCGATGGGGTCGCGTCCCGGCTTCATCGTCGCATACAGCCAGCGCTCGCTGCCTTTAATTGCTCCCCGCTTCAAGGCGTGGATCAATCCCGCCCGCGCCAGCGACGACTTCCCGCTCCCAGAAGGACCCGTGATGAACAGCGTGCGCGAATCCCTCACGCGCCCCACGAGATCACCCACCAATTTCTCGCGCCCGAAGAAGAGTTCAGCGTCATCTTCCTCGAAGACATCCAGCCCCTTGTAGGGACAGCGCCCGTCAAATGGCTTGGGCTGAAACGTGGATGTGATCTGTGTTAACAGGGCTGTTACTTCTTCGGATGTATACCCCACTGTTGTGGTGTCACCGATATGAATGGTGCTATCTGAAACATTCCCGCCAATGTTTATTTCCGTATCCCGCTGATTCCTCGACATGACTTTGCCTCCGTAACCTCTCCGTGTTCATTCTGGGCATTTCAGGCGATGCGATGCTTGGATTATAACCACCTTGTCAGTTTTGAACAAACAGGAATGTGAAAAAGTGGAGTCAGGAAATTCCGACTCCACTTTATGAACTGTAAACAAGGTTGTTATGGTTTTCTATCCCAAAGTTTTACAATCGCCCAGACCGGATAGTCTTGTGTGCTCACGCCGTCATTCGCATCCACTTCGAGTCTGAAGACGTTGACTCCCTCAAAGACATTGACCGGGGTACTTGGGATATATATGACCGGTCTCTTTTCCAGCGTGGACGATTCCTCGAAGACAGGCTTTTCGTTGAGGTATATTCTAAATGTCACGCCCACCGGGTCGTCCGCGGGGACATTCTTGTAGCCGACCTTTACTTCGAGATAGGCGCCCGGATGCGGCTTGTCGAAAAACGGCGTGTACTCCCCGATGATCTGGTGATACTGATAGTATGGATAAGCTAGGATTACCTGTTTTTTATTTCTCTCCTTGACCATGGGCACGTCAAAATCCCAGCCGGCATACCCGTAACCGTCGCTCAAGTTGGAGAGGTAGAATTCGGGACTTGGCGTAAGCGGCTCGGTCAGGAACTTAAGTTCCACCGCGCCCTCTCCACTGCCATCTTCATACCAGTACGCGTCGTCTGCATTTACTACAAAATCGTAGAGCAAAACCGGGGCGGGGGTTGCTGTCGGCGTGAAGGTTTCGGTCGGCGTCATGGTCGCTGTTGAAGTGTCGGTGGGAGTAACCGAGGGAGTGGGTGACGATGTGTTCGTCCTGGTTATTGTCGGACGAGTGGGGGGCACTTCTGTAGGAGGCGTGTCTGGCATGATTAAATTGAACCCAATCCAAGCCATGACAACCAGAATTATCATCCCGATTGCCCCGCTACATCCGTAGCCGAGATATTTTTTACAGCCAGACGTGTTCCCCTTCACTGGGGCGATAATCCCATTCAAGGTATTGATGTTATGCTGGGTGATGACTGCGCCCGCCTTGTCCCCGATTGCCTGGCGGATGCTCAATGCTTGCGAGAGGAATGTTTTTGCTTCGCTGGCATATCCCAGATAAAGGGCGCGGCTTCCCAGTTGGTGCAATGCCCAGGCTGTGACCTTGCTGTCGTTCAACGCCTTTGCCGCAGTCAGAATTAAGTTCAAAATATCCGACCAGGCCTGCCAGCGTTTATAAAGGACCATGAACTTCTCGAGCAGGCGACCCAACTGAATCACCTCGCGCCATTTCCTTCTTTCCCCGGCGTTCTTGATGGTGTGGATCAACAGCCCGCTCGATTCTTCCACCAACGCTGCGGCGGGCTGCTGACTCAGCCACTGAATGGCGTAATTGAGCAAAATATCCTGCCAGGAAGTGATGTCCCATGAGGAGCGGATGGAAGCAACAAGCGCATCCGTGATGCTGAACTTTGGGCTGTGCGCCTGGACCAGCCCCAGGCTGGTCAATCTTTGGATGGCGTTTTCACCGCCGCCGTCTTTGAAGATGCCCTTGATATGCTCCAGCGAAACAACGTTTCCACCTGCGGCAGCCAGGAGCGCCAGGATCTGCTTCTCCTGCTCGCTGAGGCTTGCCATGCCCATGTAAATCATCGACTTGTTTTCAGCTGTTTCGCTGGTGATCCTGTTGAGGATGTTTTCGACGGGCTTTCCGCTATCTCTGGCCAGCGCCGCCGCCTGCAAGATTTGCAGGGGATGTCCTTTCAACACCGAGCAGATTTTTATCGCTGTCGGTCTTTCCTGTTCGTTCAGCGGGTGGGAGAGTTCCTTTTCGAAGAGCCTGAGGGATTCGTTTTCGGGCAATCCCTGCAGTTGAATGACTTCACCTTCCCCCAACAGACTGCGCTCCGTGGATGAGAACAGGAAAAGGGAATTGGGGATGGCATTCAGAAGAGATGTGACCTTGTTCGGGCAGAGCTGGATATCGTCCAGAAAAACGAGGGCTTTTATACCCTGCAAAGCAAGCAGGGTTTCGGCTGTTGTCGGCTTGTAGGTTGGATCGCTGTCGAAGAAGGCATCGAACAAGGCTTGGAGCAGGTCTTCGTACCCAAGCCCGGAGGCATTGAGATAGATTGTCCCGCTTGTGAACGTGCCTGCTTCCAAAGTATGGCTCAGGTGACGGATAAAGGATGTCTTTCCGATGCCTGCCTGTCCCCACATGGAGATGGGGCTGCAAGTTGTCACAGCTTGTTTGATGGCTTTGAGTTCATTTTCACGGTCGAGCAGGGAGGGGAAAAAGCGTGGCTTGATCATCACAGGCGCTGGGCGCGCCGAATATTTTGGCCGGTCTGGGGCCTGGTTGATATTGACCACGCCTCCGTTTACATCCCCAATCTTGATTACGTGATTGTTGTTCCCGAATACCAATACACTGTCTGCCACATTACCGTTAATGGATATGTTTTGCATAAGACCTTTCTGCTGGAACCAACCTCGGTCGACGATTAAATTTATTATATAGTTTTTGGACAAGAAATGTCAACAAAGATTTTGAATCGACAAAATGTACGGTAAACTTGTCAGGTTCAAGGATAGTAAAAATCGTCCCGATAACCGCTGGAGGGACTCCTCGGCAGGGGTTGCAAGCATACTTTCAAATCAGGAGTAGAAGATGACCGACGACGACAAGAGAAATGAATTCCTGTACAAAATGTCCAATCATATGCGCAAGGGACTTGCCGAAGTGCAGAAACATGTCAACGATCTGTACCGCATGGAGGAATTGGAGGATTACCTTGGGGTGAAGGATTCGCCCATCGAGTACATTCAATCTGCGCTGGCTCCGTTGATCGGGCAGGTGAACGATTTTCAAGACTACGCCGAAACCGTGACAGGCAGGATGGAACTGGACTTGCAGGAGGTGGATATCCACGCCCTGCTCGATGGCGTGATGACCATTGCCGACCAACTGGCGGAACTCAACCCTGCCGTCACGCTCGAAGAGGAAGTTGAAGAAAACCTGCCGTCCATTGAAGGCGATCCAACTCGTCTTTCTCAGGCGCTCTTGAACTTGATTCACAACGCCTTCAAATTTACCGAGGCGGGAACGGTCACTGTCCGCGTGGCGCGGGAGCCGAATAATATTCTGTTTGAAGTCCGCGATACGGGGATTGGCATTGCCGAGGACAATCAGGAACTGATTTTCGAGCCGTTTGAGACCATTCTTGAGGACAAGGATGATTCGCGCCTTGGGTTTGGGATTGGATTGAAGATTGTCGAGCATATCATTGATTTGCACGACGGCGAAACATGGTTCGAAAGCAAGGCAGGCTCAGGGAGTTCGTTCTTTTTTACGGTGCCGTTGTAATCGGCCCGTCCCTGAATGGAATTCTCTCTCCCATGTTTATCCCCGAACAGTTCAATACTTTTTCCCTTCAACCCCGCCCTGTTGTGACGCGCATCCTCGCTTCCTCCATGAATGCGGTGGAGGCGGGGGCGGCAGTGCAAAATTATTTGAGAGAGAATCCGCTGCCAGATGCGGAGCGCGTCTTTGCCTTTGGGTTGGGAAAGGCGGCTTGCGCGATGACCTCGGCTTTGGCAGATTCGACGAAACTGGCTGGGGGATTGGTGGTCACGAAACACGCATCCGCCCTGGGCGTGGTCGAAGGGCGAATCAAAGTCCTCGAAGGAAATCATCCTGTCCCGGGCTTGGGGAGCGTGGCGGCGGGAGATGCCGCCTTGGAATTTGTCTCCCAACTCACCCCCGATGACTTGCTGGTCTGCCTTATCTCCGGCGGTGGCTCGGCGTTGATGGCAGCCCCGCGCATCCAGATCGAAGACTTGCAGGCGCTTACATCGGCTTTGCTGGCTTGCGGCGCTTGCATCGACGAAATCAACACCTTGCGCCGTCACCTTGACCGTCTCAAGGGCGGCGGATTGGCGCGAGCCGCCAACGGGGCGAGAATCATCAGCTTGATTCTTTCGGACGTTGTCGGCGATTCCATCGAGGCAATTGCTTCGGGTCCCACCGCTCCCGACCCGACGACGAACGCCGATGCCTTGTCCACCATCGGGAAGTATGGGCTGGAGGATCAGATCCCCGCGCGCATAATTTCCTCCCTGTGCGAAACGCCGAAGCCCGCTGACCCTGTCTTCGAGCGGGTACAAAATAAAATCATCGCCAGCAATTCGATCGCGCTGAACACTGCCCAACTTCAGGCGCAGGCTGATGGCTTTGCAGCCAAAATTGTCCGAGCTGATTTGCAGGGGGAAGCCAGCCAAATGGGGCGCGAGATGGCTTTGCAATTGCGCGAGGCGCTTCAAAAAATGAACCGCCCGTTTTGTTTGCTGGCGGGCGGCGAGACGACGGTCACATTGAAGGGAAAGGGGAGAGGGGGACGGAATCAGGAACTTGCGCTCGGCGCGGTGGATGTCCTGGATGGCTTGGAAGATGTGTTGCTGGTTTCTCTCGCCACCGACGGCGAGGATGGTCCCACCGACGCGGCTGGGGCTGTGGCTGCGGGCGACTCCGCTCGAAGGGCGAATCGGCTGGGCATATCTGCCGCAGGTTTCCTTTCCCAAAACAATGCGTACGCTTTTTTCGATGGGCTGGATGATTTGATAAAAACAGGTCCAAGCGGGACGAATGTCAACGACCTGGTCTTGTGTTTTGCGTTCTAGACTTTTTCGATAACCGCCCAAATTTCAACGGGGTCCCTCATACCTGTGATTGGCACTGCCCCGAGGTGTTTGGTGTGAAGTCGTTCGCTATTCTTTCCCAATGCCATGTAAGTCCAGCCGCTGATAAGGATATCGTATTGCGGGAACTGCTTGTTCAGCCCGTCGATGCGCGCCGCAAGGTTCACCGTTCGCCCGATGACGGTATATTCCTGCCGTTCGTTCGAGCCAATGGCTCCCGCCAGCGCAACCCCGGTGTTGATTCCCACGCCCACGCGCAGGGGTAGTTTGCCCTGTTCTTCGAGCCGCAGGTTCAATTCCTTGATCGCCGCACGGATTTCGAGGGCGGTCAACACAGCCTGGTAGGCGCTGTCTTCCACCTCTCGCGGCGCACCGTAGACGATGAGCGTGCTGTCGCCGCCGAACTTGTTGACCATGCCGTTATGATTTTGCGCCGATTGCACCACAATGGGGAAGAAGTCGTTCAACAGTGTGACGATCTCCTGGGGCGTATGGTTCTCGGAAAAATTGGTGAACTCGCGGATGTCGCAGAATAAAACCGAGACGCTGCGGTTTTCGCCTTCCAGTTTGATCTGCCCCATGCGGATGGCGTCTGCGACCTCGTGACTGACGAAGCGCCCGAACATGTCCCGGAGCCACTCGCGTTCCTGGAGTTGTTCCGCCATCTGGTTGAACGCCTTGCCGAGCCGCCCGATCTCGTCGCCCGAAATGTAACTGGCGCGCTGGGTCAGGTCGCCATCCGACATGCGCGAGACGATGTCGGTGAGTTCGGTCAGAGGGCGGGTGATTTGACCGGAAAAGAGGACGGTCAGCGCCGCGCCGAGAAGCAGGGTCAAGACCGCAAGCAGGATGCCTTGTTGGGTGATTGCGGTGATTTTGTTATCCAGAGGCTGGGTTGAAAAAGCGGCGCTGACTGCTCCCAAACTCTGGTTGCCCAAAATCATGACTCGTCCCGTGACGACCTGTCCCTCCTCCCATTTGATGTACATGCTGTCTGGGGCATACCCACTCAAGATTCCGCCGAGTGGGTCGGTTTGTTGGGAAAATAGCGCTTCGTTCTGGCGCGAATCCACCAGCGCCCTGCCCTTTGCGTCGTAAACGACAAACCAATTGACATCCGGGTTATCGCTGACGAGTCGCGCGAGGTCAAGCAGTTCATCCACTTGCAGGCGGTAGAGCGGGTCGCGCAGGGTGAGTGAGGTGGTCTCGAGAAACAGGTCAGCCTGTTCGATGAGTTCCTGCCTGAAACTGGCGCGTTCCCGTTGGATGGACAGGTAGGTCAGGGCAAGGACTGCCAGCGTGACGAGCAGACTCATCAACCCGGCAGTCTTGCTGGCAAGCGAAAGGTTTAACCAATAATTACGCAATGTACGCATGAGCTAAGGCAGGGGAATATCTTTCACGAGTTCCATCATTTCGCGCATTCGGCTGGCTGCCACTTCGATGCCTTCGGGGAAGGTGTCGAAGCGCGTGGTCTGGAAGTTCTCCAGGACAGACTGTCCTTCGGCGGTTTCATGCATGGTTTTCATAACCCGCACAATGGCGTCCAGCAGGGCGGGTTCCAGTCCGGGGCGGGCAACCATCACCTGGCGCGGCGTGGATTCGGTGCGGGCAAGCTCCACCAGTTTTTCGGTGGCTTCGGGAGGGAACGCGGTATCGAAGTTGTAGTCGTCGGTGACGCCTGCGGGGGTTATCCCGTTCAACACCCATTGCAGGACGTTTTCGTCGTCGTAGGCGAATGCAAAGCCGACTTCGTCAGCGGCAACGGATTCACTGTTACTGGCTTTGCCGTTCAGGGTCAACCCGTGCTCGCTGAGGTATACCGCCGGGAGCAAAAAACCAGAAGTGGAGTAGGGCGCATCCATGGCGACCATTCTCCCTTTCAGATCTTCGATGCTAGCGATGCCGCTTTCCTTGCTGGCAAAGATGACGCTGTGGTAGGTTTCCACGCCAAATTTCCAACGGCGCAGGACAACCTGCCCGCCGGAAGCGTCACTGATGAGTGTGGCGGGGTAAGTGCTGTCGAAGTATAGGTCAACTTCGCCGTTCTTCAAGAGTTCAATCATCTCTTCGGTGGAGGCGGCGACCCTGACTTTTCCGCCTGAGATGCCGTAATCCTTAAGTTGGGCGGCGAGATAATCTGCGATGGGTTGCGCCCCTTCGATGACTTCGGCTGGGTCGTCTGAAATGTCGCCAAAGACAATAAAGCGCTCTTCGACGGGTGCTTTGGTTGGGGTGAGAGGCTGCGTTGGCTGGGGTGTGGGAGCAGCGCAAGCGGTAAGAATGAAAATAATCAGCGCAATCAAAAAACGGTCTTTCGACTTCCTCAGCATGGAATAACCTCATTGGGTTGGTTTCGCCCAATTATACTTTCAATTGCGCAAAGTTAACAAGGCAAGGACGCCGAATCCTGCAACGATGATGCCAGATATACGGTTGATCCACGCCATGTGGTTTGCCGTTAACCTGTCGCGCATCCAGCCTATGCCGAGGCTGAGGGTGAGCCACCAGGCGGCGGAGCCAAGAAAGACGCCCAACACGATGACGATGGGGGAATTCGTTTTCTGAACCAGCATGGTCCCTGCGAAGATCGCCGCAAACGAAAGGATGGTCATCGGATTGGTGATGGTCAGAAAAAAGGTCGAGAGATAGGCGCTGACGTATCCGCTTTTTTGACTCACTTGGGCGGCATGGTCGGCTGGTTTTTCGAGGAAGGTCTTTATGCCGAGGTAGAGCAGGAATCCGCCGCCGATGAGGCGCAGCCAGAAGACATTCCCAACCAGCAGGTTCGAGACGACAGTCAGGCCGAAGGCGGCAACTGCGCCATAGACCATGTCTGCGCTGGCGGCCCCCATACCCGATAGGAAGCCCATCAATTTTCCGTCGGAAAGCGTGCGGCGGATGCACAACACGCCGATTGGACCGACTGGGGCGGCAATGGAGATCCCAATCAGGAAGCCGCGAAGTAGAAGTGAAAGGTTTTCAGCCATATGGGGTTTGCAAATCAAAAAGGGACGTCGTTGCGGATGTCCCTTTTTAGTAACCAGGTTTTTATGCGGCGTTTCCCTTGCGCTTGAACCAGTTTGCCCACTCGCGATTTTCCCACAGCACCAAAATGGGAGCCGCGACAAAGATGGAGGAGTAGGTCCCACTGAAAAGACCGACCAGCAGGATGACGGAAAATTCCTGCAGGGTGATGCCGCCGAACAATGCCAGCGCCAGCAGGAGGAATTCCACGGTCATCAACTGGGTGTTAATCGAGCGCTGCAAGGTCTGGACGATGGAATGGTTGACGAGTTTTTCGTATTCCAGTTTGCGCAGCAGGTTCGAGTTCTCGCGGATGCGGTCGAAAACCACCACCTTGTCCTGCACCGAAAAACCGATGACAGTCAGCAGGGCGGTGAGGAAGAGCGAGTCGATCTGCCAGCTGAAGAACATTGCGCCAATGCCGACAACACTGAAGACCACAGCCACGTCATGTACCATCGCGATGATGGCGCAGACGCCGTAGCGGAAGGCGTTTGGCACTTTGCGG